>UMDI01014304.1_pt1 | contig 11751 bp, 10 predicted proteins | sample 1964451 | NCBI WGS metagenome assembly UMDI01 (sample SAMEA4835990, study PRJEB28245) | human gut metagenome | biome: gut microbiome; material: fecal sample | place: Denmark | collected 2008 | reverse complement strand
GCCGCTGTTTTTGTATGCAATGGATACATTTTCATAATCACATAAAAAAGGCACCACCCGTTGGGTGATGCCCTCATATGTAGAAATTCGGTTCTAAGTCTCGATTAGTCCTCGATACCGTTGTTCTTAAGGTAATTAACAACATCCTCTACAGTTGCCATAGCAGCTACGTCATCTGCAGGGATCTCACAACCATACTCCTCTTCCAAAGCCATAACAAGCTCATAAAGATCCAAAGAATCTGCGCCAAGATCATCCTTGAAAGATGTTGAGAGTTCGATTTCGCTCTCGTCAACGCTAAGCTGGTCTGCAATAATTTCCTTTAACTTTTCTAACATACTATTAGTCTCCTTTTACATTTCATTTTATAACTGCACTTGCATATCGGCTAAGTGACTCTCATACAGAAAATATACAACAGCCCTATACTATATGTCAAGCTAGTATTCGTATTTTTAATAAGCGGGGTTAAAAAGCAATCCGCTCAAACTCTGGTACAGGCATTGGCTTTGCAAAATAAAATCCCTGCGCGATATCACAGTTGGAATTCTTCAGGAAATCCACATGTGCCTTTGTCTCGACGCCTTCCGCGATTACCTGCAAATGCAGATCCTTCGCCATACCGATGGTGTGATTTACCACAATCTTGCCCTTCTCCGAAGCGATCTCACTATCAAGGAATTCCTTGTCGATCTTGATCGTATCGACCGAGATATTTCGAATCAGATTCAATGAGGAGAATCCGGAACCGAAATCGTCCACCTCCAGCTTAAATCCCAGCTTCTGAAGACGGTCAAGCACACGATTCAGCTCCTCCGGCTTGTCTAAAAACAGGGATTCTGTAATCTCCAGATTCAGCATATCCGGTGTGAGATCGTATTTGTGGATCAGCTCCATCAACGCCTTTTCCAGATCGTTGTGCTGAATATGATATCTCGATATATTCACGGATATCGGCACAACCGAACGTCCCTGATCCAACCAGCGGCGGATATTCTTACACGCCTCTTCCCACATGTATTCATCCAGCTTCAAAATAAAGCCGTTCTTCTCAAATAACGGAATAAAATCGTTCGGCGGAATCAAGCCCTTCTCTGGATGCTGCCATCTGCAAAGCACTTCGGCACCACACAGGGAGTTGTCCTTCAAACGATACTTCGGCTGCAGATACATCTGATATTGATGCTCGGTCAGCGCCTTCTCCATATCCTGCTCGATCTGTCCGGCACGCAGCATCTCCTCGCGGTAATGCTCATCATAAAATGCACAGAACTTCATGATATTACCCTTTACGGTACGCTCTGCCATCATCGCACGGTCGCACATCAGATTCACCGGAATACTTCGGTCATTCACCAGATAAATACCGAACTTTGTCACGATATCATACTGGAATGGATTGTTGCTGATCTTCTTGCGCAGCTTCTCAATCTCTTTGATGATCTCGCCCTTTTTATCATAGCTCATATAAAAGACGAACATATCCGAATGCAATCTTGCGTAATTGTTCTGATTGCCATATGTCTCCTGCAATACCCGCGCTACAAAACGGAGCACCTGATCGCCCTCCGCAATACCGTGGATATCGTTAATATTCTTAAAACGCTCAATGTCTAACAACACAATTGCATAATTATTGTATAAATCCTGAATCGCAACCTGCGTCTGATCATAAAACCGAATCCGGTTCGAAATGCCAGTCAGCTTGTCCACCTCGTCTGGTGTATGATCCATCAGCTTGACTGCCTGCTCCATCATATTCTGCATAACTACCTGCTCATTGTCGCCGAGTGCGACCAATGTTGCAAGCACAGCGTCTCTACCGTCAAACCATGCAATATCATGATAACGCCACGTTGCCACGCCATCAAGCAGCTCCTCATAACGCTCCCGCACCAGCGGTGCCTGTGTCTTGATATGCTGCATCGGGCAGTCCATACACGGAGTTTCCTTCGTACAAAGCACCTCATGACAAATCATGCCGACACGATTCCCCATCAATTCAATCGCCTTGTCATTCTGATACAGAATCTCAAAGCTGGAACGGTCAATGACGATGCTTGCCTCACATCCGGCATTTAAAATGGAGTGAATGACCTGCTTCGTCTCCTGCATGTTTAATTCATCGGTTATCATACCGAAATTCATATATTCGCTTCCTTTTATCAGGTAAATATTTATTTAGTAAACAACACAGATTTACTATAACAATGATGGAATTTTATGTCAATCGAAATCAGTCAAATACTTACAAATACTTGTGATTTTCTATGTTTTTACTAGATTCTTTTCCTCGTTTTATATAATTTTTTGGTTGACAGAATGTGTATTATTCACTATACTAAATAATAAGAATTATTACTATTTTATGATATAGTATCAATACTATTCGTATACAGATAATGTGCAGAGTACGTTAACTCATATATTGTTCAGAGTGTGTTAGCTCATATATTGTGCATACAGTGTATTAGTATATATAGTAACGGAGGTATCTATGGCAACAAGCAAATATAGTCATCAACGAGAATCAATTATAAACTTTCTGACGGGCAGAACCGATCACCCGACTGCGGATGCTGTCTACCAGTATTTGCGGAACGACCTCCCAACGATCAGTCTCGGTACGGTCTACCGGAACTTAAACCAGATGGCAGCGTCCGGCAGGATTCTGCGTCTGCATGTAGACGGAAAAACCGATCACTACGACGCCTGCACCGACCCACATGCCCACCTTTTATGTACGAAATGCGGTGCCGTGCGTGATATCCATATGAATTTCGAGGATGATCTGATTGCACAGGCTGCAGAAATCTCACCATGCCGCGTGGATGGCGTATCTGTATTGTTTACTGGTTTGTGTGAAGAGTGCGCAGACTGTGTCGACGATGAACTTTGATGGGTGATAAATCATAATTGGTGTTGAACTGTAATTGATGAAAAATCGCCGGTTCATAACAATTTCCCCAATATTTGACTTCTGTGTCTGTTTTACTGGGTAAATTATACGTAAAAACAAAAAATCCCCAACCATTTACGCTCTCAAGCAGCTTCCGGTTGGGGAATTTTTTGTTATATGAATTTATTCCCCAATCAGCCACTTTCTAGCCAGCTTCCAACTGGGGAATTTTTATTCTACTGCATTTTTTACCCAACAGTCACCCAATAATCAGTACTACTGCATCAGAATCATTGGGTTGATTGGCACACCATTCTTCATCAGCTCGAAAAATACATGTGTACCTTCCTCAGTATAGTAACTGCTTGGAGGAGCAACCTCGCCGATATTCTGCGCGGTTGTAATCGTATCACCCTCGGCGACAGTGACATTCATCAACTGTCCGTAGATTGCTTTGAATCCATTTCCCATGATTACGGTCACGGTCGTTCCGTGCTCTTTATCCTCGCTGACAGACTCGACAACACCCTCATAGGCTGCCAATACATTTTCGCCCTCATCTGCAGCGATCAGGATACCCGGATTGCAACGATAAGAACGAAGTGTCTTGAAGTATACGGTTGTGTCCATGCTGTATGGCAAGATGACCTTTCCATCTACTGGCCATACGAGCGTGCCACCTTCGTTGTAGGCATTCGCAACAACCACACCATCTTCATTGACGATCACGCCATCACTGCTTGTCTCTGCAGTCTCTTGGGATGATGCATTGCTGTCACTTGTACTTTCATCTGTATTTTGTGCGCTTTCATTTGCTCTGTTTTCTGTATCCACACTTTGTGCATCTTTATTTGCAGCTATTTCCTGTGCTGTCTGATTGTCCGCATCGGTATCACCAGCAACTGCTTCATCGGAATTTGCCTCTGCTGTTTCCGGCATCTCCACCTTTGTCTCAGCAACCTGTTCCGTTGTTTCTGTTACCTCTGGTGCATTCAGATCCACCGTCTGCTTGTCTACTCCAAACTCGCTTTTGTAAGTATTGTAATTATAGATTACCATCAGACCAACGAACGCCAGAACGCCTGTGCCTATCGCAATATACAGTCCCTTTGTCCGCAAAAATTCTTTGAATCGGTCCATACTCTGCCTCCTTTTGATTTGCTAATGCTAGTATGGACACATTATTTTCCTTTTATTCAATTATTTTCTTTTTGCTCGATTATTTTTCCTTTGGTGGCGATCACCGCACGCTCATAACGCGCCTTGACGGATTTGTAATTCTCCCTGCCCCATTTTGCGATATAATCTTCTTCCGTATAATATTGAAATTCCAGATCTGACGCCTGTATTACGGTCGCGTCTCCCATCGCATAATACACCTTCGTCCGAAGCGCGACCGCCTGTGCCTGCAAATAGCTGTCATCCGCGCTTGCATCCACGATTCCCGGCATGATATGCGCTACATATTTTTCCACATCCACCAGCTCATTTCCCGCTTTCGTCTGCACCAGCACATCTCTCCCGGTTGAAATGCGTTCCAGCGAGGCAGTCCCGTCCCCCTGCTTTCCATTCACGCAGAATGTGACGAGACACGGCACCACGATTGCACAGACAACCGCCACTAAAATATATGGAAATACTTTCATATACAACAACCCTTTTCTTGCTCGTTTTATTATATGTACAAACGCGGAGCAGCATGCTGTATTTTTGTATGTGTGCTCGCGATTGCTTCCGGCTTGACATATTCCGTATAATGTCTATAATAATAGCAGAGTGTTTGTCATATATGGCTGCGCGAAGGGGCACACCACCACGGGTGTGGTTTTTTCGCGTGGCTTTTTTGATATTTTATAAACGGAGGTTTCAAATATGGAGAATAACAACGATGTTTTCATGCTTGGCGGACATGAGTTTCATTCCCGCTTTATCTTGGGTTCCGGAAAATACAATTCCCACCTGATCCGTGCGGCAGTCGAATATGCCGATGCCGAGATCGTCACGCTCGCCCTGCGCCGTGCCAATACCAGACCAGAAGAGAATATTCTGGACTTTATCCCGAAGAACGTAACGCTGCTGCCGAACACATCCGGCGCAAGAAATGCAGAGGAAGCAATCCGTATCGCCCGCCTCGCCCGTAAAATGGCTGGCACTGATTTCGTCAAGGTCGAGATCATGCGCGATTCCAAATACCTGCTTCCTGACAATCAGGAGACGATCAAAGCGACAGAAGTCCTCGCGAACGAAGGCTTTGTCGTTATGCCTTACATGTATCCAGACCTGAATGTTGCCCGTGATCTGGCAAATGCAGGCGCCGCCTGTATCATGCCGCTCGCATCGCCGATTGGTTCCAACAAGGGTCTTGCAACGAAGGATTTCATCCAGATTCTGATTGATGAGATCGACCTCCCGATCATCGTCGATGCCGGTATCGGACGCCCTTCACAGGCTTGTGAAGCAATGGAAATGGGTGCCGCTGCCATTATGGCGAACACCGCGATTGCAACTGCCGGTGATATCCCGATGATGGCCAGCGCATTTAAGGATGCAATCATCGCCGGTCGTAAAGCTTATCTGGCAGGACCTGGGCGCGTACTCGACAAGGGCGGCGCAGCTTCCGATCCTCTGACCGGATTTTTGCGATAGGAGGAAAATAACGAATGGAACAAGAATATACGATAGATAATTCCTACCTCTCCCCGGAAGCGCAGAAGCGCAAGAAGGACTTGGAGGAAAACCCGGCATCCCGCACCAACCATATGGAATATATGGACGGCATGGAAGTGCTGGATTCTGATATCAAGGACAAGGTGCGCGCAGCCATGCAGTCCTATGATTACAACGCTTACACTGACGCAGATGTCCGCACAGCCCTTGCAAATGCGAAGCAGGGACACTGTGGCATTGAGGATTTCAAAGCACTTTTATCCCCTGCCGCACTTCCACATTTGGAGGAAATGGCTGCTCTGGCACAGAAGGAGCGGTTGGCACATTTCGGCGACTGTGTGTACATTTTCACGCCATTATACATTGCGAACTATTGTGAGAATTACTGTGTATACTGCGGTTTCAACTGCTACAACCACATTCACAGAAAGAAGCTTACCGAAGCAGAAATGGAAGCAGAGATGAAGGTCATCGCAGATTCCGGCATTGAGGAAATCCTGATGCTGACCGGCGAGAGCCGCGCCGTAAGTGACGTGAAATACATCGGCGAAGCGTGCAAGCTGGCGCGGAAATATTTCCGGAATATCGGTCTGGAGATCTACCCAGTCAATACCGACGAATATCACTATCTTCACGAATGCGGTGCCGACTACATCACTGTCTTTCAGGAGACTTACAACCCAGACAAATATGAGACGCTTCATCTGATGGGACACAAGCGTGTATGGCCATACCGTTTTGACGCACAGGAGCGCGCGCTTCGCGGCGGCATGCGTGGTGTCGGATTCTCCGCTTTGCTGGGGCTCGATGATTACCACACAGATGCTCTTGCAACAGCTCTGCACGTATATTATTTACAGCGCAAATACCCTCATGCGGAAATGTCTATTTCCTGTCCGCGTCTTCGTCCGATCATCAACAACGACAAGATCAATCCAAAGGATGTCCACGAAAATGTCCTCTGCCAGATCTTATGTGCTTACCGGTTGTTCCTTCCATTTGCAGCAATCACAGTTTCTTCCCGCGAGGAAGCGCGCTTCCGTGACGGTATCATCCGCATCGCCGCAACGAAGATTTCCGCAGGTGTATCGACCGGTATCGGTGACCACAAGGAGAAATACGAAGCACACGAAGTAACAAAGATAGATTCTATCCAGAAAAGTGTGAATAATAGCGCACAGACAGACGATGGTCTGGCATGCGCAAATAACGGTTCACCGGCTGATGCTGCAGATGCTGGTGATGAGCAGTTCGAGATTGCTGACAATCGTAGCTTCGAGGAAATCTACGATGCCATCCGCGCGCAGGGCATGCAGCCAGTATTGAACGACTACTTGTACACAGAGGAATACCATAATTAGGTTGTGGGGATTCTAATTTAGACTGGTAACATGTTTTCGCTATGGTCTAATTACCAATTTGTTGGGGGAATTTTGGCTATACTTATGCTATATATCAAAATCACTTCAACTATCCTAAGCTTCATTGCATAATAATGGGAGTAATTTTGAATTTACATTCATTTACATCCAACCATTATTGACCTGCTTTTTCTCTGATTGGAGTAAATTATACAAATATTAAGGGCTTACTCAAAAAGGATGTTGAACGAACATGACAATGAACACGCGAATCGCAGTAACAAATCGAACAATATGCTATGAATTATATAAGCAGGCAGGCTTAGCAAGTGCAGAGGACACACCGCTCACCTGCTTATCCCGCCAGATTTGTGCGCTTCTAAATAATGATTCTTATACTAAAATTTTAGTTCGTGAAAAGGATCTAAGTGAAGAGGAATACCATGCATTCATCGCTGATATTTTCTCTGCGCAGCATTCCTATCCCTCCGCGACCAACCCGACCTTCAATAACTGTGCATCTACAAATAATCCGCTCACCATTAACTCAAGAACAGATAATTCTACCATCGCAAAATCAATATGCCCTGATGGAATCAACGTAATGCCTTCCCGCATTGTCGTGCACAATTTTCCTGCGGTTGCCGAGGAATTCGGTGCAGATTTGCATCTGCCATTTTCCATGTTTACGAATTTACTTGGTCACTCAGGCAATTCAGCACAAAGTAATTTTCAGAATTTCCTATCTTATAGTTCTGTCCTAACTTCTGATGCCTCTGTTGTAACTTCAAATAATGATTTGACTCATGGTACCTCTGTTATAACTCCAAATAATGGTCTGTCCCATGAGAATGACACTACATCCGCAACAACATCTTCTGGAAGTTTTCGCGGAAAATATCCCCACATCAAAAGGATCGGAACCTCTATCCACAGTGTAGAGGACGCTGTCTTTGCGGAATCACATGGTGCAGACTACATCACCGCCGGACATATCTTTACAACGGATTGTAAAAAAGGGCTTCCAGGGAGGGGCGTTGATTGGTTGAAGTCAATATGCAATGCCGTTTCGATTCCAGTGTACGCCATCGGTGGAATTTCAGATGCAAATGTTTCCCTGTTATCTAATTGTAACATAGCCGGATATTGCATGATGTCGGCATCCATGAAACCAATTCTATCCAAATAATTGAGCGTTCCATTTTAAGTAATTGAGTTTGTTTCTGACAGATTACCTACTTTAATAAACCCAATTAAATTCTTGCAATTTGGAGCATTTCCCATTCTTGCTTACTTTACCACTACTCTGTCACATACTTTTGGGATTTACTATGTTGTAACTTCATCACATATTTTTGAATTTTTCTCTGTTTCAACCTAATCACATATTTTTGGTTTTTTCTCTGTTGCAACCCAATCACATATTTTTGAATTTTTCTCCGTTGCAACTCAATCACACGTTCTTCGTTTGGTGCAAATCTTATATTTTCTCCATTTTCCCACAGCATATTCCCACTTGAATTTGTGCAAATCTCCTAAACTTGCATTTTCTACTCAAAAAGTTCTTTACAAGCCTACATCATTCATGCTATTGTCTATTCATGGTTAGCTCATTTATTTCTTTAATGAGTCTTCTATATTCTTATCTATACCCCATTTTTTGAGTATAATAAGCAATTTTGACAGGAAATAATTTTTTATTTTTCCTAAAAAACACTGGTTTCACAAAAAAGCACAAACAAAATAAGAAAGTTGAGGTACTTATGACTACACAAAAAATTCAAAAACGACTTGATTTCCTAACCGATCAAATTCCTTGGTTGCAGAAAAAACTCAAAGAATTTCCTGACGGAAAGCTCTATTGTGAACGTGATGGGCACTACATTAAATGGTTTATTCGGAAAGGTAAAGATAACCAAAAGAAATACTTGCCCAAAACGCAGCGTCACTTAGCGGAGCAGCTTATTCAGAAACGTTATTATCAAGCAAAATTATCCGATTATCTACATGAGATTGATTATCTTTGTTACTCTCTTGAAACAATTCCTACTTTAGATTTTGAAACTTCCAAACTATTAGCGGAAAATTCCAACTACAGTAAATTACTTACGGAAACCTTATTTAGCGATAAGAAAGACTGGTCTACAGATTTCGAGGCTTGCGCCAAAAATCCAGAAAATTTAATTCACAATACATATTCTGGTATCAAAGTTCGTTCCAAATCAGAAGCATTTATTGCCAATACACTATTTTCTTACCAGATTCCTTTTCGATATGAATGTGCAATTCAAATCGGAAATTTACTTCTCTATCCAGATTTTACTATTCAGCATCCGAAGACGGGAAAAATTTATTATTGGGAGCATTTTGGTATGATGGATGATTTTGAATATGTTGACAAAACAACAAGGAAGCTTTCCTCCTACTGCGAGCATGGCATCTTTCCTGATGACAGTTTAATTCTGACATATGAAGCCAAACGTGCTCCCCTTGATTCTGACTGGGTTCGTCAAATTATAGAACATTATTTCTTATAATTTTTCTTTTGTGAGCAACATCTAATATTTATTCTTATTAGCTCCTGCTAACTTTTCTATTATTTCTTTCGACTTGGAGTATATTCTTATTTTTCCTATTGTTGCTCCTCATCTCTTTTCTATTATTTCTTCTGGTTTGGAGCAAATCTCTTCTTTTTTCTTTCTTGCTCCAAGCCGATTTTCTTCTTTCTCTCCACACTTGGAGCAAACTTCCCAAATCAGCTTGCTTTGCTCCAACTACAGCTTTTCAGCAATCTCCACACTTGGAGCAATCTTCCTAATCCAGCTTGCTTTGCTCCAACTACAGCTTTTCATCATTCTTCACACTTGGAGCAAGCTTCCCAAATCAGCTTGCTTTGCTCCAATTCCAACTTTTCATCAATCTTCACGCTTGGAGCAAGCTTCCTAATCCAGCTTGCTTTACTCCAAAAAAGGCTGCCACCATCGGTGACAGCCTTCTCCCATATAACCGGCATGTGCACGCACAGCCGCTCATATATTCCTATCTATAAAATTACAAAAATTACAATGTAACTTCTACTTTCTCAAGCTTCCAGATCTCCTGTGCATACTCTTCGATTGTTCTATCAGAAGAGAACTTACCTGCACAAGCAGTGTTGAGCATAACCATCTTAGCCCAGTTAGCCTTATCCTTGTATGCCTTATTTACACGCTTCTGTGCATCTGCATAAGAATCGAAATCCTTCAATGTGAAGTATACGTCCTTCATTACAAGAGAATCATATAAGTCACGGAACAATTCCTTATCGCCATTTGAGTAAGTGCCATCTACCAGCTGGTCAAGAACCTTCTTAACCTTTGGATTTGAATTGTAGATGTCCATTGGATAGTAACCGCCATCCTTCTCGTACTTCATTACTTCCTCAGCTGAAAGTCCAAAGATAAATGCGTTCTCCTTACCAACTTCCTCTACGATCTCAACGTTTGCACCATCCATCGTACCAAGTGTAACAGCACCGTTCAACATGAACTTCATGTTACCTGTACCGGAAGCCTCACGGGAAGCTGTTGAGATCTGCTCCGATACATCTGCTGCTGCGAAGATGATCTCTGCGTTTGATACACGGTAGTTCTCGATGAATACAACCTTGATCTTGCCCTTGATAGACTTATCATTGTTGATCACGTCTGCTACAGAGTTAATCAGCTTGATTGTAAGCTTTGCTGTCTTGTAACCAGCTGCTGCCTTTGCACCGAAGATAAATGTTGTCGGCTCGAAATCCATATCCGGATTTGCCTTCAACTCATTGTACAGATGCATAACATGAAGGATGTTAAGCTGCTGTCTCTTGTACTCATGAAGTCTCTTAACCTGAACATCAAAGATAGAGTTCGGATCTACATCGATACCATTGTGTTCCTTGATGTACTCAGCCAGACGAACCTTGTTCTTGTACTTAATGTCCATGAACTCCTTCTGAGCCTTCTTGTCTGTTGCGTACTTCTTCAGACCTTCAAGTACCGGAAGATCTGTGATCCAGCCGTCGCCGACCTTCTTTGTAGCCCAGTCAGCAAGCAATGGGTTTGCATGGAGAAGGAATCTTCTCTGTGTAATACCGTTTGTCTTGTTGTTGAACTGCTCCGGACGCATCTCGTAGAAATCACGAAGCTCACGCTTCTTCAAGATCTCTGTATGAAGTTTAGCAACACCGTTTACAGAGTAAGATCCGGCGATCGCAAGGTGTGCCATCTTAACCTGACCATCATAGAGGATAGCCATGCTGCGAATCTTATCCTGATTGCCCGGATACATATCTTCGATCTTAAGCACGAATCTACGGTTGATCTCATCCACGATCTGATATACTCTAGGAAGAAGCTTCTGGAAGAGGTCGATTGGCCACTTCTCAAGTGCCTCAGCCATGATTGTATGGTTTGTATATGCGCATGTTCTGCATGTGATATCCCAAGCATCATCCCACTCGAGGTTCTCCTCATCCACAAGGATTCTCATAAGCTCTGCTACTGTTACAGTTGGATGTGTATCGTTCAACTGGAATGTAACCTTGTTTGGAAGGTCATGGATATCTGCGTTGTTCTCCTTGAACTTCAGGATGGCTCTCTGTACAGAAGCGGATACGAAGAAGTACTGCTGCTTCAGACGAAGCTCCTTACCTGAATAATGGTTATCGTTTGGATAAAGTACCTCAACGATGTTACGGGCAAGGTTTGCCTGCTCCACTGCGTTCTGATACTCACCCTTATCAAATGAATTAAGATTGAACTCCTGTACCGGCTCTGCATCCCAGATACGAAGTGTATTTAC
>UMDI01043068.1_pt1 | contig 11777 bp, 15 predicted proteins | sample 1964451 | NCBI WGS metagenome assembly UMDI01 (sample SAMEA4835990, study PRJEB28245) | human gut metagenome | biome: gut microbiome; material: fecal sample | place: Denmark | collected 2008 | reverse complement strand
TGTAAATGAAAAACAGCAATTCAGAAAGAGAGGTACTTAAAATGAAAATTTGGAAAATTTGGGGGAATAATCTACCGGAGTTATACATCAATGCAGACAGTTTTGACAATGCTTTAGCTATAGCACGAAAACGACATCCTTTATATTGCGTTGGACAGATTCAAAGTGGCTTTCGTGTAAATGTACGTTATCGTGTTTTTGGCAGAGATGGACATCGTCAGCGTGTTTCGTTTGGTAAGTCTTATTCTTTTACCACATTCGAAGATGTAGACATAAAATGTTTCTGCGAAGATGAGACAGGGTCAAATGATTATGTCGATGTAGTTATTACTGCGAAAGATTATAAAACTGCATTTGATCAAATGGAAAAGCAACTGTCAGACGGTATTTTTGAAAATAGCAGATACGGCAAAGTTTTGCTTATGGATTTAAAGTAAAGGGGGTGTTATGTTTGGCGAAAATAGCCGTGAGTATAAACATATGCTAATTGAAAAGCTAGGAAAATATGAGGACACGGACGCTTTTATTAAAAGTACACTAGCTAATATGGAAGAAATTCTATTTGCAGTTCACAATATGATTAAATGATAGAAAGAGGTGAATAAAATGACAGAAATTAGAAAAGCGGCGGCTAATACAATACGTTCGCTGGATCAGTACATTAATGATCTCACATATGATATTGAATTGCTTGAAAGGGTTAATCACACATTAGGCGCTACATTCAAAGAGTTTGAGATTGAACATAGCTATAAATGTATCATGCGTCAGCAGTTAATTGATTTGAAAAAAAATCTGATTGATATTATTAATCTAAATAAACAAACAGAAAATGCTATAAAATAACACACTGCTGACCTATCGGCAACACGGGGAGAAAGTGAGGAACAAATGAACAAAGTAACATTGATAGGACGCCTTACCGCAGACGTTGAAACTAAAACATACGGTAAGGGTAAGAACAAGGGGACGTACGCTAATTTCTGTTTAGCGTGTCAGCGTCCAAAAAAGAAAGATGCAGATGATGTTGCGGATTTTATCTATTGCAACGCTTTTAACAGCATCGCAGACTTTATTGAGGAACACGGTAGAAAAGGTGGTAGAATCGCTATTGACGGTACTCTGCAACAGAGCACTTATACAAACAAGGATGGCGAACAACGCACGTCTTACCAAGTGTTAGTCAATCGTGTCGAGATTATCGACTGGGCTGATAAAGACGAGTAAACGCACTGCTGACCTATCGGCATGACGGGGAGAAAGGAGTATCACATGAATATAGCAATCCACGCTGGGCATGCAGTGATTGGCAGTCGTGGTGCTGTCAAGTATATGGATGAAGTCAAGAAGAATCGACTTCTAAAAAAGCACATGATTAAGTTTTTTAAAAAAGAAAAGGGCGTCACTGTAAAGGATGTTACAGTGCATACAGGAACACAGCGCCAAGTGCTAAACGGAATAAAGAAGAATTTTTCCAAAAAGTGCAAAAAGGGCAACTGGATAAACGTGTCGTTGCATCTCAACTCTTCCGACAACTGGCGAGCAAACGGTTTTGAAATTTTGGTAACTCCAAAAATGTTTGCTGATCGTTCTAAACGTGCTAATTTGGAAGCTATCTGTGCAGAGTTTTGCGAACGCACAGGTTTTGAGAATCGTGGCGTTAAAAAAAGCAGTTCGCTTTTTGTTCTCAATAATCTACCGAATTGCGTCTTATGTGAAGTCGGATTCGTAACATCACGAAAAGACACAAAGATATATGAGACGCTACATAGCGAGCGCATTGCTTGCATTCTTGCAGATTGTATGTTAAAATACGGAAAAGAGCTTTTATAAGGAGGTGAAACATGAAACTACTACTAGCTCTTTCCGCAACATATGTCGGAATTGAATTTATTGATTATTTGAGTGGCGTAATAACTCATATAATCAACGGTGACTATTCATCCCACGTTGCGAAAGTTGGTGCTCTGAAAAAGCTGGCAATCGTAGCTCTAGTCGTTGCATTGCCAATTTTTTCTGAAATTTTAGTGAATTTAGGGCATAAGTACAATTTTGAAATCCCAACCGAAATTTCAGTTTTTTCCGCTTTATTCATCATAAAGCAGATCGCTATTGAATTTTCATCCGTTGGGGAAAATCTGAAATTATTGAAAGGAGATGAAAAAGCATGATCTCATATGGCGATATGCTAGATGCGGTTGAAAAGGAAGAAGCAAAGAACGCACCGCAGACACCACCAACAACACCACTGGTTGAAACACCTGAAGAAACTGCCAAAAAAGAAAACAATGAAGATAACATAGAAGACGTTATCGACGAAGAAGAGGAGGAAGAAAAATGAAAACTGAGCAAATCTATTCAATGATAAACTCAATGTCTAAAGAGATTATAGGTGCAGAGAATATCGCAGTAAAAGATACCGCTACATTTATATCTTTTGGTCGTGTTGTCATGGCGACCGATAACAACAAAGATTCTTGCTATCAGGCATTGGCAGATCGTATTGGGCGAACAATTGTTCTCTATGAAGAACTAGTTAGAAAAAATTTGGTGGAACGTATGGATACAATGGAGTTTGGGGCTGTTTTGCAGACCATTGAAACAAAAAGCATTGCCAACGCCAAACAGAATAACTCTTGGATTTATGGCACAAAGTCAAATGTGATTGAACAACAAAATCCATTTGACGTAATGAAAAGTGATGATACTGATATTTTGGTACAATACTTTTCCAAGCGTGCAACATGGGAGATTGACAAAAAGATTTATGACATTCAGCTAAATGATGCATTTACTAATGAAACAACATTTTCTGCGTTTGTAGAAATGATCTTTCAGGATATGTATAACGCCATGACTTTAGCGGAGAACGATCTACAACACGGAGTTATAGCCAGCGCTATTGCTTCAGCAATCCTTGCGGGAACAAAAGAGACAAATCCAGTTCCTACAATGGCTAGAAATCTTCTGCACGAGTACAACACGTTAACCAAAGCGGGGCTGACGGTGGCAACGGCACTTATCAATAAGGAGTTTTTGCGCTATTGCGCAAAGGAGATTCTTCTTGTTACTAAAAAGATGCGAGATCCGTCTATTTTTTACAATGAGTTAGGCGCGACAAAATGGCACGAATCGCCACAAGTGCGGTTACTGACAAATTATGCAACAGCTTCTGACGCTTACTTGTCTGCCGATACTTACCATAAGGAGTTAGTTGCACTGCCAGATTATGATACAGTCAACTTTTGGCAAGCGAGAGGAACTACTGACGATTTTGCCACGGTATCTTCCGTCAATATTAAAGTGCATGAGGGAGACGCTGACACAACAGGCACAGATGTAAGTCAAAGTGGAGTTATAGCTTATGTATGCGATCCACGTAGACAGGGTTACATGTTCGACCGAATCCGAACAAAGTCGATCTACAATCCAGCTTCTGAGTGTACGGATTACTTTCATAAGGCAGATCAGGGATTCTTTATCAACCGCGCGAGATGTGGAGTAGTTTTTTACATTGAGGAAGTGTAGAACAAAATTAGTAATGCAAACACAATTAAAAAGGGAACACAAATGTTCCCTTTTTTATTAAAAAAGGAGTGAAATAATGTTTATCAGAGATTTTGAAAAATTCGCATACCGACGAAAACAGCACGGCTATTCGTTTTACTATCAATATTGGCGAGAAGTTCTTTTCGATTATGCTTGTAAGATTTTTTCTTACACAGGAGAACTTGCGGAAATTATACCACCAAAAGAAATAGAAGTCCGTCTGCTATTATTTGGAAAATGCGGAATCAACAAAAATAACAGTGACGATCTGCTTGCGACAAATGTGAATTTGTTCGGACTAACGCATTATTTTGACGAATTTACAAGTTATAACTACACTACTCCACTCGAGAGCGGAGAGCGCACGATCGGAAAAGATGCTGTTTTAATCAGCAATAACACATTGCGAAACGGAATGAGTGAGATCATACATGCTTACGCTTGCCAGTTAGCGCACGCAGAAGTGACGCTTCTTTCTGCTTTCATCAATAATAGAGACACCGTGGCATGGACTGCAATATCTGAACAGCAATCACAGTCTGCAAGAGAGTATCGAAGTAAGATGTATGAGGGTAAGATTGACGTTTGTGTTGACAAGGGATTTTCTACCATTGAAATGCGCCCACTCGGAACAGAAAAGAGACTTAGTTATTCGGAATTGTACGACACACGTAACAATATATTAAACTCTTTTCTTGAGTTGATAGGTGTCAGACGTGCGAACGATAAAAGAGAACGCCTTATCACTGATGAGGTACAGGCGAACAACTCGCTGTTAAAACTTAATCTCGCTGACATGAGGGATAGTAGGTTAAAAGGTCTCGAAGAGATCGAACGTGTGTTTGGTGTAAAAGGTGAACTTGTTTGTAACGTAGATTTAGACGGCAACGGATCGCTTGACGATTCGATACAGAAAGGAGCTGGAGAAAATGATTAAAAAATACACAATCGCAGATTATCTGCTTGCAGAATATAATCGCACAGGATCGGCAGCAGATAATATCTATCTGCTATCGGGCGCAATTTGTTACAAATTTTTGTTTTCAGAAACTGCCGACGGCAGAACAAATTACCCAGTATGTTTGCAAAACGAAGAAAATTTAATAGCCGTAACCAACATCATAATGAAGAGATATCCAAGCAAGCGTTTGTTTTATGGAACTCTATATAATGGAGTGCTTGAGACTGGACAGGATAACAGGGCGTATGAGATTATACGGAGTTTAGTTGATTCTGCACTAATGGAGAATAAATATAAAATTGATACTTTATATAACACTACTACATTAGATTATAACCCAATCGAAAATTACCACCGCAAACAAACGACCACAACCAAGCATGAGGGGTCAGAAGCAGATACAAGAAGCGGATCGGAAGAAAGAGCGCATGGTGGAAGTGACACGCTCGCTTATACAGGCGGTACAACGTCAACGCCCACAGGGTCTACTACGAATATACATTCGACTACTGCTTTCAACGAACCGTCAGACTTTGCCGGAGATACTAAAGATGTGACCACATATGACGGTATGCAGACAACAGAAACTTTTAACGATAGAAACGACACAACGCAATATAACTCTAACGAAACAGTCACCTATAATGATGTGAAAAGCGAACACACGTTCGCTAATAGAGTAGACACCACTGAGGATTCTACAAGCGGAAACATTGGCGTTACAACGTCTCAGCGGATGTTACAGAGCGAAAGAGAAGTAGCGGAGTTTTCAGTTTTTGCGGTGATAGCTGACATAGTGCAAGAATCGTTTTGCACAAACGAATGGGTGACACCGCCATTATATGCAGAGGGGGGATATTATGAATATTGATTTTTACACGTGCACATCGAAAACTGAAACAGTACAGAAAGTATTGACCAAAGAAAGAATTATGACTGGATGCAAGCTGTTAGATGCAACTAACGTTATCAATCCTACCGTGTTGATACGTGCGTCTGATATAGCTACACTGGCAGATTATAACTATTTGAGAATCCCGCAGTTTAATAGATACTACTATATTAGTAACATGGAATATCGCAGTAATGTAGTAGCCGTATCGTGTGAGGTGGACGCTGTCTTTTCATGGTACGCAAAATACAAAAACACGTCACAGCTTGTAACGAGATCCGAAAACATTCGCAATCGCTATATACAGGACGGATCAGAGCCGATCCATAGCGACAACTTCTACACATATGTTAATTTTGGTATTGACGTATTTGACAAAAAATGCGATCGACTTATATTGACCACTGCGGGCAAAGGATCTTTAACCGAAACACAGAAAGCAATGTTGGAAGAAAGGAGTGTCGAATAATGGCAAAACTTGAAACAGATTTTAGTGAGTATACTGGAGCGCATGTGTTCTATGTACATGTGCCTTATAAGTCATCAACAGGTGGATCAGGAAGAAAGAGTATTATTGACGGTAGTAAAACTAATCTAAAAATGGATTTACTACATGCAATGTTCACCTATGTCATAAAAAGCACAGATAGAGTTATAGGATATATAGATGCTGATAATATGTGCTATATATTGTCCAACAGCAGTACAGATATTGGTTATAATGGTTATACGCATTATAATATCCTGACAGCCAATTATAACAACACGGATTTTGAATATAAAGCACAGACATCACTAGAACAAAATATAGCAAGCGGAATGATAGAATATGTTAGCGGAAAGAGAAGCGGTGGTGAAAATATCGAAAGCACAATTGCATGTGTGAATTTACCAGCGGTGTCTTATGATGATCCGACGTATAGCTCATACACGTGGAACACTACTTATGTAGGTTATAACACAATATACCCCAAAGGCAAATTAGGATGGCAAACGTCAAGGATATTGTATGATACGAAAGATACAACACAACTCGTCATTCATGTAGATGATGATACTGGAATGTATGGCGCTGCCCCAATGCAAGGCACTGGAATAGAAGAATATGTTACCAATGTTCCAGCATTCATTGGTAGTAATTTTGCAACGTGGGTAGAACAAACAGCCCTTGCGAATAATGATATGCTCGATAAATTGCCACAAAGTTTGGACATTAGTAGTGGTGGTAATATTATAGACTTGCTCACAAATACAATGCCCGATTCTAACGCCATTATTTATAATCTTATAACCACGCATGATTATAATGCGGCTTTAAAATTTTTGAGCGACGGAACTATTCCAGCAGATGCCAAAGTAAACGTAAAGAAAGATGAAAGCGAAGAAGATAGCGATAATGAGAGTGGCGAGGATGGCAGTAAAGAATCGAAATTCGATGAAAACGAACCATCTGCACCAACCGTAAATAGTGTCAAGTTATCAAATCTTCATAATTACTGGATAACACAAAATCAGATGCAGTCCTTTTACTCTTCTGTATGGGATACAGATCTGACGGATTTTATTAAGGGCGCATTTACTGGAATATATTCTAATTTGATTAGCAATGTTGTTTCACTCAAGTTCATGCCGACAACTGCAGAAAATTTGGGCGGTACAGGCGATACAAGCCCTGTCATTTTGGGATTCAAAACTTATGATGATTTGACCGTTCAAACTATAGGAAATACCACTGCTCCTATAGTCAATATTGGGAGTTACAAATTTTCGAAAGAATATAACTCATTTGCTGATTATGCACCTTACACTGATGTGAAGTTATATCTGCCGTTTGTGGGCGTTGTTCCGATTGATACTAATTTGTTCATGGGATCAGGTGGTGGAGAAACAGCCACATTAAACGTAAAAGCGCAGTATGACTTACAGAGCGGTCTTATCACTTATTTTCTGATGCGCAATAAAACAATGATTAGCAGTGTTAGTGGACACATGGCGGTAGAAGTGCCTATCTCATTGCAAAGTGGACTAGATACATTTAGCACGATTAGCCGTAATTTTTCAGGGAAAGTTTGGGACTTAGCAATGGAGGGTGCAAAGGGAAATCCTATTGGAATGATTAGTGAGATTGCACAGGGATCAGCTACTGCACCACCCCAGACTATATTTGCATCCACTGGAGGTGATGGTGCGTTTTATGCACATCCTAAGTGTATGATAATGATAAAGCATCCTCAGTATAATCGCCCGAAGAATTATAGCCACGTGGTCGGATTTCCCGCTTATGTAACTAAAAAGATCAGCGATCTGCAAGGGTTTAATATAGTGCAAAATCCTGTAATTCCATTAGCTGACGGAATGACTGGAGCAGAGCATGACATGATCATTACTGCAATGCAAAGTGGGCTATATTACTAAATGTTTCACGTGAAACATTGAGACAAAAATAAAAGGGGCGATATGCCCCTTTTTTTTCTTATGATAAAATTCCTCTGCCGTCATTCTTCATAAAGTCTGCAAAATCCTGACCTGTTATGTTGTCACAATACGCCACCTTGCCATCTTTCCACGCTGACCGTATGAGATCATGCACTGCAAGCGATCCTAACCGCTTATGGATGTTTGGCTCTAACGAACATACGTTCGATAACGTGTATAGATCATCATATAATCGTGTTGCTGGATAGATATATAGCAGTGGTGATCCGTCATTTTGCAATAGTAGTTTCAGATTAAAATTTACAACGCTACCTATGATCTGAACTTCATATAGCATATCATATGTTTCTAGCTTATTCGGTAGCTTACAGTATTCTTCCGTCTGCCACTCACTGCCTTTTATAGATTTTATGTTTTTGCCGAAAAACATCTTATTTTTTGTATTTTTGTTTGGCGACAACTCAACAGCGATCTTAATCACCGACCCATCATCATTTATTTTGACGTACGTGTCGATCTGACCAACTTTCATTTTCGCTACGCCACGTAGTCCCCAGTCGGTATAGTATGGGGAATGCCGGCTTACAGTATTCCCTAAAAGCCACACTTTGCCCGAACGATCACGAAAGATCGTACTAACCAAATTAGCCAGGGTTAGTGTCTCATTCGGAAGATATCGTTCATTATCGCAAGCTACCGATTCTTCGAAAACAATATCTGTAATATCAGGATACTGTCTTGACTTATAACGCCCCGCTATATTAAGTGCAAACACTTGCCCAAAATTCCAAGGGCATTTCTCTTCCGTGCCATCTTCTTTTAATTTTGAAAAATACATTTTACCCCGAAAAACTTTTACGTGATCGTATTTGCCGTGTGTGATTTTACTAATATCCTTATCAGCGAAATCATCCTCCACTAATGATGCTTTTACATCATCATTGAATCTACGCAAATATGCTACTGTGCATTTCTTGTTTTCCCACGCACGCCACAGATACCCTGTATATAGTGCATTATCTTTCGTATGTTCGTATGCAATAGCGTAAGACTTACCAGCACCACGCCCCGAAAGAATGATATTGTATGTTGCGTTTTGTTCACAAATATCTTTAGTTGTGTAAAATCCGTCTCTTCCTATTCCCATGTTTGTTCTCTCCTTTTCATAATCTCTTTTTTTTGTTTACCTAAATCAATCAACTTTTTGTATTCCTCTAATAACCCCATCTCATACGTTGTCGGACGTATAACAATACTATTTTTGTTGTCTATAGCGATCCCATCTATCACAGGACACCATTCAGAGTTGTCAACGTACTGCACAAGTTTTTTTGAAATCTCAACACCATCTTTTTTGAGATTTCTAGGAAAAATGAAGCCGTCTTTAAAGTCTTTCAGATCTTTCAAGGCTATAGCATTATTTTTTGGAACACCAGATACTGTGCAATGGATTTCTCCGTCTGCATATTTATAGGCGTATCGTTTAGCGCCTTGCGTGACAAAACTATCATAACTTTTTTCTTGCTCCCAAATACCGATAAAATGTCGATTGCCTTTTTTATCTTTTGGACACATTTTTTCCAGTGGCAAGCAATGATAATTCAATGCTTTTCGAGTGTCGTTGATTATTTTAATATTGTACGATCTAAAATAATCAATATAATGTGCCGTGTGTAACTGTTTACAGCTATCGGTATCATAGTACACGTTATCTCCCTTTTTGTCAATGTGTAACAATGCCGTCCACAGTGTACGTCTAGCGTATGCTGTTACCCACACGCCCCACTGATACGGTAGGTTATTCTTATAGAATTTTTCGTGACATTCATCAAGCGATTCTTGAATGTTTGGGGTAGCTGTCTCCCAACCGTGATCATACAGGATCTCGGATTGCACAAAATCAGTCACCATCATTCCATACAGAGCATTTATAAATTCTTTCGATTCCTTGTATAGTTCTTCTGATTCTGTAACGCCCTTTAATTTTGTTTTGTTTTCGTATAAGTCTAACACATATGATACAAAATATATCGGCAGATACTGTTTTTTGGATTGAAACAATTTTATAATTTTTTCTTCAAAATTATAGCAATCGTGCAATATCGTGTAATCTTGTTCTGTGCAGATAAAGACACAGCTTTTTGCACTAATAATTTTACCGTTATCATACTTTGCACCTTTTAGTGCTATGCATTTACTAGACGGCAGATAGTGCGTGTTGCGTTTTGCTTGCACGTTTTCCATTTTCAAAACAAAAATATAGGCGTATTTTTCAAAATTTGTTTTTTTCTTTGCTGACACTTCCCTAAATTTTTGCATTGGGTATTTTTGCCTAACAATTTGAGATGGATAATCGCTTGAAAGGTCAAACGATCCTACATGATGTAGGACTTTCCCAACATTGAGGAAACAAGCCCCAGTGCTTCCACCCATAAAAGCGCCACGGAGCAACTCATACTCGTCTTCCGTGGACGGTTGCATCCGGGTTATTTTTCGCAAGTATTTATAGTCGTTTTTTGTAAAATTCTTTACAACACGTCTTACTCTGCCTGTTTGAGTGAGTGGGATAGCGTGCTGATATTCATATGTTTTTAAGAAATCAAGGATACCGTGATATACTACGATGCAATCACGTTTACAATATCCCATCTCTGTTTTTGTCATTGGCGTTTTTGGGGATCTCAAAATGTTGTAATCGAGATCACCTACCATTTTAGCACAGCCTAACTCTTTGCCCCATGTTTCAAGCGATTTTCGAGTAAGCATGTACGTACATCTAAATTCGAATATGTCCCAATCGAATTTTATCGGTTTTCGCTCCGATCTTGCGAAAACTTTAATTGGTGCGATCTCTTCAAGGTATTCACGGATGAATTGAAACTCGTATGACAAGTTATGTATCCAAATTATAGGCGATAACCCATGACAGGCTTTTTTTATTCTTTTTAGAAATTTTGGCAATTCGGAAAGATAACGTCCAAAATATACGGTATCATTTATTCCAAATTGCCAAATATAACAAAATGCCTTGCTTTTTGCGTTGTTGTATTGCTTTTCTGAATATCGCCCTTTATATGGGGTGATGTGTCCGTTGATTTCCCAAATGCTGGTAGTCTCAATGTCGAAAGTCAAAATCTCACGTGTTTCTGCAATGTGATTTCTGCCAACGATATAGTCCGCACAATGAAATTTACTATTCTCGTCAAATTTTGTCCAGTGAAGCATACCATTACCTCCAATATTCGTCTAAATAGTCGGATATATCGAAATCCCCACTTTCTAAAGCGTTGCGCCATTTTTTAGTTGGCTCATCACTAAAAGCCATCTGCAAATCATCGAAACTAATATTTTCATTTTCGAGAATATTAAGAACGAGATCCGCTAACTTGTATTCGTCGTCTTCTTCTAAATATTCTTTTAGATAGGTTGGGGTGCTGTCCTCTTTATCGGACATCACCCACTCGGCAACTTTTTTGACCTCATCCAACCCCAACTCTTCACTATATTCATTGAGATCTGCTATCTGATCGCTTGAAAAGCCGAATTTTTGCTCCATGCGATCCGTGGTCATAACAGCGAATAGACTTATAAGGTCTTTCGCAGAATCAACGGAATCAGCGTAGCCGGAAGACACAAGCGATTCTATTTGCTTCTGCTCTTTCTGTGCAGACACTTTTCCTTGTTTATATGCGTTTATAGCGTCATTGATTCGCTGACGCTGTTTTTTTGATCTGGTATCTCTCTTTTTGAGATCACCCACACGCTGGCGCCCTTTTTTGCGTTTCAGCTTGGGCGACATAAAATCGACAAACTCTCTAGCGTACTCGACACCCTGTGAAGCTAGTCGGACAGCCTCTGTAAAAAGATTTTTATATCTAATCATATAACCACCCCTTTCTCATATTACCTCTCTTTCTGAATTGCTGTTTTTCATTTACA
>UMDI01055465.1_pt1 | contig 11924 bp, 10 predicted proteins | sample 1964451 | NCBI WGS metagenome assembly UMDI01 (sample SAMEA4835990, study PRJEB28245) | human gut metagenome | biome: gut microbiome; material: fecal sample | place: Denmark | collected 2008 | reverse complement strand
TCGGCGCAGGAGAAGGAAAAACATCAAATTATTATTTGTATAAGACGTTTGTGTCGAAGCAGAAAAGCAAAAAAAATGGAGCCATCCGGAATAAAGTTGCAAAAACCAGTGCCCCGGTCTTTAAAAGCTGCAATTTTGCAGACAAGGATGGAAACCTGACTGGCAGCTATACCAAGTGGCTTAAAACAGCACGTCAGACTTTTGAAGTCTACAATGGCGGTACTGTTATTAACGTGCTTTATAAGAAAAACAGCCCGAAACCGAAACCAGACTCTCATGAGGATGAGGATGTAATCTCGGCAGAGAAGCTCACACCAGCCAGCACAAGTGCTGTAATCCAGTCAGACAAACGAGACAATGAACAGTTTGACAGTACACAGGGAATTCCAACATCCGAGACACAGTATGTCAATGTGTTTACGGATTCCTACCTGTATAAATACCGGTTTGTCCGAAAATATGGAAAGAAGCAATTTAACCATTATATCAGTTGCAGCCATACCGATAAACATGGGAAAAAATTACACGATCATGATACCGAACTGGTATGGCGGGAATATTCCTACTGGAAAGTAGATTATCTGGTGATATACCGAATAGAATCTGCCACCGTGATGAATTATTCGCTCCCGGATGAGCATGTCACCATAAAACCGGATGCATCCTATGATAATGTCGGAAATGTATCATTTATGGCATGTGGAAGGATAGGTATATCCCCATCAGACGGCTGGACAGTCGGGCAGTATATTGTCATGAATGATTACCTAGAATTTGACGGAAAGATCATCATGAATGCCGACCCGGTGGAAAAGAAAACCCCGACCCCGGGCAGAATCCCGGAATCTACGCAGATTGACAGGGATATACTTTATCAGCCAGACCTGCTGATTGAGCCGGAAAAATCAAATGGTACCTTCAATTCGAGTGGTGATGTACAGTTTTATCCATCGTTTGATTATAATACGAATATTCCGGATGTCGACATTGAAATAAACCCGGTCAACGACGTTGTGATCCATACCCCTACGGTATGTTACCCGACGATTACGGATGCGAAGGAATATACCCAGCTGGTGTCACCGGGTAACTGTTACCATCTGGTACTGGACCGGTATTTTACTGTCAACCTGCCTACCAGTGGTTACCACAGTTCGCTGAAGGGATACGGGGAACGCGATTACGCAAAATACATTAAATCGCGGGAAGTCAAATTCCCGTTTGAGGTATATATGTGTGACGGGGATGATTACACCTATTATGATGCGGATACGTGGATCACGCTGCACCAGGATTCCACAAAGTTCTATCTCCCTATCTGGGTCAATGAAACTGCTGCCGTTGGTATTGATTTCCGGGCGCGTGCAATTAACTGTGATGCCAACGATGGACTGGAAATGGAAGAGGTGTGCGCCAATGCAGACAATTCCAATTATGTTGCGGTTGATACCAAAAATGCCGAAGTATCCGGACGTTTATACAATCTGAATATGTACGACTATTCGGATTACCCGTTCTGGCTTGACGTTTTCCGGAAACCGAAATCACTGGAACTTAAAAGGTTTGCATACCATGTGGGATTCAACAACCAGAATGGGGAAAAAGTAAGAAGTGCATTTACCCTGCCGACCGTGGATGGAAGCCACCCTTATATGCGCAATCTTGGTGTGCTAAAACCGGGCTATACATCCCGGATGAGCCTCATAACCATCGGAAATATCTACCACGGCACGGATTATGTCAAGATTTACCCGACATTTTATTTTGTTTCGAATAAGGGAAATGTGAATGGATCTGATATTACAAGGTTGGAAGAGGTTGACCTTTACTACAATGGCACGATCAATGGCAAATACCGAAATGTTGTAAAAGTCGGCAGTGATCTGGATAAACAGAATGTCAAAAAGATGATGCTTGGAAACCCATATACAGGGGTAACAGATGAAGAATTCAACCAGAAGGCGAAAATCGCAGGACTCAAACCAAAAGATATCCGGTCCACAACTTATGATGTCTACACGTATGGGGAGATTACCATTCCATCCCGTATGTCCACATATATCGGAATGGACTGTGCACCGGACGGGGTAATTCCGGATGGGGTTGATCCTGACAGGGTCACAAAGTCAAAACAGAAATGGTACTTCGAATACTCACTGCCATCTGATGTGCATGCGGTCAAAAAAGGATTTGACGTAACGAAATACGCGCATGAGAACGGTGGAATTGACTATAAAGAGGACTTCTGGAAAAAAGATGGATACATTGTAGTCAATTTCGAGATTGTGACCTTTGAAGCCGGGTTTGAAAATATCCAGGGCGATGGAGATACCGGCATGGGCTGGATGGAGGGAGCAGAAATCTTTGGCAAGGAAAGCGAAACGCCAATCCCGCATCTTACCTATACAAACCGGCAGAACGTTGATTATGGCTACTGCAGCATGTATAAGATGGAAGACCAGCAGTTGCGGAGGAGAGACTGGCATAAGGCACAATTTGCTTTCCGGTATGGAGATGTACTGATGTATTCGCTTGATGGATCAGCCAAAAAGGATTACCGGTCTTACGGTACACATTAATCAGTTATATATATAATTGCATAACAGGGACTCTTACTTATGGAGTCCCTGTTATTTTTTGACAGAGAAAGAGTGCTGGTAAATGCATATTGTAAAATGAACGGCGTATGCTATAATATAGATATACAAATTATATTATTTAATTTTAAGCGATACTTCCGTATTGCTGTAGGTTAGGGACATTCCCTGGAAAACTATCAGGGAATGCAGTAATCGCTTTCCCTGTTTATATAAATACAAATATCTGCTTTTATAAGTAGGGAAAGAGAGGAAAGGTAGTATGGGTGAAAAGGATTTAACCGAAAAAATACTTGAGGATTATAATGATGTTTTTGCAGATATTATGAATGCTCTTGTATTTAAAGGAAAAGATGTAGTACATCCGGATTCGCTGAGAAACAGTTCTGTTCACTCGCAATACAAAGCGGATGATCAAAAGCTTCATGAATTGGAGCGTGATGTTGCAAAGTATTGGATGGACGGAAATGTCCAGATCGCCTTATGTGGCATGGAGAATCAGACTAAAGTCGAAAAATTTATGCCATTTCGAGTGTTCAGCTACGACGGAACTGCGTACCGGAGCCAGTTATTGGATCAGGAAAATAAAATCGTCCCAGTAATTACCATTGTATTATACTTTGGAAATGAACATTGGACGGCACCGAAAAACATCAAGGAGCTTTTGGAAATCCCAGAGGGACTTGATGAATATGTGGATGATTATAACATTCATGTATTTGAGATCGCATGGCTTACGGATGAACAGATTGCAAGGTTTAAAAGCGATTTTGGAATTGTGGCGCGCTTCTTTTCCGAGAGAAGGAAAAATCCGGACTATGTGCCTGACGATCGAACAGTCATTACACATGTCGATGCCATGTTAAAGCTTTTGGCAGTAATGGCAAAAGATCGAAGATATGAGGAAATTTTGGAATCTGATGATAAGAAGGAGGTTGGTTGTATGTGTGATGTAGCTGAAAGACTTGAACGCAGAGGCATAGAGAAAGGCCGCCTTGACGAAATCTTTGATTCGGTGCAAGCGGAAGATTACAGTGTCGAACGTGGCGCACAGAAAGCCAATATGAGCATTCCAGAGTTTGAAAAAGCAATGGAATCTGCCGGATATAAAATTCCGACATATGCTTAGAAAGGTAGTTTTTATCAAAAAGGATCATCTCCGCACGAGGTGGTTCTTTTTTTGGTAAATGACGACTTACTTAACAACTGTCGGCCGTTAAAGGATTATATGACGCTGATCAATGAAATCCGTAAAAATTGTAAAACCATGGAGTTTGAGAGTGCTGTCGATGCAGCGGTAACTTATTGTATTGAGCATGATGTTTTAAAGACATTTTTGCTTAAACACAGAGCGGAGGTGAAAGACGTGTGTATCACTGAGTATAATGAAAAATCGCTTGTTGACGGGATACGTGCGGAGGGTCGTGCAGAGGGTCGTGCAGAAGGTCAGAACGAAAAAGGACTGGCGGTATACCGTAATCTTCGGAAGAGAGGTTTTTCAAAGGAAGACGCTCTGGTAATCGCAGATATTTCGCCGGATCTGGTAGTTAACGAAGACTAGCCGATCTGTAACATAACCTTAGCAATGATTCATAGAAGTACCACATAGAATCTTCTTGTAGCTGTGGTAAACCGTTTAAAAAATGGCAAGGCAGCAGAGCAGATCATTGTAAGCGGCAAAGATGCAGAAAGGGTGGTGCTTACACAGTCAGTTTAATAAACGACGAATTTCAAGAGTTATCCATCTGGATGGCTCTTTTCTCAATCCAGGTGGCAACAAAAATTTCAATACGGTAACCAATACGGCGAATCTTAATCAACCATCTTAATAACAGCTATCTTTAAAACCCAAATTTCCTATATTTTCATATAAATTAAATCTAGGTTGCATTTTTCAGTTAAATATGATATATAATATGTATAACTTTTTAATCTTTTTAAAGAATCTCTTCGAGGTTCTTGACATTTGGCTTTTTGCCGGTCCGGTTTTATGGGCTGGCTTTTTTATTGTCAAAAAGCATAGCAAAAGATAATTAGTATGAAAGCATTGAAAACGGTTTTATTATTCCCGTTGATCTGTCATTTGATGGTGATAACAGGAAATAATTTTATTGTTATAAATGTTTTTCGCATACTTGTTTGTTTTATGTAAAGTTTTTTGCAGAAAAAAGTCAAAAATTTTAATGGCAGTTCCGCCGTCTTAGATGCGGAAAGAAAGAAGGTTTTTTATGTTAAAGAAAGTAGCAGTAATGGCAATGGTAATGGTAATGGTAAGTGGAGCTACAAATGTATATGCATCTACAAGTTATAGTGTGGATACAGCAACCGAGTCCTTCGGCCCAGCTCCATCACCATCACCAACACCAACACCATCACCGGCTCCAACTCCTGACAACAAGGATAATGGAGCAGCCGGTACAACAGATACCAAAACAGACGTTGTACCAACACCGGATACAAAATCTGATACAAAAGCAGATTCAACAACTCCGGCTCCGACTCCATCAGGAGACAAAGAAGATCAGAATTCTTCAAAGCCTACGGGAAGTAATTCTGAAAAAAATAGAGTGGAATATATATATGTATCCACTCCAAGTACCACAACTGATGTTGTAGTACCTGCTGTTAAGCCAGAGGCAAATGCTTCGGTGAAACAGCAGACAAGTGACGGTGTCTCTTCTGCCGTCCGTTCAGCTTGGGAATATAAGTTGAACAATACAAAGAGAGAAATCAGACTTATTTCCTACATTGGAAATAAGTCAACGGTAAGTGTGCCAAACACTGTAAAAGTAAACGGTATTCCTTACCAGGTTGTTGCATATAAGACATTGTTTTATGGCAACAACAAAATTAAGACTGTTTCTTTCGGAAGAAACGTCAGAACAGTCAAGGGCAATGCCTATAAGATGTTCTTTGGATGTAAAAATTTGACAACAGTCAAATCACTTCCTTGGGACATCACATATTTGAACAAAACATTCATGGGTTGTTCAAATTTAAAAAAGGTAAACGGGGTGCCGGCATCTGTAATCAATGCAAATTATGCATTCAACGGATGCAAAAACCTGACAACGGTTAAGTTGTCAAATAACCTTCGAAATGCATACAAAATTTTCGAGGGCTGTAAAAAGCTCAAGTCTGTAAAAGGCGTGAGCAAAGCCACTGTAAAAACTATAAAAGGCTTTTATGATGGCGTAAATAAAAAGATTATTTAGAGCAGTCCCGCCGTTTTAGTTGCGGGAAGAAAGAAGGTTTTTATGATGAATGTAGAGAATTTAAAAAGCAAGCAGGAAAACGGAATAACCCTGTATTTTTATGCGGGGTTGGGTTGGGTAACCGCAGAACGGTTGAGTCAGCCGGACGTTGCAGAGAACGAAGCAATCAAAGATTTTGATTGCAATCCGGAGAACAGTCACTGTTGTTCTGACTGCCCGCACAACCGAAATTTTTCGGATTGGCAAGATAGATTGCCGTGTGGTCAGTACCACTGCTGGGTTGACGTAACTTGCAAATAAAGGAAGGAGAACGAGTGCGATTTTGCACGGCAAAGAAGCCTATATGAAGGCTTTGGTTCTTTATACAGGTGTAAACGATGGCAACAACCGTGAAGCAATTACTGCTATGCGGTCTGTTATGGAACACCTGAGAAATGAAAGTGATTTTGGTTACGGAAGTGACGAAGTAATCGCTTCCGAAAACAAAATTCATGGCTATCTGATGGATATTGAAAATAATATCCACCGGATGGAATTTGAAAACTTGATTGGAAACTGTAAAAAGATCCAGTCTGAGCTTAAGATCAGACTGGAATTAAAAAAATTATAGTTTCAAAGGGATCGCTCAGACTTACAAAAGTCTGGGCGATTTTAGGTATTTCCCTGACGTTCTTGGTATATGCGATGGTGGAGTATTGGAGTTTCTTTTGTATTACCGCTGGTTTCCAAAATAAATCTATAATCCAAGCAGCAATATACCCAACGGATAAATCAAAGTAAGCTTTTCTGAAATTTTCAGATTATTTTCAGAAATATCCTGTTCCATGGAGTAGTCCATCAATTCATTGATTTGTTTTAACGCATCCTCCTTGGTTTTACATACGCATGGGGTGGATAATTCATCTTCTGAAAAAGGTACCAGTTCTCCAACTGCCTGTGTATATTTGTCCAATAAGAAATTCATTTTATCCCATGCTGCTGAATATTCCTCAGTGTCTGTCGAATAATCCTGCATTCTGATTATTTCCTCTTTAATGAGAGGAGCGTATTTTTTTATTCGATCCGTTGGCGATCCTTTGAAATCCAAGAATCTATATTCTTCTTTGATTCTGTCGTTCTGCAATATTCCAGCAAGATCAATGTCCTTTTCCAACTCATTCATAAAATTTTGAAATAAATTTTTTGATCTTTCTCTTTCTTGAAATTTGTTTACATGTTCCTTAAAATCTATATTTTTTCCTCCAACGCTGTGTCTATATCATATCATCATAGGAATCAATGTAAAGAATAATAGAACATTATTTTTCACATCAGGCTTGACTTTTTCTATGGGTTTATGGTTAAAATCGTTTCACCATACGAAAGGAGTAAAAGAGTATGAAAAAGAAAACTTTAGCAATGTTTTTGGCTTTTTCGCTGTGTGCCACTTTTATAGTTCCGGACAGCGCAAAAGCAGCAAATTTATCTGTTCCAAGAGAAGTATCAATTCTTGATATGGTTGCAGATGATCAGCCAGGGATAGACTCTCTGACAATCTTAAAAGACGGGTCCATCGAAGCCGATGGAGAATCTGTTGATCTTGATGATATCGTAAAGGTATCGCCCTTAAAAGCTCATTCATTAAAAAGCGCATCTTCTGTAAGTTCATATTTCAAGAGCAAAGGGTACCAGGTTGAGAAAGAAGGGGATGGTTTTAAAGTATCCTCTCTTTTTTCATCAAAACGCCTGTTTGTGTCGGGAGAATCTTTCCGTAACTACCATGGTGCAAGAAAAATTTCTGCGAGTGGTGGAATTTCCCTTATGTCATTTGACTCTCCGGATGATGCCGCTGCAGCATATGAAAGTTTTAAAGCTGATGGATATACCGTATACCCGGATAAGCTTTACGATGATGACATGGTAGATTCTTCAAATGTCACATATTCCCCAGATGTTATCGGAGAATATGGGGCAACCGTATCAGATTCAACAAATACTGTTTCTTTGACTACCAGCCCTGAGATCATGGGACTCAGCGTATCCTCAAACAACATCGTTGGAGCGCAAAGTGCTGCCACCATCGGCCAGGTTGGGGTAGCAGTAGTGGATTCCGGTGTTGACAGTGGAAGTAACTTTTCTTCAAGATTCCCTGGACGTGTGATCAACGGCTATAATGTTCTTTCCCAGGCATCAAGCGCGATTGATGATTATGGGCACGGAACATTTATTGCAAGTATCATTGCAAATAACACTCCATCCAATGTCAAAATTGTACCTGTTAAAGCAGTGGATTCTAATGGAGGATTTACCGCTTCCAGACTTGCTGCAGCTTTACAATACATTGTATCTAATCCTACTGGTATCAATGTAGTAAACTTGTCTCTTTCTATCTGCACGCTTGACAGCAACCAGATGGATCAGATTGCATCTTATATCAATCCATATATCGATGCTTTGTATTCCAAAGGAATTCTCGTCGTAACCTCTGCCGGCAATAAAAATTCTTCTTATCCGGCAATGACTGCTGACGATTCCTATCCGGCAAATTATGACAAAACATTGGCTGTATCCGGGATTGCGCAAAATGGTGGAAGCTGGGGTGCATATTCCCAATCTCTGACCGGATCATGTGTGGATTTTACTGCACCTGGACGTTATATCCGTGGTATCGAAGCATCAAGCATGAATATGTCAAAGGCATCTGCTTCCAATAACTGGAGTGCAGAATACTTATCCCTGGGTGATGGAACATGCATTATGTCTGGTACTTCCCAATCTACAGCATTTGTGTCGGCAGCTCTTGCCCACATTTACAGTTATGATCCATCTTACTCTGCAAGCAATGCTGAATCTATTCTGATTCGCAATACTTCTAAGACCTTTATTGGCGGTGGCAGCGGAAAAGATTCGACTTTTGGATATGGATATCCGGAATTAAGTGCATATGTACATTCCACAGGAGTTATTACCAATCCGGATAATAACAATAATGCAAACAACAATCAAAACAATAATACAAACAATCCAAACAACAATAACACAAACAATCCAAATAACAATAACACAAACAACACTGCATCTAATAACCAGAAAGTAGTTTCTGGACTTGTTGACGGGTTTGACGTTATTGTAAATGATACCAAGGGTACAGTTACTCTCGTAAAATATACTGGCAACAGTTCTTCTGTCCGTGTGGAAGATACTTATGCAATTAATGGGAAACGTTATGATACGATTCTCGGAAAATCAACTGCTTCAAGTGGAGTATTTTCCGGAAATACAACTATCAGCATTGTAAATCTTGGTGAATCTGTTAAAGCGAGTGACGGAAATGCGTCATATCTTTTCTATCAGTGCAGCAATCTTACATCGCTTAACAGACTTCCATACAACGCAACAGATATTTCCTATGCTCTTTATGGGTGCGGTAAATTAAATAAACTTCCATCTGTGCCATATGGGGTTACAAAGATGGACTATGCTTTTTACAACTGTACCTCAGCAACCGGAGAGAATAAGGTAGATTCCTCTGTTGTATCAAGTGCAAAAGATGCTTATACAGGTACTAAAGTATATATTCTTGTTCCTGCAGATTCCCTCACTTATACAACCATCTCCAAAATATTGAACAGCTATGGAAAAGATGTTACTTTGAACGGCAAAACATCATCCGAAATCGGAAACAATGAAAATTCCACTGGAAACGGAACTTACGAGGTGATTTTCCACTATCGGGATAATCGTGTCAATGTAAACGGACGCGAAACAAAAGCAACGGTAAAAGCAGGAGAGTGCATCAAGAAACCTGCAAATCCGAAGCTTAAAAACTATTATTTTGCCGGATGGTATACATATGCCGGAGTTAAATTCAATTTTAGCAAAAAGGTAGATTCTCCTGTCGATCTGTATGCAAAATGGATTTCCACAAAGACAGCTGCAACAAAAATTACTAAACTGAAAAGAGTAAATTCCAGCTACTTTAGTATTACATACAAGAAGTCAAATGGAGCAACCGGTTACCAGATCCGATATTCTCACCATAAGAATTTTCAAAACTGGGGAGATGTGCGTACTACAAAGCTGTCCCGTAAATTGCATACGGTAAATTCCGGAACCATTTATGTTCGCGTGCGTCCTTATAAAAAGATTGGGAAAACCTACTATTACGGAAAATGGAGTCCTATCAAAAAAGTAAAACTATAATATAGTTATCAATTTTATTTGTTCTATATTTCTTGTATCTCCTTCTTTTATATGATATACCATAATCAGGTAAAGGGAAGGAGATACTTGATTATGAAAAAAACAATTCTTACATTTTTAACAGGAATTATAGTTGTATTATTTTCATCCAGCATTTGTTCGGCGGAAGTAAATGAAAATTTTGCCGCTCAGGAATTACAAAATGCCGTAGATCATCAGCAAGAAGGATATTCCGTCTCTTATGGAAACTATTATAGTTATAGTGAAGCAGAAAAGGCGGGTAAGGAAATTATTCATAAAATGGATAATGGAAAGACATTTCCACAAACCTTAATTTATGTTTCAAACCGTATTGTCTCAAACGGAACAATATATTCGGTTTGTTCAACGGTAGAGAAGTACCGGAATATAAATGATATTGACTGGAAAACATTAGCTGCATCCTTTAAAATTGATAATCTTACAGGTATCGAAAAAGCCGTATGGATTCATCAGTGGTTATGTGATCATCTGCGTTATGATCTTGGAAAAGGCCGATCCTTATCTGAATGTCTGGAGAGTGGACTTGCAAAATGTGACGAGTATTCTATTATATATGCCAACCTGTTAAACCAGCTTGGAGTTGAAACCGTATGTGCCGATGGATTTGAAAGCGGATCTTCTGTAGGCCACATGTGGAATCTGGTTAAACTTGATGGAAAATGGTATTATTGCGATGTTTCCATGGATGATGAGACAGGATCTATGGATTATTTCATGAAGGGGTATGCAGATGATGCATTTTTATGTGATCATAAACAGTATATGAATGGGAAATACCCAAATTACATATTTACTGATTGCAGTAGATACAATGTATCTAAATCAAACTACTTCTCGCTTATGGAAAGCACGGAAGATAATAAGATCAATCTATATGATTACGCGGGTATTTCCAAGAAATATGCCAAAAACGTTAAAATAAAATCTGTAACTGTTGATTGCTCAGGGAAATACACCAAAAAAGGAACGACCGTATACACCAATGGAAAAGCCGGGATCTTATTTGGATCATCAAAAAAATCCGGAAAAATCTATAGAATACTCATCCAAAAGTATTAAAAATAACATTGTATGATGGTTGAAACTTGTGTTTAATGAAAATATTCAAAAAGACGCTTTCTGTAATGAAGGCGATGGTTGAAACAGAATATATAGAATTAATTTGCCTAAAAAGCCCATACTAAATAATAATTTATGTCTGGGTTTTCCAAGGCATAAATTATTTGAAATTGAATGGAAAGTAATTCATGGCAAAATATTTGGATAAATCAAGAGAAAAGTGGGAAGATTTAGTGGATCAGTGGCATAACGATTCATCAGTAACATGTTCCCTTCAAGAATATCTTGAGTTGGATGACATCGAATATCTCAAATTTGCACATGGCATCGACGAACCGGATATATCTGATACGGAAGTATTAGAAAAATCAGCAGAGATTACGCGAGATGCAGTTATAGAACTTGTGATAAAACCAGCTCTTGATAAAGTAAAGCAGACATTACAATAAAAAGAATACTGATTGAATACGGCAGCCTTACACCATTTGAGGACTTTGATCCCGTCATTTACTTTCCCCTTACGGAAAACAAGCTGGATGGGTGGAAAGAAGCCTGCGGAGCAGAGACATATGAGGAATGGATTCATTTCGCAGAAAAGATGATTGCCGGGCATAACAGCTTTAAGACAGAAAAATAAGCATAAAAATCATTGAAAACGTTCCTCATTGAGGGACGTTTTTTTGAGGGAGAAAGGTGTGATCCAGAAATAGAAGAATAAAATATGTGCAGTAGGTTGAAATTCCATTCAATATTACTCTCTCATCAGTCTATGAACATAAATCAAATGTTAAATACCTCGCAAAAAAGGAGAAAAAATATGTTAGAAATG
>UMDI01041708.1_pt1 | contig 12028 bp, 9 predicted proteins | sample 1964451 | NCBI WGS metagenome assembly UMDI01 (sample SAMEA4835990, study PRJEB28245) | human gut metagenome | biome: gut microbiome; material: fecal sample | place: Denmark | collected 2008 | reverse complement strand
CGGCAGATAAGGAACAGTGATTATGTGATGTATGCAAGACTCTGCGGAGGAAGTTTTGGATATGTGATGTATCACCATCTGATACCGAATTTTGTTTCGGCGATCATGTTTGTGGTGATCTCTTCGATAAGCAGCTGTATTACCATGGAATCTACATTAAGTTTTCTTGGCCTCGGGCTTCCGGCAAATGTAGTCTCCTGGGGAAGTATGCTTTCACTGGCAAATAAAGCACTGATCATGAATACCTGGTGGGTGATCGTGATCCCAGGAGTTTTTCTGGTCATTACTTTAATGTGCATTACCAGTATGGGAAGCTTTGTGAGAAGTGAGGTAAATAATCATTACAGCAATCTCTGATGCAGTCAGAAAAAATATTTGGACGCAAACCGTGATAAAACATTCCGAAGTGTAGATAACCGGTTTGAAAATAAGGAAAGATGAGGAAAACAGAATGAACAAGAGAACAGGAATCAACTATGGAAGAAAATATGCGGCGATAACACTGGCAGCAGTGACCGCAGCATGTACAGGAGTAACTGCAGGCAGTGTGGTAACCGTAGCTGCGGCAGAAGAAAACAAAACTCTGGTATATGCAGGTGAGTCAGAAAGTACAATTAATCCCCTTCTGAATAACCATGATGAACTTCCGGATCTTATTTTTTCAGGACTGATGAAATATGATGCCAATGGAAAGCCGGTAGAGGATCTTGCAGAGAGCTATACCTTTGATAAGGATACCAATACCTATACTTTTAAGCTTCGAGAGGGGGTTAAGTGGCATGATGGAGAAGATTTCAATGCAGAGGATGTTGTATACACCTATAAGGAGCTTACAGAGGATGAAACCCTGGGAGCCAGCATCACCAGCAACTATCAGGACATCACAAGTATTGAGGCACCGGATGATCAGACTGTGATCTTTACACTGGATCAGTATGATGCTGCCATGCTGGATTACTTTACCATGGGAATCCTTCCTGAGCATCTTCTGGAAGGAGAGGACGTGAATACCACATCCTTTAACCAGAATCCGGTGGGAACAGGCCGTTATAAATTTGAAGACTGGGATGCTACCGGCGGAATGATCACACTGAAACGAAATGAAGATTATTACGGAAAGGTTCCGAATATTGAAACCGTTGTATACCGTACAGTATCGGATGAGACTACAAAGGCAACCATGCTCCAGTCCGGCGAGGCGGATCTTGCATGGCTGAATTCCAACTATGCTTCTCAGTTCAAGGATAAGGACGGATATAATTACTGGGAGTTCACCACAGCAGATTACCGTGGAGCTGCCATGGATATGAGCACAGATTTCTGGAAGGAAAACGGAGATTCCATCGGCGTTCTGAATTATGCGCTGGATAAGGATTCCATTATTGCAGGCGTTCTTGCAGGACAGGGAGAGCCGGCATACAGCCCGATCCAGAGAAACCCTCTCGGAACAGATAAGGAAGCCAATATCTACTCCTATGATCTGGATACCTTTGCAAAGAAGATGGAAGAGCTGGGATGGAAAAAAGGTGATGATGGGATCTATGAGAGAAACGGACAGAAATTCCACTTTACCATCCAGGTACGTGATTACGAAGAAGAGCGTGTGGATATTGCCAATGTCATGTCTGATATGCTGAAGCAGGCTGGTGTGGAAATGGAAGTAAAGCTTGTTACCAAATTTGACTGGGATGCAGGATACAATGGATTTCTTGCCGGCTATGCAACACAGTTTGACCCGGATATGGCATATGTAAACTTTGTAACCGACGCAAGTGGAAACAACATGCATTATTCCAATGCAGATGTGGATAAATATATTGAGGAAGGCCGTCACGGTGAGACTGAGGAAGCCAGAAAAGAAGCATATAGTGAATTCGAAAAGGCATATGCCAAGGCACCTGGAATCCTTCTGGTTGCTTATCTTCAGGGAGATTATGTAGGCGTTTCCGGACTTGACGGACTGGATACCACACGTGTTCTGGGGCATCATTCCGTAGGTGTTATGTGGAATATTGAAGACTGGACCATTACAAAATAAGGAAAAGATCATGCAGGAAACCGTTTTGGAATTAAAAAACTATTCGGTAAGCTTTGACACACCGGACGGCGAGGTACAGGCCGTCCGGAATGTTGATCTCACGGTAAAAAAAGGAGAGATACTTTGTATCGTAGGTGAGTCCGGATGTGGAAAAACCGTTATGTGCCGTAGCGTGATGAAGCTTCTGCCACCGAATGCACATGTAAAAAGCGGAGAGATCAGTCTCTGCGGAGAGAATATCACAGCCTATAAAAGAAAAAAAATGGAAAAGCTGTGCGGAAGTAAGGTAAGCATGGTGTTCCAGGATCCTATGCTGACGCTGAATCCGACGATCCCTGTTGGCAAACAGATCACAGAGGCTATTATCAAAAATCAGAAAGTATCCAGGGATGAGGCGAAAAAAAGAGCTGTGGAAATGCTGAAGCTGGTAGGGATTCCGGATGCAGAACAGCGCTATGGCCTGCAGCCTCATTTTTTTTCCGGAGGAATGCGTCAGCGTTGTGTGCTGGCTATTGCACTGGCCTGTGATCCGGAAATATTATTTGCCGATGAGGCGACTACAGCACTGGATGCAACCGTGGAAGCAAAGATTCTGGATCTGCTTCTTGAGCTGAGAGAAAAAACAGGGATCAGTATTGTGTTCATATCTCATGATCTGGGAGCTGTTGCAAGGATCGCAGACAGAGTTGCAGTTATGTATGCAGGAAAGATCATTGAGATCGGGACAGCAGAAGAGGTTTATTATGATCCCCGGCATCCTTATACCTGGGGACTTCTGTCTTCTCTGCCTGTATTTGCAGGTGAAAAAGGGGAGCTGAATCCGATCCCCGGAATGCCGCCCTCTCTTTTGAATCCTCCGCCGGGAGATGCATTTGCCGTTCGAAATCCCCAGGCGCTGGCAATCGATTATGAACAGACTCCTCCGATGTTTAAAGTCAGTGATACGCATTATGCAGCCACATGGCTTCTGGATGAAAGAGCTCCGAAAATAGAAAAGCCTTCCATTTTGAAGGACAGATTACAGGAAAACAGCGGCCGTAAACAGAAACCGGATAAAAAGGAAACGTCATTTTTACAGAAAACAGAACAGAAACAGGCGCCTGTACTGATCGAAGCCAGAAATCTGAAGCAGCATTTCCGTATCCGTTCCGATTATACGATCCATGCAGTGGATGATGTTTCCTTCAGTATCCGGGAAGGTGAGATCATGGCACTGGTGGGAGAGACCGGCTGCGGGAAATCCACGACAGCCAGAACGCTTGCAGGAATCTACCGGCCTACAGGCGGGGAGATCTTTTATCAGGGAGAAAGAGTGACGGATAAAAAGGATCCTTTCGGAATGCGGAAGAAAATGCAGACTGAGATCCAGATGATCTTTCAGGATTCAGGCGCTGCACTGAATCCCCGAATGAGCATACGGCAGATCATGCTGGAGCCTGTAAAGATCAGCCGCAGGATCCGTGACAGAGAAATGCTGGAGAACAGGCTTCGGGAAATCCTGAAGGAGACAGGACTGGATGAAAGCATTCTTTCGAAAAAGCCGGGAGAGCTTTCCGGTGGACAGAGACAGAGAGTTGCCATAGGAAGAAGCCTTCTCATGGAACCACGTCTTATCATTGCAGATGAACCGATCGCATCGTTGGACATTTCTATCCAGGCACAGATCGTCATGCTTTTTAAAAAGCTTCAGCAGGAAAAAAGATTTTCGTTTCTTTTTATTGCCCATGATCTGTCCATGGTACGTTTTTTAAGTGATACAACCGGTGTGATGAAAAACGGAAAGCTGGTAGAAATGGCACCTACAAAAGAGCTTTTTGAAAATCCGCAGCATCCTTATACACAGTCCCTGCTTTCTGCGATCCATATCCCGGATCCGCTGGAAGAGAGAAAACGGAGGCTGATCGAGTATGAAGAGCCACAGTCTCTTGGAGAGGGCTGGAAAGAATTATCCGCATGTCACTGTGTGAGAATATAAGAACATGATGGAATGCATATGCATGACAAAATGGAATATGTAAAATCCCCCCGCCGGGGTTGTGGCAGAACAGCCGTGTTGTTAAACTTTTGTTATTCGAAATACTGAGAAACAAAGTGCGGAGAGGAAAATATGGGAAAATATATAATAAAACGGTTGCTGCAGCTGATTCCGGTCCTGATCGGGATCACATTTCTTTCTTTTGCCATGATGCGGCTTGCCGGCGGAGATGCAGTAACTTATATGTATGAAAATGCAGGCTCTGCAGTATCCCAGGAGGTCATTGACAAGGCAAAGGCAGAATATGGCCTTGATAAACCATTCCTTGTACAATATGCTGCCTGGTTTGCGGGAATGGTAACCGGAGATATGGGAGAGAGCTATGTGTCTCACAGAGATGTCTATGAAACCTTTATTTCAAAGCTTCCGGCAACGATGATGCTGACTCGGTCATCGATCCTTCTTACAATTGTTCTTGCGATCCCGTTGGGAATCCTGTCAGCAGTAAAGCACAACAAATGGGTAGATTATCTGATAAGATTTTTAAGCTTTATCGGCAATTCCATGCCGAATTTTTTTGCTGCCATGGTCCTGATGTATTTTCTGTCTATCAGGCTGGGCGTTTTACCGGTAGTCACAAATACAGATCTCGGACAAAGTATTATTCTGCCGACACTGACACTGGCGATCTCCATGGCTGCAAAATATACCAGACAGGTGCGTGCCACGGTTCTTGAAGAACTGAATAAGGATTATGTGACCGGAGCCCGGGCAAGAGGGATCCGCAGTCGTGTGATCATCTGGAAGAGTGTAATGAAGGCTTCCATGCTGACGATCATCACACTGCTGGCTCTGTCCATCGGCAATCTTCTGGGAGGAACTGCCATTGTGGAAAATATCTTTATGTGGGATGGTGTCGGAAAACTGGCGGTAGATGCGATCACCATGCGTGACTATCCGATCATCCAGGCTTATGTGGCCTGGATGGCGGTTATTTATGTTCTGGTAAATCTGGTGACAGATATTATTTACCACTATCTGGATCCGAGAGTACGACTTGGAGGTGACAGAGCATGAGTGGAAAAAATAATATCACAGTCCGGAAGCAGAAAATCCGGAAAAATCATACAAAAGCAAAGCTTGTCTTTTTTCTTGTGCTTACAGCATTGCTTCTGTTTGTAGCGGCATTTGCAAAATATCTCTGCCCTTATGATCCTTATGCCCAGGATCTGGCACTTGCCCAGAAACCGCCGGGACCGGAGCATCTGCTCGGGACAGACCGTTATGGAAGAGATATGCTTTCCCGTGTGATTATAGGAAGTACGACCAGTATTTATGCAACGCTGCTCCTGGTTGCGGTGATCACGGTGGCGGGAACGGCTATTGGTATTTTCTGTGGCTGGAAGGGCGGCAAAGTCGATACTGTTCTGATGCGTATCTCTGATCTGTTCCTGGCTTTTCCGGGACTGGTATTTGCCCTGGCAGTAGCAGGTGTTCTGGGAGGCGGTATCCAGAATGCGATCATTGCCCTGGCAGTGATCAGCTGGCCGAAGTTTGCGAGACTTGCCAGAGGGCTTACTCTGACTCAGAAGGACTCTGCATATCTTATGGCGGCGAAGCTTTCCGGAAGCAGTACAGGAAAGCTTCTGCTCAAACATATCCTTCCCAATATCGCAGGCCCCATCCTTGTTACGTCAGTTCTTGATATCGGAACCATGATGATGGAGCTGGCAGGACTTTCCTTTCTCGGGCTTGGGGTAAAGCCTCCAATGGCAGAATGGGGAAGTATGATCAACGATGGAAGAAGTATGCTGCAGATTTCACCATGGATGGTACTTGCGCCGGGAATGGCGATTTTTATTACAGTAATGATCTTTAATCTTCTGGGAGATACGATCCGGGATTATATGGATCCGAAGGAACGAAACAGGAGAAGAGGATAACAGGCACTTATAAATAAACATAACAGAGAAAGTGAGAGCGGAGATTATGAAGAAAAAGATTCTGGCAGCAGTGCTTGCAGCGGCAATGGTCATGAGCATGACAGGAGTTTCGGCAGCAGCAAAAAGCAAAGAAAAGAGTGAGGGAACTACCTTTGTTTACGGAACTACCGGATATAGTGAAGAAATGGGAGATGCAGGATTAAACCCTCACGACAATTATTCCGGATGGAGCTGTCTTCGTTATGGCGTAGGAGAAACACTGTTTAAGTACAATGACAACATGGAGGTAGAGCCATGGCTTGCTACAGACTATGAATTTACAGACGATAATACAGTAAAAATCACCCTTCGTGATGGTGTGAAATTTTCCAGCGGAAGAACCATGGACGGAGAAGCGGTAAAGGAATGCCTGGAGGATCTGATCGCAAACCATGACCGTGCACCTTACGATATGAAGATCGATAAGATCGAAGCAGATGGAATGACAGTAACGATCCATACTTCCGAACCATGTCCGGCACTGATCAATTATCTCGGTGATCCATATGGTGCTATCATTGATATGGATTATGGCGTACAGGGAGAGGGCGGCTCTGCAAATGTGGCAGGAACAGGCCCTTATGTTGCAACAGAGGTATCTCCAACAGAGATTAAGCTGATAAAAAATGAGGATTACTGGGGCGGAGATGTAAAGGTAGACAACGTTATCGTAAAATCCTTCTCAGACGGAAGTGCTCTGACAGCGGCATTGCAGACAGGCGATATACAGGGAACCTATGGACTTCAGTATGATAACTATGCGCTTTTTGACGGAAATCCGGACTATCAGATCAGCTCTGTAGCAACAAGCCGCTGTTTCTTCGGACAATTTAATATGGAATCCGAGCTGATGCAGGATCAGAATGTGAGAAAAGCCATTGAGATGGGAATCGATAAGGACGGCTTCTGCAGTGTGATCATGGAGGGACGAGGTGTTCCGGCAGTGGGAGCCTTCCCAAGCAGCTTTTCCTATGGAAACGATGCAGTAAAGGCACCGTCCTATGATCCGGAAGAGGCGAAAAAGCTTCTGGAAGAATCCGGATGGACAGATACAGATGGAGATGGCTATGCAGATAAGGACGGAAAGAAGCTGTCCATCACATGGCTGACCTATCCAACCCGTCTGGAACAGCCTAAGCTTGCAGAATATGCACAGTCCACTTTAAAGGACATCGGAATTGAGGTCAATGTTAACAATACAGCAGATCATGCGACGTATGCGAAGAACGGAGAATTTGATGTATATGTAAGCTCGCTTACAACTGCACCTACCGGTGATCCGGAATATTTCTTCACAAGTACAGTTGTATCTGACGCTGCCAAAAATTATGGCAAATACAGCAATTCGGATGTTGATGATATCGTAGCGAAGCTGCATGAGACTTTTGATACAGATGAGAGAGGTAAGCTTGCTGTGGAAGCACAGCAGACCATTCTGGATGATGATGCGTATTTCTTTGTTTCTCATCTGAATATGGGACTTGTGTCAAAGTCAAATGTATCAGGGCTGACTGCTCATCCATGTGATTATTACGAGATCACGGCAGATCTGGAAGTGAAATAAGATGGAGTCATTGTTGAAGCTTGAGCATGTGACGATCTGCTACAACGGAGAGCCGGTTGTACGTGATGTGGATCTGGAACTAAATAAAGGGGAGATCCTGGGTGTGGTAGGTGAATCCGGAAGCGGAAAAAGTACCATTATCAAGGCAATCATGGGACTTCTGGGAAATGAAGGCATGGTGACAGAAGGGGATATCTGGTACAAAGGAAAAAATGTGGTGGATATGCCGGAAAAAGAATTACGCAGACTTCTGGGTCCTGAGATCGCCATGGTCTTTCAGGATTCAGGAGCAGCCCTTTGTCCCATCCGCACCGTAGGCGATCAGATCTATGAGAGTATGCGGGAGCATGAAAGGATCAGCCGTAAGGAATGTGCGGAGCGTGCCGTCCGGATGATGGCTAAGATTGGCCTCAAGGATGGGGAACGTGTTTTGCAAAGCTATCCCTTTGAATTGTCCGGCGGCATGAATCAGCGTGTGGGAATCTGTATTTCCATGCTGCAGAATCCGTCGCTTCTTCTGGCAGATGAGCCTACCAGTGCCCTGGATGTAACCATACAGAAACAGGTAGTTGAGGAAATGCTGCTGATGCGTGAGGAATACGGAACAGCCATGATCGTTGTCACACACAACATCGGTGTGGTGGAAAAAATGGCAGATAAGGTTCTGGTACTGAAAAACGGAAAGGTGAGGGAATACGGAAAAACAGCTCAGGTTCTGACAGCTCCGGAGGATCCCTATACAAAAGAGCTTATGAGTTCGGTACCTCGTCTGAAACGTACAGGCACCGGAAATGGAGGCAGATGATGGCAGAAAACAAAAACATTCTGGAAGTGCATCATTTGAAAAAAAGCTTCATCACCGGTAAAAAATCCTTCACGGCTGTAGAAGACGTAAGCTTTTCTCTGAAAACGGGGGAAGTATTAGGAATTGTAGGTGAATCCGGCTCAGGAAAAAGCACTGTGGCGAAGATGATCACACATCTGACAGAACCCACCGCCGGAGAAATTTTTCTCATGGAAAAGGATATCACACATGCAAGGGGAAAAAATCTCCGGGAAATCTACCGGGAAATGCAGATGATTTTTCAGACACCGGCAGAATCCTTTGACCCCAGATGCACTCTTGGGGACGGAATCGGGGAAAGTCTCCGGAATATGGGGATAAGTAAGAAGGAAACCAGGAACCGTGTGGAAAAACTTCTTCTTACCTGCGGACTGACTCCGGAATATGCAGATCGGTATCCCCATCAGGTCAGCGGAGGGGAGTGCCAGAGAGCGGCTATTGCCAGAGCCCTGGCTGTGGAACCCAGAGTGCTGATCTGTGATGAAGCAACCAGCGCCCTGGATGTGACTGTGCAGAAACAGATCATGGAGCTGCTTCAGAAGTTAAAAAAAGAAAACCAGCTATCCTTTCTTTTTATCTGCCATGACCTGGCCCTTGTCCAGCTGTTCTGCGACCGGGTGATCGTGATGCATGACGGACATGTGGAAGAGGAAGGGACACCGGAAGAGATCATTGAGCATCCGAAGACAGAGTATACGGAGCAGCTGATCCGGTCGGTGCTGTGATAATGACAGATAAAAACAAAAGAACGAAGTCCTCAGTAGTGCGAATACTGAGGGCTTTTTTGTATGTTACACGTTGACGCATTTTCCCTCACCCGATATAATTAAAAAAGAACCAAAACCGAATGAAAACGGAATAAATAATATAGAGGAGACCACAAAAAATGGCAGAAAATTTACAGATCAGACTGGCAGATCCAAAGGAGGCAGACCGTCTGGCAGAAATCGAGGCAATCTGTTTCCCACCTGCGGAAGCAGCAAGCCATGAGGACGTTGTGAACCGTATGGGAGCATTCCCGGAGAACTTTGTAGTAGCGGTAAAGAACGATCAGATCGTAGGATTTATCAACGGAGGAACCACAGATAAACCGGTACTTCCGGACGAATTTTATCATGATATCACTCTTCACAAAAAAGACGGAGAGATCCAGACCGTATTCGGACTGAACGTGATCCCAGAATACCGTCATCAGGGAATCGCCGGAGAACTTGTGGAATACTTCAAGAACCTTGCAAAAGAGCGTGGAAAAAAAGCCCTGATCCTTACCTGTAAGGAGCATATGATTCCATTCTATGAGAGCCACGGACTGAAGAAACTGGGCGTTGCAGACTCCTGCCACGGCGGAGCAACCTGGTATGATATGCAGATCTGGTTCTGAGAGAGGAAAAACAAATGAGAATACGAATGTACAATGTAGGATTCGGGGACTGTTTCTGCATTCGTGACAGAAAAAGCAGCCTGCTTGTGGATTTCGGGGCAGCCAACAGCAAGATCGAAGGACGGCCGCGCAGAGAAGTTTTTGACGTGATCATCTCAGACCTTACCACCATCCGCAAAAAAAATCTTCTTCTGACACATTTTCATCCGGATCATGTTTCCGGACTTCTTTATATGATGCGTTATCGGAGAGATGCCTACGAATTTGAAAAAATCTATCTTCCTGATGTGTTTTCCGGTCCGGAAATGAAATACACACTGGCACTTCTGCTCCTTGCGGATGTGACAAAAAAAGCCAGCCTTCCGGGAAGACGTGTGAGCCTTTTTGCCCTGGCAGAAGCCCTTTGCGCTAGAAAAGTAAAGATCGACCTGTTATCCAGAGGCTCTGAGTTTGAGGGAAAGTATACAGCACTCTGGCCGGATGTCAGTGAAGTCAGCCGGGAGACTGAGGAGGTATTTAATTCCCTGATCGAGAATCACGAAAACGCGATGACAGAGCTTGTGAACATTGCGGAGGAAGTGAGAGAGCTGTTTCTGTCCATGACAGAAGATAAAAAAGAAGCCGGACTTTCATCGGCAGACGAGGATGAGGAGAAAGTTACAGAACAGCAGGAGAACGGAGAATCTTCTGCGGAGCATACGCAGATAAAATTGGAGTTTGACAGCGAAGAGAAAGCTTTGGAAGATGTTGAAAAAGAAAAAATGCGCCGTCTCAGACCGGAAAAGCTGGAAAAGAAATTCCGTGAATTACAGGCGACAGAAGAATTTCAGGCACTTCTGGAAAGTGCGGAAAAACAGGGGCATTCCCTGCGGCAGTTCCGTCATAAGATCAGCCTGGCATTCCAGAATACCAGCGATGGTGAACTGAACCTTCTGTTTACCGGTGACGTACAGCCACAGTATATGAAGATGATTGTAGAGAACTACGATGGAAAGATTCCGCTTCATGAGCATTACTGGTGTATCAAGGTACCTCATCATGGAACAGAATCCCATTTCTTTGACTTCAGCGGTTTTTCCCCGGAGAACATGATGATCCCCAACGGAGCGTACTATGATAACAGCAAAAAGAAATCCAAAAATCAGCGGACGTCCATGCAGTATGGCGGATTATTCTATATCAGTGATGCCCACATGTATTGTTCTAACTGTGACTGTTGTGACAGTTATGAAAATGGCTGTTCCTGCAGAGAGTATGATGTAATTTCGCCATCCTATTATAAGGATATCTGATTAAGGGTCAGAGAGAAAATTTTTAATCTTCCTGATGAAGACAGAATGTATGAAAAAGAAAGAAGAGATTGTATGGATACAACAAATGAAAAACAAAGAGCAAAGAATCTGACCAGCCTGAATATTATTGCACTTCTTATTGCAATTCTTCCATTTCAGCTTACCTGGATTACTTATGCAGCAGGAATTTATTTTCCGTTTTCCTGGCTTTTGCAGCTTCTGGAGGCATTTGCAACAGGAATGGTTATTGTTTATGCATATCACAGAGAGTGGATGTATGTAATTATTTACGGCGTTTCCAGTACAGTTGGAAGAATTTTGCTCTGTCTGGTGCAGCTGAGTATGGGATATTATTTTTCTGGATGGAATATTATAGAGCTGGTTGCGGGAGCTGCAGTTGCCGGCGCCCTGTTTCTGGAGGAAGAGTATCTTCAGGAAAATTCCTCCAAAATTTTTATTATGACAGGATCTTCCATAGTTCTTTCATCGCTAACACAGTGGATTTCCATATTCAGAATACTGTTTTTTTACAGATATTCCATAGGAATTACAAGCTTTTCCCCTTCTCTGGATATGTTGATAATACTGGGTGTTGTTCTGATGTTTCTTGAGGAGAGTGACACGTTTTACAGCATTTTCTGGGGAAAGACAGAACAGCCGGGCTGGATGAGACAGCGCCAGATAAGGACGTACAGAAACAGTGGTTCAGTTGCTGTACAGGGCACTGGAAACGGTTTGGCTGTGATTGGCGGAAATCTGTTTCTGGCATTTGCGATTTTGTATTCGCTGCTTCTGGTATATGATATTTTTTCCGGATTTTCCATATTCAAGATATTTTTCAGCATTTTCAGTATTCTGACCTGCGCCGGAATCTGGATGGCGTACAGTTCCGTAAAAACCAACAGCCCCAGTTCCGCCGGATTTACAATGGTGTTTGTCATTATGATAATAA
>UMDI01023199.1_pt1 | contig 12210 bp, 10 predicted proteins | sample 1964451 | NCBI WGS metagenome assembly UMDI01 (sample SAMEA4835990, study PRJEB28245) | human gut metagenome | biome: gut microbiome; material: fecal sample | place: Denmark | collected 2008 | reverse complement strand
TAAAATACTCCAAAGCCAAGCAAGCCAATGGCATCATCAACAGTCTGTATGCCATTTCGTAATAGGGAACGAACACATCAGCCTGCCTTTTAAGCATGAAGGTTAGGCTTAACAAAATCACCCCCCCCGTTATATGCTTCCAAGTCATGCTTCTGCCAAGACAAGAATACCATGCCACCAACATTCCAATGAAAAACATTGGCGCCTTAGTAATGCCTATTTGCAACATATTATAATAATGTGGAGCAAAATTATACAATGCAAAACAGGCAGAAACACACGCTATAATGATGATAAAAGTTCTTGTCACAACACATAGCTCGTTCCGTTGGGCAAACAAAAACTTATAAGCTAAAGGAAATAAAAGGTACAACGCCACTGACATGGAGATATACCACATTCCATCATTACCCCAAAACCAGAAGTAGAGCGAAGTTAATTTCATCAAAAAAGTCGATACTGATATATTACCCGTTATCAAACCTAAAAGAAAGAACGGTAAGCTCATAATCATATAAGGCAGCAGCACACGATTTAGTCGCTTTAAATAAAACTTACACAAATCACCATTCTTACTAAACGAATAATATAAACCGAATCCCGAAAGAAACAGAAAACCATCCGTAAAGGCAATCCTTGCAAAAGGTCCTACTGCATGAGCTATTAGTGAATCACCCAATTCAGCCCACTTAAAAGCATGTAACAAGCAAACTCCCAAGATGGCTATACCCATAAGTTCTCCTCTATACTTAGAGAATATGGCAAAATTCCATTTTGATATCATACAGAACACTCTACTTTTCTTCATCAACAGCCTTACGTAAGGCGTCTATAAACCCTCTACCATAAGTCAAATCAGGTTCCATCATATTTCCTTCACCCCATTCATTCCAAGACTTCAAGAAAATCAACTGTTCCTGCTCAGGCTTATTCTTTACAGCCTCTAAGGCATGCTTGGCATTTTCATAAAAATATTCAGGCTTCACATTAACGAAGAAAGTTCCGTTCCATCCACTTCTAGGCGTATGATCCCATTGAGGAATAATGCAAGGAATAACGTCTCTATACTTGTCCTCCTCTGTTACCAAGAATGGAAGATACTTCTTATAATCTGTCATAAATGGAGGACGTCGTGTTATAAAACCTCTCACATTTTGCAAAACACGTTGAATACCACGACCAGCACGACCCATTTTTTTAAGTGTATTGCTCGTAATACCACCTAATCGCTGATAACTAACAGCATTGAAACCTTTGGCTAACATAGCCTCCTTAGTAATACTAGGATGAGGAATATTAGCTACTAAATACAAATCTGGGAATCCTGCTTCCTTTGTCCATTTACGGAAATTATCCAAATACTCTTGTGGAACATCCTTAGGAGCAAAGATGTAAAGAAGAGGAGCTCCATTCACCTTGATATATCTTTTATCCTTAAACGCCTTTAACAAGAAAGCAAAATGCATCATTTCATCTTCCATGCCTGGATAAGTTTGTTCTATCAGCAACTTATTGGTAGAAGTACCATCACTATTCCAGTTCTTTGCATACCAGCTGTGGTTAGCCCAACCTAAACAGAATGGGAAATCAGGTTTACCAGACTCCAAGACTTCATCAAAAATATCTGCAATCAATCTCTTGCCATTGCCAAACCAATAATGCCAATAGCAGAAGCCTTCAACACCAGCCTCCCTTGCCAGCTGCGCCTGCTGTTCACGAACGATAGGCAAACGAAGGTCGTAATACCCCAATTCTGTAGGAACTCGAGGCTGATTGTGTCCCTTAAATAAAGGCTTAGCCTTACCTACATTTGTCCACTCAGTAAAACCCTTTCCCCACCATTCGTCATTTTCTTTAAATGGATGAAACTGAGGAAGATAAAATGCTAAAATTCTTGGTTTCATATTTTATATTTATTTAATTTCTATACCTAATTTTTCTATTTTTTCTTATGCCGTTGCTCAATAAAGGTATTGAGAAGAATAGTTTTTCCTTTGCTCTGCTTGCTGCCACATAGTATACTCTATGCGATTCTTTATTCAACAAATCGGGTTGCAAGAAGAAACCAAGTGCCTTTTCATCACCAAGACAAATCATGACATTATCGAATTCGTCTCCCTTTGCCTTGTGAATAGTCCTTTGAATAATACTAAAGTATTTACAACTCACGTTCTCTAATCTTACGAATTATCTTACGAATATGAGGACTGTATTTCAATAACTGAATATAAAGAGCATCATTCAGCTGAAATTTTCTTTTCACATATTCAAAAGGAATGAATCTTAACTTTTTCTGATATTCAGAGAAATATAAAGGATACCAAACAGGATTTAGCAATAAAGAATCAACGAAACCATATAAAGTTCTAACATATGAAAAGTATAGGACATCATATAATCGAGAATTTGTATTCTTGCAATCCTCCATCATCAATTCATAATTATCCAATATATCTATCGCCAAAGGAATCTTTGCCGTAGTACAAATACTGTCTTCTCTATATCTATAATAATATACATAATGTGGTATTTCTACCATGCATACATTTAGAATAGCTATATTTTTTCCTAAATCATACATAAACAGAGTATCCTCATTATTACGCCCTTCTCGGAATCGAGTGTTACCAATAACATCTCGTCTATATAACTTATTCCAAACAGTATAACTAGTTTTTTGACTCATTGTTTCCAAAAGAAATTCTGAAGCAGGAATTACTATCTCTTTAGAACATAACCATTGAGCTTTAAAATTACTGATAGAACCATCTTGGTATCTATAAATCAAACCTGAAGTTATTCCAATACTTTTATCATCTTTAATTCTATTGTAGAGATTCTCCAAAGCATCTTTACAAATAAAATCATCACTATCTACAAAACTTATATATTCTCCCTTAGCAACATCAAGACCAGCATTACGAGCCGAAGAGAGCCCACCATTTTTTTTGTGAACAACTCTAATTCTTGAATCTCGTTTTGCCCATTCATCACACATTTGTGGACATCTATCGGGAGAACCATCATCAACCAATATCACTTCTATATCAGAATATGTTTGGTTGATGATAGATTCAATACATTCTTTAAGATAATCCTGTACCTTATATATTGGTACAATTACTGATATCAAAGAGTGTTTTCTCATTTTTTATCTAAATTAAAAATTGATTCAACTTTAGCGATACATACCTTTTCAAAGCTACCGAAAAGCCATCTGCGTACTTCTTCTATTAATACAGAAGCAACTACAACGAATACCACAATAGCTAATATAAAGACAAAATCTATCGCCCTACCGTCATAAAAAATATTTTCGTGGAGTATTCTCCTACCTATTTCTGATTCATGTATTAAATATATAGCAAGCACATTTCTCGTCAAGAAATTACCTTTTCCATTTTTTTGATGAGACAAGCAAATCTGCAATAAAGAAATATCTGTAATCAATACTAATACATTAAAATTACCACTAACAAATTTTATTTTTCCATCCAAGCCGATTGCATGAAATATCATAGGCTCTACAATGAGTAAAGATAGTCCTATTATAAAAATAGGATATTTATATTTCAACACAAAGTTTATTGGATATAATTTTATAAACCTTCCAACTAAATATGTATTAAAAAACAACAATAGTGGCATTGAGGCATCCTTAGCATGAAACCATTCAGCACCATACATAATGAATGAGATAACCCAAATAATAAATAACAGTTGGCGTTTATTCAAAATATCCAACCCCGCATTGAGGAATGGGGATAGTAACATCAATACCAAATAATCAGTAACGAACCACCAACAACCATCAAACAACATTAAAGGTGCATCTACAGTTTTTTTTATAAAGCTACCTCCAAAAAATATAGAAATTACCAATACTGAGGCTAGTGCATAGGTTGTAGTTTGAATCCATAAGGATAATATTCTACTTATCTTCAACTTGACTCCATAATATCCAGAAATCAAAATAAAACCTGTAACTCCTATAGATGTAAGATTTGTTAATCCCAATTGTATGTAGGCTTCTGTAGATTGATTAGATGGCATAAGATATACCCCCCCATAATCCTTCCACAATATATGAAGTAACACTATCAAAAATATGAATATCACACGTAGATATTCCACCGTCATATTTCTCATTTCTATCACTTTCTGCTTGTATTAAGACTATTACTTATCCCATATAAAACCACATCCCGCATATGGTAATGATCCTATTGAACGGATTAAACCATAAAAAATATAGTTTATTGCAAAAACTACATAAATAACAACCTGCAAGTTCTTTATTTGAGGAAGTTTTATTTTTGCAAACATAACACCAACCAATATTGGTGTCAACAAATTTGTCCAATTAGAAAATCTTGTAAAGAGTTCAATATCACCAGCCATAGTCTGAATTATCAATGCTACATAAGCAAAATAATAGACTATTTGCAATTTTCCATCATCCCTGCTGGCATAGAAGCCAAACAACACTGTAAACAAATTAACCAAAAAATTGACGGAAACATATAACATAGACAATTGAGTTGCTCCTCTTCCTAAGACATTGGTAATAGATCCCTCACTAGTAAACCAACGATCTGAATTATCCAAATATCCTTGACCCTTAATATCATCTCCTAAATTTAACTTAGAAAGATAATCTGCAAATCCTTGGAACCAATCAGGATTCCAAAAATAATAAGCAAAAAGGAACAAAGCCACTAATATCCAAGGCTGCTTCAATGGAACTTTGACATAAGTGAAGACTAAGAACAAAGCCACTCCATATAAACCTGCAGAATGAATCAAAGGAACCACAGTCAACATAGCAAACATTAGTTTCTTTTTCTCATTAAGATATGCCACATAAGCAAATATCAAAAATGATGTTGCCAATGTTTGACGAATAATATTTTCCGTCTGCGAATTTGTCATTAAGAAAAATAATGGTAATCCCCATAATGCAGCTTTAGGATACCTCTTGAAAATCAGCAATACCCCAAATATCAACAACGCACTATAAATAATAAAGGCGATCGAAGGATGCAAACCTGTCATATGAAACAGATTAACCCACCACTCATATAGAGGTTCTGGATCAGGAGTACAAACTCCGGCTTTAAAATTTGTATCCAAATCCATATAATAGTGGTAGTAGTCAGGTCCTCTTAGCCAACGTAAACCTTCTATTAATGAATAAGAAATTCCTGCAATCCAAGCATATTTTCTAAAATGTGTCTGCTTTTCATCATCATTCGAGATACCCCAACCACAATAGGTTAAGATTAGAACCAGCAACACATAAAAACTCCAATATACAAAAGGATCACCTGTAGATGAAGACCATCCCATACTATTTTAATTTAAAAAACCAACGATTAATATTATCAATCTGTAATCTCTTGCTATTTTCAAGCGATGCCTTCTTCATACGCAGAACTAACTGCAAATTATTTTGCAGCTTCTTTATTGCTCGAACAAATTGCTCTACGTTGTTTTGGCAAAATAGAGCATTCGCATCATTACAATAATCCCGAATGCTGCCAACATCACTTACAATCATAGCCAATCCCATAGCCATAGATGTTGTTATTACATTGCTTCCTACCGTATCTTCCATCACATTAAGCGAAACATCGGCTATATCCATCTGATGGCGGAGTTCATCTTCTTCCAAAAATCCTTTTAACTCCACATTTGGGGTCTTAGGGAATAAATCATCCACATTTTTTCGTCCTCTGCAAATAATCCAGTGAACATCAGGACACTGTTTAACAACTTCCGCCAACATACCATAGTCACGCTGTAAAGCTCCCATCATAATAACTTTAAGAGGAGAATTTGATTTCATCGGCTGTTGCTTCTGATAATAATCAGAATCAACATAATGAAAACCTGTACTTATCTTTTCTTTAGAAACACCTGCTTTTTCAAAGTATGAAGAGAGAGAAGAACCAAGAGTTAACAGCTTATCAACAGATTTTGCCCAGTTCTGGATCAAGTCAGGATCGTTTGCTGTCATTTCATCGAAATACTTACCTGTAAGATGTGACAAAGCATATATCTTAACTTTAGGGTAATTTTCACGAATATAACATGCCAATTCATATTGAGATGCCCAAGGAAGCAGATACTCCAGAAGAAATACCTCGTCCCCAGCCTTCAAATTTGAAAACATTGGGCTACAAAGTTCTAAATACTCCAGGGGATACGTTTTCGTCAAATAGTGTTCTTTTGCATATTTACCATAAAGACGCCAGCATATTTTTTCCATAAATGTTCGTGGAGACTTCCAATTTCTAGGACATTCCTTAACAAACATTTTATATTCATCGGGATATTTGGCGACAAGTAAATCGCACATATGCTTCATACCTGCATGATTACCATGAGTACTCTGCCAATCTTGTACTATTAAATATTTCATTGCAATTGCTGTTTTAAAAATTTAATTGACTTCTCACGTTCTACTCTCAATCGGCTATTTGCCAAAGTAAAATCTATTGAGCTATCTAACAAGTTCTCAGACACATCATCAACACTCGAAACCTTTCTACTTTCTAAACCTGTCATATTCAGAATGCCATCAAGTCGGCTACTGAAACGATCAGGAGTCACAGATAAGAACTCCTTATTGAAATTGATAGAGAATGCTGTCCCGTGGAAAGAACTAACCACAACATAGCTGGCATTTAAAACCAAAGACAAGAACAAATCAGGGGTAGCATAAAAGAAATGCCTGTCACATCCTGGTATCACCTTGTTCTCACCAAAATAATTAACTTCATAAATTTTCAATCCCTTAGCTTTTGCTACTTTTTGGGCAATTTCTCCGACTATTGCATCTCGCTTTTGTGACTCAACAGAATAAACTAACAAATAAGGTTCGTCAAAATCCATTGGACGCGCATATTTACTCCATTCTTCACGATTAAGCAACAAGGTCGGGTCTAAAACCTGTTCGCTCACTATTCCAATAGAAGCAAGCAAATCTATATTAGAACGCTCACGCACAGATATTCTAGAATACTTAGATAACAGTTCTTTGGTTTCGTCAACGTATTCTACAGGAATGCTGGACATTCCAATGCTAGCAGCATAAGCACATCGTGTAGCTTTTGCTGGTGCATATTCAAGATAAAATGCCTTATCAACACCATGGTTGTGAGTAGTATTCCATACCTGATCACTTCCCGTCATATAAACATCTGCCTTTGGCGGATTTTTCACTAACTCATTATAAGAATAATAAGTGCTTGTAACAGATATATTTTGCGACACAAACTTTCTGCATTCATACTGTTGAATGACAGACTTATTTTTCCTCAAATAAGCTTTTAACAAATACAAAGGCTCCAAGAAATGAAACTTCATCAACCACTTTGGGAAAACATGCCAGATAGGACGCTCATAATGAACCACCTCAGCTTTAGCTCCCAATTTTTCTATCATCAAACCTAGAGCTAAAGCCTGCAGATAAGTACCAAAGTTGGGATTATCGAATATTGTTATAAATGATACTTTTTTCTTCTTCATTTTATTTTTTTATTATCGAAGTGATTTAAACTTTTTGTTTTCGTGAAATTTTCTTCAGTAACAAGACTGCAAATGCCAAGTAATTCCAAGACATCCAACTTGAAACAGTTGTATCGAACCGGTTCAGTAGCGTCCTGAAACTGTCCATCCATGCGTTGGTTCGTTCGATGGAATACCTTTCAGCATATAGTTCATCATCAACAAAGATATCATCGGCATTTTCTCTCCGTTTATTGATGCAGATGTTTGCGATGATCTCTTTTTCACCCAGGAAACCACGTAAGACATCACAATCGAATCCGGCATCGGCATTGAGGAAAAGACCATCAACCCGGATATGGGATTTCTCAAGGTCGTTGAACATGTCACCGATGACCTTTTCTATGTCATGTACGTCATGGTGTTCGCCAGATTTCGGAGAAGACATGGCAATCGGAAGTCCTTGCCTGTCTGTCAGGTAGAGTGCGTTGGTCGTCTTCCGTTTCTTCCGTCCCTGGTATCCGACTTCTTCACCGCCACGGAGTGCAGCCGTGTGGCTCCCGTCCAAATCCACGCTGGACATGTCCAACTTATGGCGGTGTTTGTCAAGCAACCTGACCCACATGGATTTCCACTCGCCCGACTTGCTCCATTTGTTGTAATGATGATACACGGCACCATAGCTCAGTACCTTGCCGCTAAACAGGGCTTCCACAGGAAGGAACGCCCATTGACAACCGGTCTTCAACTTGTACAAGATGGCGTTAACCACCTCTATGAGACAACTTTGAGTGGCATAACCACGTTTTGCCTTGGAAAGATGAGGCAATATTTCATTTTTTATCGTATCTTTGTCGAGCATAGTGTACATTGGACTTTCACTATATATGAGTTTGGTCACCATAATATAGGGAACAATTCAATTTGTACGCTGTGCTTTAACATTTTGATACGATTTTAAGAGAATGAAATAAGTTTAAATCACTTCATCTCTACACACCTTATTTATCAAGTTTCAATAATCTCTTCAGTTTAGATTTTACCCTCTGCCTGAATGACATATCACAACGCAACTTCAAATGATACTTTTTAATCAGTTTTTTATAACTCATTGTCTGAGCATCTTGATAAAATGTATCTCGTTCAACAGGTCTAACAGATGGCTTTACGAGTTGTTCATTACCTCCATCTATAGTTTCCTGAATATCACGCAGTTCATAATAAATCTTTCCCACAATAGACTTCATCAACTCTTGCCCCTTGTCAGAATTCAAGGAAACCATAGAACAACCTCCTCTATAATCATCATCAATAGTCTTATTCTTTCCTATTCCCCAAAAATCGGCTAATGTTATATCGGAAACTCTGGCTATAGAAGCGTATTGACAATGATAACAATTCTCCCTATGAAGATAGCCTTTCAAGAATGCATCTTGATAAAAAGTCGGTTCTCCGTAAAGGTAGCGATTATAGATCGAACCATTAACATTAACATTAACATTCGTACAAACAAGCCAGTTTTTATAATCACGAAACTGATAAGAAACTAAATTGGGAATTTGTTTCTTTAGCTTGTGATAAAAACTTGCAAAGAACTCAGGAGATGGTACACCATGACAAACCAAATCTATAGTATACAGTAAATCAGCATATCTCTTAAAAGTTTTTGTCATAGCTGCTACTTGACAAGGTGTACCAGTAAAAAGAACCTTCTGACCTTTTGACAAATACTCCTTAATTAGGGAATAAATATCATGGGTAATTATGCTTTGAACATATTTGCTTCCTCGTAATTTGTCGAGTTGACTTCTATCCGTTATGGCAATATGCTTTACATATCCGTCCTCAAACATCCTTGCCCCAACAACAACTCCACCTTCATCCAAAATAGCTTCTGCAAATACGGAGAACATTCCACCTGAAGAACTCTTGCTTCTGACCTCAGAATTCTTATTCCAGGCAGCATATACCTTGCCTTTTGGGAACTTCTCTATAGGATTCAATACAGGGCATACCCGTTGACACGCATGACAAGAAACACATAAGTCGTGCTGTATCTCAGGATATTGAAAGCCTTCGATATTTTTAACCCTAACAATCGCAGACTTGTGACAAGCATTTTCACATGCAAAACATCCAGTACAATCATTCTTTGCACATAATTCTATATACTCTTTTTCCATTTCTTAGATGTGTTTTTGCGAAACATACTCTTTATTTTTCCATTCACCATTTCTCGTTCACCTTGTTCCAAACCTAAAAGATAAACAGAGGCAGCAACTGTTATGACACAAAGTAAACAAACAAAGATAAGTGACAACATTGTTACGGGAAGCAGTTTATATGCCATAATAGGCAATATAGAAGAACATACCGTTACCGTGGCAAGTCTAAACAATACTTTATGAAAATATTCCCGAAGCGATAATTTGATTATCGGTTTAATGATCATCATTCTAACCACATGGGCTATAATGCAAGCAATGAAATAGACAATATAAACAGACTCGGGATTAGTACCCATTTTTAAACAGATATATGCTACCGGTACAATCATCAACATAATACTACCTACCCAAATCTGATATTTCTTTATCTTGCCTGAAGCTTGCTGTGCAATACTGATTGAACTTCCCAAGGAATCAAATGTAATTAAAGCCAATATTAACCTGATAAAATTCACAGTATGATCGGGAACTTCCGTCAACCATACAGACAAGATCTTGGGTGTTTCAATGATAATAGGCAGAGATAAGAAAAACAAAAGAAAGAATGCATACTTTGAACTAGCAAAAATCAACTGATGCATACGTTTCAAATCATTCTGAGCATAGCTCTTAATAATCTGCGGATTCAAAGCCATTTGGAAATTATTACTAAAGCCCTGCACTGCATTCTGCACCTGAAACGCTATTCCACGAGCTGCATTTACTACGGGACCAAAGAATAAGTTCAAAAGAATATTCAAGCCGTAATTATAACCAGAATAAGCAACCAATCCAAATAACGACCAACCAGCAAAACCTGTCATTTGCTTTATTAAATCCCTATCTAAAATAAAATGATAGGAACACTCTTGAAAATTGCGCTTACAATAAACACCATAAATCAATCTCAACGCTATAGATAGAGCAAATAGCAAAACTGCATACGTCTTTAATTTGTCAAATGGTGATATAAACAGATAATACGTTATACCTAACTTTGCAACAACTTCGAATACACTAACATAGGCAAAGGCTCCCATCTTTTCATGGGCAATGATAGCTGCATTATATGGCACACTTATCAAATTGACCGCAAATGCCAAAATAGAAAAATGCATCACCCAATTTGCTGCATTTAACCTGTCAGCCGGAATATTCATTTTATTGTTCAAAAACCATATACCTATAATTTCAGCTAATATGGTAATACATACTGCCAAGAAGATTTGTATAGAAACTGCTGTAGAAAACACCTTCTTCAACTTTTCTTGGTTACCTTTTCCTAATTCATAAGTGATAAATCGACTAATCGACACACTCAACGAACCTGAGAACACAGAAAACATTGCAACAACGCCACCAACGACATTGTAAATACCAAAATTTTCTACGCCCAATGATTGCAAATTGATTCTACTGGTGAAAAGACTTATCACCATAATGAATATCATGCGGAAGTATAACAGTATGGTATTCTTCGCTATTCGTTTATTATTATCTGATGTTTGAGTTGACATAAATTACTTTCCAAATTCTTTAATTCTCTGTTCTTCCTTCAAAGAGCAAACAAGCAGTTGTCCATTCTTCTCGGCTACGATATAGCCATCCAAGCCTTGAACTACCACCTTGCTTTCATCGGCTGCATGAACCACGCAGTTCTTGCATTCATACAATCGGATGTCCTTGCCTACCTTGGCATTGCCAACCTCATCTTGTGGAAGCAGGGTACGGAGGCTGCCCCAGCTGCCTAAGTCACTCCAGCCGAACTCGGCTGGCAGGGTATAGATTTCCTTCGACTTCTCCATTACGGCATAGTCAATGCTTATCTTCTCGCAGGTTGGGAAGAGTTTGCCGACTACCTCTTTCTCCTGTTCGGTATAGAAAGAAGGTGCCATCTCATCCATGATGCTGGCAAGATTTGGCTGGAAGGTACGGATAGCCTTGCTGATGGTATCAATGTTCCATACGAAGATTCCGGCATTCCAATAGTAATTGCCAGCGGCAAGGTATTGCTCTGCTGTATCCAGGTTTGGCTTTTCCTTGAAAGCCTCAACCTTGTAGATTTCATCTACGGATGTTGGCTCTGCTGCGGCGATATAGCCATAGCCTGTTTCTGGGCGGCTTGGCTTAATACCGATGGTAACGATGGCGTTCTTATCGGATGTATAGCTCAAAGCCTTGCTGAGCACTCGCTGATACTCCGATGTATTGATCACCAGGGCATCGGATGGTGTCACCACGATGTTGGCATCAGGATGCTTCTTCTGGATTTTCCAGCAGGCATAAGCGATACATGGAGCAGTATTGCGAGCCTCCGGCTCTGCTAATATATTATCTACTGGCATGTCAGGGATTTGCTCCTTGACAATGCTGATATATTTCTCGTTTGTCACTACCCACATGTTCTCGACAGGACAGATTGGCTTCAATCTATCTACTGTCAATTGAATGAGGGAGCGGCCGACACCCATCACATCTATGAACTGCTTTG
>UMDI01012669.1_pt1 | contig 12326 bp, 12 predicted proteins | sample 1964451 | NCBI WGS metagenome assembly UMDI01 (sample SAMEA4835990, study PRJEB28245) | human gut metagenome | biome: gut microbiome; material: fecal sample | place: Denmark | collected 2008 | reverse complement strand
CCAGGAATCGAACCGGGGACACAAGGATTTTCAGTAATTAACTGATATATCTTCTATTGTTTGATAATCAATTAAATAGCTATACTTCCTTACTCTATGGTTAAAACTCTGGATAAAACAGAGAGTGCTTTCTGAGTTAATACTAATAGTTATTTGATATGAATAACTATACTCACTTTCCTATATTGAAATAAGTAAAGTGAGTATAATTAAGGCATTTATTGGTTTATCTATTATAGTCCAGAAGAGGTGCATTGTTTAGCTACTGTAGCATCATTAGCCTACTTTAACCTGAATGTAGGCATCTCTTTCTTCTCTGGTATAATCTGAACAAATGAGAGTGTCCAAGCATCAGTGTCAAGTGTACCTATCCACTTCTTATTGCTGTTGCTTAATACCACTTCATTGCCATTCCTTTGATAACTGAAAGTCTCCTCTTTAGGGTTTATACAGGATTCCTCTGTGTCAGAAGAAATGGTTTCTTCCCAAGTTCTGGTATGCTTGAAGTTATCCAGCTCAAGGTAGACATGTTCCATTTGCTGGCCAGTATAAGGGTTGGTCTGATATAAAGTGATTGCATCTTTGGTGACTTCAAGACTGATATATGGGTTAACGGTGCTTGTATAGTTCTGTGCCACATAAGTAGTGGTCTGACTGTAATGTCTGATGACCTCTACCGTGGTATATGAAATGCCCTCATCACTATAATAAAGGCATTCTCTATTGGTAAAGGTCAGCTTAGCCCGTGAGCCAACAAAGGGAAGTTCACCTTGTGTTTTCTCTTCTTCATCAGTTGTGTTGACTTCACCTGCGGTACATATCAGCTCTACATTAGGAAAGTATTTATCAAGCAAATCTACATTTTCAGGAGTAACCTGTTCTATTGGTGGAACATCAAGATAGTCATCATCATGGAATGTACCATACCTCCATTCAGTACCAGCAAGTAGTTCATCTGCTGGGAAGTTTTCCTCATCATTAGAGCTACAACTCATCATTATCAGAGCCATAGCAGCAAATAAATATATCTTCTTCTAATATTATTTGGTTTTTACTACTAATCTGTCTAAGTCTACAATCCACCTGTTGGCTCTCAGGAAAGGCATACCAAGCACCCCATGCACTTGTATTCCAGATTCATCCTCTATATGCTTCATACCCTTGTATTCTTCTATGACTGAGAACACTCCAGAGTATGCTTTGCCCTCCAGTTGAAAGGTTATACCCACATATTGGGTCTTATGCTCTTGTCCCTCAAAACCTATCATAGAGCCAGCACCTTCAAGTTCAATGAAAGACTTGGTGAAATGCTTACATACAAACTTGTAGATAATGTTTATAGTGGCTCCAGTATCAATCAGAAAACATAGGTTACCTTTGTTCCCCTCATCAGTTGTCAGCTCAACACTAATCAAAGGTAAGCCTGTCTTGGCTATGCTCCAACGTAAGTCCTGTTCCATATTATTCTATATTTGCTCTTTGAGTTAAATTACTTACATCAAACTTGATAGTCTTATTGTCCTTTACGGCATAAACTACACTTCCACTACTTCTAATTGGAGATATGTTGTCATAGATAGCTGGAAGTACCTCATATCCTTGTGTATCAATAAGTCCCCATCTCTTTATTACAGCATCATTAGTTCTATCTTCTATGATAACTCTAAGCAGTTCATATTCAACTTCTCCAATCCACTTGTATTGAATAGGTGTAATCAACTTGCCAGTTGGAGTGATTAACCCTTTTAGGAGTTTCTTGCGAGCTGTTAAAACCTTATTGTAATAGTTGAAGTTGTCATATTCTCCAAAGGGTACAGTCATTTGGTTAGTCATGATTTCAATGATGCCTTTCTGATATTCAGAGTTCATGACTATGGCATATTGAGTACCTATCAGAGATATGCTTTGATACTCCCCCATAAGCATTTCAAGCCCATCTGTATTCAATACTCCACACATATTGTCTCTATATACAACTATCATGGATTCAGGCTCATTGAACTCTCCAGTAAAACTGTCATACTTAGGTGGTATAACCACTTCTGCAAAGCTGTTGATGAAGCCTATCTTGCCATTCTGTATCACTGGAGATAGATAATCTTGTATATGGTTTAGGAGTTTCTCTGTGATGAGTAAACCAATGCTGTCTCTCATAAGGTGATTGATACCTATTACTTTGTAACCATATTCTGAATAATGCCCAATTTTCTGCTTTTCCCCAGATGTGTAGGTGAAAGATAGGTCTGGTGTCTTATTGAATCTCTTCATCAGATAGTGCTATTTAAAACTTCTATGTCTAAATACAGGCATTCTTCTATTCCAGTCTTCACTAAAGACTTCATCAAGTCTGAACTCTGACATATTGGGAATCCAATACTCACCAGAACGAGCTATTTGTACAATAGCATTCACCATAGATTTAGGTATTATAAAGTATTTAGTATGCTCATACCTACCTTCAACTACAGATATACCACCCCATTCAGCTCTTTCCAATGGATTAGCTTCTATAATCACAGTCTCTCCATACAAATCCTCTAACAGTCCTTTTATATTGAGTATCTTATACTTGTTCAGAAACTCTTTAGAGCTGCCCTCTTGTCTTCTACCCTTTTTAAATACATCAAATAGTCCCATAATATTACTCTTTTTGCAGCCATACCACAAAAAGAAAGGTGCAGGCTCAACCCGTTGCTATTCTGAGGTATCGCCAAACACCTTTATCCATACAACAAGGAAGCCCACACCTTATGGTGCAAGCATTCACTCTCTTGCTGCTGATGGATAATTCCTCTAATTTGGCGATTTTCAGAATACATCAAGCAAGAAGCAAACACTTCTTTTTCCAATATGTCTTGTTAAACTTCTACTTCATTAGCTATTCATATAATTGTTAATGCTACAAAGGTACTACTTTTCAGCAATAAAGAACCATAGAACCGCCACTTTCTCAAAGTAAACTCCAACATATCAGATACCATAGGTATGGGCTGTGCCTTAACTATATACAAAGGTACTCTTATTCCCTGTTCCAGCTATACACAAATGCAAGTAATGTGACTACCGCAAGTGGTATAACCATGAACCTTAGCAATAATATCAAATCTTCCATGAGTTGCATACATTAGAAGCCCCAACCTGATAATAAGCTGGGGCTTGAACAACACTAAACTACAAACAAGGGCTGTTACCAGTCCAGTATATCTGCCATGATATAGAGAGCTGCCACTATCATGATTAGTTCCGTTACAACACTCAATAGTACATCCATTCTTTCATGTGATTACTTATTCAACTTACTTAATACAAGTGTTATCCTTATAGTCCAGAAGTGGATTAAGTTAATAGAGCAGGTATTTGGGCATATCTCCAACTACTTGAACAATCCACTTCCTGACCATAATAGCCAAGCTCCCCTACTTACCCTTATGATAGGTGTACTCACTTTCCTATAAATCAAATAAGGAAGTGAGTATGATTAATTCTGCCTTGCTGTATAGTTGATATATTAAATTTACATAATATATAACTTAGTGCGCAAGTGTCGAATTTTATCTTATTCCTCTATATGAGAAACAGATGCTTTTTCGACACTACAGGAATTTCCCACCATAATGGATAAAGAAAAGTAAGGAGAGGGAGGGTTACTTACAAGGTTGGTTACTGGATAAACCAAGAATACTCATTTTCTCCATAAAGAGCCTTGTTAAGACCCTCTGCAAGCTGGGTGGCATTATAAGCCCTATCCAAGAAATTGTCAATGTAGCTGCTCTTATTGGCTCCAGTAAGGAGGTTGTACACATTCCACATGCTGATTCCCCTGCCATTGTCAGGGAGAGCAAAATTCTCATCATTGTAGAAAGCCTTTGCCACAATCCCAATCTGTGTATCAGTCATAAGCATTTGGGGAAGTCTTTTCTTCTGCTCAGTAGGAAGGTATTGGTATAGCCTGCTTTTCCCCAAGAACTGTGCAAACTGCTGCTCAGTCATATAGCTTTCTTTTAAGGCTGACATATAATAGAGATGCTTGCTTATATTGTACTCTTGGAACAATTGCATTGCAGAACTAAAGAGGTCATTGATGCTCATAACCTTTAGCTCTGACTTATATCCATCAGTTGACACACACATATTGCAGCACACCATATTCTTGAAGCCAATAAAAATCTTGAACTTCTCTGCTCCTTTCCTGCTGTAAAGGTTCTCATGGTTATATGCCCTGACGCCACCTATTGTAAGGTTGAGCCTGTTGCCTGATATATCCTCATGGATGGTGGGGATTTCAAAGCAGAACATCATCCTTTCATAATAAATGGTCTTGTCAGTCTCCAGCAAGTCCTTTACTGGCTTGTGTATGGCTTCGGGGGTTCTTCCCTTAATTACATGGCTCACCCTTATAACGGGGTATTCAATGGTTTCATTGAGGAATACCTTATTAGCTGCTTCCCATACTGCTTCAATAAAGGCAGGATGACTGATGGTTATCTCATTGTCCTTGCTGAACACAGGCACTACACACTCATTTCTAAGGTGTTTCATAGTAACCTCTTTGGTGTTGGCTTCAATGAAAGGCAACTTATTGCCTCTTCCTGACCGTAATGGCTCTTGCTCTATTATCTCTATTGGAGTAATTACCTCCGCATCATATCTCAAACTCCTGTTTATCTTGCTTGGATAAACCAAATCAGCCCTGACAGGCTGTAACTGCATTGCTTCCATATCTTGTAAAATTAGGTGTATAGTTGATACTCTTGTTCTTTATCTCCTGCAACTCTGATTTCTTGTTCATGAAGTCAGAGGTAAGCTGCTGGTACCATTCAGGGTACTGGTGATAGATTGAAGTAAGTTCCTCAATGGATTTGGCTTGGTTTATCTTACCTCTAATCATTTCTACAGTAACCCCGTCATTGCACCAGTCATTGATAATTTGCCCTGTAGTAGGGGTTATCATGAAGTCAGGTTTGTTAATGAAAAGATTTGTCCTGTCCTTAGATACCACACACTGGTGTTTCATGTTGATGTCAAAGACAATGGTAAACTCATAATCAATCCCATCCCTCATGACAGCCTTTAGACCTACCTTTTCAGGTACCATCTTGCCATTCTTCTCATTCAGCACATAGTCCTGCTTGCACCTCATGGTACAGATGATATGCCTGTCTGACTGCAATATCTTCTGCATGAAAGCATTGATTCTTGGGGTAATCTTCTGCCAGTTGGTGAAGCTGTTCCCCTGTAAGTTGGCATGGTATTCCAGCAGGTTATCCCAGCATGGTGAAATGCTGTCTATGATGATAACCTCCATGCCAGCATCCTCACATACCTTTATAGCTTCCATATAGGTTTCTGGGGTAAAGCTGTCACTCAAGCTCAATACATTGTAACTGCCCAGATGTGCATATAAATCAGCACTCCCATTCTCTGAATCAATGACTGCTATCTTAGTCCAGTCATTGCAAAGTCCATAAGCCAGCAATAAGGCTGAATAAGTCTTTCCTGAACCAGCACAGCCTTGCAGGGCTAACTTTATCTTAGCCTGCTTCTTGGATGATTTCCTTAGATTCATCATATCAAAAAATACATTTAGTTAAACTTCTGTGATAAATAAAAAGGTGGCAAGCTTATCACTCACCACCTTCTTGACATTACTGACCAGCATCATAAAGTAGCCAGAGTTGGTGCTCCTCCATCCCCTTTCTGATGGAGCATGTAGAACATGTCACCCGTATCAGGTGAGCATACTTGTGAGATTACAGGATTGGTGATTTCACCGTTGATGAACTTCTCACTCACCGCTCCTGTCTCAATGCCATACACGAAGAAGCACTTACCTGTATAGGGGTTCTGCTTCACCTCAATCTTGTTCACACCCATCTTGGACTTGAACTCTTCAACAGTCATAGTCTCCAAAAACTTTAACTTTTCCATTTGTCTGTAATTTTAAGTTGTTAAACATCAGTTGCAGAGGGGGAGTTAGTGCCCAATGGAGTTAGTGGCATCCAGTCAGCCTTAACTTCACTACTGGGGTATCTCCCACTCCAAAGTAAGGGGAGGGAGGGTAAAGGTGATTAGGGTTGGCTCATGGAAGTCCAGAAGGGTGAAAAAAATAAAATAAAAAATTTTTGTAGTATAATAGCTTGGGCAGTAGAAACAGTTATCTACTTCTATGTCCAGATATGATAAGCCCCTGCTTTCTGTGGTGAAAACAGGGGCAGTTTCGGTCTCTCACGTATGTGATAACATATTGTGATATTTCACTTCGCTTGGCTTCCAATAGTCTATACTTAATGTTGGAGGTATTCCTATGGCTTTGTTGAGTTCCTCTCTCATTACAGCTTGTACATACTCCCTATGTTCAACCGTTGTCGCAATAGAGTCATGTATAGTGAACACTGGAACTTGATGGTTGCACTCCTCCCATATCTTTTTACAGCACCTATGGAGTATAATCTCGCTCTCTATTGATTGCAGCAGGCAAGCCAATCTATTGTGCTGTTTCTTAACTGTTATTCCTTTATACCTATGCTTAATGATTTTAATGAGTTGGGCTACTTTGGGGAATAATTCAATACTGAATATATTCTTCATACTGTTAATGGTGGAATTGTCATGCTTCCCCTGATTGCTTGAGAACAAGAGATAGAACATCAATACCTTTGCCTCATCTCTACTAATAGGACTCTGCAAATGGGATTGGCATACTTCTGCTATGGTTTCATACATCCTGCCATTAGCTACAACCTCTTTGTATTGAATGAAATCATCATTAGAGCACTTGCCAAAGAACTTTTCCAGTTCCAATGGTAGAGCTACAGAGGTTATACTTCTTTGTATATCTTCTGGAAGTGAATAGAGGCTTAATGATAGCTCATTATTAACATGCCAGAACATTGGGTTAAGCAATGCACAGATAAGGTATGGTTGACTATTTTTTATATCAATACATACCAATTCTTGACCACCATAAGTAAGGAAATTTCTGTAGTCTTTCTGTATATTGGTTATAGCTGAATGCAGCCTATGTACATGGGTATCAATGGAAACCTTATAATCTCCTATATCAATGCTGTTGATATTGTATAGTGCAGCTTGATATTGGGTCAATGGGTGCTTCCTGACTATTACACTCTCATTTGTCTTATCTTTATTAATATCCCATGACTGTATGCCTTGACTAAGCTTGTATTGCATAAGGTCTTGGGCATAAGAGATTGCTGCATGCTTGTCTATATGCAGCTTTTGTGTGAGATACCAATGGGACAGATAGGGGGAGTCTTCACTTAGGGTATTAGTTATAAAAGTGCCATTTTCCTCACTATAGACTTCTTGTGGAATAGCTTCTACCTTGCCTTGAAAGGCATGGTAATCATATCTTTTTAATGGCACATTGGCATACTGCTTTGTGAACTTGTAGCCTTTTGACTTCTCACCTTGAATATACTGCCCATCAGTACATAACACTCCTGTTCTTATGAGATAGTCAAGATAAGGTAAATAGTCCTTGAAAGCATTCCTTATGAGCTTGGAGTTAATAGACACATAACCATCTTCTGTAATGGAATCCTTATTCTTAGCAGGTATGGAACTGATAAGCCCTATTATATAGATAAGTCTGTCAGGGTCAAAATAAGCCCCAAGAGTTCCATTGATATTGACAGATTTTACATGTCCTGAATTATCCTTTACAAAGAAATAGTCTGTAACTGGATATTGAGCTAAATGGGCTTCTAAATCCAAATTACTTGGAATCATAGCAAAGTAACCTGAATATTTTAATTGAATACCTAAAGAGCTTACTATAGCATGCTTAGGCTCTAAGGAAGCAAAGTAGTTGACAAACTTTTCTTTTATATCACTCCACCTCTTACAGAGTATATAACTAACTGTATTATCCCTATTTATTCTATCCATTATGGTAGGAAATTTCTAATTTACAAAGGTAGTGATATTTATTCTAATGAAAGAAAAACTGATAGACAATACTTTACTATATACTCTTTATATATGTACTTTATTATACTTGAATGTAAATAGGAATCCCCATAGTCCCAAGCAGAAACCACAGGGATTCTTATACTACAACTTGCTTCTAAACTGTACTTGACAACTTAAAGATATGTTATTTCAGGTATTCCATAGCCTTGTCTATCTGATTATTTTCAAAACTGTCAAGGTAGATTTGTGTTACCCTTTCAGAACTATGCCCCAATGATTCACTGATGATTGAAGTAGCCACCCCAGCCCTTTTCAATACAGTTGCGTAAGAGTGTCTGGCACAATAGGTTGTGAGCTTTATAGGTATGTCCAGTTCCTCGCCAATGGCTTTCAAAGTCCTGTTTACCTTTGTGATGACCTTATGCAACCTGTTCAGCTTCTGCTGCTCTGTCTTGTGCTCATTGGATAGGATGGGGAACAAATAGCCTTTGCTGCTATCCTTGTACCTCTTCAAGACCATAAGAGCCTCATTCTGTAAGGGCAGGTTTATCAGTTTTGAGGTTTTCTTCCTGTGGTAGATGAGCCTACCCTCTGTGATATTCTTATCTGTCAGGTAAGCCATATCCACGAAGTTGATGCCACCCATGAAATAGGAAAAGGTGAATAAGGCTACTGCAAGCCTTGTGTAGAAATCCTTGCCCTCCATAGGGTAATTTATCACGGCAAGTATCTCTGCCTTGCTTAAAGCCCTCTTAGCTGTCTCTTGTTGCAGCTTTGAGACCTTGAACTTCTTGAAAGGGTAGTCCTCCTGCTTGACCAATTCCATATCTAAGGCAAGGTTGAAGATAGTCCTGATATTCCTGAACCTTATCCCAATGGTATTCTCTGACTTGCCTTGCTTCCTTAACCAAGTCTCATATCTCCTCAGACAGTTGCAGTCTATTCCAGAGAAAGGAATGTCAAGATGCCTGTTGTATTTGATTAGGGAATTGTAAGTCTGCTGTATGGAAAGCCTGTAGCCAGTTCTCTTTTCTTCTTCAAGACGTGACAGATATTGCTTAAAGAGTTCCCCCACAGTCACAAGCCTTACAGGACTGGAAACCTTGTCTACAAGGGTAGTGGCTGAAAACTCCTTATTTTCTGATTTCAACTCCACTATCTTGCTCCTTACCTCACCTATCTTATTGGCTATGAGTTTTTCAAGCATTTCCCTATCAGGGCAGTTGGACTTGGGCTGGTTCTTCTCAAAGTCCCAATACTCTGCTTTGGTTGAAACACCAAGATTGATATACCTTGTCTTTCTATCCTTACAGATTCTAATCTTTAAGGCTAACTCTCCTGTTTTCAGGGGTTTGTACTTGTAGCAAATTACATCTACTGTAGTCATTGCGGTTAAAACATTGGAGAAAACATTTCCCTGTTTTACCCTGCATTTCAGCCATATTTGACCATAAAAAAAGAGAGTTACATTGCTGTAACTCTCTGACTTTCAAGTGGTGCCACCAGGAATCGAACCGGGGACACAAGGATTTTCAGTCCTTTGCTCTACCACCTGAGCTATGGCACCTTTTTCAATTGCGCTGCAAAGATAGTTGAAATAAATTAATGAACAAATTTTTGAGGCAAAAAAGAACATGATTTTTTTGTGCCGATCGAATCCGCAGGTGTCTTTTTGTTTTCGGAAGAGATGTTTTATTTGCATTCTGTAGTTCTGAGGCGGATTTTTCTGATAGGGCACTCTCTGTGAAATGACAAGGCAGCTTTCTTTTCTTAAGGAAAGCAAAACGCTTGCCCCTTTCAAAGGGCTTTTGGAGGGGGTGTGTCTGAAAATCCGGTTGGAATCGTCAGGTTTTTTCGCTGAAAATGTCCCGACATTTTGTGAAGTGTGTTGGGATATTTGCTGGAAGATGATAGGTTGTTGCGGTAAAAGTGTCCCGTTGTCTTTGAGAAAGGGCTTTGAAAACGCTGTTCTTTCTCCAGATTGCAGAGTCCGGATGGATATGCGGATAAAGCAGAAGGAAAGTGAAAGGAGCAGTTGCGTGACAGGGGAAGAGGCATAAGCTGTCTGCCGGAGGATTGGTGAAAGAAAAGTTGCCGATTTGCCGGCATACTGAAAATGTGTCGGCGGTTCTCCTTGTGGTTTTTCGTGCCGGGCCTTCTGCCGGGAGCGTATATCCTGCTCCTGCAGGCCGGGAGTGTCATTGTGTCAAAATGTTATTTGCAGCCTGCTGTCCGGTTTCAGTTTCCGGAGCGGGTGGCGTCCGTATAGGGGGCGTAAAGTTTTTTGAAAAAAGTTGCGGAAAAGTTTGGGCGGATGAAAAAAAGTGCATACCTTTGCAACCGCAATCAGAAAGGAATTGCTTTCGGAATGTAGCGCAGTTGGTAGCGCACTACGTTCGGGACGTAGGGGTCGGGCGTTCGAGTCGCCTCATTCCGACAGAAGCGAAGATTGGTTTACTCCGGTCTTCGTTTTTTGTTTGTTCCTGCTTCGTTCTCCTTTATCACATGAAAATTGTCCTAATATTTTGCAGTGCAGCATATTATTTGTATCTTTGCCGCGAATGGATGAATGGTGGAGGGGCGATGAAGCTCCTTTTTTTATTCTTAAAAATTGATTCATGATAGACAAAAACGTTGTAGCCCGTATTGTAAATGAATGGCTGGAAGATAAGGACTATTTTCTGGTTGACCTGACGATTAGTCCGGATGACAAGATTCTGGTTGAAATAGACCATGCGGATGGAGTGTGGATTGACGATTGCGTGGAACTTAGCCGCTATATCGAGTCGAAGCTGGACCGTGATGAAGAAGATTATGAACTGGAAGTGGGATCTGCCGGAATCGGACAGCCGTTCAAGGTGCTCAGGCAGTATCAGGTTCACGTCGGAAACGATGTGGAAGTGATGGATAATAACGGCAAGAAATGGGTCGGTACGCTGGCTGACGCAAACGAGGACAATTTTACGATAACGATGGAGGTGAAAGTCCGTCTTGAAGGAGCCAAGCGTCCCAAGCTGGTTGAACAGAATGTGACTTTTGCTTACGATGAAATAAAATACACCAAATACCTAATAAGCTTTAAATAATTATGGCCAAAAAAGAAGAAACAGTCAGCTTGGTTGATACGTTTTCGGAATTCAAGGAATTGAAGAATATTGACCGCACTACGCTGGTCAGCGTGCTGGAGGAATCTTTCCGCAGCGTAATCGCGAAAATGTTTGGAACGGATGAAAATTACGATGTAATCGTTAATCCGGATAAGGGTGACTTTGAGATTTGGAGAAACCGGGAGGTAGTGGCAGACGATGAGCTTACGAATCCGAACATGCAGATATCCTTGTCCGAAGCCCGCAAAATCGACGCGTCGTATGAAGTGGGAGAAGAGGTGACCGACGAGGTTATCTTCGAGAAGTTTGGCCGCCGCGCCATCCTGAACCTTCGCCAGACGCTGGCCTCTAAAGTTCTTGAACTCGAGAAAGACAGCCTGTATAACAAGTATATCGATAAAGTCGGCACAATCGTGAGCGCAGAAGTTTACCAGATATGGAAAAAGGAGATTCTGCTGCTCGATGATGAAGGAAACGAACTGCTTCTTCCGAAGCTGGAGCAAATACCGAGCGACTTCTACCGCAAGGGCGAAACGGTGCGTGCGGTAGTGGCGCGCGTCGACAACAAGAACAACAATCCGAAGATTATATTGAGCCGCACTTCTCCGGTGTTCTTGCAGCGTCTGTTTGAACAGGAAGTTCCGGAAATCAACGACGGACTGATCACGATCAAGAAGATTGCCCGCATTCCGGGCGAAAGGGCCAAGATTGCGGTGGAGTCCTACGATGAACGCATCGATCCTGTAGGTGCCTGCGTCGGAGTGAAGGGATCGCGTATCCACGGGATTGTGCGTGAGCTCCGCAATGAGAACATTGACGTCATCAATTACACTTCGAACATCCAGCTGTTCATCCAGCGCGCGCTGAGTCCGGCAAAGGTTTCTTCCATCGTGATGCATGAAGAAGACAGAAAGGCTGAAGTTTACCTGAAGCCCGAGGAAGTTTCTCTGGCAATCGGAAAGAACGGATTGAACATCAAGCTTGCCAGTATGCTGACGGAATACACGATCGACGTTTATCGTGAGCTGGATGAAGAAGCTGCCGCCGACGAGGATATTTATCTTGACGAGTTTAAGGATGAAATAGACGAGTGGGTGATCAATGCCATCAAGGGCATCGGACTGGAAACCGCCAAGAGCGTGCTGAATGCTCCGAGGGAAATGCTGATTGAACAGGCCGACCTGGAAGAGAATACGGTGGATGATGTGTTGAAAATTTTAAAGGCGGAGTTCGAGAAATAAAGCAGCTGTCTGTAGGATGCAGAATAGCCTGCCTTCCTTTGGA
>UMDI01007293.1_pt1 | contig 12346 bp, 11 predicted proteins | sample 1964451 | NCBI WGS metagenome assembly UMDI01 (sample SAMEA4835990, study PRJEB28245) | human gut metagenome | biome: gut microbiome; material: fecal sample | place: Denmark | collected 2008 | reverse complement strand
GCGGGCAGCGTCAAGCAGCCCTTTTATGTCGCCCTGCGTCACGATGTAGCCGGTGCTTTCCGTTACGGCTTCAATACTGCCTCCCGTCCGGTATGTCACAACAGGCGTGCCGCATGAGATGGACTCCATATTGACGGTAGGGTAGTTGTCCTGCCATGTCGGATTGATAAACGCATCTGCAGCCGAGTACAGTTCGGCCAGTTCGTTTATATTTTCGGTCCGGGCTATGCCGACAATGTTTCCGGGCAGTTTTTTCATTTCCTCCGGCTTGATTCCTACCAGTACGATCACCTCATCTTCTTCCAGCGCATGCGCCATCTTGATGAAATCATCCAGTCCTTTCTCTTTGCTCCAGATGCTGGCAACGCCAAGCAGGACATGCTTGTTTCCCAGTTTGTATTTTGTCCTGACGTTTTGTGTATCTCGTATGTTGAAAACGTCCGTATTGATACCGTTGTGAATGACCCTGTATTCATACCCGTTCAAGAAAGATTTCTGCATTTCTCCCCTTATCCATTTTGACACAGGTACAATAATCAGTTTGTCCTTCGGCATGGACGTAAAGGCTCTTTTTTTGTCTTCGTAATTCTTCCGGCTTCTGTCAAGAAACAGGCTGGACGGAAATTCTTTCTTTTGCGGGCAATGCTCACATCCGGTTTGCCATTTGTTGCATCCGACGTAAGAATAATAATAACAATGTCCGGTGTACAGCCAGCAATCATGTATAGTCCATATGACCGGAATCCCGCATCTGGACAAATAGTCGAACAGTATCTTGTAGTTCAGAAAATAGCCGTGGATGTTGTGAATGTGTATGATATCCGGGCGTATTTCGTTTATCTGGCGTGTCAGTGTCCGTGTGGCCGCCGATGAAGCCAGTCCATGCCGGTCGAACAGGCGTGTTTCCACTCCATGCCAGAGGATGTCGCACTTGCATCCCACAGGAACACGATGCGACTGGCATTCACGCAGTCCGTCCCGTCCTTTGCTGTAGGCAATATAGCTTTCCCACCCGTGATGCATCGCCAGTTCTCCGATTTCCTGCATGATGCGTCCGGTGGAAGTCGAAACCCGCAGCACGGGATTGATTTGCAACAGTCTTTTCATTGTTTGTTTAAAGAATTAAACAGCGCGGTCCACTGCCTCATCACAGCCTCTTCAGAATAAGTGTGTACCACTTTCTTTGCCTGCTCCGACATCTTTTTGCGAAGCGTTTCATCTTTCATCAGCTTCATCATGGCGTCCGCCAACTTTTTTATGTCGCCGTTGTGAACCAAAATGCCGTTTGCGTTGTTATCTATAATGTCTTTCGGTCCGCATTTGAAGTCGAAGGATACTACAGGCAGCCCGCATGCCATTGCTTCAATCATTACCATGGGAAAGCCTTCATAATTGGAACTCATGACCAGCATGGAGCTTTTCGTGTATTCCTGAACAATGTTTTTGGTGGGGGCATTCAGTTTGACCGAATGCTGGAGACTAAAGTTGTCTATCATTCCCTGAAGCATATCTTTCCATTCTCCTTGGCCGAAGATATCCAGTTTCCAGTCGGGGAACTTTCCATTTTCCATAATGATGCGCCATGCTTTAATCAGACGGTCGAATCCTTTCTGATAATCCAACCTTCCTACGGCGATGACCCGATGGGGCATTACGTCTGATGTATTGTCGGTCTGTAACAACGCCGCATTGGGAATCACTTCTATATTCGGAAGATTTCCCCAATATCCTTTGTCTTCCTGACTCAGCACAACGAACTTGTCAAATTTCCGGACAATGCGTTCATCCTGTTTCGTCCGCCATTTGTCTATTGTTCCCAATATTCCTTTGCGGCCATATTGCAAACGGAAATATTTGCAGTAATGCAGTTCGAGCACTTTCTTGCTGCCGTCTTTGATATCCGGAATGAAAGAAGATTCAGAAGGATAGAGCGATACCACGATATCCGCCTGTTCCCGTTTCAGCAGTTCGGACAGCAGTTTTTTATGCTTCCTCTTTTTCTTCAGGTAGCCCAGAATCTTTTCTGCCGGACTTTTTACGTTGTCGTCCGAGTAGTTTATTCCGAGGTCTGTTGTTTTTACTCCTTCAGGCAGCGGATAGAATACAGGTCTGCTTTTCTGGTCTGTCGTCACTATGGAAACGTCCCAATGAAGCCTGTTTACGAGGTAAGTAACCTTGTTTACAAGTACCCGTTCCATTCCTCCGGGATTGCATAAGGAGTGTGTGCAATAGATGATTTTCATCGTTTTTGGTTTAAAATATGCTCCGCCGAGCATTATTTCATTGTAAGAGCAAAAACTTTCTTGTCTTTCGGCTTTCAGGCCGTTTCTATCTTCCAGTCTTCGATTGTGCCTTTTTTGCTGTCAAAGTTTATGCCTACCTTTACAACCGGCAGTTTGCACAAGGCAAACCGGCTGGAATAGTTCTTCAGGTTAATCTGCTCCATGGCCTTGTCTGCACTCCTGTCAAGCTTCAGCTCGATGAGGTAAAGCTTGCTCCGTGTCTTCAGCACCATGTCTACACGTCCATGAGGTGTACGCACTTCTACATCTACCTCATAGCTCAACATGCTGAATATGATGTACATCAGCTGCTGATAGTGTCCCTCATAGTCCGTGTTGTCACAGTAGGGAACCGTTCCCAGGAACGTTTGCAGCAGACGCAAGGCATCGTCCATCCGTCCTTCGCTGATTGCGAGCGACATTTTGGCTACCGTCACGTTGCAGGTCCGTACCTGCCGGTTCACATAATTCGGGAGCAGGCTTCTCATCAGTCCTACCCGCACTTCTTTATTGGGGATGTCCAGCAGGTACAGTCCCATCTGAGGGTTGCCGCTTTTTATTGTGATGTATCCGCTCTGATAAAGCAGCGGAACGATGCTTTCCATCTGTTCTGTCGGTGCGTCAAAGTCGGCGGCCATGGCTTCTATGTTGCCGATTTCAGAAGGCAGCACATTGTATTTGCGCAGCATTTCAATCAGATACGTAGGAGTGCCGCTGCCGAACCAGTATGAATCTACTTTTTCTTTTGCCAAAGCTGTCAGCAAACTGAACGGATTATATATGTCCGGCGACGGGCAAGCGAAATGATAGCCGTCGTAATTTTCTTTTAGCATGGCAAATGCTTCCGATGGAGTGATTTGAATTTTTTTTGCAAACATGGCTATATCTGCATCCATCTGGGTTTTCATTTCTTCCTCTGTAATGCCGCAAATGGCAGAATAAAATTCATCCATGCTGATATTTTCAATATTGTTCAATTCACTGAAAATGCTCAGTTGCGAGAATTTGGTTATTCCGGTCAAGAAGACATAGCGCAGATAGGGATCGCAGGCTTTCAGCGGGCTATAGAAGTTGCGCATCACGTTGCGCAGTACGGGCAGATCCTTTTCTTCATGCACCACATCCAGGAGAGGCGCATCATATTCGTCTATCAGCACAACCACCTGCTTTCCCGTCTGATGGTAGATGTCCATAATCAGATTGGTGAATCTCACATTTGTATCTTCTACATCACGGGTCTTTATCCCCAGGCGCAGTTCGTTGTTATGCAGCATGTTGTGTAGGTAACGGTTCAGGGCATCCTTGTCCATGTGTTTTCCCATACTCATGTCAAAATGCAGAACCGGATATTGTTTCCATTCCGTTTCCAGATTAGCAATGGCAAGTCCTTCAAACAACTCCTTTTTTCCCTCAAAGTAAGCATGGAGCGTACTGGCAAGCAGCGACTTTCCGAAGCGGCGCGGACGGCTCAAAAACATATACTTCGCGTCAGCATGCGTCATACGGTAAACATATTCCGTCTTGTCGACATACAGATAATCACCTTTTCTGATTTCAGAGAAAGTCTGTATTCCTATCGGGTATCTCTTCCTTGCCATAATCGAAATGAATGTTTTGTTGGATAATCAGTTAGACAAAGATACAAACTTTTTTGACTAATCAGGCATATACAGCCATGGAACAATCCGCTTTTGCTTTTGTCCTGCATTTGGGTGGTACGGAAACTCTGCAGATCTTATAGTGTAATCCATTTTTTGCATTGGATCTGCCGGGAAGTATATTCTTTGCAGCTGTCCGGGTTAAACCAAACTTCCGGCAGTATTACAATCTTGTCTTTGTTTTTATTCAGGTAAGCTCCCCACCAACTATACGTGCTGTTTGAGCAGATATTATGTCGGCAAAGACTCATCAGTTGCATGTCAAAATGGCTGCCATATCCTGCTGTCGGATTCCCTTGCACAAGTATATATTCAAAGTTCTTGAAGTTTTCCTTTACCCATTCCGGGTTGTCTGTAAACACATAGAATTGCGGATTCTCTATTTTCTCTTTTATCAGTTTTATGGCATTCTGATAGTATTTTGGCGGGCAAGTCTGTTGATACCAGATTCTTGACATATAATCTTTTCCTTTCCGTACATGGATGGCAACCGACTGGCACGATTGTATTTCTTTCATCAAATCAAGATTATGACGGTCTATAAACGGTTGGAACATGAATGCTTTAAGCACTTCATCACGAACCGTTTCCACCATTTCAGCATTTTGAAATACTCCCATCATATAGACAGAATGGCTGTTTTTTTCAGGAAGAGGTGCTTCAAAAGCCGAAAGAGTCTTCACGTTGCAGCTAAATGAAAAATAACGCCGGCGAATCTTAGAAATCACATCGCTTCCTCCACCTGTTTTGAACATTTCCCATGCAGAAGCCTGTTGTATGGGTGCATTAGGAAATATAGACTTCCATGCTACATTTTCATGTTCCAGCTTGGCTGTCTTGTAAAAGTCAGCCTTTGCATCATATCCCAGCTTTTTCAGATATAGGTAATAACTATATTGAAACATGCGGTTTGCGAGGCCGCAAGCTATGTTGACTATTATCATTGCTGTCTTATTGCTTGTCTGTTAAAGTTAGGGAATCAAACACTACCATTCTACTCTTTTGAGAATTTTTTCATCCCAAATAATAAGCTTTGTTTTAAGAAGAATATTTTGTATCCTTTTAATCGCTTTTTTTAACGCTGAATGATGTCGAGTCAACCACGAACCGGAAAAATGGTGAATGCATACGGTATTATTCGTAATATAGTAATCTGAACTGTCTTGACGGTGAGCACAGAAATAGTCTATTGGGTAAACAGCAATTCCGTTCTTCAAAATATTGAATTTACCATTTCTCGTCAGTCCGTATTCGTTTTCTAATAATTTTGTTAATCTAATAGTATTAGGCTCATTATTTAACTTTCCACCCTTCCAAAAAATAAATGGTTGCTTCTCATATACATTTAGCATATCCTTTATCCATTTGTTACCCTTTTCTGAAGCCAAGACAGCGGTACTGATGTAACCTTTTCCTTCTCCCCCCCATTCATAACCTACAAATGCTTTATGTTTCAGAAATTTATCGAAAGGCTTTTTCATTTCTACATCGGTATCCAAATAAATGCCTCCATCATTGTAAAGAGCCAGCAAACGACAAAAATCAGAAACAAAAGCAAATTTCTTAATGTGATACGCTTCATACACGAAACGATTGCAGTGAATGTCAAAATTGCTTTCATTCCATTCTTTTATTTCATAATCAGGAAGAAACTTTCTCCAAGTTTCTATATATTCTAAAACATCTGATGGCTTCGGATTTTTACCAAACCAACAATAATGGATAATTTTAGGTATCATTTTTAGGAGATGAGTTTATTCTGATTAATATTTTGTGAAATAGAATCTTCAGAGGCCAGACATAAGAATGGAGCAAAAACCAAAAAAATATCTGTAGAAGCTTTAAACCAAATAATGAGATTAACCATCAATAACATCAAGAACATATCCTTATACAAAGGAAAACGTCTTACACATATGAATGCCGCTTTGCAGATGAAACATATAAGAGTGACAATTCCAAAAAATCCAAAATAAAATAGGAATCTAAGATAGCCAATATCTGTACCCATGTAAAAACCATGATATGAGGGGCCTGTATAATACATATCACTTGCTGGATTTGCACAATAACCATCTCCTATTAACCATGTTTTAAGACTATTAGGGAAGACAATCATATGATTCAACAAGACATCGTTACTACCGGTTTGCCATCTACCTGTTTCTGCCAATGCAAAGAAGCCTTCAAAACCAAACCGTATTTTTTCTTTAAATATAGGGTCTACATAATACATAAAAATTATTAGGGGGATAGTCGCTGCAAGTAATATTCCTAAAACTTTCAGTAATCGTACTATATTGGTTCTTTTCCTTGTATTCTCGTTTAAAAACATTATAGCCCAATAAATTATAACAATTCCCATTCCGATTGTTGCCGAACGTCCAATCATGTTCCCAACAATGCCAATAATTATAAAAGCCACTACATACAATAATGTCTGAAAATTATTGAGGCGCAAAGAATGCACACCAATGAAAGCAATCATTACAAGTATGGCTGCAAAGCGCATTCCTGCCACATCCAAAGCACAACCAATACCGTACATTCTATCTCCTGCCTTTCCCATAAAAGCCTCATCTCCCCCCAAAAAACTGTCAATAAAATCTTTTAATGGAGGACAGATAGTCATAGTATAAGCGATTAGGCATTGAATGACGCAAACCGTTATTAAATAATTGCAAATAAGCCTTACCGATAGGTATCCGTGGACAAATTTCATGAGGCGAGTGGCGGCATAAGCACCTCCTAACCACACCCAAGCGGAAATAAAATAGGTAAGAAATGAATTGTCAGAAGTTATGTTGTAAATCATTGTTGCAAGACTGAGCAAAGAAAGTAATATTGCTATCAGGGATAATACAAAAATATCTTTGTCTATTCCTGCTTTATGCTCTGCTAAATTAAAGCCCCAAATTACTAGTCCAATACCTGCTAATGCCATTTTTGTGTTAATATCAGGTAAGAACACAAATTCAAAAGGGAAAAAATAGAAACTAGTAATAACTACAGTTATTGCGATTAATAAATATTTCAACATGTCTTATCTGTAAATTATTCCATATACAACCTTTAAAACAGTATGCGTGTATATCCATACTATCCAATATTGTCCTTTCCAAGCAGCCCATTGCAATAGTCTGTTTCGAAAACTCACATTTATATTTTGTAGGATGTAGTGATTTGCTTCAGGATACCATTCTTTCCATAGCTTGTATTTTTTTTTGTTCCCTGTTATTAATAACGGAAATTTTACTTCCAATTTAAAGAAGGCTAATTCCTTATCTAAGGTGTGTCCGAACTTATTTTGTATGAATTTTACTATACGTAGGGTGTTATGTTTTAATTCAATCAAGTGGCGCTGGGAATAGGTCTGGCTAAAAGCATTTGTATTCAGTTTCACATAATGATAAAATGCTGAAGAAATATATTTTATTTTTTTTGCATGTGCAAAAAGCATTATTATTGTCATATCTTCACCCATGCCATATCCTTCTGGAAATTTAATGAGATACCTTTGATATAATTCTCTTTTTATTAGCTTATTCCAAACATTGTATTTCATGGAACCAGCCAGCATTCCCTTTAAAGCATCCATAGCTGTTGTATACTCAGGCTGTTTCATGTATCGTTCGTTTTTTTCAAAAGATAAGAACCAATCGCACCATACAATATCAGCTTCATTATCTTCTGCCGCTTGGTATAATCTTTCCAACATATCCGGTTCTGCATAATCATCGCTGTCACAATGAAACACATATTTTCCAGATGCAAGATTCAGGCCTGTATTGCGTGCGGCGGGTAATCCTTTATTGCATTCATGAACAACTAATTTAACTTGTTTAGTCCGGTTAGGATATTCTGCCAATGTCGTTTTTATAATGGAAATGCTTGTATCGGGCGTGGCATCATCTATGAATATAAATTCAACATCTTGTAGGGTTTGCTCAAATAATGAACGGGCACATCGTTCAATAAACTGTTCAACCTTATAGACTGGTATAATAACTGATACCTTATACATGATTTAAGGAATAAAAGTGTGTCTAAATTATAATGAACGTATTATTTTAACCGGATTGCCGCCTGCTATACAATCCGCCGGAATGCTTTTGTTAACTACTGAGCCTGCTGCAATTATGCTTCTGGCTCCAATTGTTACCCCTTTTAAGATAATGCAATTCGCTCCTATAAATGCGTCATCTTCTATTATGATTGGGCTTGTTTTCCCCCAATCAGTGTATTGGCCTCTGCGTGTAATATATTCCATGTTATGTGCATCCGTATCCATTAAAATACAATTTCCACCAATCTTCACATAATTGCCTATTATAATTTTTTCGTGCGCCCATAAAACCGTGCTGCTCATGCCAACATTGTTTCCAATGATAATTTTTGCATTTTCGGTTGCATAAATGCAGCCTCGTTTATTAGAGCATAATGCATTTACTGCACATCCGGAAGAAAAATACAAATTATCTCCAATCTTTACGCTTGCAGAGGGGAATAAATTTATATAAAGTTTTCCATGCACAACACAATTATGGCCGTATTTGACTCCATATAAAGTAAATCGCAATAAATTGGTGTAACAACTCAAACGGTTTCTTACACGTCTAAAGAAACGGACAATGCTTCTGATATTTTTGCCCATATGTTATTTGTCGTTTATAAGTGATTTGTATATGTTGACAACTCTTTCTGCTATGGCATTCTTATCATGTCTTTTTATAGCTATTTCTCTTGCAGCATTTCCTATTTTTAAATTTATTTCAGGATGTTCTGCTATGTGCTTCATTAAAAATGCCATTTGATATGGATCGTTAGCTGGAACAAGAAAACCAGTCTGTCCGTCTGTAATTAAAGAGGGTACGCCCCCCACTGAAGTAGAAATGCTGGTTACCCCTAAGAGCAATGCTTCACATAAGCTATTCGGACTATTATCGATATATGATGTATGAATGTACGCTGTAGCATGCGACAAAGCGTCTCTTATATCTTCAGCAGAAGCTACTCCCATTAATTTTACATTAACGTTCTCATGTTTAATATGAAATTCTTTTTCAATTAGAGCTGGGGATACATCGCCAAACACCTTCCATTCAAAACGTTTTAATTTTTGCTTCAGTATCAAGGCTGTTTTTAAGATTATGTCATATCCTTTATATAATTGGGAAGAAATAGTGGTTACAAATGTAGGTACATCTGGAAAGCAGCGCTCAGAAACTGGTAAATAGAAAGCATTCCTTAGAATTTCATTGCAATGAAAATAATGAGCTTCGGGATTTAATAACTTGACAATCCTTTCATCCCAAACCGTGCGACCCATAAAATATCTTATAGCTCCAACCATTCTTTTTTCTGTAATACTATTTCTTTGCCATGCGATTCGATTGCTGATACGGCCAAGTATAGCTTTAAAAGATTTGTTTTGCCATAAATACGTTCTCCACGAAATAAAAGGTGGCAAGAAAGCATTTAAATATGGAGATAAAATACCTTGGATATGTAATATCACAGGTGTTGAAACATAAGTTGCGATTAGCCCATATATATTTTCCGAACCAAACACTTGAATAACATCCGGAGCAAAATCCTCAACAACTTTTTGTAAAATTGGCATTGCTATCCTTTCATGATCCAAAGAAGCCTTTTCCGGACTACTGAATATTGTTCTTAATGTGTAGGATATTGTTTTATGCGGTCGGGGAAGTATATAATAAACGGTTCCATTTTGGATTTCTTTTTTAGGCGTGACTACATTGTTTGCATAAAAACAAACGCCTAATTCAATATTTTTACGTTGCTTCAATTCTTCTTCAAGTGAAGCTATCCATCCTCCACCATTATACCCCTTATCCCCATCATGTTGATAACAAGATGAAGTGTTTGTAAACCAAAGTATTCGCATTTTGTTTATATTATTCTTTTTCCGTAGACAAAATATCGGATTAGAATTTTAATCCTTTTCCATAATGAAAGTTGATCTAACTCATTTAATCTGTTGTAGTAGAAGTCAAAATAAAACTTTTCATCAAAATACGGAGATTTGCGATAATATTCCCACCAAATGTCAAAATTTACACAGTACCCTTTCCACGGCTTTTGGCCATTATAATGAATTATACCCTTTTTAAGAGCTGTACTTATTTCCTCATTGTTCCAATAGTTCATCAATACATTTTTATTATATATAGACAAATCCATAAAATATGTTGTCACACAAAAATTAGGGTTCAGATAATATATTTTTCCTTGGCAGGCTATATTCAGCACATCAAGATCTTGAAAACGATATTTATTCTTTGCTAATTCTTTGAATCGCTTAACTAACTTGTCTTCTCTTATTTTTTTTGAATTAAAAATTATATTTCCTGCATATATGATATTTTCAATATCCACCAGATTCAATTTCTGATAATACGCTTTAAAATCTGGAATAAAAGGAACTAAAGCATTCACACCAGCCACATAACAATCCGACAAATCTGTATTCAAATATATAGTTGATAAGTCATCGCGGAATATGACATCCACATCAGAATAAATTATTTTGTCATATTCTGGAATCAATTCGGGAATCAGTAGACGATAATAAGTAGAAACTGTTATCCCCCTTATTTCAAAGGCATTAGCAAATGTATCATCAACCTCACGGTAATGGATTTTGCAATTCTTGAAATGTGATGGTAACCTATCCAACAAATCATGCTTTAGTGGCGAATTGGACGAATGTAAAATAAAAATATCATAAAAGGTATCTTCATAAGCATTCATCATCAAAGATGAAAGGCAAATACATGCCGGCATCACTAAGTTGTTATCAAAAGCAAATGCTATAGGAACTGTATTCATATTATCTTTCTAATGTGCGGAAGCTTTTTATACTCATCGCTTTTTATGAAAACTACAGCTTCCATTATAGCATTCCATTTTAAGCGAAAGACACCAAACTGACCTTTCAACAAGGAAATGAAAAGGGTAAAAAGTAAAACATACCCTATACAAACTATATTCCATCCCCTTTTTAAAAGGATCTTTTCCGGCAAATAAACGAAACGATGCCAGAATATTGTTTTGAAACGAAAATCGCAATAGATTAGATTCTTTTCTTTTTCTGGATTTGTTGCATTGCCACTTGCATCTAGGTGTATTATATTTGTATGAAATAACGTTGCAATCTTTAAACCTTGTAAATACATTTTATAAAACATAACTTGATCATCCCCCAAAGCATATGGCATATTGTCTAGCCATAATTCATCTTCTAAGTGGATGGACAGAAAAATATCTTTCTTGCAAAAAAAGCATGCTCCAGCATTGGTTTGTGATAAATATACGTCGTTTATAGGGTTATTATTGTAAGAAAATCCAGCATTACGCATTACCTTATATCCCCACTTTTTGTCATTATACCTAGCTTTCATGCGTCCAGATATGAGCATCATCAATTTCCCTAAAAACGGTAAGTGGAAGTTTTGAAATACATCGGGAGATATTATGTCTACACCCTCTTTTATATAATACCCATACATACGCTCCATGAAATTAGGAGGTAACACTAAATCGTCATCAAGAAATAAAATATATTCAGTAGTTACTTCATTGTATTGCAGAGCACGTTGTGCTACCATTCCTTTCTTTACATATATATACTCTTCGCAACCTACTGTTTCTTTGGGGATAGGATAACCTTTTGCAATATAAACTATAATCTTTTTGGGAGGAATTGTTTGCCAAATCAATGAGTTAAGCAGTTGTTGATATTTCTCGCCCGCTGTTCCTAGAGTTCGTATTACTGCAGTATATTCCATATTTTACTTCAAAATATAAACCAACTTGTTTTTTATATTCCTCATCCTGAGAATCAGAATAAGAATTGTTTCTAAATGGTGAGTAAGACACCACATCATAACCTTTAATTTTGCCCCAATAAATGGACAAGACCAAATATATTTATGGGATGCAGGAAATAAAGCCATAAAATCGGCAAAAGTAGCAGGATTCAAAATCCATTCTTGTTTGCTTTTTAATATTCTCCAACTTAATTCTTTTTGATAATGAACTAAAGTGTTTTTTCTTTCAAACCACTGTATCACATCCAGATACATCATTTGCTCATCTCGCATTGCATTTTCTTTAAAAGGAAAATCATTGCCATGCCAAATTTTATACATCACAGAATCTATATTCAAGCGATTATAATAATAAAGAGGTTCGCTGACATTTACAACTGATTTAGCTGTATCTAATAACTTTACTGAAAAATTAAAATCTTCACAATAAGCATGTCCAACAGAAAAATATAAATTATACTTTATACAAACCTCTCGTTTTATCAGCAGATTCCAAACAACATTCCAAATAAATTGTATTCAAGTTTCGCAAGTACTCAAATAATGTAAT
>UMDI01057484.1_pt1 | contig 12349 bp, 5 predicted proteins | sample 1964451 | NCBI WGS metagenome assembly UMDI01 (sample SAMEA4835990, study PRJEB28245) | human gut metagenome | biome: gut microbiome; material: fecal sample | place: Denmark | collected 2008 | reverse complement strand
GGCTCTCTGAAACTGGACAACGGTCTTGAATTCAAACCGAATGACCGTTATCTGTTGGAGAACCGGAAGTTCAGGCTGTATTATACTTCACAGTGTGACGAGGCACAGAACTTCATTGTCGTTGTCGAGGACAACTGGGGAAATATGACAGAAATGGAATTTGACTTCAACAATGCAGGTGATGAAGAAACAGATGCCGTGGAAGATTCATTGTCAGTTCAGAAAGGAGGTGTCCTATAATAACCGTAAGGCTTTTAAGGTCAGTACTGCCATTGGTGGTACTGGCCATAACGGTAACTTCCCTGCGTGCACAGGAGAATGTGGAAGACTCACGTTGGGAAATGGCTGTCAGGTGTATCAAGAAATATGAAGGATGGCATGGCCCGGAACATCATCCATATGTTGCATACGGTCACTGTATCAGAAAAGGGGAAAAGTTTCCTGCCAGGCTGACAGAAAGTGAGGGAGACAGCATTCTGAGAAAAGACTTGAAGGAAATGTGTGTATTGTTCCGACATCTGGGAAAGGATTCGCTGCTGATAGCCTGTCTTGCTTATCAGGTGGGACCATATAAGTTGCTCGGCTATGGCAAGATGCTCAAAAGCACGTTGATAAGAAAACTGGAAGCCGGTAACCGGGACATTTATGCGAACTTCATACGGTACTGCTATTATAAGGGAAAGAAAATTCCGTCAATAGAAAGGAGAAGAAAAGAAGAGTATAAACTGTTATTTATACCTTAAAATGGAAGAGGGGGTATCATTTATTGAATGATAAAACGATAGGCTCTTCAGGAATCTTTTTTGTTTCTTCGTAAATATTTTTTATAAAATTGCTAATAATAAATTTTTTATTGTTTCCTGATTCACTGTATCTGTCGTGGAGAAACGAAGCAGGTGAAGTTTTAACTTTGTGAATATCTGATTTTTCAACGCATCACGTGATTGTTGGGCATCATTCTCTTTATGGAAATGCCATCCGTCCACTTCTATGGCACAGGTCGGCTGTTTTGTCAGGGAGTTATAGAGCAGGAAATCCACATGTGAGAATGGACTTTCGGCAAACGTTTTTTCTTTATCTTCCAGTTGATTCCAGTCTGCAATAAGTCTGGACAGTGGATAATGACATAGTACTCCCGTATGGGGCAAACCTAATTCAGCAATGGCTTTTAACAGGATATCGTATATTAGATTCTCTGATAAATGTTCAGAGACGGCAGGATGAGTAGCTTCGTAAGCCAATCTTTCTGCCGTATATTGCTGATAGAGCAAATCAAAGACAGAATGCAACTTACTGGATTTTACCTCAAAATTGTTGTACTGAATATAACTGATTAGCTGGCTGAGATTGGAATCCTCTGGCATTTCATTTCCGTTTGTAACCAGACATAATTTGGTCTTAGCACGTGAAATGGCCACATTAAGCAAATTGGCGTCATCCGAAAATTCGGTAGGAGAGTTGTCTACCATACTCATAATGATGGTGTCACATTCCCGCCCTTGGTACTTATGTACTGTACTGGCTATGTCTTTTCCGACGGTTTTGTTGATTGCTTCAGCTTGTGCCCGATACGGAGTAATAATACCTATACTTTCCGACTCTGCACATTCCGGTAATACCTCTTGCGTAATGACATCTATTTCTCGTTGGTTGAAATGTCCTCTGGCATGGTTGCCGGGTACAGTGCGAATCACTTGCAATACATCTTTTTCACCTTCTTCTGTAGTCATGGCAATCAGTTCTCCATTGTAAAAGCGCTGATTACAGAACTCTATGATTTTCGGATGGCAACGATAATGTTCTCTAAGCAGTGTTACTGGCGCATCCCGAAAAATTTCTATGCAAGATTGTAGGAAACTGTGCGTGACAGCATTGTATCGGTCGTCCACTTGGTATGTGGTCTGAATAGCCTTTAACGCCAATTCTTCTTCTCGGCTTACCACATTGGGTAACTGTTTATCGTCACCCACAATCACGGCGTTCGTGGCACATGATAGAGCCAGAGCCCCCGTCTTAATATCCACTTGTGAGGCTTCGTCCATGATCACATAGTCAAATACCATGTCTTTACTGATACAGCTTTTGGCCGAATAAGTGGTACTGAGCACAACCGGATATTCTTTTAGGAACTCTTCTGTTCTGGGCTTAATATCCTTGATCGTAAATTTTTTCCTTTGTCCGGTATTATACCGTTTAGCTATCTTGTCCTTCAATAGTTGCAGAGAAGAGGAGCGAAGTTCTTTCATACTCTTCTGGATATCTATGCTTTGGAGTGCCGAAGCAATCGATTCCAGCTCTTGCTCTAATTCTGTTTTTCGAGAAAAGTAATATGCCGACTCCAAACTGTTTATGACATCTGTCGCTTTTCTATTTAAAGATGTTAATATTTTAGTTCCTAATGAGAAAGCCCATTGCAATCTGAACCATAAACTTGGCTTACGTCCGTTCTCAACCATCATCTGATAGCGGTTAAGTAATTTCATAAGTTTAGCCGATGGTTTGCCATTCAACCATTCATCTTCTGTATGGTTGTCTTCCCGCATTTCGTTGTATTTCGACTCTTTTAATAGAGCATCATATTCTGCCTTTAGTTTGGCCTGCCGGAGTTGACCATCAAATCCTTGTGAAACGGCTTGAAGTGAGTCTTTCGTCAAATTTTTTGTAGTTGTTTGTTCCTCAATCTTCCAATCTGTCATAGCAGGATATTCTGGCTGGTTGGCGATGAATGTTTCTTTGTTTTGTACGCTACCCAGTTGGGCTACAAGGAAGCCTAGTCCTTCTCCGTTTAGTTTCTCAGCTACATTCTCTACAGCCGAATTATTGTTTGATACAACCAATACCGTTTTACCTTTCATCATCAAATTGGCAATGATATTCAGTATTGTCTGTGTTTTACCGGTTCCCGGAGGTCCCTGAATAATGCTTACCTGATGTGTCAATGCTGCTTCTACAGCCGCTTTTTGGCTGGCATTGCATCCAAACGGATAATAGACTTGTTTGGGCATGGAGTAAGTTGCCAATTTTGTTTTGTCACCTAGGTATTGAGCCAAGGGAACATTGTCACGCTTCACATCTACCAATTCATATTGTTTGGATAGAATACTTTCAACATCTTCTTCCGCAATCAGTCCTGTTTCAGCAGCCAGCTTGCGAAGATAATCCCAAATAGCACCTCCATTTTTGTCAATCGGGGTACGGGTAATATAGACCTCGTTTCCTTCCAGATTTTCATAATAACCATTGTCATAGGTTACTCGATAAAAAATGTAACGACCATCTGTAAAACGTAGCAATTCTGCTACATTGTTAATATGTTTATTATTGATGTATAGCCCTTTTTCTCCAAGATTGATTGTATCAGGATGTGTGAGATAAAGTAAACGCGACGGATTGTAATTGAATACACGTGGTGATGACGAAAACCGAACAGTCCAAAGTCCATTCTTGTTTTGGTAAATAGAAGAAACACGTTCGGTGACAAACATTTGCTTGTCGCCCCGTTTCTCTAAGTCTATAATCATGCATTGGTGTGGGTCCATATCAAATTAATCATCTAATATTTTGGCTACATCTTCTTTAGACCAAGTTTTTTTCAGTTTAGTCTTGAAATCGTCAATATTGTCAGCTAAGGTTACGAGCTTTTTATAAAAAGCGGCGTTTTGGAAAATTATATCTTTTGCGTCATCGTTCTGTATAACAGGTTTTATTATTTTATCAATGACGTCTCCTGCTCTTTCTTTCAGCCTACCATATTGTCTTAGATTTAATTCAAGAATCTTAAATCTATTTACATCCATTACTATGTTGCTATTGCAATAAGAGTCACGAATTAAAGAAAACTTATGAGTTAATTTAGAACCATCGATATTCTTTACAATCTTAGTAGTATAATCATTTATGGGAACATTGCCGCTTGCTATTCGTTCACATACTAATCCTCCAAAATTGTTGATGATATCAGGTATAGGCTTCATGCAGTTATTTTCAATGAGAGCATTAATAATGCGGTGACAATAATCTCCTGAATAGTTCCCGATTGTATCAATTAAATTAGACTCAGTTTTAGAAAGAAGAAGAATCTTTATAGCTATTTGGTTAATTAACTTGGTTAAGTTATTGGCTATAGATGCTGTCGTCTTGTAAAAATTAGCATCTGGAATAAAGCTTGTTAATTGGGATAAATTAGTGATTTTGTCGTGTATTTCGTCCTCAAAATTCCAGCTATTAAAGAATCCAATAAGTTCTTCATCTGATACTTTGTATCGAGATTTAAGATCTGCATATCTTGGCATTAATTTAATTATATCTAAATTATCCCCAATATGATTCTTTATCATGTACGAAATGACATTATTTAAAGTGTTATTGTTCCATGATAGGTTATTATATATTAGCTCGCTATTATTTATATAGTACACTATGTTTTCAGCAATAGCAGATATTATTGAGTCATCTTTTAGTGTTATGTTACCATTTTGTGCTATATAGATTGATAACGCATCTATGTAGCCATCATTTTGTGTTGTTTTATTGGTGTTTTCAAGATTTGTGCGCAATGTATTTATAAAGCTTGATGAAGGCAATTTTTCGAGAGGTTTATCATTGCTAAACAGACAGCGGTAAGTATTGAAAATCTGTCCAGCGTTATTCACTTCAATTAATTCATTTATAATGGCAGATTTTATTGTTTCTTTAAGTAAGCCAAAATCACAAAATGAAGATTTATTTAGAATATTTACAACATCAAAGTCATTAAATTCATTAAGCTGAATCTCTGATAGATACTTGTCTAATAAATTAGGTTGAATTTGTAGATTATAATCTTGATACGTTTCTTTGGCCTCTTTTACTGCGTCAATGAAGACTTCAGGGGAGACTTCTTTGGGTAACAGCTTAATATACTTAGCAATACCATCTATGGCTTTGAGTTGGTTAATACAATGCACATATTTTGACCCGGAGAATTCTTTTAAAACCCTCCAAGAATTACAAAGTTTGTTAACAATTTGTTCCTTTGTTTTGTCACTTACATGACTTAAAAGGATTTTGTAAACATTTGGAAAGTCCAATGTCGAAATTGACTGTTTCTTTTGTAATGAAGCTAAATTCTCCCAGATTTCGTTGATTATAGAATTATTTTTAACTAACCCATTCAGAACTTCAATCATTGCAGTCAGTTTTGCCGTATCAGTATTGGCATAAACCTCCGTTAGTATTGCGTCAAAGTTTTCATCAGTTTCTGCATATTCATTGATACTATATCCTTCCAATTTATCTATACAATTGTTTATATATCCAGTTAATGGAATTTGTTTGGCATTTGCAATATCAACACCATAAGCTAAAGCTGACACTTCTGCTTTAAGTTTCTCGTCATTTGGTATAATGTTTGAAGCTAGACCTAAATACTCTCCACTTAATATTTGTTTTATTTCATTATTGTCTTTATGTATAATATCTTTATATAATTGATATACGGCCATGCTTACGATGCTTACATCGTTATGTCTGACTTTATAAAGTGATACTAGTCTATTTATAAAGATTATTATATCCCTGATATTAGCTTCATTGTGTTGTAATCTGTACAACCTATTAATTATATTCTCATCTTGGTTTTTAGTATTACCAAATGCTTCTTCAAATAGTTTTCTAAAAATTCCTTTATAATCAGTTATTACAGGCTTAGGAACAGTAAAAGTAACAGGAAATGTCTTATTTATAAAATATTGAGCTAATTCATGTGCTTTCGTTTCGTTGTCTCCAAAAGCACATGAAAGATGTGTAATATCATAAGGTATTATTACCCAAATGTTTTCAAAGCCAGTTTCTGCAAAAAAAGTGTGAATAGAGGACCATAATTGTTTAACTTTTTCAGCAGGTAATCTATCCATATTGTCAAAAATGATAACAAGCTTTCTGCACTTTTTAGGATTAAGATTGTCTGAAACATCTTGCATCCATTTTTTGAATTCAACAACTGATGGCTCTTCTTCACTAATAACTTCGTATTCAGTTTCTTTTTTTTCTTTATCATTGTATACAGCAAGTATATAGCTGAAATTTCTATAATTAGGATTTTTCCAGGCTGCTATAGCCCACACTATAAGAGTTATAATAATGGGTAATATGGCAATAATAATTGACCATCCCCAACCACACCTATCTGCTAACAAGGCACCAGTAAGAGATGCTATACTGGTGAATATTGTTGTGATAGTACCTGCAATTACACCATTGCTTAAACGTGGATATGATAAGGTTGTTGTTTCAGTCTTTCGTGCTAATAGTAGTTTTAATTTTTTAGGCCATGTAACGGATTTTGTCCCTCCACCTTTTGTCGTAATCTTTGTATAGCCGATTAGTATCTCTTCATTGACTAATTTATCGGTAAGTTGCTCCAATAATGACCTGCGTTGCAGATCTTCTTGATTGCCCCATGCATCATATTCAAAAAAGAAGTAATCGGAATCATCTTTTTGTAAATGTTTTTCGATAAGTTTTACGACATTTGATTTTCCAGCTCCCCAAACGCCTTCTATACCGATTATTCTAGGTAAACAATCATCTTTTGTTAAAGAATCGTTATCCTTAATGTGCTTAGCTATTGCTTTTGATAGAGCTTCCTGAGAAGCTCCATCAAATTTATCTATGCCTTGAGGCTTGTCCTGTATAAATCTAGGAAATTTTGTCATAATGTTCTATTGTTTTGAGCTTATTAACAGTTCTCGAATATCGACCTCTAATATTTGAGATATTCTTAATAATGTTTCAAGACTTGGTTGGGAAGTGTTTGTGCACCATTTAGATACAGTAGCAGGATCTTTCTCCAATTGCTTAGCTAGCCATTTATTGGTTCGCTTTTTCTCCACAAGCACAACCTTAATGCGGTTTATGTCTTTTTCTTTTTCCATAAGGATTTCTTTTCGTTCTATGCAAAGATAATATTTTTCATCATTTCAATAAGACTATTTGCAATATAAATTGCGAATTAGTTCAATATTATTTAGAATATCTTCCTGTAATAAGAACCTTTTGTTACTTTTGTATAATAACTTTTGAAAGATTAATATTATGACACCTGAAAATAAATTAAACTATATAATACCCCAATTTATAAAATATCAGAATGTTGATGATCTGTTAGAGAATAACAGTCATCATTCATTGTTTAATGAAAATAATCTGTCAATAAATGATGTACTTGAAGAAAACTTTGTTTGTATTGTAGGAGAACCAGGCATTGGCAAAAGCAGATTGCTTGATGAAGTTAAAGAAAGAATTTTGCCAAAACCATTTTTTTGTAAAGCTTCTAAATTTACAGCTTTATCAACCCCAAAAGAGAATGAATATTGTATCATAGATGCTTTAGATGAAGTTGAAGGATATTCATTCTACAATGTACTGCAATCAATCAAGTATTATAAGAAAGAAAATCCAAGAGTTAAGGTACTGTTCACTTGCAGAAAACATTATGTAGCTTCTTATGCACGACATTTTGCAGATTGTAATCATTTAACATTCATCGAAATATGCAGACTAAGCGAAAGAGATGTAATGAATGTTATCAGCGGCAACTGTAACTGTTCTGAGGCTACATTAGCAAATATAAATAAAAGCCCTAAATTAAAAGAACTCATAACTATTCCCAGATATTTGACATTCTTACTAGGATATATCAAACAAAAAGGAGAGTGCTTAAATATTGGTGAATTATTTGAATATATGATTGTCTGTTCAATAAAGGCTGCTATAGAAGCTCGAGAAGGAATACAAAATACAGAAAGTATAAGAATCCTTCTTCAGCGAGTCCTAGAGAAAGTGGCATTCGTTATGGAGATAAGCCGAAAAGACCAAATCTCAAAAGATGAGTTATACACCATACTTGACGAAATAAAAGGTAATATGACGCAGATGTTCATTGCTAATTTCGATTTATTGTATTTTGAGAGTCGTATATTGAAGGATACGGATGGAACATTACAATTTGAGAACACTGAACTGCAAGAATATCTTGCAGCAAAGGAACTATGTAGGCAAGATAATATAGAAAGTGTACTTTATGATGTTGCTGTACATAAAGAACTGAAACATATATATCCTAACTGGTATGATGTAATCCCACACATATCATATTCGAAAGATAGGATTCACACTTTTATCAATGTTTTCAAACTCATTATATCATACGAATCAAATTTGGAGAACGGAGCATTCGAAAATCTATTAAAATATGTTGATCCTTCTGTCCTGTCAATTCAACAGAAAGAAGAACTGTTTTCAATTATCTTTGAACATTATCAACGTGTACCTGCATATATCATGTGGAAAAGCTCTATGAGTAATTTGTTACAAGAATGCTATACAACAAATTGTGATACTCAAATAAGATTGCCACATGACAAACTCAACAAAATACAATTATCTAATGTTACTGTTATTCTTGATGCAATTGTTGAAGTTAAAAAACATAGTGATGGCATTTATAATTATTGGAGGCAAGCAGCAAATTACTTAATGGGAACTGACGATAACGAAAACAAACTTGCGGCCTTAAACTTGTATAATGCACTTAAATGTGTAGACGAACTTATACAATTATCAGAATCTTACAGTTATTTTACTAAAAAACTAAAAGAAAAGTATTGTGAAGTAACAGGGTATATGAGAATCGCAGATAATCGTGTTGTTGATTGTTGGTTGAATGATTGTTATATAAGTAACCCTTATGCGATAAATGCTGTCTTATATATTGAAGATTTACCTACATTAATTTATGCATACAGTAAAATTATAGAAGACGGTAAACTCTGTGAGTTTTTTAATGAAAAAGGATCATTGGCTGTATTTTATGACTTGCACTTAAAATCACAATTTGATATTGCTTGGAAAGGGAACACCGAAAATAAGGAACTAATCACGAGAATTATAGCGAGTTTTATATCCAATCAATCATATACCACTCATAGCGAAATTAATGCAATTATTAAACAAATATTATTTAATGAAACAACCGGACAATTGTTTATTAAGAGCTTTGATGGTATTTGGGATTTAGAAGATTTATTTCGACGTTTTGATGCGGAACTTATTGATATTGAGCTTATATCATCTTTAGATAAGTCATTATCAGAAGCACATGTAGAGCCTTGGTATATAAATGATATTCTCACTAATCTTATTAACAAAATCAGGAAAGATAAAGATAAAAAGGATTCTATCGCTGAGTACGTAGAACGTTATGCCGATACATTTAAGAGATGGGATGAAGAATCCATAAAAACAGGAAACAAGAAAACTGATTCGCATAATCAACAACTTATAAAAGCATATGAAGTCCTTAGTGATGCCAATGTTTCCCAATATGATAAATATGAGGCTGTAAATAAATTATCAGATAATATTGAATTTGTAAAGGCCCAAAATACGGCTCCTTTGATAGATATTATAAAAGCATTTTTTGATGAGCTTGATTTGGATAAAATGATATTGGAGAGGAAAACACATAATTCCTTTACATTACCATGGGCATTACCTAAGATACCTGCTTTTATAAAAGTTCTATACCATTTAGGCATTAATGATTTATTAAATCGTTACAGAATAACTCTTGCTAAAACTCTACCATATTTTTGTGTTACAAGGAATTATGACACCAACGAAATAAGGGATATTTACAAATCTGTTATTGGTAGCATTAGTGATGATGAAAAACAACAACTTGTAAAATGGTGGAAGGATAGAAAAGATGATTTTATGAATATTAGTTCTGACGACATATGTATGTGTATCACTGATTATGGTATTGATGCACTGTATTATAAACTGGAGGAGTATGTAGAACAATATATTGAACATACAGACCTTGATCATAGTATAGCTGCAGCCAAGGCATTAGATATCATATCAAATAGTGACTATGGTTGGAATATAGGCAGATACAGAAAATTGTTTAGTTTACTTGAAGATGAAAGTATTACAAGTGTAAAAATGCAATGTAATGAAATAATGATTGAAAAGTTTCAAGATTCTGAGGCTATTACTTGGCGAATTAATTATTTAAAAAATAATGTTATAAGATCATCTCATAATGAAACAGGAGAATTTCGTCCAATTTCACAAGAAGAAGCTGAAATAATAAGCACAAAGCCGTATATGTTCAGGTGCTTCATGAGAATAAAAGAAAATGAGGCTTTAGCCGAACAAATGCTTAATCTATTTGATTTCGGACTAAAATTATGTGTAAATTCAAAGACTCAGCAATATGCATACTATCTTCTTAATCAGATATACCATTTCTTTGTAGATTTAAATAAAATACATTATATCTCAATGTTAAGAGAAAAGGTTGAAAAACTTAATAAGAAAAATATCAGTTATTTGGCTACGAATATCATGAATAATGCTGAAATGCTGTTCCTGAAAAATGAAAAAACAAACATAGGTAAGGCTGTCAAACGATATAACAAATGTATTGAAGATTCACATTTAAGTATTCGGAATGATGGTGATTTAAGGCGTTATTTTACCCAAATCTATTGCGAAGTACAAAAAGAGATACAAGACCAAGGTATATATGCATTAGTTCGCCAGGATTTATTAAATGAAGATTTCATTCAAAGAGAGTTAAAAAATACCATTATCAACAAGTGCTGTCAGATGGGGCTAGAAGCCGTTAAAGTAGATCGTGAGGTTGCCTTTCAAGATAATAAACGCACAGACATTCTCATTCGATATGGTATGTGTAATCCAATCATGATAGAACTTAAATTACTTCACAATAATGAAATTCAACAAAATAGTAAGCGTCATAAATATAAGGAAAAGTTTATTCAATATATTAATGCTACTAATCCTTGCTTGTCTGTATTTTGGGTATTTGATGTTCACAAGGGTGGAAATTATTCTAAATTCGATGAATTAAAAGAGGAATACAAAGATTTACACTATACTTTAGTCTTACTGACGGATTGTAAATGTAGTAGTATTGAAACAGGTATTGGTAAAAATAACTCATAATAGAAAAGGAATAAATTGACAATAGATTAAGGAGAGGATTTCCCTCTCCTTAATAAAGAAATCTACGTTATGCCTCTAACTCCTTCAACGGCAATCCATAATTATATTGTCTGAAAAATCCTTTGTGGATAAGTTTCAAACCAAGGGTCTAATAATACTTGTAGTCATTCATCCTTGGTGCAGAGGTATTTGTAACCATAGCGCGGGGCGTACTCCTTAAAGAAGCGGTTGCGCTTTGGTTTCTTTTTCTTCTTTATAAGCCGGTTGGCCAGTATCGCTTCCTCCGTATCATAATCCGTAGGAGAGGGAGTGAACAACCCCAGATTAATACCGGCATGATTCTCCTGCTGATATTCATGCCGAGGCTACTTGCATATGGTTTCTACCTGTTTCTGACGCTGGTTCATGATAGTAGAAAGAGCGTTATATCTCAGCTCCTGGTCGATATTCAGAAACAGAACTGGCGGTCAATCTTGGAACCGCTAAAATTCAGTTGGTCGCATGTGAACTTGACACCTTGCATCTCTTTGGTCGTGGACTTAGCTTCCATTACGTATCAATCCCGGATCTCCGCAAAGCTAGTCGCAACTCACTTCAGCTTCGAGCGTTCGGAATTTCTCGTTTCAAAATATGCTAGATAAAATACTTTACTTTGTCGTGAAGGTATAACCGCATAAAATTGACATGCTCTTTTCCTTCGGTAAAATACAAGCGGTAATGGGGGCTGTCAACATCTTGCAGACCTTTTCATTTCGGTAACAGTCGATATGATCTGCGATGATGAACTGCGTGTTCTCGATTCCCATCAGTTTCATATAGTTGTGGGCGATCTTTAGCATCAGACCATCATCGTTACGGATACAGTACATTTCCTCTGAGATACCCTCTTTTTTATACATAGTTTTTGTCCAGAAAAAGAGATAAAGGAGTAAATAAACCGGTTATTTTATTTCAATGCACCCATAATATATTATGTCACTTTTTTATTTGAAAGCTATAGTTCCATATGATAATACATTCCACTAGTTCAGGGCTTCTTTTGTATATTTCAACAACTTCCTTAAAATCATCTTTCATATCCCTTTTTACGGTTTTCTTGCCACTGAGGACTGTGAGATTGTCACAACTTTCACTTCTTCTATAAAAATGATTCATCAGCCTAATGACTGAACATTTTATCTTCGGATTAGATTACATTGTTTCCTCCACAATTAAAACATGTGCCCTCTTCTTTCAACTCGGTGTCCTTGGTGGGGGAAATGTCTGTCACGACTGTCAGTATCTCGTTAAGCCATACCGGATTGGCCAAAGCCGCCTCATGGCGGCTTGT
>UMDI01044804.1_pt1 | contig 12385 bp, 15 predicted proteins | sample 1964451 | NCBI WGS metagenome assembly UMDI01 (sample SAMEA4835990, study PRJEB28245) | human gut metagenome | biome: gut microbiome; material: fecal sample | place: Denmark | collected 2008 | reverse complement strand
ACGCATTAGTGCTTTACTGTATTAACGTTGCGTTGCGTTGGTGCGGTGTGGTGCTAATGGAGTGCAGTGGGTGTAGATTGAATATCATAAAAATATATTGTAGTTTTTTAAAGTTTTTTGTTGACATTTTCCGTGTATGGTGTATAATATAATTGTAGCAAGGGAATAGAGTTAGAAAGGATATAGGTGATAAAATGACAGTAGAGGATATATACAGAGTTTTAGAAGATGATGAAGAGGTTATTATTGGGGGAAATTCGCCTTATGGTTTGATAACTAAACATGTAGGCTCACTTAGAGATTGTAACAAAGATTATATGAGTAGTCATGTAAAGTCATTAAGGGGTTGGTCACATGGACTCATAATTGAAATTTAAAATGTTCGACGTCGAACAATCAAATGTTTCATGTGAAACATTTTGAAAAAATAAAATCGCTGTCCTAACGGCAATACGGGGAGAATGGAGAAACAATATGAACGAAATTATGAACGCTAAAAAAATCGCAGGAATTAAAAACACAGCATTAAAGGAGTCTTTGCTCACCATTAGAGGTGCTGTCTTATCTGTAAACGCTTCTCAATGGGAAGTAGCGCAGGCAGTGCATGATATTCTGGTTAAAGAAACCTTTAAAGAGGATTTTGAGACAGAAGAGAAATTTGCTGATTTTATCGGGATTTCAAGAAGCAACTGCAATAAAATGAAAAAAGCAGTTGATTTCAGAAATTCTAATGAAACGTTTAAAGATTGGACGTTGAATAAGATTTATGAAATTATGTGCTTGCCTAAAGAAGAAGCACCACAGTTACTTGACGATTATATGATTGACAAGGATGACACAGTGAAAGAAATCAGAGAAGCAGTAAAAGCCTACAAAGATGATACGGCAGAATCTAAAGTAGTCGCAGAAGTAGAACCATCGGAAGAAAAAGAAAATGGAGTAGAAAAGGAAGAAACTGAAAAAGATATTCCAATGAAAGAAGATGCCACAAAAGAATCATTGTTTCAATCTTTTGTTGAAACTCTCACACCGGAAGAAGTTACAAGAGTTTTAACATATATGAAAAAACAGCATATTGGAGATATGGAAGCATTAAATGAGGTGATTATTGCATGGAAGTAGTACAGTATTTAAAAAAGTACAATGTGCCGATTAAGTCGGTGGGGTATAGATACCTCACCGAAGCAATAAAAATGTCGGTTGATGATGGTACTTTACCGTACCATATGTATAGATTGTATAAACCGATTGCAAAAGAACACATGACATCAACGAAAAACGTTGAGCGTTGCATAAGATATGCAATTTCAAAAAGCGATATGGCTGGTTTATCTAATTGTCAGTTTATTATCGAAGCAAGTATCCAATGTAGGAAGAAAGTTAGAAAACCTAAGAATCACGTATGTATTTTATAGTGTTCGATATCGAACATTAAAAAATAAAAAAATTATATTGCTGACCTAACGGCATAACGGGGAGAATGGAGAAATAATATGAAAAACTTTAAAGACTTAGCAAGAAAAGCAACAACATTATCAGAGTTAATGGAGAACAGGGAAAAGATTAGTACAGAAGATGTTATTGAGAATTTTCCTGATGGCATTACTATTAACGCGGTAGACGTAGTTAAGATATCAACTGCAACATATCCGGTATTCACGTTTTTAGAAGATAATATGAAGTTCTACTGTGGCGGCATCGTATTAACAAAGATTGTTAATATGTGGTTAGAAGAATATAACGGAGACTTAGGAATGTTAAACCATGACTTAGCCGAATCCGGTGGAGTTAAGATAAAGCTTACTGAATCAAAAACAAAGGACAAAAAGAATGTTACCACAGTAGAAGTAATGTAACATGGTTGATGAAAAGAACATAATTTCCGAAAATCCACGGCGACTGTTAGCGAATATGAATAAGCGTTTGAAGAGGATGACCGCTTATCTAGGGGAAGAACACGACTCAATTCAGTTGTTAAAACATCAATTAGAAATGGTTTATGGTTACGAGTCTATTGGAGTTCCAACGTTTAAAGTTGCCGGATTGACGGAAGAAAAGAAAAAACAGTTAATTGATATAGCAGAGACTTATAAACAGTCTGGTTATAGTACAATTAGAGGACTTAAAAGATCTTTACAAAATAAGGGTTTTAATAAGTTTACCAATAACATGAGTCAGTCACAAGTAGTTTTTTGGGATACTGTTTTTTCTTCTCCATCATGGGAGAAAATCAAAGAATTATTTTATGAAGATTCAGACAGAGCAGTAGCAACCGCTGAACGTGTAGAACGGTTCACCGAAAACCCTTATTCACTCGAGGATATTTTCTCAGTTTGGTCACACATTGCTAAAGAAGATAAACCTAATTTTAGGAAGAGTGTTGATATTGTTTTATCAAGATGGAATAAACTCGATGAAAATAAAAGAAATGTTACAAATTTCAGAGAGTTTGTAACAAATATTATGCAAGGATTGTAAAGTATGTATAATATCAGAGACTCACCATTGTCAGAAATAGACTTCCGAACTTACTATTTTAAAAAGAAAAACAGGGCTGATATTGTAAATGACGATATAATGTGTTTTGACATTGAAACGTCCAGTGGATTTTTACATAAAGATAGCAATACACTTGAACCATACTTGGGAAAAAGTAAAAAATATTATGAAGATTGCAAGAAATTTGCTATCTGTTATGTATGGCAATTTTCCATAAATGATAACGTTTTTTGGGGAAGAACATTGGAAGATTTCAAAGATTTTTTACAAGAATTGGAATACTATGAACCACATAAGAAAATAGTGTATATACACAATTTTTCATTTGAATTTCAATTTTTGATAAATATATTAGAATTTAACTATGTTTTTGCAAGACAGGCTCGAAAACCATTATTCGCAGAATGGGGCACTTATCAATTTCGGTGCAGTTATTTCCTGACAAATATGAGTTTGGCGGTTTGGGCTGAACAAAGAAAGTTGAAAGTTAGAAAATTGGTTGGAGATTTAGATTATACAATATTGAGAACACCTAAAACGGTACTTACTGATAAGGAGTTAGCTTATTGTTTTAACGATGTATTGGTTATGTATTACGGATTGCAACAGTACAAAGAGAAATACGGTCATATAATTGATATACCATTTACCCAAACGGGAGAGGTTAGAAAAGAAGTAATTGAACGTATGAACGTAAGTAGTGAGTACAAATATAGGAAACGTTGTTTAAAACTTATTCCGGAAACAATAGAAGATTATTCTTTACTGTGTGATTGCTTTATGGGTGGTTATACTCATAGTAATGCAGTGCATACGGATATTGTATTAGATAACGTTTGTAGCAAAGATATATCATCCAGTTATCCTACTGTAATGTGCTTGGAAAAATATCCCATGACGTATTTCGAGGAAACAATACCTTGTGACGATTATTTTAACAATGATAACTATAGTTACATAATAACGTTCGATGTCGAACATTTACGGTCAAAACGTTGGAATACATGGCTCTCTTTTTCCAAGTGTACAAAGATAAAAGGCTATTCGCTTGACAACGGTAGAGTTTTAAAAGCGGATTTTGTACAGTTATCACTGACAAATGTAGATTATGAAATGTTTCAATTATGCTACGATTTTGAAAATCTTAATATAATAGATTTTCGGGTATCGAGCAATGATTATCTTTCACCTACTTTTGTAAAATATATATTGGAACTATACGGAAATAAAACCACATTAAAGGGTATCGAAGAACAAGAGCCGTTATATATGAAAAGTAAACAATATGTAAATTCAATGTATGGTATGATGGTTACTAAAAACATAACCGATACGATAGAATTTGAAGAAGATAGGTGGAAAAAAGAGTTATTGAACGAAAATAGCTTTTACACAAAAATCGCAAGTGAAAAAAAGAAACTTTCGAAAACTTTCGGGGCATTTCAATTTGGTGTGTGGGTGACAGCATATGCAAGACGCAATTTGTGGCAAGGTATTCTTGCATTAGATTATAATGTGGTTTACTGTGATACTGATAGCATAAAGTATATTGATTGTGATTCTAATTTTTTTAATGAATACAATGAAAAAATAGCAGAACGTGAAAATGAACGTGCTGACATGCTTGGAATACCACGAGAAAAATTTTGTCCAAAAGATAGAAATGGTGTATCACATAGGCTAGGAATATTTGACGATGACGGTCAATATCAAAAATTTAAAACATTAGGGGCAAAAAAATATTGTTATGTGGATAACGATAATAAGTTGCATATGACAGTATCTGGTGTAAGAAAAAGCGCAGTGTCTCAATTACATAATATTGAGGAGTTTAAAGATGGTACTGTGTTCGATGTCGAACATGCTCAAAAACTTTTAATGACGTATATAGACGATATGACACCTATTGTATGGAATAAAGGGCAGTACGATGAATTTTACAGCAAATATCAATATGGTATATGCGCACAGCCTACAACATATAGTTTGGGAATTACTGATGATTATGAGTCAATTTTGACAATGGTTCAAAATAAGAGAGGGGTGACAAGTATATTTGAAAGAGAAACAGAGATATTATAATATAGATAATTTATTATCTAAAAAAGCCATGTATAATATTTTGCTAGGTGAACGTTCCAATGGTAAAAGTTATGCTACAAAGTATGTTGCTTTATGGGAAGCATATTATGAAAAAGATATACGAACCAAACAACCTAAAGAACGTTGTCAACTTGCATATTTAAGAAGATGGCGGGATGAAATAAAGTCGCGTGACGTAGAAGCGTATTTTTCGGATATGCCTATTATAGAAATTACAAACGGCATGTTCGAAAGTGTTCGAGTGTATAGAGGAGATATTTATTTAATACATGAGGAAGAAGAAAAAATTCTTGATAGAAAAAAGATAGGTTCTGCTTTTTCTTTAACATCCGCTACGCATTACAAGTCGCTTGCTTTTCCAAAAATTGGAAATATCATTTTTGAGGAATTTATAACAGATAGTGGGTATATTGCTAACGAGGTAAGAAGCCTTATGGATATTATATCAACTATAGCAAGACGTGACTACGTTAGAGTTTTTTTGATAGGTAATACCATTTCCCGATTATGTCCTTATTTTGAGGAGTGGCAACTTACCCACATAAAAACGCAAAAACAGGGCACAATAGAAATATATAGGCAGTTTACAAATCAGTATGACGAAAAAACAGGTGAGCCTATTGTGGTAACAATAGCGGTGGAGTATTGCGAAAACACAGGAAGTAACTCGAAAATGTTTTTCGGTAAAAAATCGGAAATGATAACAACAGGAGTGTGGGAGACAGGCACGTTCCCACATTTACCGGAAAAATTAGAACACTATGATATTTTATATCAAATTTATTACAAGTATACAAGTTTTAAATTTTTGATAAACCTTGTAAGACACAAAGAAACAAAAGAAACTTTATTATATGTTTATCCTGCAACTAAAAATATTCCCAAAAAATGTAAACGAATTGTCACAGATGATTTTACATCTAATCCACTAGCAACGTACAACTTGACAGATTTATTAAAGTATGATAATATAATAATGGATATGTTGAAAAACAAAAAAATAGCGTTTAGTGATAATTTATGTGGTACAGAGTTTACACAAATAAAAAAAGAAAAAGGAGTGTATTAAAAATGAGAAGTATAGACACATTAGTTCCACCTATTGAAAACGATAACAGTGGTAAATTATCAGAAGATAATACCGCTACTATTAAAGCTATAGAAGAAATGGCAACCGCTATGAAAGAAGTCGTTGAAAGTTCAACGTCGAACACCAATAAAACTCTAGAAACGTTCAAGACGGCTTTTGATAAACAGTTTACCACACCATTAAACGGTGATGATAATAAAAATGTAAATGGTTCTGACGAACCGGAAAGTGAGGAATAATTGTATGAGTACAGTAAACCAGATTTACACCTTAATCAATGAGGTGGCTAAACAAACTTTTGGAGAGAGTGCAGTAACAGTAACCGATACATCTACTCTTGTAGCGTTGGGTGATAAAGTTTTATCATCGGACGTTGACACGGATAAGTTCGCTAAGACATTAGTAGACAGAATCGGCAGAACAATTTTTTCTATCCGCAGATACACGGCAAGCGGTGACGATGGACTTGTAAAAGAACCTTTTGAGTACGGTTGTATTGTTCAGAAAATTTATGTCGATTTACCAGAAGCAAAAGAAAACAACGCGTGGGAAATTGGAGAGGATTCTTACACACCATCTTTTGCACCGATTATTAAACCATCCATCAAACAAAAATTATTTGAAAAAATGGTCACATGGGAAATTGATGTTACAATTCCAGACTTTATGTTTAAAACTGCATTTACATCCGCTCAAGGTGTCGCAACTTTGATTGATGCTATTTTTACCACAATGGATAGTTATATGGAAATTGCGTTAGAAAATAACAAAAATCTTACTCGTGCAACTTTTATTGCTAATAAGTTACACACAGCTAAACCATGTGGAAAACATAACTTATTGGAAGAATACAACACTTTAACAAATGCAAGTTTGTCAGTCGCTAGCTGTCTCCGCGATATTGGATTTTTAAAATGGGCAAGTCAGCAGATCAATTTGTGGGCTTCTCGTATGAAACGCATGAGTATTTTGTTCAACGATGAGGGGTACAAACGACATACCCCAACAGCCGATCTTGTCGTAAATGTTTTACAGGATTTTGATAGTGCACTTGTGTCTTATCTGGAATCTGACACGTATCATAATGAAATGGTAAAAATTGCTAATACATATAGCACATTACCATACTGGCAAGGAACAGGAACAAGCTATGGTTTCGAAGATACTTCAAAAATCAATATTAAACTTGATGATACTACCACAGTTGAGCAAACAGGTGTTATTGCTGTAATGTATGACCGTGATGCTATGGGTGTTACGATCACAAAACGTAACGGAACTACAGAACGTAACAACCATGACGAATATACTAACTATTACAACAAAGCAACATATGGATATTTTAACGACATGAGTGAAAATGGTATTGTTTTCTATATTGCCGAAACCAAAAATTGACAAAAAAACGACGTCGGACTATAAAGATCGACGTCGAACATTTTTTTTTAAAAGGTGGTGTATATATGTTTTTATCTGATTTTTGTGATAATTTAAAAAATATAAAAAAAGAAGAAAAAGAAGAAATGAAACTACCATTATCAATTTCTTATTGGACTGATATGCTTTTTGAAAAAGCCATAAGAATTTTTGAGTGGAGTGGTGACTTACCTTTCCAACAGAAAGAAATTGAAATGCGATTATTATTATATGGTTATTGTGGATATATAAATGACACAGCCGTAGGGGAAATGGTTTCAATCGGGGGAATGAGCACACCAACACAGTATTGGGATGAATTTAAAAACTTTACTTATGCCGCTGCAACTGCTAACGGTGGTACTAGAAAAATAGGTGAAGATTGTGTTATCATAAACAATACCGCATTAAGGAACCCATTATATCCAATGATTAAACGTTATGCAAATTTATTAGCGCATACCGATGTATCATTAAAAATGTCTCTTGTAAACTTGCGTGTTAAAAATATTATTTCTACAGATTCACAGACAACCGCTGATAGTTATCGCGCCATGTTTGATAAATTTTATAACGGTGATATTGACGCGATATTGGATGATGGATTATTGAAAAAGGGCAACGGTGGTATTGACAATCTTGCTTTAACATCTAGTGGATCTCTAGGGGTAATGGATTGTATTGACGCTAGGAACGAGTTATTGCGTATGTTTTTTAATGAGATTGGTGTACGATACAACCGTGATAAAAAAGAAAGAATGATTGAGTCAGAAATTGAAAATGATGAACAGATGTTACTGTTAAATATCAATGATATGCTTAAACAGCGAAAAAAAGCGTGTAACGAGATAAATAAGATTTTTAACAAAAATATTTCCGTTGAATTATCACCGGAATTCAAAATTATAGAAAAGAAAGTGGGTGACGATAATGCTAACAATTAGTCAATATATTATGGAAAATAATGTACTTCCGTTCTCCAATTCTGATTTTGCACAAAATGGTTATGAACCATTAAACAGCGGAGACTTTCAAGGGATGCTCACGGAATGGATAAATTTTAATTATGGAGAATTACAAGTGCGTCCAACAGTAGAAAACGCAATGGAAACTGACGTTACTACAATTCAGAAAATGGTTGTAAATTTATACAAAGTAAAAAAATATACATATGAACGTTTGTACAATTCTACTTTATTAAAATACGAACCTATCGAAAATTATGACAGACTGGAAACAATTACTGATACAACAACAAAAGATACAACTGGAAGTACAGATTATGGATTGCAAAATACAACATCCAGTATAACATCAGATAATGTGGATGGTGCACAAAAAAACGATAACACTACCACAGAAAAAATGGAGTACGGAGAAACTACAACAGTTATAAAAGATAAATTAACAAAGTCCGGTAAAGAAAGAAGCACAGACAGTGGGAAAAAAGTTTCTGAACGTAACGTAGCACCGTATGACTCCGAAACTTACTATAATCAAGAAAAAACAACCGATTCTTTTGACAGCTATTCTCATACAAATGAACTGTTAGACAGGATAGATGAAACAAATAGCACGGTCAATGTTCCTGCAAAAACAGATAATAAAACTACAACAGTTGTAGAAAACATAGGAGAAAAGACAAACACACAGACAGCAACTTCCCAACAACAACAACAAGCGCACACAGATACGGTAACAGGAAAAGAAGAAGTAACATACAAACATGAAAACCGTACTCACGGAAATATAGGTGTTACTACTAGCCAACAAATGTTAGAAAGTGAAAGAGAAGTTGCGCTTTTTAATTTTGTAGGTATTGTAGCACAAGATATTATAAAACTGATAGCAATTTGTATATATTAAAGTTCGATGTCGAACATTAAGGATGGTGATAATATGAGTGACGTTTTACATTTAAGTGTTTTAACAACTAGAACCGATAAACGTTATTTAGTTAAAACAAGTAATGAAATAACAACAAGAGAAGTAAGATTAAAATCGGGTAGTAGTATTGTTAATCCGATTTTTATAATGAAAAAACTTTCTGATTCTCACATAAGTCAATTTAATTATGCTTTTATAAAAGAGTATCAACGTTATTATTTTGTGAACGACATTACTGAAATGAACGGAGACTTGATAAGTGTATCTTTACACGTAGATGTATTGAGCAGTTTTGCAAATGACATAAAAGGATTGAGCTGTTTAATTATACGACAAGAAAATTTAAACAACCCTTATTTTGTAGACGAAGAAGTAATGACACGGGTGAAAAGGATAAGAGAAAAGAAAAATATTGGTGTAATTGGAGAAAATGTAACTAATTATTATTTGACTGTAAATAATGGGGGGTTGTAATTATGGCTTATTGCAGAAGTGGACAATATACATCAAGTGAAAACACTGTTTATAAAGAACCGAAAACGGTTGTATCTCGTTTTATTCTGGATAGAACAGAATGTGAAGTTGATGAATCGCGCGCAATTTGTTTTATTCGTAGACCTAATGCCACCTACGATGGTGTTGTAGATTATGAATTATTCCCATTTAAAATACCAAAAAAAGAATTATCATGGGTATGGAAAACTGCAAACAATACTAAAATGACAACCGTAGAATTCACGGACGGAACGAGCGAAAAAACAACAGACCATGAAAACGGACTTACTTATGTTAGACAAGGTATTTACGATGAAGAAACATTTACATTATATTTCGATTTTTTAGCATCTACGATACCAGTTTTTAACGATGATGATTCTTTAAACAAATACATTCAGAGTGGTGACGATAGCGGACGTATAAAATTTTTAAATACGGATTGGATTTTAGCGATTGATGGCACAAAAAGCCCTCTGTATAAGCTAAAGTGGAAATGTGATTCAATATCAGAAAACGATATTGCAAGAGTAAGAATCGGTTTTGGCGGTTATGATGATATAAGCGGTAAAGTATCTATTCATAAATGGCAATTAGTAGATTATAGCCCAAGTTATTTTAAAACAAACTATGCTCAAATAAATAACGCGGTATGGGGAGAAATTGCAGAAATATTATCACCACTAGCAACGTTAGCGGCGGTATATATTGCCGTTCAATTAGAATACTATTCCACTCCTACTGTATTACCTACTGATTATTCATCAATTATGTACTGTGAGTTATTCAAAAATCAAAAAAATGGTCACATGTATAGAGATACTGGTTTTTTAGAAAAAGACGAAAACGGACTTTATGATAAAGTGACAAGCGGTGACGGTTCAACATTTACTGTAAAAGATGGTGAGGAAGGTAGTAAAATTGTGACATCCGATGATGATGAAGGATATTCAGACGACAAAGATAATGATGAAAATGACAATGATACCAGTGATGTATCATCGGGTATCGGTGTACTAACTACAACTTTCAAAATGACAAAAGATAGATTACAACAGTTAGGTAGATTTTTATGGGGTTCAAACATTTTTGATAACTTTTCTTTAATATGCAACAACCCGATAGAAAATATTATTTCTTGTAAAAGCATACCGCTATCGTTAGATGGTAGTACCCAAAAAATAATTCTAGGAAATGTAGATACAGGAGTGAACGGAGATAAAGTTAGTAATAATTTTGCAAAGCAAAATATTGGCAGTATAACAATTACTGAAAAATATAATAATTTTTTAGATTATGCCCCATACACTAATGTTATCATATATTTACCTTATGTGGGTTTTAAAGAATTAGATACAAATTTAGTAATGGGAAAAACACTATCAATTTCTTATACTGTAGATATTATTACAGGTGGTTGCTTATGTCAAATAAAATCTAACAACGTTAAATTATATGAGTTTAACGGCAATCTAGGGATAGATATTCCTATCACTGCTAGTAATAGGGCACAAGTTGAAGCTGGATATATTTCCAGTGGTATCGGAATTGCCTCTAGTGTAGCAAGTGGAAATATAGTAGGTGCAGTAACATCACTTATCAACAGCGCGGAGTCACAGTATCATTATGCTAGTACATCGTCTCCTAACCCGATGTGTGTTGCAAGCACTAATAGAACTTGTTACGTTATATTAGACAGACCTACATATCAGACTTTAAAATCATTTAATCACACAAGAGGTAAAAAATGTTATTTAACAAAAACTATCAATACGCTAAGGGGATATACGATATGTGATGAACATATTGATCTAAGCGGTATTATGGCAACAGATAGCGAAAAAGAAGAATTGATTAAAATTTTAAGCGGTGGATTTTTTGTAAATTAAAAATAGGGGCATATGCCCCTATTCCACTTTTTTAAGTTTTCCATTTTTTGCTAATGATAATAATTTCATATTATCAGATAAATTTCCGGTATAGTTTTTAATGCCGTTCACTTTTGCTAAAGGAATCCTTTTTTTATAATTGCCGTAGAAACTTGACTTTACTCCAATAGAAGATAATACAACGTCAATGTCCTTAGACGCACCGTTATATTTTGGGTAAAAGTTCGATGTCGAACAATTTAAAAACAATTCTCTTTCCTTAGTTCTTCTTTTTCGTAAACCGTCTAAAACATTTCCACCAGACTTAATATATCGCAACATTGCGTCAGCAATTTCTTTTTTAGTTCGTTTTCCTTTTGCTGTCAACTGGTCAATATTTCCTACATTGTAAGCAAACGACACCATTGCGTCAAACTCATTTTGGGTAAAGTTATATACACTATTGTATTTCATAACCTTTGTTTCAAAGCGTTTCAAGTCTTTTTCTAATAAATCAATAGCGTTTTCCTTTGTAATTGTGTCATTTTCTTTTACGTCTTTACTATAATGTCCGTAACCGATTGTATAATATTTTTCAGTAGGTACGGCTTTTGTTGCTTTACTACAAAATCCCTCAAAAGCAATAATAAGTTCTACACCTTTTTTACTTGTTTTCATCGTTTCCACCTCTCAATAATTCATCAATCTTATCCACTAATTTCTGAATAGTCAATGTTTGTTTATTCAGTTTTTCGGTAATTTGTGTGATTTCTTCTTTATGGGTTTTTGTCAAGTCTTTTACATAAACCGCCAAAAAAGCTACACACGCAATAGGGAAACCCACATTCTGCACTACTGTTATAAAATCCATAAATAACACATCCTTTCTATACTTTTATAATAACTTTAACATATCGTATATCTAATGTCAATATTGTATTATCGAACTATAATAATTATAACTTATTGACACCCATTGCACCACACCGCACCAACGCAACGTTAATACAGTAAAGCACTAATGCGT
>UMDI01020037.1_pt1 | contig 12492 bp, 9 predicted proteins | sample 1964451 | NCBI WGS metagenome assembly UMDI01 (sample SAMEA4835990, study PRJEB28245) | human gut metagenome | biome: gut microbiome; material: fecal sample | place: Denmark | collected 2008 | reverse complement strand
CGGTAATCCAGAATCGCGAGGAATAAGACAAGCATCACCGTGTCTACAATCATACGAAGCTTCATAATATACCTCCCAAGAACCCCTTTTCTTCATTGTAGCATGCGGTAGGATACCATGTGAAATGCGAAATATGACAGAGAAACTATAGAAGAAATGTATGGAAAAGGAAATCAAAAAAGCTGCAGCGAAACAGGCAATCATTTCGCCACAGCCCTTTTTCAATTAACGCACAGGTTTTGCTGGCGCTTTACGTCCCAATTTCCTAAGATGCATCTGAATGAAGTAAGACACCGCCGCAATACCGATGACATCCACCAAATGTCCCAGCATACCGATATACACGCCGGAAGGATTCAGATTCGGACGCGTGCCCGTCGGAAGAATAAAGTAAATCGCGCCGAGAACGATCCCAAGGACCACGAGCCGGACGATTATTCCAGCTGTCGAAACATTAGCAAGATGCAGCCCGTTCACAAAACGAGGTTTCAAAATCGCCCAGTGAATCCCAAGATGCAGCCCGATCGCCGCCAGCATAAGAGCGCCGCCCGCTTTATGGATACCCTCAAGAAAATGAATATTGAAACCAAGAGAGTAGGAGCGGGAAATGAATGGAGCAGTAAGGAGAACAGCCAGGAAAGAAACAATCAAAAGCCCATCGACCGCAGCCGTATATTCCCTCTCCAGTCCCCAGGACCCTTTACTCAAAGACTTGTACCACTGCCTGTTCCAGTAATTGTGCAAAAAGACCAGAACAAAAAGCACAATGCCCAAAGTCTCATGCCAGTAATTTCCAAGCGGCTTGTACCCGACCACGATCAGAAATACGAACAGCATTGTCATATCCAAAATAAACCGCTTCTTCATCCCGCTCGCCTCCTTGCAAAATCTGTATTGATTCTTTTCTATATTTTAGCATGAACAAACGCTGAATTGTGACAGTTAAACAAAATTTTATCTTTGACATGAGGGAGAGGAAATGCCTGGCATAAAAGTTTTTTATAGTACATTCCTATGACAAAGCGTGACATGTTTATCTGTTATAATAAAAACAACTTATTAAAAATCCGTAAATAAAAAATATAGAGATGAATCATTTTTCGAAGAGGAACTGCGATGAAAGAGATTCTGAAGAAATCGAATTACAAAGCGATTCTGCATTCTAAACGTGCCAATATTTATTATCTTGAGAAATGCCGAGTCATGCAGAAGGATGGACGTGTCGTCTACTTGACTGAAAGCAGCGATGAAAATTTATTCTGGAATATTCCTGTTGCCAATACGACGGTCATTCTTTTGGGGAGCGGCACATCCTTGACCCAGGCAGCTGTTCGGGTGCTTGCTTCTGCAGGTGTCATGATCGGATTTTGCGGGGGCGGTGGTACGCCTCTTTTTGCCGGTACGGATATTGAATGGATGATGCCGCAGAGCGAATATCGTCCGACGGAGTACATGCAGGGGTGGATTTCGTTCTGGATGAATAAAGAAAGACGCCTCGAAACGGCTAGAGACTTCCAAAGAGCCAGATGTGATTTTCTTGAAAAAACATGGGGGAAAGATAGGGATCTGCATGAGAAAAATTTCAATGCGGACGATCCTGAAATCGAAAGAGCATTGGCGGTTTATAGAGGTAAGATAGACAGTGCAAAAGACGTGACGGAATTGTTACTGTCAGAAGCAAAATTCACCAAATCCCTCTATAAATATGCAGCTAAGAGAACCAGACTTCCGGATTTTACCAGGAATCATGACGGTGATGATGAAGCGAACATCTTCCTGAATCATGGAAACTACCTCGCCTATGGTTTGGCAGCTTGTACTCTCTGGGTATTGGGAATTCCGCATGGGTTTGCGGTCATGCACGGTAAAACAAGGCGCGGCGCGCTTGTCTTTGATGTGGCGGACCTGATCAAAGACTCAATTATTCTGCCTTGGAGTTTTATTTCAGCAGCCAGAGGCGATGATGACAAGCATTTCCGTATGACGTGTTTGAATAAATTGACAGAACATAAAGCACTGGATTACATGTTTGAAATCGTCCAACGCAGTAGTTTGAAATATGGGCCGGGTGATTTCCTATGATGGTATTATTGATCAGCCGAAGCACCGGTAAGTCACAGAAAACGGTCCGTACGATCTTGGACAGCTTTGCGGAAAGAATTGGGGATGACGCCTGGCGCACGGTCATAACTTCGGACGGTCTGGAAGCAGTGCGGACTGCGCTTCGGAGAAATGCTACAAAAAATACGGCGGTTTCTTGTCATTGGATCAGGTCGAGGGCAAGAAGCGATCTGCTCTGGATTGTCGGTGACAGAAGCCAGTTCAATGATGCAGGCGCTGTACCTGTTAATACGACGAAAAAGAAAATCATCCATTCTGAATGGGAAAACGACTGGCAGTACCTGCCGATTATTAAAGAGCTGGCCGGTCTGGCGGGACTTTTTCACGATTGGGGCAAAGCATCGGATTTCTTTCAAAAGAAGCTGCGCTCAGGAACGAAAGAGCGGGATCCGTTCCGTCACGAATGGATGAGCTGCAAGATGATTGAAGCATGCGTAGAAGCATCAGGCGATTTTGAAGATGATACACCTTGGCTCAAGAAATTCGCTGATGGCACATTTGAAGAAGAAATCGTTTTAAATATCTTGAAAAATGAAGCTAAAGCGGGGAAATCAGATGTAACGAAGTTAAAAAAGCTTCCGCCTGCCGCGGAATGTCTCACGTGGCTGATTCTTTCACATCATAAACTTCCAGATTTAAATAAGGATGACCGGCGCGCTTATGAAGATGAAAAACGAGAAACTTTTTATGAAATGATGAAAAGTTTGAAATCATCATGGGGATACGAAAATGATGATCCGGATTTTGTAGAGAAGCGGCAGGAATGTTTCCGCTTTTCTCATGGGATACTTTGGAACGAAGGAAACATTTGGAAAAAGCATCTGAAGAAATGGACCGGCAGACTTCTTCAGGATTACGATACCTTGAAGCAGATCATGAAAGATCCTGACTATGATCCGGCTTTCCGTGAAATACTGCTTAACGCTCGCCTGGCATTAGTTTTGGGAGACCATTATTTTTCCTCTTTGGATGGCGATGCGAAGCAGGACGACGGGAAGTGGAGCGCGAGAGACCTTTGGGCAAATACCTTTTCTTTCAGGAATAAGAAAAGAAAATCTGAGAAGAACCAGTTTCTGGAGGAGCATATGACGGGCGTTTCAGATCAAGCACTTCGCGTAGCGCATCAGCTGCCTAGATTTGCGGAAGAGATGGAAAAGACGTATGACGTCAAAGCTTTGAAGAAGAGAAGCCCTGGAAAGTTTTCCTGGCAGGATAAGGCGGCTGAGACAATACGAAATTTCCGCAAAGATCGTGGAGAAGATCAGGTATCTTTTGTTGTAAATATTGCAAGTACTGGCTGCGGTAAAACTTTTGCCAATGCAAAAATTATGAGAGCGCTTTCTCCAGGAGGAGATTCCCTGCGTTACATTCTGGCATTAGGACTCCGTACTCTGACACTGCAGACCGGCGATGAGTACAGAGAAAGAATCAAACTCAGCAAAGATGACCTTGCTGTATTGATCGGGTCAAAAGCAGTTCTGGAACTTCACGAAGGAGATAAGGAGCTGGAAGAAAAACGATCAGCAATGGAAGATGAAGACGGCGAAGATATATCTCTCGCTGAAGGGCTTGCTTATGAAGACTCTTTGAACGATGAGCAGCGAGCTTTCATGAATATTTTCTTCAAACCTGCGAGAGGGATCGATGCAGATAAGAACAGTGCTTTCTTGTACAAGCCCGTTCTCGTTGCGACAATCGATCATATGATGGGGGCGACAGAAACAATACGGGGCGGACGCTTCATTCTTCCGATGCTCCGGCTGATGTCCTCTGATCTAGTTATCGATGAAATCGATGATTTTACGCAGAAAGACCTGACTGCCATTTCCCGGCTCGTGCATCTGGCGGGAATGTATGGAAGAAATGTTGTTCTTTCTTCAGCGACAATTCCTCCCGATTTGGCAGAAGGCATGTATAGAGCCTATATAGCCGGTGTGAAATGCAGGAACAGTTTCTTTATTTCCAAGAAACGTGTCAGCGTCGTACTCTGTGATGAATTCCGAACTGAGATGAAGTTCATGAATACAGATGATGATTCCGACTATAGCGCATTTCATCAATCATTCATCGAAAAGCGCGTCGCGAAATTAACACGGCAAATAACAAAGAGGTCAGGATACATAGCAGATTGTGAGGATGAAGACACTGACGATGCCAAGTCTGATAAGATGCAGTCGTACTTCGAAAGCATCCGGAAACAGGTTGTCCGTCTTTCCAAAGAAAATTTCGTTGTAGACAAGAAGACAGGCAAAAAAGTATCTATCGGTGTTGTTCGTATGGCAAATATTGATCCATGTGTAAAAGTCAGCTTGTACCTACTGCAGAATACGGATTGGGATAAAGATGATATAACACCGCGCATTATGACCTATCACAGCCGGCAGATTTTGCTGCTTCGTCATGAGCAGGAAAAGTATTTGGATAGTGTATTGAAGAGGAAAACGCTGTATGGAGAGCCTGTTGACATCAAGGATCCGGTTCTCCGAAAACATATTGATCAAGCAACAACAGATTATGTCGTTTTCATTATTGTTGCAACGCCTGTAGAAGAAGTAGGACGGGATCACGATCTCGATTGGTCAGTGATTGAGCCTTCGTCGTATCGCTCGATTATCCAGCTTGCCGGACGAGTCCTTCGTCATAGAATCATGAGCGAAAATATTGAGAAGGAAAATATAGCCGTCATGCGATGGAATCTAAGAGGATTAAATGGAAAGGCACCTGCCTTTATATATCCAGGCTATGAAAGTGGAAAGAATAAGCTGGAAAGTCATGATCTTAAAGGTATTTTGAAAGAGGATGTTTTAAAGAGGATTGATTCCATTCCGCGTATTAGAAAAGAGGACCCGCTAACCTGGAGAACGAATTTAATTGATCTCGAGCAGAAAGCGATGGAAGATTTCAACGATAAAGAAAGCAGCGGAGCCAAAGCGGTCAATGGATGGATCCGGGAATATTGGTGGATGACAGCATTGCCGCAGCGTTTGAACCGATTCAGAGAAAAAACGTATCCAGATGTACGCCTGACCGCATTGTTTGAAGATAATAAGATCAAGTTTTCTGAGTATATAGATAGGGAATTTGTTTCAGTAGGAAGGAAAAGAAGCATTGAAGCGTTTCCAAAATTTAAGGAGGGGATCGAGAAAAACTTATGGCTGAAGAGGGATTATAAAGAAGCATTGAAACGTTATGTAAATGATTCAGATTTCAGGCAGGAAGAAGAAATTCTTTTTGAAAAGTCTGAGAAGTATGGAGAAATTATCATACCTGACAATTTAGAAAAAGAATGGTTTTATTCTGACCAATTCGGATTATTCTCGAAAACGAGTGTTTAAGAAGGAAGGGAAGGGAGAAATTTGGGAGAAATTGCGGAATTTCTTGAAAGTAGAGCAGTCGCTAAGAAAATTGTCGAAGACCGCAAGAAACTACCAGACGGTTTTCTAGATGAAGAAGCCAGGCGTGTTAAGATAGGCGTCTGGGTACGCGATCTCTTAGAGAAGCAAATATCTAAATACACATTAGCAACACATGTGGGAAGATTTGCTAATCCTGACAGTACTGTGCATCTCTATGTAGAGAGCAAAGAGAGGCCTGACGGATATTTGACAACGGAAAATACACAATGTGAGACGGATATCGTGTATCCGAATGCCAATATCATGACAGCGGCCATGCTTCTCTTGTATAAAATGGAAGACGGACAGTCTATATTGGAACACATTCTGAACCAGGATGGAAAAGCCGATGAACTGAAGCTTTATGGAATTGACTCGGAGAAATTGTATCAGCAATTTAAGGACCTTAAGACAGGAACCAGGGGATTTACAGATAAGAATTTAAGGCAGGTCTATTTCCCAATAAGTGAAGGAGAATATCATCTTTTGACAGTAATGCCAAGCACTAGTGAATTGGGAACATTGTTTGATAAGCTGAACATCATTAGAAGAGAATTCTCTGCTGCAAGGGATCCTAAAGATCCTAATTATGGGAAGGACTGCAGCAATGTCTGGGATAAGACGGTCATCACCTTCGGCGGGACAAAGCCGCTGAACATTAGTGGGCTTAACACGCTGCATCATGGGGAAGGATATCTGGTTTCATCACTTCCGCCTGTTTTGAATGAACAGGATTTAATTCTTCCAAAGAGGAATTTCTTTAAAGAATCCGTTCCGTATTCCGAATACAGATCTTTCGTATCACGTTTGCATGCATTATTTAAAATCAATTGGAATAATGCAGGTATTAGAGAGAAGAGAGATCGGATCCTTGGGGGAATCATTGATACGGCCATGATGACTGCCGGAAGAATCCGTGAAGAGAATCCTTCTGGCTGGAGTGATGATGAAAAGTACAATGGGCTTCCACGTTTTCAGAAAATCTGGCTCGACAATGCATACGAAAGTGAAAGAGAAGGAGACGCGTGGGTAGAAGCTGTCAGCAAGGATTTCGCGCGCTGGATTATTCGTACATATGAAAAAATTGAACGAGACGAAAAGGTAACTCTCGGAGATGCAGAGACGGATTACTTCAGAAACACCATTTATGATCAGCTGCGTGAGGAGGTGAGACTGGGATTATGAGTACATATCTTGTGATTAGGAAAATGCAGATTCATAACGCAAATGCAATGAGCAGTACATATACGATCGGAGTTCCGGCTATGACAGCATGGCTGGGAGCTGTCCATGCTTTAGAAAGAAAAGTTCGCGGTCTGAATCAGAAAAAGAGAGAAGATACTGATTTTTCAGAGATCCATTTCACAGGTGTCGCAGTCAGCTTTCATAAAACAAGGCTGCATGTGTTTAAAGGAGCGTATGGGAATGCTGTTGTTAATACGGCGAATCCATTAATTAAAAAGGGGGAAAGGCCACCTACGATTGAGGAACCGCACATTGACCTTTCGGCTTCCATCTTAATCGAGATCGATGGACTGGATCCTGATGATAAAGATGCCATTCTTGAAAAAGTACAGAGCGAAATCTGGCGGATGAAAATCGCTGGCGGTGATATCAACAGGATACAAAGTATGAGCATACAGTATACCGATGTAGATGATCCAGCAACAATCCGCAGAGTAAGAGGTATGCTCATGCCAGGATATGTCATCATTGAAAGACGGGATATCCTTAAGCAGGAAATGGAAAATGGCACTAACGGTCTTGATGCGCTTCTTGATTATACGAAAGTCAATATGAGCGCAAGGAAAGATGAAAATGGGAAAATTACGGGATGGAATCTTTCGAGAAAGGGCACAGGCTGGATCATCCCGATCTCTGTAGGTTTTAAGGGATTGTCACCACTGGGAATCTGCAGAAATCAGCGTGATAAAGAAACGCAGCATCGGTTTGCTGAAAGTGTCGTAACACTCGGTGAATTCCGTATGCCGTATCATTTCGATTCAATTGACGATATGATGTGGCGGTATGCTTATGATGAAAATCAGGAATTATATCTTTGCAGAAATCAGAAAATTTAATTAGGGAGGAATGTAAAATGGAAAAAAAAGGTGAAGTACTCGCATTCGAAAAGAAACTGGTTGTATCTGACGGCTATATGTATGGAACGACATGGGAAGACAGAAGCGGCAAAGCTGTTCCAGTCAGACTTCAGGAAAAATCAGTTCGCGGCACAATTTCTAATCGTCTGAAAGGTGCTGTAAAAAATGATCCGGCTAAACTGAATGAAGAAATTCAGAAAGCAAACCTGCAGACTGTCGACAGCGCTTCTTTGACGATGGATGAAGATACATTGAAACTTGAATTCACTGTCAAAGTACTCTCTGGCGTTCAGTATCCTTCGGCGTGCAATGATCCAAAACATTATGAAAGCATCAAAAAAATGGGAGAAGATTTCATTGCAGAAAATGGATTCAAAGAACTGTCTCGCCGCTATGCGCTGAACCTTGCAAATGGCCGTTTCCTTTGGAGAAACCGTGTCGGCGCAGAAAAAATTGAAGTCCATGTTGTCGCGCTGAAAGAAGATGGCGTGGAAAAAGAATGGATCTTTGATGCATACGATTTCTCTCTGAAAGATTTCGGTGACACATCTGACGATGTAGAAGAACTTGCAGGTCTCATTGCTGAGGCACTTTGCGGAGAAAGAAACTATCTCCTCTTGAAAGTCACTGCATTTGCCTTCGAAGGACAGGGACAGGAAGTATACCCCAGCGAAGAAATGATCCTGAACAAAGATAAAGTGGAAGGCAGAGAAAAGAAGAGCAAAATCCTTTATCAGGTAAATGATATCGCAGCTATGCATTCACAGAAGCTTGGCAACGCTATCCGTGCTATCGATACCTGGTATCCGAGCTTTGATGAAGTAGAAACCGGACCAATTGCTGTTGAACCATACGGCGCCGTAACAAACATGGGCATGGCTTACAGAACACCGAAAGAAAAGAAAAACTTCTACACACTCTTTGATCATTACTCAAATGGCGTAGATCTTGATTCCGATGATGACAAAAACTATGTCATGGCAGTCTTGGTACGCGGCGGTGTCTTTGGCAAGAACGATGAAGAGTAATTTATTATGATGAAATACTATCAAGAAATTACATTGATTCCGGATGCTGAAATTCCGCCGGATTTCCTCTGGACAAAAGTCTATGCACAGATCCATTTGGCATTCGCCGACCGGGAAAATATAGATCATAAACAAATCTATGGAGTCTCATTTCCTGAATATGCTGATGAATCTATGGGAGAAAAGGCAAGAGTTTTTGCACCGGAAGAAGCAGATCTGAAAAAACTGGATCTGAAAAAAGCACTGAGACGATTGAGTGATTACGTTCATATCACAAGCATTCGTGAAGTACCGGAGTCCAAAGTCAAAGGGTATGTAAAATTCGCAAGATACCAGCCGGACAGCTCCATTGCCAGAAAAGCCCGTAGATATGCAAAAAGGCATCCTGAAGTTACCGAGAAAGCAGCTTTCAAGATGCTGAAACAAAGAGAAGAAAAGTATGACCTTCCCTTCATTCAGTTAAAGAGCTTATCTACAGGGCAAACCTTCAATCTTTTCGTCAAAAAAGAAGAAAAGAAAGAAGAAGGCCAGGGCGGATTTACAACTTACGGGCTGAGCAAGGGTGCAGCAGTACCCGAATTTTGACCCAAATAAAAAAGGCTTCGGAAAAAGAGCGATAAAATCTAACTTTTTTCGAAGCCCCCTTTTAAAAGGGTTTTGCATCACGTAATTCCGGATGGTATGATAGAATCTAAGAAATCTCTATGCACATGCATAGATCACTGCCGCATAGGCAGCTTAGAAACGTGGACTATCAATCGTGAGGTGCTGTCTATTGGATCACTGCCGCATAGGCAGCTTAGAAACCTAATGAATCCAATTCCAGAGTTGCCAAGATGATCACTGCCGCATAGGCAGCTTAGAAAGCCATGCACTGATGAAAAAGCGGAGTTTTGGTTGATCACTGCCGCATAGGCAGCTTAGAAAAGCAAGTTTATGTGAAAATTCTCTTCTAAAAGGATCACTGCCGCATAGGCAGCTTAGAAATCTAATGAATCCAATTCCAGAGTTGCCAAGATGATCACTGCCGCATAGGCAGCTTAGAAAAGATTAGAGACAAGGACCACCTGGGAGTCTGCCGATCACTGCCGCATAGGCAGCTTAGAAATAATGCCGGCAATGTGCAGAAAATAGCAGATGGATCACTGCCGCATAGGCAGCTTAGAAAAATGGCACCATCGTGGAAAGAAGGGGCGTCAATGATCACTGCCGCATAGGCAGCTTAGAAACATTTAGATACTCCGCATCTGTCCAGTAGAAAGATCACTGCCGCATAGGCAGCTTAGAAACTCAAATCCGTCGGAGTTCTTGATTAGTCCCCGATCACTGCCGCATAGGCAGCTTAGAAATCTTCTGCGAAGACTATCCATCACTCCGTGACGATCACTGCCGCATAGGCAGCTTAGAAAAACAAGTTTGACCGGCCATCCGATTGTAATGTTGATCACTGCCGCATAGGCAGCTTAGAAATCTACCTTATGCTTGTCGTATGTCAGCGCCGGGATCACTGCCGCATAGGCAGCTTAGAAAGATTACGCCGGAAAAGGGCGAAGTGAAAGCCAGATCACTGCCGCATAGGCAGCTTAGAAAGGAATGGCTGGGAAAATATAGAGAAACAGACCGATCACTGCCGCATAGGCAGCTTAGAAAATACATCATGTCGTACATCTGCCGGAGCTGCCGATCACTGCCGCATAGGCAGCTTAGAAATACTAGAATGGTACAAGAAGACGAAGATTAAGGATCACTGCCGCATAGGCAGCTTAGAAATGTCGCTCTTTCGTGTCGTCTGCGTGATTCTTGATCACTGCCGCATAGGCAGCTTAGAAAGCTATCAGCCGCGCTTTCTCGTCAGCATCTTGGATCACTGCCGCATAGGCAGCTTAGAAATTCCACGAAAAAGTACAATTACATACCTCCCCGATCACTGCCGCATAGGCAGCTTAGAAATGTTTCAGAGTGTTACATTCAGCCTGCGCATCGATCACTGCCGCATAGGCAGCTTAGAAATGAATCCCAGTAAGCTGAAGAAACTTTTCTGCGATCACTGCCGCATAGGCAGCTTAGAAAAATGATCGTAGGCTCCCATATCGTCAGGCTTCGATCACTGCCGCATAGGCAGCTTAGAAAAATTAATTTCAGTTTGCGTGGCATTCTTCCATGATCACTGCCGCATAGGCAGCTTAGAAACGGACCAGGAATCCCTCATGATGGATCGCTACGATCACTGCCGCATAGGCAGCTTAGAAAGTTTCCGGGGAGCTTTAATTCCCAATGATCGTGATCACTGCCGCATAGGCAGCTTAGAAATTATTCCCTCATCATCGTGGACGAGGCGTCCAGATCACTGCCGCATAGGCAGCTTAGAAAGTGCACCGGCTCCGAAGAAAGAAGAACCGAAACGATCACTGCCGCATAGGCAGCTTAGAAAGTTTAGCATTCTCAAAAGCGGCAAGAGCACACGATCACTGCCGCATAGGCAGCTTAGAAAATTATAGCACGAAGGAGCTGAGTTTATGGCTAGATCACTGCCGCATAGGCAGCTTAGAAAATGAATTCACCATCCAGCCCGGGGAAGTGTTCGATCACTGCCGCATAGGCAGCTTAGAAAAGGCTCACGAAGTGCATGAGAATGATGTGTTTGATCACTGCCGCATAGGCAGCTTAGAAAAATCGCCCGTGTTGCAATCACCCGTGTTGCAAGATCACTGCCGCATAGGCAGCTTAGAAATTACCTTTCTGCCGGTGGTTTCCTGGAACCAGGATCACTGCCGCATAGGCAGCTTAGAAATGACACCTTGTAAGCCTCCATGTCATCCGGTCGATCACTGCCGCATAGGCAGCTTAGAAATGACCAGGAAGCAGCGAAATAAAGGGAGGCAGGATCACTGCCGCATAGGCAGCTTAGAAATCAGAATGTGGATCCGGAGACCGGCGAAATCATGATCACTGCCGCATAGGCAGCTTAGAAATGGAAGGAAATCAGGTAAAAGGAAGAATCACGGATCACTGCCGCATAGGCAGCTTAGAAATTAAATATGCTCCGATTGCCATCGATTTCGTCGATCACTGCCGCATAGGCAGCTTAGAAATTGATTTCCCCGGAGCGGTACGCCAAATCCAGGATCACTGCCGCATAGGCAGCTTAGAAATTTGTCCCACGCGCTACGTGCTTTAGCAGTTTGATCACTGCCGCATAGGCAGCTTAGAAAGCCAAATTATAAAGAGCTTGAAAAGGTGCTTTGATCACTGCCGCATAGGCAGCTTAGAAATCTGCCTGATGTTCTGCTTCAAAGATAAGAAAGATCACTGCCGCATAGGCAGCTTAGAAAATTCCTATAGACGCCCGGTAGCCGGGAAAGTCGATCACTGCCGCATAGGCAGCTTAGAAAACCCATTCCAGCCACTCAGCATAATTCTTCTTGATCACTGCCGCATAGGCAGCTTAGAAAGTTGGAATGGTAATCATACTGGATTCGATATCGATCACTGCCGCATAGGCAGCTTAGAAAGGCTCCATAGCGTCCGACTCCACCAGGGTATAGATCACTGCCGCATAGGCAGCTTAGAAAACTCATGACAGCAAGCAGAAATGTAACAATCAGATCACTGCCGCATAGGCAGCTTAGAAACCTTATCCTGGCATCCCATTAGGATAAAACAAGATCACTGCCGCATAGGCAGCTTAGAAAATTTAGTCCCCACTTTGTTTCGGCGGGGATTTGATCACTGCCGCATAGGCAGCTTAGAAAGGACACGACAGTCCGACAATCGCCGAAATTTTGATCACTGCCGCATAGGCAGCTTAGAAATTGAGGATGTTGTCGCCGTCCGGCTTGGTAGTGA
>UMDI01044934.1_pt1 | contig 12741 bp, 8 predicted proteins | sample 1964451 | NCBI WGS metagenome assembly UMDI01 (sample SAMEA4835990, study PRJEB28245) | human gut metagenome | biome: gut microbiome; material: fecal sample | place: Denmark | collected 2008 | reverse complement strand
GCATCGATGATACCTTTTGACCCTTTAATCATATAGATTGTAGTATCAAACATTATTTTTAGCAAGGGTTAAAATGAAAAATATGAATAAATACGAAAATTGCTTATTGTGTCCCAGAAAATGTGGCATAAACAGAAGCACCGGACAAACAGGCGTATGTGGCGTTTCATCTGAAATAAAGGTGGCGCGAGCAGCGCTTCATTATTGGGAGGAGCCGTGCATATCAGGAAAAAGAGGAAGCGGGGCAGTTTTTTTCTCAGGCTGCAGCCTGCACTGCGTGTTCTGCCAGAACAGGGAGATTTCTGACGGAAAAGAGGGAAAGGTGATCAGTAAAGAGAGGCTGAGTGATATCTTCATAGAACTTGTTGACAAAGGCGCAAATAATATCAATCTGGTCACACCGGGGCAGTATATCCCTGATATAGTGTGGGCGGTAAACGATGCAAAAAGCCGTGGCATGAAGCTTCCTATTATATATAATACGAGCGGATATGAAAATGTGACAGAGCTAAAACTGCTTGAGGGTATAGTGGATGTGTATCTTCCGGATTTTAAATATATGGACAGTACGCTTTCGGCAAGGTATTCAAGGGCAAAAGATTATCCGTCTGTCGCAAAGCAGGTGCTTTCAGAGATGGTCAGGCAGCAGCCGGATGTCGTGATTGACGATGCGACAGGACTCATACAAAAGGGAGTTATTGTGCGACAGCTTCTACTGCCGGGACATGTGAATGATGCAAAGGCTGTACTTAAGTACCTGTATGATACATATCATGATCACGTATATATAAGCATGATGAGCCAGTTTACGCCGATTGCACTAAAGGATTATCCTGAGATAAACCGCACAGTGACAAAGAGAGAGTATGAAAGACTTGTTAACTATGCCCTCGAAATAGGAATCACGAATGCATTTATACAGGAGGGTGACGTGGCAAAGGACAGCTTCATCCCGGCATTTGACTGTGAGGGAGTATGATATTTACCGTTTTTCTTAATAAAATAGTAAGAATTGGCAGGCAAAAATGACTGGATTTTGTGACGCCGGTGTAGTACTATGGTTATGTGATATTTTTTAACTGTGAAGGTACTGAACAGTTACGATATTTTGTTATTACTCACATCCCGGTGTGACAGACGATAATGTTTTTAATCACACAGGATACATTATTCAATAGAGGATACATTGATGAAAAATATAGGGGAACAGCAGATAATAATTGAATGTCCGAATACTATCTTTCATCTATACATCGACAGTGAGGATGAGCTTTTAAAGGTTAAGGTGTTTATGAACAATATGAAGCATGTTGATTCGATAAGTCTGCATGATATATACAACTGGTGCAACAGACAGCATGTGCAGTACACGACGACATTTAATTATGACAGTAAAATGACCTGGACAGAAATGATAAAATCCTACATATTTTACTTCAGACAGAAGCTTAGATATGTAAATAATAGTGATAGGATGATAGAAACATGAGATACCCTGAATTTCTAAAGAATAGAGGAACAATAGGCTTTGTGGCGCCTTCGATGGGATGTACAACAGAGCCGTACAGGAGTGCCTTTGACAATGCCATTAAAAGGTTTCACAGCATGGGTTATAAGACGATAGAGGGACCTAACTGCAGGTGCGACAGTGGCATAGGTATCAGCAATACACCTAAGAAGTGCGCAGAAGAGCTGAACGAGAGCTATGCTTCTGTTGACAGTGATGTGCTTATATCATGTGGTGGTGGCGAGCTGATGTGCGAGGTAGTGCCTTATATTGATTTTGAGCGCGTGAAGCAGTCAAAGCCGAAATGGTACATGGGCTATTCCGACAACACGAATTTCACATTTTTGGAGGCTACTATTGCAGATACAGCAGGTATTTACGGGCCGTGTGCGGGCAGCTTTGGCATGGAGGTGTGGCATGAGTCACTTACCGATGCATTTAATCTGCTTTGTGGCAGGAAGCTTTCATTTACCAATTACCCTATGTGGGAGAAGGAATCGATAAAGGATGAGAATGCCCCGTTTGTGGGCTACAACCTGACTGAAAAGTCGTGTATCAGCTCTATTCCTGCGGTGGCAAAGGAAAGCAGGCTTACCATGAGAGGCAGGCTGCTTGGTGGCTGCATGGATTGTCTTATCAATCTGCTTGGTACATCGTTTGACCATGTAAGGGAATTTAATGAGCGCTACAGTGATGATGGTATCATATGGTTCCTTGAGGCTTGTGACCTTAATGTGATGGGCATGAGAAGGGCTATGTGGCAGATGAAAAATGCAGGATGGTTTTCAAATGTAAAGGGCTTTCTTATCGGACGCCCGGCGCACTTCGGAGAGGAAATGTTTGGCATAGACCACAGACAGGCGCTTTCATCACTGATTAGAGAGTTTAATGTGCCAATCATCATGGATCTGGATATAGGTCATATGTCGCCGATGATGCCTGTAGTATGCGGAAGCATGGCAGATGTCAGCTTCGACGGAAGCAGCTTTACAATTTCGTATGATATAGAGCAGTAGATTGGAGGAAAAATGATTAGATTAATAAAGAAAAAAGCAAAGAGTATTGTATGTAGCGTGCTTGCTGCGGTGACACTGTTTACAATGAATCCGGTTGTATTTGCAACAGAGACAGCTACGCAGACTGATACAGCTACGCAGACTGATACAGTTTCAAGCGTTGATGTATCAGGCAGTGACGCAGCTGATAAGAGTAACACAGACAGTACTGCAGACAGTACAACGACAGCCGGCAGTGAGGCAAACGACAAGGTGACCATCAGCAAAAATGATAAGCCATACTTAAGTCTTGGAGCAGACCTCACACCGGATCAGAGAGCGACAGTGCTTGGATTTATGGGAATCGAGCTCACTGATCTGGACAAATACGATGTGGTCTATGTAAATAATGATGAGGAGCACAAGTACCTCGATTCATACATCAGCAAGAGCGAGATTGGCACAAGGTCACTTTCCTCAGTACTCATTACAGAGGATAAAAAGGGTGCGGGTCTTAGTGTTTCCACACACAATATCAATTATTGTACGGTAGGAATGTACAAGAATGCGCTTGCCACAGCAGGCATAGCTGATGCTAAAATCATAGTCGCAGGACCTTTCCCTATTTCCGGAACGGCAGCACTTGTAGGCACACTAAAGGCATACGAGGAGATGACAGGCAAGAAGCTTGACGATAAGGTGACAGACGCAGCGATGGATGAGCTTGTCACAACAGGAGAGCTAAACAAGAGCATTGACGGCGATTCGCAGGATATCGAGGCAATGATTGCAGACCTAAAGAAGCAGCTTGCCGATGGAAGGCTCAAGGATGAGAGCCAGATAAAGGATGCGATAAAGGAGGCTGCAAAGGATTACGACCTGAAGCTTTCTGATGATGATATTGCAAAGCTTACATCGCTTCTTAAGAAGCTTAAGGATGCCAATATCGACTGGGATTCAGTCATCAACCAGGCACATGACTGGGCATCAAAGCTTGGCGATAAGATAAATGACCCGGGCTTCTGGGAAAAGATTGGTAACTTTTTCATGGATTTATGGGATAAGATAAAATCCCTGTTCAGCTAGAAAAAGCTACAGGAGACAGTAAGAAAAAGCAGAATATGAATCAGACAACTCCCTGAAACGTAAGCATGAGCTACACGTTGAAGGGAGTTTTTTATATTATGATTAAAGGGTCAAAAGGTATCATCGATGCATGCTTGCATGCAATTCGATGTATACCTTAAAAAAAATAATAAATTTCTGCCGAATACATTGATACAAAGGTCATATTCTATTATAATTAAATGGATAACGGATTAATGTAAACAATGCACATAAGAAAGATGGGATTTGATGATAAAGATAAATAAATTTCTGGCAGCCTCTGTCGTTACATTGTCATTAGCTGCATGTGACCTGGCGCCATACAGCAGCATAGCAGTCTATGCGGATCAGGCGGCTAAGGTTGTGTGTGATGAGAGATACTGGGTAGCGGCGAGAAGCGGACCGGGAACAGAGTATGAGCTGGAGCACAAGCTTTCAAATGGCAAGGATATTACTATTCTTGAGCAGACCACAGGTGCAGACGGCAAGGTGTGGTACAAGGCAAAGTACAATCTGGCAGCAAATAATGAGGAGTGTGTCAGCTATATAAGGTCTGATTTTGTATCAGCAGGTACCGGCACAGCTGCATCAGACAATGCGCAGACAGGGGATGCTTCGGCAGACACCGGCAATGCGGATGCCATACAGCAGAATAATGAGGAGCAGCTTGCCCTTGCAACCGCATCGGGAGCATATGCTACAGGTACGATTACAGGTGGCAATGTGTATGTCCGCAATGCAGCAGGCACATCCGGCACTACCAAGGTTGTCTCACTCAACTGGAACCATCAGGTTGACATAATAGGAGAGACCAGGGTAAACGGTGTGGTCTGGTACAATGTCAAGGGTACTTTAAACGGCAAGGCATTTACAGGCTGGACTATCAGTACATACATAAAGGTGACATACAATAATAGCGGAGACAATACCGATTTTGTCACGGCTATGAAGAATGCAGGCTTTCCTGACAGCTATATTCCAAACCTTACAGCTCTTCACAATAAGTATCCAAGCTGGACATTCGAGGCTGTAAATACAGGTTTGAATTGGGATACGGTGATTGAAAATGAAAGTGTAAACGGACTTAATCTGGTATCCAAATCAGCAGACAATGCCAAGAAATCCACAGCTGCAGGAGCATATAACTGGTCAACAAATACGTGGGTTGAGTACGAACCGGGATGGGTGTCAGCAAGCAGTGCCTATATTGCTTATCTCATGGATCCAAGGAATTTTCTTGATGAGACCAATATTTTTCAGTTTCAGAGTCTGGCATACAGTCCGAATGAGGCACTTGAAGGTGTTCAGTCCATAGTAAAAGGCACATTTATGGAGGGAACAAAGACATATTCCAACAATGGTGAGAAAATCAATTATGCAAGCACATTCATGGATGTGGCAAAGAGCAGTGGAGTAAGTGCATACCATATAGCATCGCGTTTAAAGCAGGAGCAGGGACAAAAGGGAACGAGTCCTCTTATTTCGGGTACATATTCCGGATACGAAGGATATTATAATTATTTTAATTTTAATGCAACCGGAAACACGAAGGATAAGATTTATAAAAATGGTCTGTCTTTTGCCAAGAAGCAGGGCTGGAATACAAGAGTAAAGTCTATAAGCGGCGGAGCTGTAAAGGTGGGCAGCAATTATATAAATAAGGGTCAAAATACACTGTATTTTGAGAAGTTTAATGTAGTAAATACAAGCTCGCTGTATTTCCATCAGTACATGGGCAATGCCACAGCGGCTCTTACTGAGGGACAGAGTCTGGCTAAAGGATATTCAGACAAGAATCAGGCTTTTGTATTTAAAATACCTGTATACAACAATATGCCATCGTCAGCAGTGGGCTTCGATAAAGCTGGCGATACCAATAACTATCTGCAGTCGCTTGCGATAAGTGGTGTAACACTCACACCGGCCTTCAATGGAGCGACAACAAGCTATTCAGCAGTTGTTTCAAATGCTATAAGCTCAGTGACTGTTTCGGCAGATGCAGTTTCAGGAAATAGTGGTGTTTCAGGCACAGGAAGCTATTCGCTTGCTGTCGGAAATAATACAATTAAGGTAAATTGCAAGTCGCAAAGCGGTGATACAAGAACATACACTATCAATATAAACAGGCAGGCGGCATTTGCAAATAATGCAGGTGGCAATAATAATCAGAACAATAATAACCAAAATAATACAGATGTAAACATAACATCAGGTAAATACAGTATAGGTACTTATATTACAGGCATTGAGCCTGGAACCGGTGCAGCTGATTTTGTGAAGAATATAGCAGTATCAGCATCAGGTACTGTAAAGCTTCTGACAAGCTCAGGCTCAGAAAACAGCGGAAAGGTTGCAACTGGCAATAAAGTGGCTGTTTATGATGCTTCGGGTAACCTGAAAAAGACATATGATATTGTTGTATATGGAGATATCAATGGTGACGGTGCTGTAAATGCCCTTGATATGATTAAGCTCAACAGACATATTTTAGGAAAGGGAACACTCACAGGTGCTTATCTGGAGGCAGCTGATGCCAACAGAAAGGGCGATGGTGGAAATGCCCTTGATATGATAATCATGAACAGACACATACTGGGCAAATCAAAGATATCGCAGAATTAGAAATGTGAGGAAAATATGAAGAAATTATTTGGATGTATATTATCACTTGTTATGGCGGTGATGCTTGTTTTCACACCTGCCGAGCATGTATATGCGCAGGGACTTGGATTAAGTGTCAGCTCAAGCTCTGTAGCTGTTGGAAAAACAGTCAAGGTGACGGTTTCTATGCCGTCAGGATATTTTGGCACTGTAGTTATCTCAAGCTCCGACGAGGGAGTACTGAGTAACGGAGGGGATGGTGTAGCCAATATTGGTGACGCCGCAGGATATCCTACATCGCAGTCATTTTCGTTTACGGCGAAGGCCGTAGGAAGCTGCACTATAAAGGCATATTGTACAGTTGTAGGAGATGCAGAGGGCAACGATGCCGGAGGTACAATTACCGGTGCCAGCACGAAGGTGACGGTAACAAGTGCTTCATCAAACAATGATTCAAACAGCAACAAGGACAATTCCGGCAGCAATACCGGCAATGACAGCAATGCAAATAAAGATAATGAAAACAAAGAGGAAAAGAAATCCTCAAACGCATCTCTTGGTTCGCTGGTTATCTCAGCAGGTACGCTTTCCCCTGAGTTTTCTGCTGCGACAAAGGATTACACAGCTACAGTAGATTACAGCTGTTCAAGCCTTGCGGTTACAGCAAATCCGGCTGATTCCAAGGCGAGTGTGACATCCGTCACAGGCAATGATTCACTTGAGGTTGGCGAGAATACGGTCAGCGTTGTTGTGACAGCAGAGGACGGCAGCACAAGCACATACAATATAGTTGTTACCAGAAGAGCCGAGGATGATCCGGAGAATGCAGATAAGCAGGATAACTGGAAGAAGTTCGATATAAATGGCACAGAGTGGACTATGGTAAATGACATTCCGGAGGATGTTGTTCCTGAAGGCTTTGAGCACTCAAAGACAGTGATTGACGGACTTGAATACAATACCCTTCATGGCACTTTTGGTGATATCACGCTTGTGTATTTACAGTCGGAAAGCGGCAATGGGCTTTTTGTATATGATGCAGCACAGAATACAGCATATGAGTTTGTCCGTATCAATTCAGAGTCCCATTTTATAGTTGTTTTACTGCCTAAGGTGGATGATGTGCCTGAGGGATATAATGAGATATCGCTCTCTATAGAGGGCAAGGGTGTGGCAACAGCCTACCAGACCAAAGCCGAAAAAACCGATGATCAGACAAAGGATTTTTACCTCGTATACGCTATGAATGACAATGGTGAGAGTGGCTGGTATACATATGATAGCGTAGATGGCACATATATGAGAACCGAGCTCAGTACACCTACAGTGGCACAGGAGGAAAACGATACAACAAAGAGCGAGCTTGTCCCGGGAATTGCCAATAAATATCTTGTTTTAGCTGCAATACTGGTTCTTATTATCATTATTCTGTTACTGTTGCTTATTGTATCAGCTGTGAAAAACAGAAAATATAAGGCAATGGACTATCATGATGACGATGATGATGTAGATGATGCAGCAGAAGATGTATCAAATGAAGCTTTGGAAGAAACAACTGATGAAACTGCGGACGAGATAGCAGATGAGCTGGAAGAAGAGGTTACAGAAGAGCCGTTAGATGAAGTGGCAGAAGAAGCTGCAGAAGAAACAGCAGATGAAGCTGTAGAAGAGCCGGCAGATGAAGTCGCAGAAGAAACAGCGGAAGATGCTGCAGATGAGCAAAAGATGGCTACGGATGAAAATATATCAAATGCATCCTATGTCGGAAGAACCGTAGAAATTACACCTGATTCTAAGAAAGCTGTTGAGAATGAAAACTCTGAGTTTGATTTAAAAGATGATTCAAGGCAGGAAAACGTTTCTGACACAGAAAACGATGCTGATGAGGATGCTTTAAAGAATCAGCTTCAAATGGCACTTGATGGCTTTGTCAATGAGGGAAATAAGCCGTCTGAGACTATAGACAGCAGTGCAAAGGATGACAATGAAGATGACAGCGAGGATGATGATTTGCAGTTCATCGACTTAAATTAGTGAATATGACTGGAGGATATGACTTGAAACCATATACAAGTAAGGCTAAAAAAGCAATAGATTTGGCTGCACGTATATCAAAGAAAATGAATTACAGCTATGTTGGAACAGAGCACATACTGGCTGGCCTTATAAAAGAGGGCACCGGTGTGGCAGCTGAGATTCTAACAGCCTGCAATGTGGAATATGATAAGCTTATTTCGATGATTGAAGACCTGATTTCACCGGGGGATAACATCGAAGTGATGGACAGGGATGGCTATTCACCAAGGACACAGAGAGTATTGGAGCGTGCATCGGAGGAAGCCGATAGATTTGAGTGCAATGAGATAGGTACAGAACACTTGCTGATGGCTATAGTACTGCAGGGAGACTGTGCAGCTGCAAGACTTTTAAACACCATGGGTGTTAACAGTCAGAAGATGTTTATAGATATTCTTGGTGCGATGGGGGAGGATCCGTCTGCATACAGGGATCTGATGAAAAGCTACGGTACATCATACAATTCTGCGACTCCTGTATTAGATCAGTATTCCAGAGATTTGACAGATATGGCAGAGGCAGGGCTTCTTGACCCTGTTATAGGCAGAAAAAAGGAGATGGAGCGTGTTATCCAGATACTTTGCCGCCGTGGCAAAAACAATCCATGTCTGATTGGAGAGCCGGGAGTGGGCAAGACCGCTATAGTAGAAGGACTTGCGCAGGATATAGTCAGTGGCAATGTTCCGGATATTCTTTTGGGAAAGAGACTGGTTTCTCTTGATATGTCCGGGCTTGTAGCCAAATCAAAGTATCGTGGTGAGTTTGAGGAGCGTATCAAGAAGGTGATAAGTGAGGTTTCAAATGCCAAAAATGTACTGCTTTTCATTGATGAGCTTCACACTATAATAGGTGCAGGAGGAGCAGAAGGCTCGTTAGATGCATCTAACATATTAAAGCCTGCGCTTGCCAGAGGCGAGGTACAGGTAATCGGCGCCACTACCATAGAAGAGTACCGCAAATACGTGGAAAAGGATGCTGCGCTTGAGCGTCGTTTCCAGCCGGTGATGGTTGAGGAGCCTGGTGTGGATGAGACAATAGAGATACTCACAGGATTAAAGGGACTCTATGAAAAGCATCATGGTGTCATCATAACAGATGAGGGTGTGAAAGCAGCAGTAAGCCTTTCTACACGATATATAAATGACAGATTTTTACCTGATAAGGCGATAGACCTGATGGATGAAGCGGCAGCCAGGATAAGGCTTAAGAATCTGACATCATCTGACGAGCTGCTTGCTCTGAAAAAAGAGATAACAGATAAGCAGAACCAGTTGGAAAATGCTTTGTCGAAAGGAGATCTTGCAGCTGCCGGCGCGCTTATGTCAGAAAAGGAAGTGCTTGAAAATAAACAGCAGAAGCTTATCAGAAAGAACCGTCGCACAGGAGCCAAAAATCAGCCTGTAGTCGGCGAAAATGAGATAGCGGATGTAGTATCGGGATGGACCAAAATACCTGTAAATAAGCTTACAGAGTCAGAGGCAGGACGACTTGCAAAGCTTGAACAGATACTTCACAAGCGCGTAATAGGACAGGAGGAGGCTGTTTCTGCTGTCGCAAAGGCAGTCAGACGAGGCCGTGTTGGTTTAAAGGATCCTAAGAAGCCGATTGGCTCATTCCTGTTTTTGGGACCGACAGGAGTAGGTAAGACGGAGGTGTCAAAGGCGCTTGCTGAGGCTGTCTTTGGCAAAGAAGATGCCATGATACGTGTTGACATGTCAGAGTACATGGAAAAGCATAGTGTTTCAAAGATGATTGGTTCACCACCGGGATATGTGGGCCATGAGGAGGGCGGACAGCTCTCGGAGAAGGTCAGACGCAATCCTTTTTCTGTTATACTGTTTGATGAGATAGAAAAAGCACATCCTGATGTGTTCAATATACTTTTACAGGTGCTTGATGATGGTAGAATCACTGATTCACAGGGGCGCACGGTTGATTTCAAGAATACAATAATCATCATGACATCAAATGCAGGAGCGGCTTCTATTATAGAGCCAAAGCGCCTTGGATTTGGTGCAGGTGATGACGAAAAGCAGGATCACGAGCGTATGAAGAACAGTGTCATGGAGGAGGTCCGCCGTATATTTAAACCTGAGTTTTTGAACCGAATCGACGAGACTATTGTATTTAGAGCTCTCAACAAGGATGACATGAAGCATATAGTGACACTTCTTGTAAAGGAGCTTAAGAAACGCTGTAAAGAACAGCTTGATATAGAGCTCACAGTGCGCGACAGTGCAAAATCCTTTATCGTGGACAAAGCCTATGACAGAAAATATGGCGCAAGACCTCTTAAACGAAAACTTCAGGAGGAGATTGAAGACCGTATGTCAGAGGATATTATTACCGGCAAAATTAAGCGCGGCAATAAGGTAATAATTTCTACGAAAAACAAACAAATTTCATTGACTGTTGAGTAGAATTGGATTTATAATTAATATATCAATATAGCTACGGGAGGATAAAAATGGCTGTAATAAGTGAATTAATCCGTACTGAGGAAAACGGAAAGCTCAGCTTCGGAGATTATACATTGGCTGCAAAGGCAAAGCTTGACAATTTTGAGAAGGATGGAGATATCTACAAGGTAAAGACCTTTAAGGAGATTACAAAGCTCGAAAGAAACGGACTCTTTGTATACGAGTCTGTTCCGGGAACAGCGGTTATGGATTTCGAGGAGACTGCTGATACAGTGACATTTACTGTGGAGGGACCTGAGGATGCTCAGATTACTCTTGGCCTTGAAGAGGAGACAGAGTACGAAATTGATATAGCTGGAGCTGTTGCAGGTACTATGAAGACAAATCTCGGCGGCAAGCTCAGCTTAAGCGTAGAGCTTGAGGGTGTTGATTCAGTCGATATCAAAGTATCAAGAAAATAGAGCATATTTTTAGCCCGGTGAAAGCCGGGCTTTTTGTATTTTATAAAGGAGAACAATATGGCAAAAGGAAAGACCTCTGTATTTTTCTGCCAGGAATGTGGTTATGAATCGGCAAAATGGATGGGACAGTGCCCGGCCTGTAAGGAATGGAATACATTTGTAGAGGAAACCGTAGATAAAAAGTCGATAAGCTCGTCGGGAAAAGTAAAAAAAGAATCAAAGGCGGCACAGGTTCTGCCTCTTTCGGCAGTAAAAAGCGAGAAAGAGGAGCGTATAGTGACAGGTATAGCCGAGTTTGACAGAGTGCTTGGTGGAGGAATTGTGAGGGGGTCACTTGTGCTTGTGGGAGGAGATCCGGGTATAGGAAAATCCACGCTTCTACTTCAGGTATGCAGGGAACTTTCACAAAAAAAGGTGCCATTACTTTATGTGTCAGGTGAGGAATCCCTGCATCAGATAAAGATGCGTGCCGACAGACTTGGTGATTTTACGGATTCACTGGAGCTTTTATGTGAGACAAGTCTTGATATAGCAAAGGATGTGATTCAACGAAAAAAACCGGAGGTTGTTGTAATAGATTCCATCCAGACTATGTACAATGAGGAGATAGCGTCGGCACCGGGCAGTGTCTCACAGGTCAGGGAGACAACCGGAGTGCTTATGCAGCTTGCAAAAACTCTGGGTATTTCTGTTTTTATAGTAGGACATGTGACAAAGGATGGTGCGGTTGCGGGGCCGAGGACGTTGGAGCATATGGTTGATACTGTGCTTTATTTTGAGGGTGACAGGTATGAGTCGTACAGGATACTTAGAGGCGTTAAGAACAGATTTGGTTCGACCAACGAGATAGGCGTATTTGAAATGAAGGCGGAGGGACTTGTTGAGGTGGAAAATCCGTCGGAGTATATGCTTAGCGGTAAGCCAGAGGGAGCATCAGGATCAATTGTCACATGTTCCATAGAGGGAAGCCGCCCGATACTTCTCGAGATACAGGCTCTTGTATGTCACAGTTTTTTTAATAATCCAAGGCGTACAGCAAATGGTACAGATTATAATAAAGTAAATCTACTCATGGCGGTCCTTGAAAAAAGAGCCAACCTGTCACTGTCAGACTGTGACGCTTATGTGAATATAGCAGGCGGTATAAGGATGAACGAGCCGGCGATAGACCTTGGGATAGTGCTTGCAATCGCATCAAGCAAAATGGATATTATAGTGCGTGAGGATACCATATGCTTTGGAGAGGTGGGCTTAAGCGGAGAGGTACGCGGAGTTACCATGTCCGAGCAGCGTGTGGCTGAGGCAAAGAAGCTTGGCTTTAAAAAGTGTATTGTTCCCAAAGTGTGTCTTGCAGGAGTGTCGCATATTAGTGGAATTGAGATTGTCGGTGTGGCAAATATCAAGGAAGCGATAGAGGCTGTCAGATAGTAATTGTGAGAATTGTATATAATAAACAGACAATTTAGAAAATTTGTGTTTTTTAAGGCAGTTTTACTACTTTAATTAATTGCAGAAAATCCGTTGACATATGTGTGCCGGGATGATATTATATCAAAGCTGACTCGCGGGACACA
>UMDI01048807.1_pt1 | contig 12827 bp, 9 predicted proteins | sample 1964451 | NCBI WGS metagenome assembly UMDI01 (sample SAMEA4835990, study PRJEB28245) | human gut metagenome | biome: gut microbiome; material: fecal sample | place: Denmark | collected 2008 | reverse complement strand
CAAATTGTTCAAGTTATTTTTTAATGATTACTTAGCGGCAAGGAATAACCCGCCGCGGTTTTGGCAAAGATAATTTTAACGATTACATAGTATGTCAGCTACAAGACCGACAATCATCGAGTTCGTGGAGAAATATACCCACGAATACTCTACGCACGTGTTCCTCCGCGAGAAAGTGGATGAAAAGTGGACCGAGACATCATTCGAGCAGACCCGCAAGGAAGGCTACCGCATCGCGGCCGGCCTGATGGCCATGGGACTCAACAAGGGCGAGAGGGTCTCTCTCCTTTCAGAGGGAAGGAACATGTGGATCCTTTCCGAGTTGGGAATCCTCTACGCCGGCGGCGTGAGCGTCCCGCTCTCCATCAAGCTCGAGGAAAGCAACGACCTGACTTTCAGGATCCAGCATTCCGAGTCCAGGTTCGTGATCGTTTCCGGACAGCAACTCCCGAAGATCCGCAGGATAATCTCACAGCTGGACTGCGTGGAGAAGGTCATCGTGCTGGATAACATTCCGGCGGCCAACGCCAAGGAGGTCTCGATGGAATGGGTTCAGGCTCTCGGCGACAGCTACCTGTTCGGTCACAAGGCCGAGTTCGAGGAGCGTTACAAGTCTGTGGAGCCAGACGATTACGCCACGATCAGCTATACTTCCGGAACAACAGCCGACCCTAAGGGCGTTCTTCTTACGCATCGCAACTACACTGCCAACGTTGAGCAGGCTCATTCCGTGATCGGAGTCAAGCCTGATTCCACGATGCTCATCATCCTGCCTCTTGACCACTGCTTCGCGCACGTGGCCGGATTCTACACGATGATGTCCTATTGCAGCAGCATCGCCACCGTGCCTGTCGGAGCCAACCCGCTCGCCACGCTCAGGAATATTCCTATAGCTATCAAGGAGGTCCGTCCGCACGTGATGCTGTCAGTGCCGGCGCTTGCCCGCAACTTCAAGAAAAACGTTGAGACCACCATCCACAAGCAGGGACCGAAGGTCGAGAAACTCTACAACTACGCCCTCAACCTCGCAATCTCCTACAACAAGGAATATTACAACCGTGGCGGCATCCTTCAGCTTTGGAAGAAGCCGTTGATGGCCTTGTTCGACAAGATCATATTCAAGAAGGTCCGTGAGGGATTCGGCGGCAGGATGGAGTTCTTTGTGGGAGGCGGCGCGCTTCTGGACATCGAGCTTCAGAGGTACTTCTGCGCCATCGGCATTCCTATGTTCCAAGGCTACGGCGTGTCCGAGGCGACCCCTATCATCTCCGCCAACTCGACCGGCCATGCGATGTTCGGCTCTTCGGGCCGTGTCGTGAAGCCGCTTGACATCAAGATCTGCGACGACAACGGCAAGGAGGTTCCGCTCCGCACGAAGGGCGAGATCGTGGTGCGCGGCGAGAATGTGATGGCCGGCTACTGGAAGAATCCACAAGGCACTGCCGAGGCTCTCCGCGACGGTTGGCTGCACACTGGAGATATGGGCTATATGTATGATAGTGAATATCTTTACGTTGTCGGCCGCTTCAAGTCTCTGCTGATCTCATCCGACGGAGAGAAATACAGTCCGGAAGGCTTCGAGGACTCGCTCACCGACGGCTCGAAGTACATCGAGCAGGTCATCCTGCACAACAACCAGGATCCTTACACGATCGTCCTGATCGTTCCGGCGAAGGATGCCCTCAAGGAATATGTCTCCTCGAAGGGTCTGGATCCAGCCACACGTGAGGGCAAGGAGGCGATGCTGAAGAAGATCCAGGAAGAGATTGATTCCTACAAGAAGGGCGGCTCACACGAGGGTATGTTCCCGGAGAGGTGGCTGCCGGCCGCCGTGGCTGTGCTTCCAGAGCCTTTCACCGAGCAGAATGGATTGGTTAACAGCACGATGAAGATTGTCCGTGGCAAGGTCGAGAAGCATTATGCTGACCGCATCGAGTACGCCTACACTGCCGAGGGCAAGAATCTACTCAACGAAAAGAACATCGAAAGCCTTTAGTGGCCGTCCCGGTCACCGGATCTTTTGAAAGACGTTACGCTGCATGAGTACATTATATTCACGTCTTGCTACATTGTCCGCATTGGCATTTGCGGTTTCCTCCCTGTTTGTCGGCTGCGGTGGATCCGGAGGCAATCAGAAAGACGAACCGGATGCGCCTTCTGTGGACGAAGTGGCGTTTGCACGGGGTGCGGATGTCAGCTGGGCTTCGGAAATGGAGTATGATATGACCCACAATCCTTCCCGGATAAGCGGAACGGCTTTCAAGGACTCCAAGGGCAATGCCGGGCTTTATCCGGTGCTTAAGGCCGCCGGGATCAACGCCATACGCCTTCGTGTCTGGGTGAAGCCTGAGGATCCGAACGGCTGGAGCGGCAAGGATGATGTCGTGAGGATGGCGAAACGGGCCGCCGAGGCCGGAATGTCGGTGATGATTGATTTCCACTACAGTGATTTCTTCGCTGATCCGAGCCGTCAGAATACTCCCGCCGAGTGGGCTGGCCTGGATCTGAAAGGCCTTTCCGCCAAGGTCGCCGAGCACACCAAGGATGTTCTGACCGCCTTGAAGTCCGCAGGAGTCACTCCGCATTGGGTGCAGGTCGGCAACGAGACCCGACCGGGAATGCTTTGGGAGACCGGACGTCTCTATAACGACAAAGGGGATATTCCGGGAGGTTGGTCAAACTATGCCGCCCTCACCACGGCAGGCTATGACGCTGTCAAATCCGTGTTCCCTGACGCTCAGGTGATTGTCCACATCGACAATGCCTATCAGGACAACACCTGGTTCTTCGACAAGCTCAAGGCCAACGGTGGAAAGTTCGATATGATCGGACTGTCGCATTATCCGATGACCAACTCCCAAATGACCTGGAAGGCGATGAACTCTGCCGCCATATTGAATATTAAGACTTTAGCCTCGAAGTATGGCTGCAAGGCGATGGTCTGTGAGGTTGGTGTCAAGGCCTCCGCGTCAGAGATCGCCACATCCACCCAATGCCTGACCGATTTTATGAACTCGGTCAAGTCCCTGTCCGTCTGCGCCGGTGTGTTCTACTGGGAGCCGCAGGTTGACGGAAAATGGAGACCTGCCATTTATGAGAAACAGGGGCGCAACTGGGGTGCCTACGATATGGGTGCATTCACATCCGATGGTTCAGCTATCACCCCGACATCAATCCTCTCGGCTTTCGGAGAATGAGGTGCGACGTTCGGTCACTTCGACAAGCTCAGTGACCGGGGATAGGGTTTTGTGGCCAGGGAGAAGGGGCAATGTGTCTGACTACTTCTCCAACGGGAAAAGGCCGTAGAGTTCGGCATCGATGCGGTCGGTGATGGAGACGAAGTCCTCGGGGCGGTTCTCGAAGTCGAGATCGTCAGCCTCAATTGTCAGGACCTTGCCGTCATATTCATTGATCCACTTGTCGTAACGGTCATTCAGGCCGCTGAGATATTCAAGGCTCATGGTCTGCTCGTAGTCGCGGCCGCGCTTCTGGATCTGCGCCACGAGGTGAGGCACCGATGATTTGAGGTAGATCAGCAGGTCGGGCTTGCGGACGGTGGCAGCCATCACGTTGAAGAGATCCATATAGGTCTCGTAGTCGCGCTTGGTGAGGTTGCCCATCGCATAGTTGTTGGCTACGAAGATGTGCACGCCCTCGAAGAGCGTCCTGTCCTGGATGATCACGTCCTTGCTCTTGGCTATCTCCAGCACGTCCTTGAATCTCTGGGCGAGGAAATATGTCTCCAGATTGTACGACCAGCGGGGGATGTCCTTGTAGTAGTCCTCCAGATATGGATTGTATGTCACCGACTCGTACTTCGGTGTCCATCCGTAATGCGCGGCCAGCATTCTTGTGAGGGTGGTCTTGCCGCTGCCTATGTTGCCTGCTATTCCTATGTGCATTATTTTTCTCCTTCTATCTCTATTCCTTCCCCGTCCCAGTCAAGATCCTCCTCCGGCTCGTTGAACGGTTGGAGGAACGGGTTGTGGGTCCTTTCGTCTGCAATCGTGGTCTTGCATCCGTGCCCCGGAAGCACATCCACATCACCCGGCAGTCCCATCAACTTATCCATTATACTGATTATCAGATGGTCATAATCCCCTCCTATAAGGTCCGAACGCCCGATCGCCCCGGCGAAAAGAGTGTCGCCTGTCAGCAGGACCTTGTCCGTCTCGTCGTAGTAGCAAACCCCACCTGGAGTGTGTCCTGGAGTGGTTATCACCCTGAAAGGTGACCCCTCAAGCGTGTCCAGAACCTCCCCGTCACGGATGTCCACCGTCTTGATCTCAGAGGAATCATGCGCTACCAGCCCGAACTCCCTCACGGCCGCCGGATTGTTGTCCAGAATCATCTTGTCCTCCGGCGACATCAGCACCGGCACTGAATATTCCTGGACGATCCTCAGCACCCCGTGCACGTGGTCGAAATGCCCGTGCGTCAGCCAGATGGCCTTCGGTGTCAGCCTTTCCGTCTTCACCAGCTCCTTAAGCTTAGCGAACTCTTCCGGCCAATAGCACCCCGGATCCACAAAAACGCAATTCCCCCTTCCGTCCCAAAGCACATAGCAATTCTCCCGGAACGAATTGAAATTAAATGTCTTGATGTTCAGTTGATGATCCTGACTCATTGATTCGTCTGTTTTACTCTTGACTACAAATTTACTGAATATTCGTTAAATTTGCGGAATAAAGCGGAAATGATGAGCAAGAAAGAATATATCGAGATCCGGGGAGCGGAGGCGCATAACCTTAAGGGTGTGAACGTTGACATTCCAAGAGGAGAACTTGTGGTGGTGACGGGGCTAAGCGGCAGCGGAAAGTCCTCGCTGGCGTTCGACACGATCTACGCAGAAGGGCAGAGACGGTACCTGGACACTCTTTCGCCTTACGCCAAGCACTTTATGGGTGTACTGGAAAAGCCTGAGGTCGAGAGCATAACGGGACTGAGTCCGATCATCGCCATCGAGCAGAAGACCACGGGCAACAACCCACGCTCCACCGTCGGAACCATCACCGAAATATTCGACTTCCTCCGGCTTCTGTACGCGAGGGCTTCGAGGGCATATTCACCGGTCACGGGGAAGGAGATGGTCCGCTACACCGACGCGCAGATTGTGGACCTGATAATGGATGAATATAAGGGGAAGAAGTGCTATCTGCTCGCTCCGTTGGTCGTGGGGCGCAAGGGACATTACCGCGAGCTGTTCGACCAGCTCCGCAAACGAGGCTACACCGATGTCAGAGTGGACGGGAATATACTCCCGCTGAACGAGGTTGATGCTTTGGACCGCTACAAAAGCCACTTCATAGAACTGGTCGTGGACAAGCTCAAGCCGTCTGAGGGCGATGAGAAACGGGTCCGGGACTCCGTGATGTCGGCTCTGAATCTTGGCAAAGGCTCGGTCGCCCTGCTGGAGTTCGGCTCTGACAAACTGAGGCATTTCTCCAAGCACCTTGTCGATCCTGATTCGGGAATATCCTTGCAGGAACCAGCGCCACACTCTTTCTCATTCAACTCCCCGGAAGGTTACTGTCCTCACTGCAAAGGACTTGGAATGATAGTGAATGTGGATATGAATTCCATCATCCCTGACAGATCAGTGTCAATCGCAGACGGGGGAATAGTCCCGCTGGGTAAAATGCGTGAGACCAAGAAATATGATGTGATCCGCTCCATCGCCCGGAAATACAACTTCTCTCTGTACGATCCTATCGACTCGATTCCGGACGAGGCCATCTCGCACATCATATTCGGAAGTGATGAATTGTTCCGTGTAGGCGAAGGTAGTCTGTCCGAAATGGTTACGTTTGACGGAATCGTGGACGACATCGACGAGAAGATCGTGTGTCCTGTCTGCCACGGCACCAGGCTGAACGAGAACGCCCGCTGCTTCAAGATTGACGGCAAGACTATCTCAGAGGTGGCGGCGATGGAGATGACCGAACTCAAGGAATGGTTCGCGTCGTTGCCAGGGAAACTAAACACAAGAGAGAACAATATAGCGCGGGACATTCTCAAGGAACTCAACGAAAGGGTTCAGTTTATGCTGGACGTAGGTCTTGACTATCTGTCACTTGACCGCCCGACGGCCTCGCTTTCCGGCGGAGAGGGCCAGAGGATCAGGCTCGCCACGCAAATCGGTTCAAAACTCGTCAACGTGCTGTACATCCTGGACGAGCCGTCAATCGGACTGCACCAGAGGGACAACCGCAAGCTGATCAACTCGTTGAAGGAACTCCGGGACGAGGGCAACTCCGTGATGGTCGTGGAGCACGACTACGAGACGATGATGAGTGCCGACTGGCTTGTGGATGTGGGCCCAGGGGCCGGCGACAAAGGCGGGAAAATATGCCTGAACGCACCTCTGAAAGCTCTGATGGAATATTCCTCGGACAACGGAATGATTCCTTCCTCATTGGACAAGGAGACCGCCGGACACTGCATATTCGGGAAGTCAAAGACGCTGGATTACCTTCAAGGGAAAGATTCGATCGAGATTCCGTCCGAGCGCCGGGCAGGAAGCGGCAAGTTCCTGAGCATCAAGGGAGCGAGGGGCAACAACCTGAAGAATGTCAGCGTAGATTTTCCGCTGGGATGCTTCATCGGGATCAGCGGAGTGAGCGGGAGTGGCAAGTCCACGCTCATCAACGAGACTCTGATGCCGATTCTCAAGAACAAGTTCTACAGGGCTAAGCTGCATCCTTTGGCTTACGATTCACTGGAGGGTGTCGAGAACATCGACAAGCTGATAGAGATCGACCAGAGCCCGATCGGACGTTCGCCGAGATCAAACCCGGCCACGTTCACGGGTGTGTTCAACGACATCCGCAACCTGTTCGCCGACACTCCGGACGCAAAGGTACGCGGGTTCAAGGCCGGCCGGTTTTCGTTCAACGTGGCTGGTGGACGCTGCGAGGCCTGCAAGGGGGCCGGAATCAAGGTCATCGAGATGAACTTCCTGCCGTCCGTGAATGTGGTCTGCGATGAGTGCAGGGGCAAGAGGTACAAGGAGGACACGCTGGCCGTGCATTACAAGGGCAAGAGCATCAACGATGTGCTTGAGATGCCTATCAGCGAGGCCTATGAGTTCTTCAAGCCGATTCCGGCCATCGCCCAGAAACTGAAAGCGTTGGTCGATGTAGGTCTCGGTTACGTTCATCTCGGCCAGTCAGCCGTGACACTTTCCGGCGGCGAGAGTCAGCGAATGAAACTGGCGGCGGAGCTGTTCAGAAAGGCGACCGGCAACACGTTGTACATCCTTGACGAGCCGACGACCGGCCTTCACTTCGAAGACATCAAGGTATTGCTCAACGTTCTGCAACAACTTGTCGATCAAGGTAACACGGTGATCATCATCGAGCATAATCTGGATGTTCTCAAGAGTGTGGACTACCTCTTCGACCTCGGTCCCGACGGTGGTCGCCGCGGCGGCCTCATCGTCGCCCAAGGCACTCCCGAGCAACTCGCCCAGAACCCCGCCTCCGTCACCGGCCCGTTCCTAAAAGAGATTCTTGCCAATGCTGCCGTTAACCGTCCATAACGCTCCTTCACAGGCGTTAATTTGTACAAATCACGCTTTTAGAGGGACAATGATCTCTTCACGAGCGTCTTTCTGTCATATTCCCGCTTTTAGAGGACGTGGGTTAAATTTAGGGATCGACTAACTTTCGGTGTATCGCACTAATATCAAGACAATTATAAGCAATGTGTTATTAAATAAATAATATGTTGACAATTAACGATTTGCAATATTTTGTGGTCAACTCGTATATATTTTTAAGCTTCATCTTCTATATTTTCGTGCCGTTATTTTAAATATGATATAGTACAGTATAGCAAGGTTAATGACAAAATTCCCATTCCAAAAGAAATCCATACGCCACTGTTTAATCGCATCGAACTGATCATACGGCACTAATAACTGAAACACGTTCCTAAGTATGAATAATTACCAGATCCGTGGAAAAACTCTATGTAATTACCATAACCAGTACCATTTACAAATGTTAAACTTGTTTTCCCACTCATTAATGGCCCTTTCAACATTTGATTGTAAAGAAAAATCTTGTGCGAATGTATAATACACCGTATTACCTGGCCAATATTTTATAACATCTGTTATTGCTCCAGATCTTGTCATAATAGTTTCAGTCTGCTCTTTTGAAAGGAGAATATCTCCTTCAATAATGGCAACAGAATCAGAAAAATGTCTTTAACCATTTTGAGTAAAATGTAAAAAATAACCTGCATCACTTTAAATTTGCAATACATTGATGTTCAAGGGTGATTCTATGTATTCAATTTTACCGATTGATGCAACTTATTTTTTCAACATTACTGAAAAGATTCGGCATTCGACATACATTCTAATGGAGTATTTGTCAAAGCGGGACATCAGAGTCTTTTAATATTTTTGACACAACAGAGAGAAGCGTATATTTACAGGAAGACGCATCCTGAGGAGGATCAAGTATTTCTTGCGCATTAACAAGCAGTTCGTACTCGTAGCCACTTTCATAGTTGAAGCCATCTATCTGGCTATGACTAATTTGCCAGACAGGGTTGTTGTCAACCTTTATCCAATAGCATGTCTCAGGCCCATTGGCTCCTGTAGCGGTGATTGTCTTTGATGCAACAATCCATTTTTCTTCCCAGCTTTTGCCATAGATAGTAGATTCTCCATCAGATTTATTACAACTGACAGAGAGAACGGCGAGAAGAGACAAAACACAAAAAAGAAGTTGTTTGTTCATAAAAAGTCTTTGTCCAAAGTTTTACAAAAAAAAGAATTGATTCCCAATCGTTAAGAATAATCATAGGCAATACTGCTTCTACGATTTCAGAGGTCAGTCTCCTATGTTGAGTCAATCGCTAGTCACGCCTACAGTACTGTCCGGCCACTAGGTCATAGGATCATATACAATACTATATCACAAATATATAATACATTACACGGAAAAGCAAGAGTAATTTATAAAAGAGCAAATAAGTTTGCAGAGTGGCACTTGAGCCAGTTCTCGCAAGCCATTAATAAGAGCAAAAGAATCTTCGCGCAACTCATGTTGCGAATTTAGCAAGTGTGTCGGTCCGTTCCACGAGGAGATTCTTGACAGAAAAGTGTAGAATACCGCATTCTTCCGCCGAAAGGCCGCACGGTATTTCCGTGGAGACCAAGCAACTGAAGATCAACAAAATGACGCACCCTCCTCAGCCCTATGTCAGGCACAAGGAGGGTGCGTCAGTATATTCATTTACAAGAGTTTGCGCTCCACGGTTGAAGGGAGGCTCGCTCTGGCGACAGCATCCGGCAAGGCTTCAAGACCAAGCCAAACGCCGCATCGGAGAGCCTATCGTTCCCAGGCGAGGGCGGAGGCGCCGAGGATGGCGGCGTCGGACTCCTTGAGCTGGGAATATACGAGCTGGACCTTGTTCTTCCAGAGAGGGAGGACGTTGTCGTTCATCGAACGGAGGATCGGCTCGGTGAGGAACTCCTTGCTTCTGGCGAGACCGCCGAAGAGAACGATGGCCTCAGGAGAAGAGAACGCGATGAAGTCGGCGAAAGCCTGGCCGAGGAGGGTTCCGGTATATTCAAAGATCTTGATGGCAAGGGCATCGCCTTCCTTCGCGGCCTCGTAGACATCCTTTGAAGTGATGTTGTCAAGGCTTCTGAGGGATGACGGCTCACTGCTCATGTCCAGCCACTCGCGGGCGGTTTTGGCCACCCCGATCGCGGAGCAGTAGGTCTCAAGGCAACCACTCTTTCCGCAGTTGCAGCGACGGCCGTTGTGGCGCACGATCGTGGTATGGCCAAGCTCGCCGGCGAATCCGTCGTGGCCATAGACCATCTCACCGTTGATGACTATTCCGCTGCCGACACCGGTTCCGAGGGTGATCATGATGAAATTCTTCATACCTCTCGCGGCACCGTAGGTCATCTCACCCATCGCGGCGGCGTTGGCGTCGTTGGTTAGGGTCACAGGGATGCCGCCCATCGCTTCGGTAAGCATCTTGGCGAAAGGAATCGAACCAGCTCTTCCCCAAGAAAGGTTAACGGCGTTCTCGACCTCTCCGGTGTAGTAGTTGGCGTTAGGAGCGCCCACACCGATTCCACGGATCTGCCCTTCGGCACCGGCATCGGTGATGATCTTCTTCAGCGCCGCGGCAAGTTCCTCGATGTAAGGCTCGACAGTAGTGTAGGAGTCTGAACGGATGACTGTCTGGGCGAGCACGGTTCCGCGCGCGTCAACAACCCCGCATTTGGTGGTCTGTCCACCGACATCTATTCCTATTACTAGATTCTGTTCCATAATATTTGGCTATGATAAGTCCCGGTGGAGAACCCCACCGGGACGGGATTTCAAATTAAGCGGTTTTCTTTACTTTAGAGCCGAAGAGGGCGTACCAAAGGATATAGGCGACACCGATGATGATAACGATGTAACTCATCAGATAGTTGGTGGCGTCAGCGACGGCACCCTGGATGAGAGGAAGGATACCACCACCGCAAACCATCACCATGAACAGGCCGGAAGCGATAGATGTGTACTTGCCGAGGCCCTCGACAGCGAGATTGAATATGGCGCCCCACATCACGGATGTGCAGAGTCCGCAGAGGATGAAGAACATCACTCCGATCGGAATCTCGGCGAGGGAGAATGACAGCTGGGAGGTGATGGCCGGGAACTTGACTGTTGTCGTGTCACCAAGGAACATTCCAAGAAGAAGGAAAATGATGGCGACAATGCCCACGAAGCTGACCATGGCGCGGCTGGAGACCTTCCCTCCGACGGAAGCTCCCACGAGACGACCACAAAGCATGAGGAACCAGTACATCCCGACAATTGTTCCAGCCACAGCGGCGCTGATGCCGATCTCGGCGGATGTCATGTAGAGGTTGACGAAGTTAGGAATACCTACCTCGACACCCACATAGACGAATATGGCGATGATACCAAGCACGAAATGCTTGAAGGAGAGGGCTCCCTTGACGCTCTCGCCGATGGTGAGCTGCTGCGTCTTTCCGGAAGCAGCAGCCGCCTCAAGCTCAGGTTCAGGAATATGCGAGGCCGCGATGATGATGAACGCCAGAGCGAAAATGCCCATCGCGATGAAGAGCGCCGGATTGGCGTCGGCGATCTGGGTGTCCTTCGTAACGTCACCGATGAGATAACCCACGAGCACAGGCACGATCGTGGCGCTCAAGGAGTTGCAGGATCCGCCCCACTGGATGAGCTGGTTACCCTTGTTTCCACCACCACCGAGAGTGTTGAGCATAGGGTTCACAACCGTGTTGAGCATACACATTGAGAAACCAGAGATGAACGCGCCGAGAAGATAGACGGCGAAGCTGCCGGCGATTCCTGAAAGGAATGTGATGCCGACTCCGACAAATCCTACGGTCACGGCCGCGAGGGCGGTGAACTTATAGCCCTTCTTGGACAGGATCATACCGGCAGGCAGGCCCATAAACGCATAAGCGATGAAGTTGGCGGCGTTGCCCAGCTGGGACATAAAGTTCGAAGCGGCGAACTGCTGCTTCACGATGACTCCGAACGGATTCTGGAATCCCGTCACGAATGAGATCATCGCGAACAGGAAGAACATGATCACAATAGCGAAAATGTTACCTTGTTGTTTCTTTTCCATTTGTAAGATGTTTTATGTTATCGAAAATATTTCGTGGCATATTCCACAAATTTAGCAAATTAATTTCAAATTTGACCGAATGGCTTCAAAAATCCGCATTGCAGAATGACCTTTATAAGATTATTACTAACTTTGAGCAAAGAATATTCATGAATATGAAAACGATAATCGACGTTAACGCCCATCTGCACACACCGTACTCCTTCAGCGCCTTCAAAGACGTGAGACAAGCCCTTGATATGGCCGCCGCCGAAGGTGTCGAAGTTGTGGGAATCAATGACTTCTACAGCCTCGACGGCTACAGGGAGTGGAATGACGAATGCGCCGCAAGGCATCTCTACCCGATGTTCAACATCGAGTTCATCTCTCTGAACAGCGAGGACCAGGCCGCCGGATTAAGAGTGAACGACCCGAACAACCCGGGACGCACCTACCTGAGCGGAAAGGGACTGGCCTATCCGGTGATACTCAGCGGCAAAGAGGCTCAGATGCTCGCCGATGTACGGGCTGAGTCCAACGCCCAGGTTGAAAGGATGTGCGCCAAACTGAACGCCCATCTGGATGAGGTCAAGGCCGGATTCAACGTTGATTTCAAATATATTGTCAAGGAACTGACCAAAGGATCGGTGCGTGAGCGTCACCTTGCGAAGGCTCTCAGGATGGCGGTTGACGCCAAAGCCGACAAAATCCAGGACAGGCTCGCCCTCTACGAGAGAATCTTCGGAGGACAGCCTCTGAAATCCGCACCGGACAACGAGGCGGCGGTGGAGAACGAGATCCGAAGCAAGCTCCTCAAGGCTGGCGGCGTGGCTTTCGTGCCTGAGGATCCTAAGGCGTTCCTGCCGATGGAGACAGTCTGCCAAATCATCAAGGCCGCCGGCGGAATCCCTACCTACCCGTTCCTCGCGGACGACGCGAAAGGCAACTTCACCGACTTCGAGGGCGACCTGCAAAAAGCCGCCGACACGCTGAAAAAGCGCGGGATCAAGTCCGTGGAATTCATCACGACCCGCAACACGACGGCCGTGCTCGAGGAATATTCCGGTTACCTTCAGGACGAGGGCTTCATCGTCACTTTCGGCTCGGAGCACAACACTCCGGCGCTGGAGCCGATCCGTCTGCGCACCCGCGACAACGCCGAAGGGCTCAGCGAGAAGCTGCGCGAGACCAACTACCGTGGA
>UMDI01066656.1_pt1 | contig 12876 bp, 14 predicted proteins | sample 1964451 | NCBI WGS metagenome assembly UMDI01 (sample SAMEA4835990, study PRJEB28245) | human gut metagenome | biome: gut microbiome; material: fecal sample | place: Denmark | collected 2008 | reverse complement strand
CATAAAGGTTACACACTCATATCATTACAACTAGGAGGTATCAACATGGCTATTCAAATCTGTAAACAATGCTGGGCCAACCCTTGTATCTGTGGAAATCAATTTAAAGATTCCACTACGGATCACATCCTTCTCCTGATGGAAGGATTGACCAAGATCCTGAAACAGAGAGATGTTCCAATCGACATCAAAGTGGATGGCAAAGATATCAAAGAACATCTTCTCAGCAAGAACCGTGGGTTGGGTTATACCAATGGAAGTACCCTTCTCTCTATCCTGGAAGAACAGAAGTTCCGGATCCCGAAAGTCTATCGAGATTACATCCAGTCGAAGACTTTGGCTTCGGAAGTATACTTCGATTTGAAGAACTCCTTATCTATCCCCCACAGGACCGCTTTTGCGGTCACCTTGTACACAACTTCCCTTGTGTACACGGACAATTCTTTGCAGTATTTCTTCTACAACCTGTTGAACGACTCAACGTGCATCTTCTGCAATCCGAAGATGAAAGAGTTGATCCGCTATACAGATTCACATCCTGAGTTCTGCAAGAACCTCTATACGGCAACCCACCAGATCCACATCATCGTTCAAGAGAAACTGAAGAAAGAAGTCGACCTCGAATGGCTGATCGCATGGGGGATCTTAACCCGTATCGATACGTTCTTCAGAGGTGATCTTAACATCAAGTTCCAAGCGATGAAAGAGATCGTTGAGCTGATCGGTGGAGGACATAACTTCACGATCAATGATGTCTTCATGCAACCGAAGGATATGGTCGATGTGATGGATCATCTCACCAGGAGAGATTACGAATGGTGTGAGATCGAAGATGATGATACTCTCCGTTACTTCTTCAACAAAGAGCAGATCAAACAGCCGTTCTTCGGTATGCTGTCAGCACATTGATAAGAGAACTATAGATACAGGGATGACGTCATCCCTGTATCTATAGAACATATGTTTACTCAGCGTTATCTTTCGGTTCTTCTGAAAGATCCAGTCCAGCAAGCTGATCACCGATTACATTGCCAAGAGACACCATTCCAGGACGGCTGTCGAGGAAAGGATCCTTGTGTTGTACCGGTTGTTTCTGCTTTGGAGGACGGTTCTGCTTCTTCTGTTGGATGGGTTTCTGGGGACGAGGCTTCTGGAACTGTTGGACAGGTTGTACTTCCCCGAGTACCGTGTATGTCCCATCATTGTTCAGACCTTCCAGTCGACGAAGCTTCCGTTCTTTCGCACGCTTTTTCCGCTCTTCAGCAGCAGCGAGGATCTGTTCTGGAGTCTTGTCTGTCTTGGTTTTGTAGAAGTCCTGCAACACTCCGCAGATGTAAGTGAGTTTCTTCGTATCGTTGTGGAGGAGTTTATCGATACTCCGAAACACGGTCTTGATCGCAACAACCCCTTCTGGAAGTTTGTATGCAGGATCCGGTACTGTACGGAACAGACGTGCTGCTGCCTGTGGCAACAGGATCCGACCACCATCTCTCGTATGAACGGCTTTGTGACAAACAGAAGCGACGAGTTCGTAGAGTCGTTCCATGTGTCTGGGACGATCTTTTTCCGGAAGCTTGTTGAGTACTGATTTGTCACAGCAGAGCTCTTCATGGAACTCTGTTAAGACATCCACCAGGACGTCATCGTAGAAGCTGTTGCCTCCCTGAAGATTGCGGTTCATCAGATCACAGAACCAGGCGAAATCATCCTTCTTCATATTGAGCTTACGAAGGGACTCGATCCGTTCTCCTGTGATTTTCTTGCGAAGAGCAGCAGCACGGCGTTCCGCTCTCTGACTGCGAACTTCTTCTTTCTCATTGCCGGGAAGGAGAGCGAGGATGATTGCCTCTGCACACTTGGCTTTGGTGGGGAACCGTTTGTTGCTGATGAACTTGTTGGTCTTGGGAACGAACAGTTCCACATGATAATGACCAAGACCGATCGCTTTGCGATGAGTTTGGATCTCGATCCCACGGAACATCACGATCCCTCTTTGCCGACTGATTTCACCTTTTTCGTTGTACTGGGTTTTGAGGATCTTCTCATTCTTGACGGCGTCATTCCAATCGTTGAAAAACTGAGTAAACATGTAAGTGTCCTTGACTTGTCAACCTGGGTGGTATACCACCCAGGTGATACTGTTCTGAATTGTTTAGACGTATGGTTGATCAGATGATCAACCCTGCGGCAGTATCATTGCCTGATCCTGCCAGATCTTTGTTGCTGTGATCCTTCTGGATCGTGTTTTCTTGATAACGTTCTCTGGTTTCGTTCAGGAAGTTGATAAGTTCCTGAGGAACCGTCTTACCGATCGCCGAGAAGAAACGTTTCTCTTCAGCGATACCGACACAGGTGAATGCAGTGAGTACATCCGGAGTCAAACCGGTATCGTTCACCACCATGCAGGCGTGAAGAACATCGCCCACACCGATCACACTGTCATCTTCTCCCGCCAGGTCTTCAGCCTGATCGCTGTTGGTAGCGGTGACAGACAAAAGATAAAGTCCTGCAGGGCAGTTCATCGTGGTGGGACGCAGATAGTGCATCTTATCGTTGTAGTCGATCTCCTCGATCTCTTTGGAGGTGAGAAGGTCGATCATTTCGATCGTTCTCTGAGCCGCTGTCTTATTGACAGCGAATCGTCCAACACCGTGGTTGTTGAAAAGCATCAATGGGAAATAATGTCCGTTCTTCTCAGCAGAGGATGCGAACGAACGAATCGTATTGATACTGTTGATGCAATCTCTCTCAGAGGAAGCATCCACAACACCAACCAGGACCACACAACGATTGCTGTTGCGAAGGATCCTGTGCGCAAGCAGAGGGGCGATCACAGAACCAGATCCACCTGCCAAACTGAACAGGATGAATGTGATGTCAGATGCTTGCTTGAACAGATCCGGATGGGTATCGATATACTTCTGGATCGCATCGAGGTTCTTACCACGGTCTTTCCCGGAGCCAAGCTCACCGATCGCATCGAACGGGATCTCCTGTGGGATCCCACTGACGTTGGACGCCGAGGTGTCGATCACTCGATAGTCGATCTTCGCATCGAACTGCGGGTTACACTTGAGGATCGCTTTGAGGATGTTCTGTCCACATCCTCCTGCGGCGATTACTTGAACCGTCGGTTGTTTCACCGAGGGATTCATCACCTTCTGTTCTTCCTGAAGATCAGACAGATCAGAAAGGTTCGGAGCAGCATATGAAGGTTTCTGCGCCATATTGTTCTCCTTATGTTAGTTAACGAGTCGAGACATATCATCTATACGCGTAGCATAAACATATATTCCAGAGAGGAGCATACCTCTCTGGAATACAACGTTATTTGGATGTTTGTCTCTTATACTCAGCTTCTACAGCTTGGATGATCTTCTTAGCCCAGGCTCGATCTGCATTTGTGATAACATACTTGTTAGCAGCATTGCGTGCAGATGATTCGTGCGTTCTGTTTTGGTGTAAAAAGAAATGCTATGGGTGTTTATACGCTCATAGCATAACTTCTATTGAAGATAATCTCCAATAGAGGACGAATCGTTCTGTTGATCTGAATAGATCTTGACCTTTTGTCCTATGGCTTTATTGAACTCTTCTTGCCACCGTTCATGTTCTTTCAATTTATGATACTGATCAGCTCTTAAATAGCGCCATCGGAAACAGTAATTATCAAACTGTTTTGAATCCGTGGTTACCCACACGAATTCTCCAAAGAACCAGACGTCTTTTTTGTCAGACCACACTTGATCAAAGAGCTCACGTGTTTCTTCTAGACTCCTGTTAGTCGAAGTAATCTGTTCTTGTTCTTTTCGTTTCTGCCACTCTTTATCGAGATACTCGTTCATAACAACACTCCTTTCAATTTAAATAGTTAACTCTAGGAAGATGTATCATACATCTTCCTAGAGTTATATATACGTTAAATCTAGATCAATTACATTCACTTCTTCTGTGAATTCATCATCACTCACGATTGCAGTTACATCACATGTAGTCTTCGTTGAACAACACGAAGTCACGACATCCACATTCCGGGCAACGAACATCCATAATCATTCTCCTTCTTTTAGTTGGTTGTTTGCATAGTATCTAGTCATCACTACTATTTGAAATATACCGTCCTCTCCTAAGCATGCTATGCAATTTACAGCACAACAAGATAGGAGACTATCATGGTCGATTTAAACGTATTGAAACCATCCAAGCCTCGTGAACAAGCGGAGGGGATCGAGGATCTGTGTACCTTAGTCTGTACATCCTACGATACTGCCAATATCGAGGAGATGGTTGCATTGGAAGAGGAGCTTTCTACTCTATTTCAATATTTGAAATTGGACACGTTGACTCCCTTGACTTTGGAAGATCTTCATAAAGTCGGTATCCTCAGTGAAGAAGCGGTGGATATAGTGAAGATCCGAAAGGGTATCGTCAGTTCTGCCAAAAGCGTTGGGAACAGTCTTGCCAAGTTCGCTGCTTGGGTTCATAACACTTTACAGAACAAGACCGTCACAGAGAAGTACATCTTGAAACGATTCGCGAAGTTAGAACAGACATTATCTACCGCTGAAACCTCCCGTGGATACGTGAAGGATGTTCCCACCTACGATGTTGTACAGAAGCGCCTAGTCGGTATCCTACAGGTCTGTGATTTCATCAAAGAGCTGTCCTCTCAACAGGATACCACAGGTGGTTACAATGATGGAATCTTCGAGAAAGTGGCTCTGGTATCCAATGGAGTGTTGAAGTTGACAGCTCCTTATTCAGAGTCTACTTATCGGAATCTGGAATGGTCGAAGCCAACCTTGTCCAACTATGAAGTTCTCAAGTCTCCTTGGAACAACTCCAATAACTTGCAGAAACTGAGAAACTTGGTAATCGAAGCCAAGTATGAATCTCTGGAAGATCTTGCAACAGCAGCTAAGGTATTAGCGAAACGATGCAGTAAGTTCCGAGAGGAGACTGCTTACGCAGCTCCTGATTACAATGAAGTAGCAAATACTTACAACGCTGCTTACGTGATCAACAAGATGGTCAAGCAGATCAACCAAGCGATCAACAAAGAGATCAACACTCTTGTGATCTCGTATATCACCCACCTTATCAACTATACAACCATTTGAGGTATCACAACTATGGCACTCTCAGCTATCCTGTTCTATACGAACAAGGTTTATCCTAAAGATATCGTTCTCGACAAAAACACGATCCCGGATGATCCCAATGAACGATTGAAAGACAAAGTCTTCATGTCTGTCGTGTTCACTGTGAAACACTTCTGTGAATACAAAGACTTCGTTGTTCCTGAGACAACATTCAAAGATGATTTGAAATGTACCAAAGAACAGATGGAGAAGATCCTGAAGTCGTTGTCAGACAAGTTCAATGTTACATTCGACAAACACTGGTTCGGTACAGTAAAGGATCTTACGATCTACGTCAAAAATCATCAGGCGAAGAAGTCCGAAGAGTCATTGTTGGATGTTGCAATAGTTGTCGGAGGTGCTGTTCTCATCGCAAATGCTGCGATCGCATTGTGGAATAAGATCTTCAAGAATGATGATTCCAAGTATTACATTGATCTTGATAAATGGGATACGTTTAAGAAAGAGTATTCCAAGATATGCGACATTATTCTTAAACAGGCGAAAGATGATCCGTTCTTCTCAAAAGACCAACACAAAACTTATACAGTTGATGAAGGTATCTCCATTTACAAGATGATCATCCAACGATTTGAAGCGTTCCTGAAACTTCCTCATAAGAAAACTGATGAATCACGTGAAGAGTATCAGAAACGTCTTCTTGATACCATGCGTAGTTTGAAATACGACGATCCTGATACATTCTACAAGAAACTCCCACAGCGTAAATCACATACTTACATCGAAGCACAATACTTCGATATTGTGAAGATTGATAGATGTATCAAAATGCTTAGTACCATTGATGAGATGTATTCCAAAATGGAAAAGCATGAAGAGAGTATTTGCGCAGACAACGATGCAAATCGTGTGTGGTTTGATCTACGTCTTGGAGGAGAACAGGACTTTTCTGAATCATTCGATTCTGTTACATTCGGAGCAGACTTCAGAAGCAATGTTCCTCGTATTTTGAAATACGTGAAAGAACAGCTTGAACGAACCAAGAAGCAATCCAAATAAATATACTCAGTAAGGATAGTGAGGATGACTCACTATCCTTACTGATGTCTTATTTTTGGATACTGTTCAACCGATCAGCCAGTCCTTTACCGAAGAGGATAATGCACTGTTGATCTTCCATCAACTGGTCGTATTCTGTCTTAGTAAGGAGACCACACGATGTGAACTGTATGTAGATCTGTTTGAACAGATCCACTTGCTGGTTGATCCCGGAGATCCCATCCAGATGTGCACCTGCAGCGAACACACTGGGAGGAGAGATCTCACAGAACATGTTGTCCGAGATCGTCTTCTCACACGGAAGGGTAAGGAAGAGAGCTCCTCCAGTACAGAGGATATAAGGACCGTGGATCCTGGTCCTCTTGCACAGTGTGGCATCTTTTAGTTTCTCCTGAAGGATGTTGTACATCCCAACAGCGAAGAACTCATCGATGTAAGATGGTGCCCAGATCTCCAAGTAATCGTTGGATGTTACCTGATCCAGCAACAAGATGAACTCGTTCATCATCTCATTACCGATCACAGGGTGACACATGCTCACTGTGTTCAGATAGAACGTCCATTTCACAACGGAAGCATCGCCTTCCTCGACTACCAGTCTTTCGAATGGGAGATTACGACACGTATATCTTAATTCGTTCTGATCTCCTCCCGCAGGAGTATCACAGTTCTGAGTTGGAATCATAGCTTCTGTGCTATAGGATTCCAAACTCGACTGAGGAAGGACTTTGGTATCATCCTGAGCATCCACAACCAGAGTAGCACCAGGAAGTGCAGACAACTTATCTTCCGTACGCTTTACGAAATCAAGCTTCATATCTCACCTCCATAACTCTCTGTTTTTCTGATGGAGTATCTTCCATAGCAGCCAACCGTTCATTCACGGTGACACCATTCAGGTATACATCTTTCCTGTGGTTTACGATATTCTCGATGTCTTCCACAGTGAGGATCCCTCTGGTGATCCGTGTCAACAACTCTGTGAAATACCGACAGAGACCTGTAGTCTGATCTTTTACATCCATCGACTTACCGAAGTATCCACCGGATGGCATATGGAACATCAAAGTAGCCATGGGGGAGATCTTCCTCACTTTACCACAGCACCAGATCACAGCGGCGATAGATGCACACATCCCGATCGCATGTGTGATGATCTGTCCCTTGGAGTTCTGGATCGCATGGATGATGTCGATACCAGTTTCCACCCAACCACCGTTGGAACAGAGATAGATCGTCATCTCATCAGTCTCACGAAGGTTCATGATCGTGTGTACCAGTTCCAAATAGGGATCCGGCATGATCACCTCTTGATCGAGGAACACAGTATACTTACACGAACCATCGTCCATAGTTTTGCCACAGATTTTACCACTCCGTCCTGGTCTTAGAGGCAGGAAGGTGGCGATCCTGGGGTTGTTCTCTTGAGGTTGTTCCATAACGATCACCTCCCGAACAGTGTGTGGAATACCTGGTGAGGACGACCTTGATCGTCCACAACAGCTCCGTTCTTCGCATCCAGGATTCCAACCACCGTTTTGGCGATAGAAACCTTGTCGACTTGCAAGATGTCAAGAAGTTGTTGATCGTGGATCGACTCACAACCAAGTGCGTTGGCGATCTCAGGGAGATGGTCTTTCGGATCGAACTCATAAGAGAGACCTTCCAATCCTTTGACATAGACTTTGGAAGCTTCTGCGTATCCAGGGCAGTCCACAGCATCGATCGTCACAAGAGCGTTCACTCGTTGTTTGATCACATTGCCTTCCTGACCGATCTTGGCAACCAGAGACCGCAAGGAGAACGCCGCGTTCTTCAGAGGATCTTCCAGACGATCCTTCAGATACGGACCATAAGGTCCAGAGCATTGGATATCACCATAGACCACAACATGTCCCTGTTCAGTAGGTTGTCCAGTCCACACACGATGGATCGTGTGAGATTCGTTCTTGGAGTCGATGAGCATCACCCGGGGAAGATCTTTGTCTTCCCAAATCATCGGATGTCCCCACTCTCCAGTGAGCTGTCCTGCTTTCAGGCGTCTCACGAAAGGAGAGTACGGGTTGGTCAGGGCATCGACCATGCTGGTAACCTCATAGTCTTTGAGGTTACGGGATACTTTACCCAACACCATCAAGGGAATGTCATGGTAAACCCCGTTCTTATCAGGTTTCAGGCTCTTCTGGTTCCCTTCCAGGAGAAGAGCTGAACTGATATCAAAAGCTATCGTGTTCATAAGTTTTCCTTATTAGAAGTTAATTGCGAAGCAGATCTTCGATATCACTCGAAGTGTCATTGTTCGGGTTGACGATCATACCGTTGATCGCATCTTGCAGATAGCCACCGATCAGTTTGGCTGTGGTACTCATCGTTGCATGAGCGGAGTCATTCAACTTCAAGAACCTCGGTGGGTTGATCATATCCGTTTTCCTGTAGAACTTACGGACATCTTCTCGATCTCTGGCAAGGTGAGAGAAGATCATCTCGAAGGTTGCATGATTCACATTCATCTTGGACTTGGTGATCTCTTTCACGATATCGAAGATGAACGCGCAGGTGTTGTAATCGATGAACTTCGGGATCTTTCCGTTCTGAATGTACTCATTGAAGAGTACATAAGCAAGGTAGGAGTTCCTCACCACTTCACGGTGGTTCAAGAACACATCTCCTTGCTTGAACAGACATCTCAGATAGTCGATCCCTCCGATGGTGACGAACTGTACATCAGAGGGTGACATGCTGATCATCGCAGGAAGGAAGATACTGTGATCTCCCACATCTTTAATGGTGAATTCGAAGATAGCCAGAGCATCTGTGGTATCTCCAATCTTCAACAACCCATATCGTTCATAGGACTTGGGAACGTAAGCGAGCATCTCGTGTCCTGTGAACAGGACACGGTCGTCTTTGTATTCCAAGTAGTCGTTAAAATTGAACATCGTCTAACTCCTATTTTACCGTATGCCACACGATGGAACTGTGCCAAGGGCTGCTTCCAGAGTGTGCTGTATTCGATTCATAGAGGTGGTTAGACTCTGTACCTATGTACCAACAAGACTTCGAAATATCGTAAGCGACGATCGTTTCCAGTTGTGCTGGATAGATGCTGTTCGCCAGTTTCCACACACGAGATGTACCAGATGTGGTAACATCCACCAGGGTGTAGTTTCCGGTACGGAGAGGATCGATGTTTTCCACATGGATCGTACTTGCATTGATGCGGGTGACGATCGGGAGCTGTTCCTCTGGTTCCACAGGTTCTTCCGGTGTGGGTGGTGTATCTTCACCACCTGGTTCTTCCTCCTCTACCGGTAATCGAGCTACCGTAAGATCGTACAAGAGATAAGAAGGAAGTCTCCTAACATCTGTGTACTCCATCGAAAATGGATTGTACTTATCGGTGTACGAAGTATTGTGTTTCCGGATCGCAAGGTTCGGAGTCACTAGATCGTACAAATTATCACGATGCATCAATCGAAGTTCTTGTTGTACAGGGAATGTTACCAACTCATTCGAGTCGTACTGGATCCTGACATAGTCGACAACTTCTCTAGTATACCGGTTGATCAAAAGACCACCTGTTTGACAAGGGAACGTCAATTTGTCCGGATAGAGAACCATAAGAGGTTCGATGAAGCTGTGAACTAGAGGTTCTTCACTATGCAAGATCGCAACAAATGGAACAGTCTTGTCCGCATACTTCTGGATCGCAAGTTCTTCTTCTGTTGTCCCAGTAAAATGATCCGGATCGTTGAACAAGTTGTGGATCGTAGCTTCCACGTTGACACGAACCATCGTAGTGTTCTTCAAGGTCTTCTGGAACTTCTGCAAGTTCGCAGCGAGGATGATCTCAAGAAGTTGTCGATCCAGTTCGATCTCAACACGGTAACGATCTCCTTCTGAGAAGATCTTAACATGATCTGTGGATGGTTCGAACATCCGTCCACCGATGCACACCATCGGGTATCCGGATGTTGTTCCTTCCGGAAGCAAAAAAGAGATCTTGATCGTAGAATGTTGGTAGACTTGGATCGATCCTTGGAATTTCACAGGATCATCGTCTTTTACAACAGTATCCTGGATCGATAATTTCTCATCGACACCTGTGATCTCAACTGGTTCACAGTCTGACAATTTGACGATCGTAAGATCACCGAGATCACTGTAATCCACAAGGAGGATGTTCTTGTTCAGGTCTTCTACTTTCGATGCTAGCTGTGCGCCTTGATAAGCGAACAGAACGTCTTCGTATACTTCTGGATAACAAGCGATCCCATTGACGAACGGGATCGTATTCTGGAACTTCACCACTTCTCCGGGGATCGCTTTGCTGAATACAAGATCTGGAAGATTCCATTTTAAACGATTGTTGTTACGGACTCCCGGAGAGCGGTGAGATCCATAACCGACATCGATCCCGAAGTTGTTCTCCACACTGTAGATGTTCAACTGTGTTGTGATATTCGTAGTAAATGGAGTTGGGATCAGTGTTTTAACACCATCTTGGATGGTCAGCATCCTGTGAGGAACCATGGTAGCAACACGATATCGATCCAGCGTGGTGAGATCCAACTTCGTTAGATACTCTTCCATCTGAGTCCAGTCGGTTACCCCATTCGCAGAGACTGGTTGTTCTGCATAAAGTTGCATCAAATCGATATACTTCATAACACCATCATCGTCTTCTAAACAGAGGACGAGATCCTGTGTTCCTTGGGAGGATAGTGCATCCGAGAGTGTGATAGCAGAGGTGTCGTAGCAGGAACTGCGACGATCTGCATGTCGTATGATACCCTTAATAAGCATGGGCAACACCTCTCGTTAAAGGTTGACTTTTAAGCATAGCATGACCTGATCAAGTGTGCTAGAACACAAAAAGAATAACCTTAAATCCGATTCGCAATTACACCGAAAGACACTTCCGGAGATAAGCTGCTGCCTTTTTATAGTTGATGCAGCGTAGCTATGTCATACTCAAAGGTTTAGATGCTGGAGAGGTCGTAACTCTCCAGCATCTAGGTCACACTACACTACCAATTGGTAAGTGTCGTAACCCGTTCGGATAACGCGCTTCACAGCGACATACCCATTGGGTGTTTTCACCCTGAGTCCGTCAACCGGAAGCTTACCCAGAGCGATCAATCGAAGTTGACGTTCTCTCTGGACGTCCTTAGACTGTTTATTGAAAGTATACCAGAAGACCCTCTCCTTCAGGTGAGGGATGAATGGTACAACCTTAACTATCCTTCCGTTGGATGTTAGTCCATCGCGCTGTAATAGAAGGACAGTTCTTATACGTGAGTAAATAACGCACGTAAATGCCTGGAACAGGCCATCGACGTAAGTCGGTGTACTCGGTAACACGAGGAAGCTCCTTCCTTCAGGTAGGAGTAGTTCACTAACAGCCATGGTACAATCCTCCTGTTTGTGTGTTGCTTACATACGACCCCTCCAGTGTGAACTAGAGGCCAATCAAAATCTTTGAGTAAATTCCAGGTAGGGTAGTATGCGTTATGCATACTACCCTACCTGTCTATTAGTTATATTTACACCACTTAGGATCGAGAACTTCCTCAATCTCATGAAGTGTTGCAGCGATCGCTCGGTTACACCTTCTCCAAGTGTATCCGTACTTCTCCACCTGCATACGTTTGAGCCTCCAGTATGCGATACGACGATTCAGTTTCTGGATCATGATACGTTTCATGATCCCAGATACGACGTTGTCGGTACTGTTGGTAATACGTTTGCTCTGTGTCTTAGTGACCATGGTGAACCTCCTATGATTTGTTATCTTCCTGGTACTATCATAAGAGTTATATATATTCGAAATATTTTGAACTACACTGTTCTAGAGGGAGTGTCACACTCCCCTAGAACAGTTATATATTCAATATGTGTTATTGTCCAAAAGACGGGTAGAAGTAATTCGTCATCGTCCCGTTCGTCTTGTTATGTCGAGTCCATTCGATATAGTTCCCTTTACGAACAGGAATGAAGTTCGTAAGATCTGTCGTACCAGAGTCTTTATCAGGTCTACGACCATCCGAGCTGGTGTAGGTAAACAGCAGCTTCGACTTAGATGCGTCAGAATAGATGTAAGTAGTCAGGATCAAAGTAGCACCTGTACCACCGCGAACCCAACGATTGTAAATCCATCCATCAGAGGGAGCCGTATAAGAAGACGCATCGCTACTGATCAACAACCCAGAAGCATAATTCGGAATACCGAGAACACCACCTTGGAGAACGGCGTTCATCGCATCGATCGCCTCCTCATACTTCTTGTCCATCTTGTTGGTGTAATCAGTGATCAACTTCAGTACATCCTGAACATTGACATATCCAGCCATGGGAGCTTGATTGAACACCTGGATGTACAACGACATAGCTACACAAGGTGCAACCACTTCGTTGGCGAAACCATGTGCATTGTTTTTATATCTGGTATACGCTGGATCTTTAATCAAATCTCCAGCTTTATTTATAGTTGCAACTCCAGATATATCGATCATACATTCATCGTCTCCTCTTGTACCATATACGGCATTACCATTAGCCCCGTATGCAGAAAGAACAGGACCTGGATTCCAAGCATCATACCTCAATGCTAAGTTGATATCAGGCAATCCACTTGTGTACACTTTATTGTGTACATTGACAGCTTGGTTGGATTCGTATCCTCTGATATATCTCGTAACCTTAGGAAGACGGA
>UMDI01039477.1_pt1 | contig 13065 bp, 14 predicted proteins | sample 1964451 | NCBI WGS metagenome assembly UMDI01 (sample SAMEA4835990, study PRJEB28245) | human gut metagenome | biome: gut microbiome; material: fecal sample | place: Denmark | collected 2008 | reverse complement strand
TATAGATTGTATAGACTTTTTGTGATATATATATATTAAATTGCTATTAGTAAAAGGAGGAGTTTTTTTGGAAGATATTGAAATTGCTAAAAATGCAAAAATGAAGAATATAAAAGAAATTGCTGAAAAAATAAATATTAATGAAGAATATATAGAGCAATATGGTAAATATAAAGCAAAAATAAATTTGGATATATTTAAAAAATTAGAAAATGAAAAAAATGGAAAGTTAGTTTTAGTAACATCTATAAATCCTACGCCACTTGGAGAGGGGAAAACAACAGTAAGTATTGGTCTTACCGATGCATTAAATAAGTGTGAAAAAAGTGCAATTGGAATATTAAGAGAGCCTTCTTTAGGACCGGTATTTGGCGTTAAAGGTGGTGCTGCTGGTGGCGGATTTGCACAAGTAGTTCCAATGGAGGATATTAACTTACATTTTACCGGAGATATTCACGCTATTACATCTGCCAACAATTTGTTATCAGCAATGATTGATAATCATATTTATCATGGAAATGAGCTAAATTTCAAAACTGTAACATGGAAAAGATGTATGGATTTAAATGATAGACAACTAAGAAAAATTAATACAGGACTATCTGGTGAAAAAAATACAAGAGAACGTATTGACGGTTTTGATATTTCTGTTGCATCGGAAATTATGGCTATTGTATGTCTATCAAAAGATTTGAATGATTTAAAACAAAGAATATCAAATATTATAATTGGATATGATATTAATGATAATAAAATAACTGCAAAGGATTTGAAAGCGGAAGGGGCTTTAACAGTATTATTAAAAGATGCTATAAAACCTAATTTAGTACAAACTTTAGAAAATAACCCAGTTATAATTCATGGTGGTCCTTTTGCAAATATTGCACATGGATGTAATAGTATAATTGCTACTAAACTTGGTTTAAAGCTTTGTGATTATGTGGTTACTGAAGCTGGATTTGGAGCTGATTTAGGAGCTGAAAAATTTATTGATATAAAATCTAGAATTGCGAATATAAAACCAGATGCTGTTGTATGCGTTGCTACAATAAAGGCTTTAAAATACCATGGAGGAATGGATATTAATGAAATAAAAAATGAAAATTTAGAATGTCTAAAAAAAGGCTCTAAAAATTTATTGAAACATATTGATAATATAAGGAATGTATTTGGTTTGAATGCTATTGTGGCAATTAACAAATTTGATAGTGATTCTAAAAATGAAATTGAATTACTAAAACAAATTTTAAAAGAGAATAATATTGAAATGAGTTTAGTTGAATGTTGGGGAAAAGGCGGAGAAGGAGCTATAGACCTTGCAAATAAAGTAATTGAAATATCAAAAAAAGAATCGTATTTTAAATTTGCATATAATTTGAATGAATCAATAAAACAAAAAATAGAAGATATATGTATAAAAATATATGGGGCAACAGATGTAAAATATACAGATATAGCAAATGAAAAAATAGATAAAATTAATAAACTAGGATATGATAATTTACCAATATGTATGTCAAAAACACAATTTTCTTTTTCAGATAATCCTAAAAATCTTGAATGTACAGAGCCTTTTTCAATAACTATAAAGGACATAAATTTAAAAGCAGGTGCTGGATTTATTGTTGCACTTACTGGTAATGTTATAACAATGCCTGGACTTCCAAAAGTTCCATCTGCAGAAAAAATTGATATAGATAAAAATGGACAAATAATTGGTTTATTTTAAAGATGTTGAAAATTGTCATTTAGAAGATATTATAATAAATTAATATGAATAAAAACACCCTGTTTTGGAAATTATATGAACAAACGGGGTGATTTTTTTGAACTTAAAAAAAATAAAAGATAGTTTAACAAAAAGTAAAAAAACAAAAATAATAATTATTACAATAATATGTATTTTTATAATTGTATGTAATTCGATTTTATTTATAAAATATAGTACGGCATTATCTAAATATGGTTCAAGGGGAGAGGAAGTACGTACAATACAAACAAAACTTAAACGATGGGGATATTATTCAGATGGAATAGATGGGATATATGGTACTAAAACAATGAATGCAGTAAAATATTTTCAAAGAAAAAATGGATTAACTGCAGATGGAATAGCTGGAACTCAAACATTAAAAGCAATGGGAATAATGAATAGCTCTTCAACAAGTACAAGCACAAGTGTAAATTCAAGTGACTTAAATTTACTAGCAAGAGTTGTATATGCTGAAGCAAGGGGAGAAGTATATACAGGACAAGTTGCAATTGCTGCAGTTGTATTAAATAGAGTAAAAAGTAGTTCTTTTCCAAACTCAATAGCAGGTGTAATATATCAATCAGGAGCATTTACAGCAGTATCAGATGGCCAAATAAATTTAACACCAAACGAAACAGCAAAAAAAGCAGCACAAGATGCACTAAATGGATGGGATCCAACATATGGATGTATATACTACTTTAATCCAAATACAGCGACTAACGCCTGGATATGGTCAAGGCCACATGTAATAACAATAGGAAAACATCGTTTTTGTAAATAAATATGGAGAGCAAGTCGTAATGGGGATGTGTCAATTAGAACCGTCCCCATTGACACAACATATGCTATTGTAAATTAAATACTCATTTGTTATAATAAAAAATAAATTTAAACTAGATAGGAGGAAAAAGTATGTTAAATCAAATAGAATGTTTAGGACATAGTTCAATTAAAATAATTAATGAAAATCAATATATATACATAGATCCATATGATATTAATCCAAAAAATCAAAAAGCAGATATAATATTTATAACACATAATCACTATGATCATTATTCAGAAGATGATATAATGAAAATAAAAAAAGAAAATACAGTAATTGTTGTGACAAGTGATCTAACAAATGCTGTTAAAAAATTAGGGTTTGATGAAAAAAATATAATAACAGTAATTCCAAATGAACAATATAAAATAAATGATATTAATATAAAAACAATACCTGCATATAACACAAACAAAAAATTTCATCAAAAGTCTAATAAATGGGTAGGATATATTTTGAATATAAATAATTGCAATTACTATATTTCAGGAGATACAGACATTACTGAAGAAAATAAAAAAGTAAAATGCGATATAGCTTTTGTTCCTGTTGGAGGAACATATACCATGACAGCAAAAGAAGCTGCAGAGCTAATAAATATAATAAAACCAAAGATTGCTATACCTATACATTATGGTAAAATTGTTGGTTCAAAAAAAGATGCTGATGAGTTTGTAAATCTATTAAATGTTGAAATAGATGGTAAAATTTTAATAAAAAATTCTAATTAGTATTTGTTGTAATGAAGAAATAATATGAAAGTGTTGAAAAATTGGGAAAAATATGGTAAAATAATAATATTAATTCTTCAAGGAGGAGCTTAGAAAGATGAAAAAAGTCAAAATAGAGGCTGGTATTGCCTACTATTACAACCCTGAAAAGAAAAAAAATGAGGTAATCGGTGTCCCACAAGTTGTGGAAAATAAGATTATCGGAATCGTCAATCCGGAGGAAGGACTCGTATACCGGATTGTAGAAATTCAAGGAGAAAAATTCATCCTATAATAACGCAAATTTATTATGGGATACAAAAAGCAGGTGGCATTGAAAAATCAAGGTCACCTGTTCTTTTTATACAAAATAAAAATTGTATTCCTAAAGTTGACAAATACCTAATATATTGATAATATATGTATGAAAAAATGAGGTGATAAAATGGTATTATATCCTAATTTATTTTGCAAGGATGTAACAGAAATAACGATAGAAATATTAAGAAAAAATAACATAAAAGGACTAATATTAGATGTGGATAATACCTTAATAGATTATCATAGAAATTTAGACCAAAAGATAAAAAAATGGGTTGATAATTTAAAAAAGGAAAACATTAAGTTTTGTATAGTATCTAATTCAAATAATCACGAAAAAGTTAAAAAGGTATCTGAAGAATTAGATATTCCATATTTTTATTTTGCAAAAAAGCCATTTAAAAGTGGTTTCTTAAAAGCAAAAAATAAAATGAATTTAAACGAAAAAAATGTTGCTGCAGTAGGTGATCAAATTATGACAGATGTTATTGGAGCAAATAGATGTAATATGTTTTCAATATTAGTTGAACCTATAAACGAAAAAGACATATTTATAACAAAAGTAAAAAGACCTATAGAAAGATGCATTATGAATAGATACTTCAAAAAAATGCAGAAAGAGAAGGAATAAAATGTACATAAATGATATAAATATAATTGCATATGTTATAGTTGCATTATTAGGAGCTGTGGCAGGCCAAATATGTGATTTATTAAATTTTATATTGCCAAAACATAAAAAGATATTATCAATAGAAAATACAAAAAAATATTTAAAATCAACTAAACCAAAATATTTACTAATGGTAATACATATTATTATATATTTAGGTATATTATATAGGTATGGAATAAATGATGTAAACACAATAAAATATATGATATTAACCCCAATGATTATATCTGCATTTTACATAGATTATAAAATGCAAATAATTCCAAATAGATTAACTTTAACCATATTTGAAGTTGGATTAATCTTTACATTTATACATGGAATATTTAATTTGAATGTAGCATTAAGTATGTTTCAAGGATTTATAGTTGGAGGGCTAATATTCTTAGCAATAACAATTATTGGAGGATTTATATTTGGTAAAGAAACAATGGGATTTGGAGATGTCAAAATGATTGCTGCATTAGGTTTGTACTTTGGAGTGCAGGGAATTATAGCAATATCAATAATATCGTTTTTAATTGCTGCTTTATTCAGTATAGTTCTATTAATTATTCAAAAAATTAGACATAGAGACTTAATTGAGTATATAGCCTTTGGTCCATTCATTGTAATTTCAGCATTTATTGTTATGTTTGTTCCAATTGAAACTCTAATAATATTACCATTTGTAATTTTATCATTTGGAAAATATAAAGTATAAAAGTAAAAGAGGGATGTGTATGAATTCTAAAATAAAATGGTTACGAAATAAATTAAACGGATTAAATATGCAAGGTATGATAGTAACAAATCCTGTTAATATAAAATATCTAACCAATATTGAAGCAGAAGGAATTTTATTAATTACAAGAAAAGAAAATATATTTTTAACAGATAGTAGATATATAGAGCATGTAAATGCAATTTTAACAATTGAAGATGGAATTGTTGTTTATAATATAAAAGATTTAATACTTGATGATTATGAAAATTTCTTTTTATTTTGCGAAAATGTTGGATTTGAAGAATCACATTTAACATATTTAAAATATAAAGAATACATGCATAAATTTAGAATAAATAATTTCGAAGAAACAGAAGGAATTATTGAAAAACAAAGAATGATAAAAGAAGAAGAAGAGCTTGAAAAAATAAAAAAAGCTTGTAGTATTACAGATGATTGTTTTGAACATTTAAAAAGTTTTATAAAAGTTGGAATGTCAGAAAAAGAAATTGCAAATGAAATAGAAAACTTTTTCTTAAAAAATGGGGCAAATGAATTAGCCTTTGATACAATAGTAGCATCAGGAAAAAATTCATCAATGCCACATGCAGTACCAACTGATAAATTAATTGAACCAGGTGATCCAATTACAATTGATATGGGATGCAAATATAAGGGATATTGCTCTGATATGACTAGAACAATATTTGCAGGTTTTGTTCCTCAATATGTAAAACCAATATATGACTTAGTACTAAAAAATCAAATACAAGTAGCAGAAAATTTAAAAGAAGGAGCAAATATAAAGCTATTATCAAAATCAGTAGAAAATGACTTTAAATTAAATGGATTTGATATGCTACATAGCATAGGCCACGGAGTTGGATTAGATATTCATGAATATCCTTTTTTCGGAGCACGAGTTGACTTTTTATTAAAGGAAAATATGGTTGTAACAGATGAACCAGGAATATATATACCAAATAAATTTGGTGTAAGAATAGAAGATACTTTATTAATATCAAAATATTCAGCAATAAGCTTAACAAAATCAGATAAAAATTATGTTATAGTGTAACATAAAAGAAGATAACATAAAAAAATCAATGACAGTATTGATTTTTAAGCTAAAATAGTGTATTATATATAAATATGAAAAAAATTTAAGGAGGAAATTATAATGGCAGAAGTATATATGGCAGGAGATTTTAGAAATGGAACAACATTCGAAATGGACGGAAATGTTTTTAAAGTAGTTGAATTCCAACACGTAAAACCAGGAAAGGGTTCTGCATTTGTTAGAACAAAATTAAAAAATGTAATATCAGGAGCAGTTATTGAAAAAACATTCAATCCATCAGAAAAATATCCAGGAGCAGAAATTGAAAAAAGAGAAATGCAATATCTATACAATGATGAAGATTTATACTATTTTATGGATAATGAAACATATGAGCAAATGCCTTTAAATAAAGAACAATTAGGAGATAGCTTAAAATTCATTAAAGAAAATATGAATGTTAAAATATTATCATATAAAGGAAAAGTTTTTGCAGTAGAACCACCAATGTTTGTTGAACTAGAAGTAACATATACAGAACCAGGATTCTCAGGAAATACAACAACAACATCTGGAAAACCAGCAACATTAGAAAATGGTTATGAAATATCAGTTCCACTATTTGTTAACATAGGAGATGTTATAAAAATAGATACAAGAACTGGTGAATACATGGAAAGAGTTTAATCAGAAAGGAATTTAATATGTCTGAATTAAGTGATAAATATCGTCAAATAATGGACGAAATAGATGCAAAAATTACTGATGAAAAGGAGCTTGAATTTGTCAAAAGTAAATTATCAGAAGTATCAATAATATTTATAGATATTATTGATAGACTAAGTGAAGTTATAAATGAACGAGTTACTGATATAGAAAAAGGACAAAAAAACATAGAAAATAAATTAGCAAAAGTTCAAAATGTAATTGATGTAATCGAAAAAGACATTTACGATGACGATTTAGAAATCGAAATCGTATGTCCATATTGTAATAACGAATTCATGGCAGAAATAAACGAAAATGAAGATAATGAAATTGAATGTCCAGAATGTCACAATATAATAGAGCTTGATTTAAACGGCGATATAGAAGATGAAATAGGGAATAATACTGGATGTTTTGGAAATTGCCCATCATGTGGAGGTTGTGGTTTTAAACAACAACATAACAGTGATGACGATGATGAAGACATATAAAATTAAATTTATACCAAATTGATAGAAATATCAATTTGGATTTTTTTATAATAGGAAGGTTTGATTTGGAAAAAAAATATATAATGAGGATCAACAAAAGTACCTCAAATATGTTTTTGAAGTTTTTATGGTAAATCTTCATAATCAGTATCTGTCATTTCTTCTATGATATATATGAAATACCTGTATTATATGGAATCGAATCAATCACCTTCTTTTAATTAGTTTATCTAGCCTGAAAACGGATAATTCATTTTACACTCACATTATAGATTATATAACGGGAGGCGTGTGGATTTCAATAATTATGGATTTTTTATTGGGGATTCGAAGAATATTAAGTTACCATCACAATTACATATTGTTGTATCATGTCCAAAATAAAGTTCTATTAAAAGATTCTATTTTCATAATTGATTACGTATTTTTTTATAATTCAAAAATCATATCTGAATGTTTATGCGTTTTTGCATAAATAACATAATATCGAACTATTTTAAAGTTTTGATTGGAATATTTTTATAAATCCATATGCATGTACTTTTTTCTATACGTTTGTTATCTTTATGACATTCATAATAATAAGTTATATATGTTACATTAATCATTTATTCTTGACTGGCACATTGTTGGTTTACCAGTATATCAAACTACATAATGTATGTTGGGGTTTATTGAAGATATATTGCTGGGTTAGACATAAAAACTTCTAAGTAATAATAACAGAAGAAATATAAATAAAAATAAAAGAAAAGAGCTCAGGATTGTAAGTTCTAAAGGATGGAATTTATTCTGCTTTTTTATTCAAAATCATTCAAAACTTTAATTCTTTCATAAGCAGTTCATTATATTGTTATCATATAAATATGTATGAAAAAAACAATAAAAGAAGTAGAGTCCTTATACATAAGACCCTACTTCTTTTTTTGTTTTTTTATTTAGCGCTTAGAGATAAGCAAAATCTCACTTTCAGCATCAACCAAAGAAACTTCTAAGCAATCATTGTTTAACATAGCAGTTTTCATCCAATTAATATTTCTTTCGGTTTCTGTTTGATCACATTGCTGATTTTCAGGGTTATATATTCCTTTAATAGGTATACATTTTCCATTAGATACGTTAATGTATCCATTTGAAATCGAAAAAATGATAACTCCACCGGGTTTAACAGAATGAATAGCCTTGTTAACAATAGAATCAAGGTTATTACCTGCACAGTAAGCAGCGCGTAGACTAATGAAAACATCAAATTTATTTTCTGGGAGTTCTACTGCGTCCATTGATGCACATATGAAATTGATATGTGGATAAAGTGATTTGCCAGCAGAACAAGCTGTTTCAGAGATTTCTACTACATCGAAAGACATCGATTTAAAAAAATCTTCAAAGATGATAGCAAGTTCAGAGCCATTATTGGCTCCCAAGGCAAGGACTTTTTTAGAAGTAAGATCCTTTCCAATAATTTTTTGAATTTCATCTAAGATAATATGATTCCAACTTTCACATACAGAACGATAGTCTGTTAAATATGAATAGCTACCATATTTCTTATTAAATGCGTATGACCGTGCTTCTGCAGCGATTTGATCAAAAAGTGCTATTTGAGGACTGGGAAGTTGTTTATGATATTTTTCAATAAATACATTCCAGAACTCTGAAGAGTCAAAAACAACGGAAAAACCATGACTTTTGAAATACTCTTCAACCAATGATTTTATACTAGATTCGTACCAATTGTTCATGCCAATACCTCCATGTGAATTTACAAACTAAATTTTAGCCTATAATTATGTACAAGTGCGAACGCTAGTATTATACCAAGAATTTACATAAAAGTAAATAGATTGATGATTTATTGTGAAAAATTTTCCCATGTCTTTATTGCTAAATGTACTATTAAGTGATATACTATATATGGTGATATGAATGGAGAAAATTTTAACATTTATTGTAAATGAATATAATGAAATATTACTATTAAAAGGTAGTGAAAGTGATCCACAATTTAAAAGCTCTTTTTGGTATGTAGTAACGGGTGGTTGTGAAGAATATGACTTAGATAGAGAAGAAACTGTTAAAAGAGAAGTAAAGGAGGAGACCAATTTATTAACTAATAATAACATTTACTTAAATTGGATTTTAGAATATGAGTCTTTAGGAGTACAATGTAAGGAATATGTTTATATAAGTTTTGTAAAAAAAGATAATATTGTATTAAATGAAGAAAGTATAGATTATAAATGGTGTACATTTGATGAATTTATAGAAAAAGTAAATTGGTTTGGAGATAAGAAAATATTAAAAAAAGTTTTAAAATTAGCAATTCAAAAACAGACTTTTTTTAAAAACGAAAAGATAGAAAAATTTTAAAAACACAATAAAAAATATTGTGTTTTTTATATTAGTCGTTGACAAGGTGTACATAAAATGATATACTAATGTAGTAAAAATACTTTATGAAAGGGTGAAAAGGATGTTTTACGATGAAAAAGTTGTAAATATTCGTAACACTAGCATTACAGTACCCGTCGAACAAACTCATGACATTAATAGTTTGTTTGTGCGGAAAATTATCTCTTTAATGAGGGATGGATGTAAAATCCTTGATATTGGAACAGGAAATGGATTTGTATTAAAAAAAATTCAGGAAAATTCTGATATTAAAAGCACATTGACAGGAGTTGATAATTCAAGAGAGATGGTAATCACTGCCAGAAAAAATTTGGGAAAAAGTGCAATTATTCTTGAAGGAGACAATAATAATCTTCCTTTTGCAGATAAGTCTTTTGATATTGTTACTGCAAAAAATGTAACTATATATAATTCGGATGAGTTATATAGGATACTTAAAGATGAAGGATATTTTGTTTTTAGAGAATATGGTCCGAGCAAAGGTATGATTGAAATAGCTAATTTGTTTAGAGACAGACTTATTAGAAGCAGAAAAATCGAGTACTATTCTACTAAACTTGAGAAATCTGGATTTGATATTGTAAGTATTGAACAATATGAGGTGCATAGACAGTACCAAAGTGTTCAAGAAATTATCAATATTACTAAGAGTTTTCCTTTTATTGAGTGCTACTCTAAAAAAGATGAAGAAATAATAAGAGAAAGCTTAAATGGTAATTGTAATATAACATCAGATCCATTTATCTTAGTTGCTAAAAAACATGAAAAGAGAGGTAAACATTATGAAAAAAGTAGAACTGCTATTTGACACAATCCGGTCACCGTATGATATCGCACATATAATTCAGGTTGCTAGCGCAATCGATTGTGTTATTTATACGGCAGGTAAAAACTCAATTCCCTTTGATATTCCTAAGGTCACAAGTAAAGTTAGGTCTTGGAATATTACAGGTGAAGTAAAGGAAATCCACTACGATACCTTTGAAGAAGCTATTGAAGACTTGAGGTCAAAGGGGAAATATCTTGTTGGTACTTCTGGAAATGCCAATAAAATATTTTATGATCTGGAATTACCAGATCATAAGGACATTGTTGTGGTTTTTGGCACAGAAACTTCGGGCTTAACTCTTGCTAAACAGGAAATGCTTGATGAAACTATTAAGTTACCAATGGATAAATCAAAAGTTGATTTTCTTACGTTACCAGTTGCTGTTTCAGCGATTGCATATGAACTCTATCGCAAATATAATTTGGAATAGGAGGGAATAACATGCTTAAAGGTAAAGTGGTTTATGTTGTAACAACCGGTGCTAACAAGAGCAAGGATGTGAAGATTCTTTTGGATTATCTTAAAGCAGAAGGAGCAACATGCATTTTAATTCCTACTGCAACTAGTTGTTCAATAATGGACTTAAGAACTGTTGAAGGTTATCTAATAAAAAAAGATTATACCTTTAATAGGGCAGAATCTATCAAAGAAAGGATTCCAGAGGAGGATGTGATTGTTGTTGCACCATGTACTTTTAATACATTTTCCAAAATTGCTAATGGAATTGCCGACAATTATCCATTATCAATTATCCATGCAGCAATTGGATATGGTAAGTACATTGTAATAGCTCCTTCTATGAATCAGGGATATTTCAACCATCCTATAACCAAGGAAAACTTTACTAAGATTAATTCCTTTGGTAATGTTTCTATTGTATATCCAGAGTATATCTATAAAGAAGATGGAACTTTGGATAGGATTACAATGGCACCATGGGAAAAGATTTTAGATAATGTCTGTCATAGATATACCAAGATTAGATATTCTGATAAAAAGATTGATTACGATATGACGGATATTATTACAAAGTATTTTCCGGAATTTTTTACGGTTGGAAAATTTTTACAAGAAAATCAGTATACCAATGGTGTAGCAGGATTTATTGCAAAGAAAATACCAGAAGGTATTTTAATAACAGCTACTGGTTCCACTGTAGGAGCCTTGAAACGGGAAGATCTTACTCTCATTCTTGATTGGAAAGATCATATTGTTTCCTGGGCAGGAAATGTCAAACCGTCTTCTGAAACACCATTAATTCTTGAACTATTTGAAAATTTCAACAATAAGAATGTTATTGTACATGGTCATTGCAAGGATATTACCTATAGCAGTAAGACTTTGAAGTACAATAGTAGTGAATATCTCCGGTACGGAGAATGGGGAGAGCTCTATAAAATCAAACCTGTAATAGATAAATACCAAAAAGGTATTATGAAATTACATGGAGAGATTATTATAGCAGATACTTTTGATGACGCATTGTCAATGTATTTTGATATGTATAAAGAGACCTTATAAATAGCGATAATTTTCCAAAAGAGACTAGAAATACTAGTCTCTTTTTGCTTTTTTTTATAGAAAAAATATATAAAAAGAGTCTCAACAAAAATACCTCAAATATGTTTTTGAATTTTTTTATGGTAAATCTTCATAATCAGTATCTATCATTTCTTCTATGATATATATGAAATACCTGTATTATATAAAATTATTATATGGTATCGAATCAATCATCTCCTTTTAATTGGTTTATCTAGCCTGAAAACTGATAATTCATTTTTACATCCACATTATAGATTATATAACTGGAGGCGTGTGGATTTCAATAATTATGGATTTTTATTTTGTATTTGAAGAATATTAAGTTACCATCACAATTATATATTGTTGTATCATGTACAAAATAAAGATCTATTAAAAGATTCCATTTTTGTAATTGATTACGTATTTTTTATAAATCAATATGCATGTACTTTTTTTCTATGCGTTTGTTATCTTTATGACATTCATAACAATAAGTTACATATGTTCCATTAATCATTTATTCTTGACTGGCCTACTGTCGGTTTAACAGTGTATCAAACTATATAGCGTATGGTTAGGTTTTATGTAGATATAAAAAACATTATTATATTTTTTATAAATTCAATTCTTAAAATGTTCAATTCAAAAAAATCTTTTTCGGATAAATTATTTGGTAAATAATCAGAAAGTAATTTTGACCATCTGAAATGAAGTGCCTTGAAATTTTGAGACTTATTATGTCCATAATTTATTGAACATTGTAAAAATAATATGTCTATTTTTGCAACGAATAGATTTTTTCATAGAAATGACCATACCTTGAGCATGTTATATACCACAAGTATTGTAAAATCCTGATTGGCATAAAAAATGTACAGACTTTTGGTAATGATCACAAACACATAGTGCATATCTATAATATGGATTACCACAATTAATTATTTTTTCAGCTTCATCAAAAAAATGTCTAATATCAAATTCTGAATTTCTAATAACATAATTATCTCAATGACCATTGAATATCTACTTTATTGTGAACTCTG
>UMDI01063738.1_pt1 | contig 13078 bp, 9 predicted proteins | sample 1964451 | NCBI WGS metagenome assembly UMDI01 (sample SAMEA4835990, study PRJEB28245) | human gut metagenome | biome: gut microbiome; material: fecal sample | place: Denmark | collected 2008 | reverse complement strand
CCTGTTCATTGTAATATACCTTCCACACACCACAACATTTGCAGTTCTGTCCTTTATTAAAAATGAACTCCTTTACATCTTCTACAGGATATCCAAGAAATAAACCTATCTCGTGTGGAAAACAGGGCTGTGTCATAAGACGTTCCTTAAGTGTATTAATACATGCCTGTATACTTCGTTCTATGTATCCATAGCTGGATAATATATTCCATACATCATCATTATTGACTGCCTTAAATAACATACTTGGTCTGTATACATATATCAATGAACTCATATCTGTCTTTCTTAAGACTTCTATATATACGCCCTTCTCATTAAGGTTCATATTGGCAGTCTTAATCTCAGAATCGAATTCATCTTCTGATACAAATCTATAATTAAAAAGATTAGCCATCTTAATTCCAGCCAATGTAGGTGCACATTCTTTTACAATCTCATTCTCCAGCTTTCTAAGCATATAATCTCCATTCCTTATATTACGCATTACTCTGCCTGCTGTCTGTGTCAGTTACAATTAACAAGCCTTTCCGTCTGCTACATATTCCTGAAGAACTGCATTAAGTGATGAAGCACTGCTTGAATGTGAACGCACAATCCGAATGTCCTTGCTCTTTGCTTCTGTAACAGCACTATGTACCATTTTGTGTGATACTGTGTTAGTAAAAAGTATCATAAGGTCAGGGTTGCCAATCTTCTTGCCAAAGCCACTCTTCTCCTTAACAAATACCTTAGCCTTACAGCCGTGCTGTTTACATATCTTCTCATATTGACATACCATACATTCGTTACCACCAATTATAACTACACTCATATTAGTCCTCCTTATCCTGCGAAATAGATATATAGTATACATCTCACTGTTAGTTTTATTCTAACTTATGTTAGTTGTTACTAACCTATGATTTTTAAATAAACGGGTCTGGGACCCGTTAAATAAATATAAAGGCATATGCGTTAGCTGTTACTAACTATCATTATAATAATCTAACTTAATTATTTTGTCAACAGCTTTTTATTACTTTTTATTATCCTGATTCTACATAAAAAACTCCTGATGTACACTATACAAACCTTTGTCAGTCCAGGATTACTTGTATAATATACATCAGGATTTTATAATTTTGATATTCTGTTATTATGCACAGATAGTTATACTATTTATTTAAAGTACTTAACACCAGACTCGAATATCTTAATATCCTGTTCTCCATAGATATTAATAGCTACCGAATCACCACGTCTTTCAGAATGTGCCATCTTACCTAGGCATCTTCCGTCCGGGCTTGTGATACCCTCAATAGCCATATATGAGCCATTGACATTCCATTCTTCGTCCATAGATACATTGCCTTCCGGGTCACAGTACTGTGTTGCTACCTGACCATTTTCAAAGAGCTTATCAAGCCATTCCTTAGGTGCAACAAATCTTCCTTCACCATGTGAAGCTGGATTGCAGTATACTCCGCCAAGCTTTGCTTCTGCAAGCCAAGGACTCTTATTAGTAACAACCTTTGTATATACCATCTTAGAGATGTGACGGTTAATTGTGTTAAATGTAAGTGTAGGTGAATTAGAATCCTGTCCTGTTATCTTGCCATTAGGTACTAATCCGAGCTTGATAAGAGCCTGGAAACCATTACATATACCAAGTGCAAGACCATCTCTTTCATTAAGGAGCTTCTCAACTGCTTCCTTCATCTTAGCATTGCGGAAGGCTGTTGCAAAGAACTTAGCAGAACCATCTGGTTCATCACCTGCTGAAAATCCACCTGGGAACATAATAATCTGTGACTGGTTAATTGCTTTTTCAAATTCATCAACAGATTCTCTTATGCTTGCAGCATCAAGGTTCTTGAATACTTTGACAATAGTATCTGCACCAGCTCTCTCAAACGCCCTGGCACTGTCATATTCACAGTTAGTACCTGGGAATACTGGTATAAATACTGTTGGCTTCGCAACCTTATTCTTGCATACATATACATTGCCCTTTGAATATACAGGTGACTCAACCCTATCAGTTTCCTTAGAAACCTTTGTTGGGAATACACCCTCTAATGTATCTTTCCATACACTTAATGCTTCCTCAATATTGATTGAAACATCTTCATATGTAAACTTAGCTTCTTCTGTTACTGTACCAACCTTAGTATAAGCTGCCTTAATCTCTAAAAGCTTAGAGCTGTCTACTTCTGCTACTATACAGCCATATGCTGGTGCGAATAATTCTTCCTTTGATACAGATGGCTCAACAGCAACACCAAGCATATTACCAAATGCCATCTTGCTTATTGCTGTAACTAAGCCGTTAGCATCAAGAACATATGCAGACACAATTGCCTTGCTCTTAATAGCTTCGTGGATAGATGAATATAATTCCTTAATCTGTGAGAATACAGGAAGGTCATATTTATCTCTTTCAATGTCAAATCTTACAAGTATATTGCCAGCTTTCTTTAATTCAGGTGTGATAATATCCTGCTCTTTAGCTACATCAATAGCAAATGAGCATAATGTAGGTGGTACATCTATATGTTCAAATGTTCCTGACATAGAATCCTTACCACCGATTGATGGAAGTCCTAAGCCAATCTGTGCCTCATATGCACCAAGAAGTGCTGCAAATGGCTGGCTCCATCTTGAAGGATCTTCTGTCATTCTTCTGAAATATTCCTGATATGTAAATCTAATCTTGCTGTAATCGCCACCAGCCGCAACAATCTTAGCAACCGAGTCTGTTACTGCATACATAGCTCCGTGATATGGACTCCACTTAGAAAGATATGGATCAAATCCATAAGCCATCATAGTTACTGTATCGCACTTGCCCTTAAGCACTGGAAGCTTGGCAACCATAGCCTGTGTCTCTGTAAGCTGGTACTTTCCACCAAATGGCATAAGTACTGAACCAGCACCGATTGAACCATCAAATCTTTCAACAAGTCCCTTCTGTGAACACTCGTTAAGGTCTGCAAGTGTCTTAAGCCATCTGCCCTTAACATCATCTACTGGCTTAGCTTCAAGGTAATTAGCCTTGTCATCTGGGATATCTACAAGTACTGATGTCTCCTGATGTGCACCGTTAGTATCAAGGAAAGCTCTTGAAATATTAACGATATCCTTGCCTCTCCAGTTAAGTACAAGTCTTGGTTCTTCTGTTACAACTGCAACCTCAACAGCTTCAAGGTTCTCCTCTGTGGCATACTCTAAAAATGCTTTAACATCTGCTGGGTCAACAACAACTGCCATTCTTTCCTGTGACTCTGATATAGCAAGTTCTGTTCCGTCAAGACCTTCATACTTCTTAGGAACTTTATCTAAATCTACTGTAAGACCTGCTGCAAGTTCACCGATTGCAACTGATACACCGCCTGCACCAAAGTCATTACATTTCTTAATAAGCTTAGTTACTTCCGGACGTCTGAAAAGTCTCTGCATCTTACGCTCTGTAGGTGCATTACCTTTCTGAACCTCTGCTCCACAAGTCTCTATAGACTCCTCTGTGTGAACCTTAGATGAACCTGTAGCACCACCACAGCCATCACGTCCTGTACGTCCACCAAGAAGGATAATAATATCTCCTGGATCAGAATTCTCTCTCTTAACTGCGCTTCTTGGAGCTGCCGCTATAACTGCACCAATCTCCATACGCTTAGCAACATAATCCGGGTGGTATATTTCTTTAACATAACCTGTAGCAAGACCAATCTGGTTACCATATGAGCTGTAGCCATGAGCCGCTTCTGTAACAATCTTTCTCTGTGGAAGCTTGCCGTGAAGTGTATCTGCTACCGGAACTGTAGGGTCTGCCGCACCTGTGATACGCATAGCCTGATATACATATGTACGTCCTGAAAGTGGATCTCTTATAGCTCCACCAAGGCAGGTAGCAGCACCACCAAATGGCTCTATCTCTGTTGGGTGGTTATGAGTTTCGTTCTTGAAGTTTACAAGCCACTCCTCTGTCTTTCCGTCAATCTCAACAGGAACAACTATAGAGCAGGCATTAATCTCATCAGACTCTTCCTGATCTTCAAGCTTGCCTTCTGCCTTTAACTTCTTCATACCCATAAGGGCTAAATCCATAAGACATACGAACTTATCTTTTCTGTCTTTATATATAACAGCTCTGTCAGCAAGATACTTATTGTAAGTTTCTTCCATAGGAGCTCTGTAATATCCGTCCTTAAATTCTACATTCTTTAATTCTGTAGCAAATGTTGTGTGGCGGCAGTGGTCAGACCAGTATGTATCAAGAACTCTGATTTCTGTCATAGATGGATCTCTGTTCTCTTCATTCTTGAAGTAATCCTGAATGAACTTGAAATCCTTAAATGTCATAGCAAGACCAAGTGAATCATATAATTCCTTAAGCTTGTCCCCGCTCATATCCTTGAAGCCATCAAATACAACAACATCTGCTGGTGTATCAAACTTAGTAACAAGTGTATCTGGAAGCTTCTCATCAGCTACTCTTGAATCTACCGGATTGATACAATGGTTTTTAATCTTAGCCTTATCATCATCTGTAAGCTTGCCTGATATAATATAAGTAGTTGCAGTCTTAATTACAGGAGTTTCATTCTCATTAAGGAACTTAACACACTGCTCTGCCGAATCAGCTCTCTGGTCGAACTGTCCCGGAAGATATTCTACAGAAAATACAAAATCATCATCTGAAGCCTTAAATTCATTCTCATACACATCATCAACAGGTGGTTCTGCAAATACTGTTGTAAGTGCTTTCTTATATGTCTCATCAGAAAGATTCTCAATATCATATCTGATAAGCACCCTTACATCTGTAATTGTCTTAATACCGAGATAACCTGTGATTTCATCGTGTAACTCCTTTGCATTAACAGCAAAAGGTTTCTTTTTCTCAACAAAAACTCTTTTAACGCCACTCATTTTAATTATTTCCTTTCTTAATCAGCTGTACTCCTGTCACTACTATTTCAACAAGAATGTAAAATATTTTATCATATCATTACTAAAGAAACAAGACACAAGAACAATGTTGTGTATATTTCTATATTGTATACACTATTCATGCATACGTCTTATAATCTTGTATACAACTTCATTACCCATAACAAGAGGGGCTGTATGTGCAAAGAATACTATTCCGTCTGTCGGTGATAATATCTCACTCTTGACATATCCCTCACACGGATCAATAACCTGACCTATTACCTCATTATGGACAACCGGATCCCCCGGTTCTTTAAGCCTTTTGTAAAAACCTGCATCATATGTCTTAACGGCTGATAAATCATACTCGTTAATGACACTTGCTATGTAACCGCTGTGATTATTATATTTTAATATTCCCATTCTCGTAAGAAATCTTAACACTGACGATACTGCCTGTCTTGCAGACTTTTCATCAACAATATCTGTGCTGTTCGTATATATCGAAAAAGCATTTGTTCCATTCATCTGCCAGCTATAATTAAGCGTTGCCGTATCCATAGGCTTTGGCTTTCTTATAACAACATACTGCAGTCCAAAAAGATTGGCAAGGCTCGCACTCTGATAACCCGTTTCCATCATACGTACATGAGGTATGAAATCTCCAGGCATATAAAAGCTTGCAAACTGTATTCCATAGCTGTAGCCCTTACTGCTTTCAAATATTGCAGCAGCTATCTGCTTGGTAGTATCTCCCGCTTCATCACCAGGGAACATTCTGTTAATATCTGTATTATCTACAGGCCAGAACCTTTTTTCAACATTCATAGAAAATCTGTTAGCTGACGGAATTACTAAAATCTCGTGGTTATGCGATATTGCACCTCTCATTTCAAGGTCTTTTAACACCTTTATAAGCTGTGAGCATATATATAACTGCTGTATCTCATTACCCCTCATAGCCCCGACTATGCAGGCTGATTTCTCGCCATGTCCAAATCTGTAGCCTTCTATCTCAAAATTCTCTCTGTATATTCCCTTAAGACTATATAAAACTTCTTTTTTCATTACACTCTTCCTCCGTGTACTCTCGCAAGAAGTGCCCCCTTGTATACAACTGGATTTTCCCTCAATGTGAATACAATACCATCTACCGGAGATTCAATATGCTGGATTATCCTTCCCTCTATTGGCTCTATTATGTCGCCTATGGCATCTCCCATATGGATATTGCCACATGAATTAATAGATGGAACAAATATTCCGCTTTCCTTCGCTGTCAGGAAATTAACTTCCCCCTCTGTTGAGATAATAGGCTCTCTGACAGCTATTTTATTATCAGCCTCTGGTATTTCCCATATTCCAAGATTACTCATAAGGTTAAATATTCCATCAATAAGCTGCTGGCTGTATTCCCTGTTAATTCTGTTACCAACGCCCATCTCTGCTACAAGCGTAGGTACACCAAGATGATTAAGGCTGTATGCCAGTGTCGCATCAAGCACTGTTATTGATGAAAATATCCATACAAAATCCGCATTTAACATCTTTGCAAATGGAAGCAGTCTTTCCGCATTTTCTTCATTCAGTCTTACCTGCGGCATCTCTCTTACAAATATATTGCTTGAATGAATATCAAGACAGAAATCACTTCCAATTATATCGTTGACAATTCCTGCCGCAACACTCTCTGCCACAGCTCCATTATTATCACCTGGAAATACTCTGTTCATATCAAGCTCAAACATAGGAATTCCCCTTGAACCTGTATCTATTCCAAGGGGATTTACATCTGGATATATATCTATAATTCCTTTTAATCTTTCCAGATTATTATTAACACGTCTTATGACTTCGTAGCACACATACTGCCCATCAAGCTCATCACCATGTATTCCTGTAACAATAGATATTCTTGGAACAGGCTCGCCAGCATAATCTTTCGGTGTGAGCCTGTTCTTCTTAATAACCATTCTCTCATGCACGGGAAGCTCTATTGAAACAACCTCTTCTATCATAAACTAACCTCTGTAAATATATTCTCACTACATAGAATCATAATTTCTTATCAATACACCCTGTGAAGTCTTCTTTAAAGCAATATGCGTAAATACGGTACTAGGAACATATGTCTTATCGCCCATAAATACACGGCTTCCTGGATATATATTCTTATCAATCCTTACAACTGCCCTGTCTGACTCCCTTACAAGTGTATAAAGATTACGGCTTTTTTCTTCATATTTGGCTTTCTCTGCTGTCTTAACAATCTTTGACTGCAACAGCTTTCTGTTAAGTGTTTCATCAAACTTATCAGAACCTGCCTTCTTTAATATATCAAGCTTCTGTAAAGCCTGATTAAATCTGTCTATCTGCGTATCTATATCCTTAAGCACCATAAGCACCTTGGCATATTCACTGCTTATCTCCTTAGTTACACCAACTCTTAATACAGTCTTAGAATAAGACTCACTTCCACAAGCTTTAATACATATGCCCCTTACGCCTGTGACATCTCCGCCTATTACAGAACCTCTCTTGCCCTCAAGATATATTCCGCCATATGCCAAAGCTGTTGTATTAAGCATATAATCACACTTTATATCACTATGGCTTATAATATGTGCATTCTCGAAAAACCTTGCTGATATATTGCCCATAGCTTCAATTCTTCCGTTCTCACCTGCATTAACACCATCCTGTATAATGATATCCTGTCCTGACCATATATCTGCATCTTCAACATATCCACCTATGTATATATTACCCATAGCGTGTATCTTGACACTGCCTCTGACACTTCCGTTAATCTCTACGTCACCATTAAAATCTATGCTTCCTGTTCCAACATCAACATCACCGCTGACATTATATACATTACTTACATTAAGGTCGTAGTTACGATATTCTACTTTACCGCTTAACTGGGCATAATAAGACTTGCCGTCCTCTGACACTGTAAAGCCCTTGCCTCTTAACTTAGGTCCTGGTCTTCCTGGCTTTGGAACTAAAAGCTTTCCAAATATATCATATCCAAATTCACCCTTGGTAGGTTCTATATACTCTGCAAGCTTATCATCTTTATTAACCTTCTCAAAAAGCTTTACATTAAAATAATCAACAGAACCATCTTCTCTTAATGTAGGCTTATTATCTCTTTCATACTCTGAATCAAAGAAGAAGTTGTAATAACCATCAGTACCGTTAACTGCACTTTTGCCTTCTGCTACCACGATTTCAATATCGTACAGCTTATTAAGAATAACTTCGCGTATTCTCGCTTCATTAATTCCTGTACGCACACCTGCCTGTGAAAGCTTGTCTGCAATCTCCTCGTATGTATAAGCTTCATCACTGCCTATGCCATTAAGGACTATACTTGCTTTCATATGATCATTATCAACATTGACAACTACTTCTTTGGTATTTAACTGTATCTGTTCTCTAAGTACATCATTCAATTCTGACTCCTCCAATCAACCATAGCACATTGTCTTATGTCATCTTTATAATCGAATTCCCCTTATATGTATGTCCTTAATTACTGGTCTTTATATACTAATAATTCCGAAGGATCAAGACCCCTCTCAAGCATTATTCTTATCTGCTCCATCTGTCTGCAAGTATATCTTGCATCGGCGTATACGCTTACATCTACACCACTCTGAAGTCCAAGCAGTATCTCCTGACTTTGAAGTTCATTAAGCTGTGGCTCTTCCTGAACCTTGCCATCATTCTCAATCTGTTCTCTCATCTCTTTCATCTGGACAGCATTGATAAATGGATCTGCATATGGACTTACATCTATCCCTTCTTCTTCTCCTAACCTTATCTGTTCCATCTGTCCTGAGGAGAAACCTATCATATTATACTTGGTAATATCTATTCCAGCCTCAAGTCCTAACCTTAACTGTTTCATCTGGTCTGCTGTATATTCGTGAAGCATATACTTCGATACATCTACACATTTTAACAAGCCTATTCTAATCTCGTTAAGCTGGTGTGCATCGAAATTCTCATCAACGAAAAATGTTAAATCAACATCATCTCTCTTAGCCAGTCTTATCTGTCTTAACACCTCACCAGAATATCCAAGCTTTGCATATCTTGTAAGATCAAATCTGTACTTTAATGCAAGACGAATCTCTCTCATAACAGAATAATCGTACTTCGGATTGCATATAAGCGATAAATCAATACCCTCTTTTATACCTTCTTTAATCTGCTCCATCTGCATATAATTATACTCCGGATCTGCCATAGCACTTACATCAATTCCTTCCTCAAGTGCCATTCTTATAACCTTCATCTGCCTTGAATTATATTCGGGACTGGCATATATAGAAATATCAACGCCATTATCATTACCTTTAGTAATCTCAAGCACCTGAAGTTCGTTAAATCCAGCTTTCTTCCATTCATCTATTCCCGCATGGGAATCCGCTAAATTCCTGATTTCATTCTCTCCCATAGTTCTCTCCAATATAAATAATCATATAATTAATTGTCACAGTCCGTATTTATACTAGAATAATAGCATATGTCTGACAATTTCTCAACATATTACTTGCCAAATCTCACCACAATTGACAAATTCCCTCATAATTCCCCATATGCCTTATAATCTCCAGAAATCCTCAATACATTTTCCTGTATTATTAATATCTACAGGATACACTTTATCCCATTCCCTTGGATACTGCATCTGGTATTCCTGTGTCATAAAACGGTCATCTAACAGAAGTATTATACCCTTGTCATCTGCAGTTCTTATAACTCTTCCAGCCGCCTGCAGCACCTTGTTCATTCCCGGAAATACATACGCATACTGATAGCCATTCTTACCTATACTGTCAAAATAATTTCTTAATATATTACGCTGTCTGCATATCATAGGTATGCCTGTTCCTACAATACACGCCCCTATAAGTGACTTATCCCTTAGGTCAATTCCCTCAGAAAATATACCGCCAAGCACACAAAAGCCCGTGACATTTCCACTTGTATTATCCATAAATACTGACAAGAAATTCTCTTTATCGGCTTCCGTCATATTATTATCCTGTATCAATACATTTTCTCCCTCAGAGAGATGATAAATGTAGCTTCCATCCTCAACATCGTGCAGATCTATAACATTGCAGGCATATTTTTGTATATATATATCATACACCTCTCTCATATAGCTGTAAGAAGGAAAGAATATCATATATTTGCCTTGCTTCGACTGCGTAAGTGTGTGGATATAACCTGCAATCTTGGTGTACTCATTATAATTACGCCTCGTATACCTGCTTGTAACATCACGTCCAATAAGCACTCTCTTATTATCAGTATCAAACGGCGAATGTGCATACACAGCATAGTCATCTGCATTTCCTGAAAGCATTTCCTTAAAATAATTCACTGGAAGAAGTGTCGCCGAGAACATTATTGTCGATATTCCCTGACTTAATCTCTGCGATAACTGTCCTGACGGGTCAACACAGTACAGATGAAGTGCAAAGTCACCGTCATCGATATGCTCAGCATATATAACATACTTCTCATCTATGCAGTCATACATATTAATAAAATGTCTTATCTTAAAGAAGAATTCTATTATCTCATCGCACACCGGCTTTCCTTTATTCTTATCCAAGAACTTCTGCATATACGAATAACACGATTGCAGATTAGCTAAAAATGTGCCACAGTAATCATCTATTATTATATATTCTTTATCACAGGCTCTCTTTAATTCAAGAAGATATTTGTTGCATTTTTCAAGGTATGAAGCCAGCCTTTTGTCCATATCCTTAACTACTCTTTTGCAGGCAAGAAAATCTTCCTTGACAAGCGTTGCACTATACATCTCCCTTGCCCTGTCAACAAGATTATGTGCCTCATCTACAAGAAATACATAATTGCCTTTGCCGCCATCACCAAAATATCTTTTTAATGAAGAATCTGGATCAAAAGCATAATTGTAATCGCATATTATTCCATCACACCAGTATGAAACATCAAGCGACATTTCATACGGACACACCTTATGCTTCACTGAATACTGCAATATCGTATCCCTGTTAATTACCGCTTCATTAGTGATTATATCGTAAACAGCTTCATTTACCCTGTCAAAATGCCCCCTTGCATACTCGCACACCTCTGGATTACAGTTGTGCTCATCAAGATGACATATTTTATCCTTCGCCGTCAGTGTCACTGTGCGAAAATGCAGTCCTGCATCTCTTAGTATCGCATATGTTTCCTCGGCTACCGTTCTCGTTATTGTCTTGGAGGTAAGATAGAATATCTTGTCAGTTAAGCCATTACTGCACGACTGCACGGCTGGATATACTGTTGATATAGTCTTTCCTACTCCTGTCGGTGCCTGTATATATAACACCTTCTGTTCTTTTACCGTGTGGTATACACTCGCAACCAGCTTCTTCTGCCCCTCACGGTACTCAAATGGAAAATGCAGTTTCTGAATTGAAGCATTCCTTTCTGCCCTTTCATCAAATACATAATCCATCCACTTTTTAAAGCCAGCTACAAGTTCTCTGTACCATTTTATAATTGACTCACTGTCATATTGCTCTTTAAATCTTACTATTTTCTCAGTTTCTGTATTACAGTAAGTAAGCTGTACATTAATGCTCTCCAGATTATACCTTGTTAAATATATATAAGCGTACACCATAGCCTGTGCCTTATGCACATACACCGGCTCTTTAAGCTTTCCTACATCTGACTGCATAGTCTTAATCTCATCAATTGTAACCTCACCTATCGGCAGCTTATTGCCATCCTCATCTTCCTCAATGTCAGCTATTATTCCGTCTGCCCTGCCCTCTATTCTAAGCTCGTATTCAATTCCACCCTCTGATGTCAGCTCCTCTTTATTCCTAAGAAGCACCTCTGCCCTGTAATTAGAACCCATAGAGTGCTGGATTTTCCTGTGAAGCCTCGCACCCTCCTGCATAACCTTAACATCAGCAACACCTGTATCCCTGTTATCAATATCCCCACCAAGGCACATAAATTCAACCAGATTTCTTACTGATATATTAAATGTATTATCTTTAATTACATACATATCTGTGCCTCCTTATATATCATATTTCTGCATATTTTTTGCGCTCATTATATCATAATTTTCTTTTTATCTACCCTATACTCACGAACCCGTGCTTATCGCACTCTTTCGTCCTGCTTCGCAGCCGCTTCCTTTTCTTTTGCGCTCATTATATTAAAATTCTTCTGTGACGTTATAGACATACCCATTCTTTACTCTGCCAGTACGCTTTACTATCTCAAGATAATTAAGAATATTAAGCGTATATCTTGACGCTTCAACACTGACCCCAGCCGCCATGGCAAAGTCTTTCACCGTAAAATCTTCCTTCAAATCCGCTGGAACTAACTGCATATAATCCTCTATCCTGTCAAACTTTACTATTCTTCTTATCCCAACCGGTACTCTGTCATATCTTGTTGAACCTCTTTTCTTATCATAACTCCAGCCGTTAAGAAGCTTATATTCTTCCATATCCATAAGCACAAGATTGATTGAAAGATTAGGATTTTTCAGATAGCTTTTTATCTTATATAACTCGTAAAATGCATCATATTCCGTAAAATGTCTTGGCGACTTTCTCCTGCCCTGAACCTCTCCATTATCAGGATTAACCCAGCTTAACCACTTGTTAAATGGAAGTGGATACACCACAGTAACGTGGTAATCTTGTAAAAATACCGAAAGCTTATCCCTCAGTTTATTAAGCTGGCGTGTCTGTATCTCTATTATTCCTTTGTCATTATATACATCAGCATAATAACCGCTCATAGCGACCTCGTGCTTGTCCTCATCAGGCTCATAATACAGCTTAAGGACAGCGTGAAGTGTCTTTTCTGACAATGTCCCTATCCCTTTGTTATTATGTGCCTTGCCAATTATCTTATCTTTAGCATTAACAAATGCCTCGTAATCTTCATATTCCGATGTTTCATATAATATATTGTTCAATGTTCTGTCCATAACCTGTCTAGTAATGTTATACTTTTTTTAATTCATTATAAATCAGAACATATATTCTTACAACAAAAAGCAGTAAAAGCTTTTAATATATATTCTCATTACATATCTACTATGTATAGAGAATATATTTTACTC
>UMDI01069717.1_pt1 | contig 13319 bp, 7 predicted proteins | sample 1964451 | NCBI WGS metagenome assembly UMDI01 (sample SAMEA4835990, study PRJEB28245) | human gut metagenome | biome: gut microbiome; material: fecal sample | place: Denmark | collected 2008 | reverse complement strand
TCCGTCCGCGCCGTTTTTATATATTTACTTTATCCCTTTTTTTGTTATGCTGAAATTAGACAAAGGGGAAATAAAATATATGAAAGATATGTTGGATAAAATCGTTCAGATTGAAAAGAAATATGTAGAATTAGGCCAGACTTTGTCTGATCCTGATGTAATAGCTGATTATAATAAGTTCAGAGATTTATCTAAACAAAGAAAATCAATGGAAGAAACTGTAGAGTTATATTATGCTTGGAAAAAGGCTGTTGATGCTATAGAAGAGGCAAAACAATTAATTCATGAAGAAAAAGATGAAGAAATGAAACAGTTTCTCAAGGCAGAAATGGAAGAAAATGAAGCAAAGCTTCCTGATTATGAAGAAAGAATGAAGATACTTCTTTTACCGAGAGACCCGATGGATGATAAAGACATTATGCTTGAAATCAGGGGCGGTGCAGGTGGCGATGAAGCCAATATTTTTGCCGGTGATTTAATGAGAATGTATATGCGCTATGCTGATAAAATGGGTTGGCAGACTCAAATTTTGAGTAAGACAGACTGCGAAGCAGGCGGAGTTAGTGAAGTTATTATCTCTATGAAAGGCGACAGCATTTATTCAAGACTCAAGTATGAATCTGGAGTTCACAGAGTACAGAGAGTTCCTGCAACAGAATCTCAAGGCAGGGTGCATACTTCCACAGCTACAGTTGCTGTAATGCCTGAGGTTGATGACGTTGAAGTTGAACTTAATATGAATGATGTTGAAATTTCAACTGCTCGTTCCGGCGGAGCTGGCGGACAGAACGTAAACAAGGTTGAAACTGCTGCAAGAGTTTTCCATAAACCTACAGGAATTATGATTTTCTGTACAGAAGAACGTTCTCAGCTTCAAAATAAAGAAAGAGCTCTTCAAATTTTGAAAGCAAAACTTTATGATATGGAAGTTCAAAAACAAATGCAGGAAATTACCGACCTTAGACGCTCACAGGTTGGTACAGGTGATAGAAGCGAACGTATCAGAACTTACAACTTCCCGCAGGGCAGACTTACGGACCATAGAATAGGACAGAACCTTAACGTATGGACTGTAATTGACGGGGATTTAGACGAATTAATTAATCTGCTGGTTGAGTATGACCAGAAGCTTAAGCTTGAAAAACTTGCAGAGGTAAATACTTAAAAATGCTTCGTAAGTGTGTCGGGTGCGGAGAACTTAAACCGCGGGAAAATTTAATAAAAATTACAAAAGACTATAAGGACGGAAATATTGTTATAGAGCCCGATTCCAAAACATTTGGCAGATCTGCATATCTTTGTTATAATCAAAGTTGTATTGAAGCAGCATTAAAGAAATCAAAATTAAATAAAGCGTTAAGAACAAACGCTGATGTGAAAGGACTATTAGATGGACAGTATAAGAGTAAGTGAATTAGCAAAAGAACTTGGGTTAACCAGCAAAGAGGTTATAGAAAAGTTCGCCGAGGTTTCAATTGTTGTGAAATCTCACTCGAATACTGTAACTCCGACACAGATTAGAAAACTGAAAGAGCATTTAGGTGTTGCACCTAAAAAGAATACTTCTAAACCGAAAGCTTTTGTTGTTAAAAAGGCAAAAGCTGCTCCTGTAGAAGAAAAACCGCAAAAAGAAGAAACAGTAAAGGCTGCTCCAACAATTGAACGTGTACAAAGAGTTCAAAAAGTTGAACGTATTGAAAAAGTCGAAAAACCTGTTGTTCAGGAAAAAAGCGAAGCTGTAGAAAAAGCAGAACCTAAAAAAACTGAAAAACCTGTAGTAAGAGTTGAACGTACAAAAATTGAGTATCCTAAAAATCAGTCAAGAATTGAGATTGTGCGTAAAGCTCCTCCAAAACCGGTAAATACTGTAGAAAAACCGGAAAGACCATCTAAGGGTGACAAAAAGCCGTTTAACAAACAGGCTGGCAACGAGAAAAAACTTGTAGAAAGAAGAATTATTCCTCAGGAAATATACGAAGGCAAAGGCGGCCCTTCTAAGAGAAAAAATGATGGAAAGAAAAAGGAAAAAGATTTTAATTCTAAAAAAGAAGATCAGGAAATGATTTCTCTAGAAAAGGCTGCAGCTCAAAAACATAAGAAAAAATCACATAAAGAAGAAGCTCAGGCAGAAGTTAAGCAGATTGTTGTAAATGCAGCAATGACTATCAGCGAATTAGCAGATAAAATTCATAAAACACCTGCTGAAATTGTTAAATTCCTTATGTTTCAAGGTATTATGGCAACCGTAAACCAGCTTATTGATGTTGATACAATCAAGAAAGTTTGCGCAGAGTATGAATTGGAAGTTCTTGAAGAAGATTTAGATGCTTATATTGAAGAAGAACTTGAAAAAGAACAAAAGCAAAAAGCATTGACAGAAGTTGATAAAAAATTGTTAAAGAAACGTGCTCCGGTTGTTAGTATTATGGGACACGTAGACCATGGTAAAACAACACTTCTGGATAGCATCAGAGCTTCTAAACACAAAATTGTTGCGACCGAGGTTGGCGGCATAACCCAGTCAATCGGTGCTTATACTGTTTATCTGGATAATAAAAATGAAAAGAAAATTGTATTTGTAGATACTCCGGGTCACGAAGCTTTTACAGAAATGAGAGCCCGCGGTGCTAAAGCAACGGATATTGCAATTCTTGTCGTTGCGGCTGATGATGGTATAATGCCTCAGACGATTGAAGCTATTAACCACGCAAAGGCTGCAGAAGTTCCTATTATTGTTGCTGTTAACAAATGTGATAAGCCTGGTGCAAATCCTGATAAAGTCTTGCAGCAGTTAACTGAACACGGTCTTGTACCTGAAGCCTGGGGCGGAGAAACAATTACAGTTAATGTTTCAGCTTTGCAGGGAACCGGTATTGATGAGCTATTAGAATATATTCTGCTTGTTGCAGAAGTGCAGGATTTGAAAGCAAATCCTAAGGCAGAGGCTTCTGGTGTAGTTATAGAAGCTAATCTTGATAAAGGTAAAGGACCTGTTGCTACACTTCTTGTGCAGAATGGTACTTTGAGAACAGGAAACTGCATTGTTGTTGGTACTGCTTGCGGAAGAGTGAGAGCTCTGCTTTCCGATTCCGGCGAAAGAATTGTAAAAGCAGAACCTTCAACACCTGTAGAGGTTTTAGGTTTAACAGAAGTCCCTAACGCCGGAGATTTCTTTGAAGTTGTAAAAAATGAAAAAGAAATGAAGGCGATTATTGAAAAACGTAAAGAAAAAGAACGTAATAAGCGTCTTGATGCTATGCTTCCGGCTCATATGAGAAGAGAAGCCGGCGATGCTGAGGGCGATGTACCGCAGTTGAATTTGATTATCAAGGCAAATACGCACGGTTCTGCTGAAGCTGTTTCTCAGGCTATTGCTCAATTTGAATCTAAGGAAATTGTGACTAAGATTATTCACGTTGGGGTTGGTGATATCTCTGAGGCTGATGTAATGCTTGCATCTGCTTCAAATGCTTTAATTCTTGGATTTACTGTAAAAGAAGACTCTAATGCTCTGGCTGCTGCCGAAAGAGAAGGCGTAACTATTAAGAAATATGATATTATTTATCAAATTCTTGAAGATATTGAAAAAACAATGATTTCATTACTTTCTCCGGAGGTTAAAGAAATAACAACGGGTCAGGTTGAAATCAGACAGATATTTACAATCGGTAAAATTCAGAAGATTGCCGGATGTTATGTAACAGAAGGTAAAATTAACCGCAACGATACTGCAACAATCTACAGAGATGGTAAAGAAATCTTTAAAGGTGCTGTTGATCAGCTTAAGAGATTTAAGGATGACGTTAAGGAAGTTGCTCAGGGCTTTGAATGCGGCTTGTCTTTCGTTAAATTTAATGATATTCAAGAAGGTGATATTGTTAAATTCACTACCAAGCAGGAAATTGAACGCTCTGAACTAGAGTAGATATTTTATGATAAAAGATTTATGTACAGTTGTTTGCCGCAACAAAAATCTATTGATGCTGGTAACGGCCGGAATCTATATTCTGGCGCTGTATTCGGCTTTGAGCGGGCATACTCTTTTATTTTCTGTTTTGATTACATTTGCGTTTGCTGCTTTTCTGATTAAAGATTATTTTAAACCTAAATATATTCTTATATGGATTTTAATATTCTATTTTGGAATTTATAATACAACATCACGCCTTAAGAATACGGATGAACTTTTAAATCTTGCACCTGTAAATTCAGTAATATCAGGCCAAATTCTTTCTATACCGCAGGATAAAGGGAAGGATAAAATCAGCTTTTTCTTTAAGGTTAATAAAATTGAGTATGATGGTAATGTAAGAGAGTTTGATAATGAAAAAGTTCTTGTGACTTTAAATACAAACGAGAAACTTAAAATTTATGATTATTATAAAATAAAAGGACGTTTGTCAGTTCCTTTCAAGGCAGGTAATCCTTCTCAATTTGATTACGGAAATTATTTGCGGAACTTTAATGTTTATGCAGTGTTTTATGGCGCCAAAGGAGCAGAACCGGTATTTCTGAATAGTGATTTAAGCGCCCGTGAAAAAGTTTTGCAATGGATAAATGATTACAGAGAAAAGATTATAAGTATTCATTCCAATTATTTAACCAGTCCGAATTTAGAAATTCTTGGCGGTATTGTGTTTGGTGATGATGCGGTTTCTCCGCCGGAGAACATAAAACAATCTTTTATTAATTCCGGCCTTTTGCATATTCTTGCTGCTTCAGGAATGAATGTTGCGTTTATATTTTCATTCTTCTTTTTCTTCCTTTCTGCTTTGAAAGTAAATTACAAAGTAAATATTTCTGCCGGTATTGTTATGGTTATTGTATATTCACTAATGACCGGACTTGGGGCTTCTGTTGTCAGAGCGACTTTTATGCTGGTCTTTGTTTTAATTGGCAAACTTATTGACAGAGATGCGCATAGTATTTCCCTGCTTGCTTTTGTCGCTTTTCTTATGCTTCTTTATAATCCGATGTATATAAATGATGTAGGTTTTCAGCTCTCTTTTATAGTAACTTTCGGACTTCTAATTATGACTCCTTTTCTTATGCGGGGGAAAAATAAATTCGTTAACTGGGTTATAGGAACAGTGAGTATTCCAATTATTGCTCAATTATGGGTAATGCCAATTCAAATTTTTTACTTTAATAATATAAGTTTGTATTCAGTATTTGCGAATATAATGAGTGTTCCTATACTTTCGGTTATAAGTTTTGGAGGCTTTGTAAGCTCTTTGATTGCAACGATTACTCCGTCGTTTATATGCAGGTGTTTTGATTTTGTCTTAAACCCTATGCTGACACTTCTTGTGAATATTTCTGACTTCTGGGGAAAACTTCCCAATGCAGCTATTCAAACGACACATCCTTCTGTTTTTCAAATTATTTTATATTATGCTGTTTTACTTTTGATAACAGCTCTTATGGATAAAAATATAAGAGAAAATTATTTAAAACCGATTAAACTGGCTCTGCCGGTTTTGATGCTGGTTTTATGCCTGTCACAGATATCTTTTCCAAATCACAATCTTGAAATAACAGCGTTTGATGTAGGAAATGCTGACGCCTTTCTTATTAAAACTCCGGATAATAAGTATTTGATGATTGACACTGCAAAAAGCGGGTATAATGGCGGTAAATCTCAAGCAAAGATGCTGATATTAAAATATCTCATGGATAGGGGAATTAAGAATATTGATACAATTATAGTTACACACTTTGATAATGACCATTGCGGCGGTGCTGTTGATTTGATGGAAGGTGTAAGTGTTAAAAATTTATATGTAAATTCTCTAAACCATGATTCTAATGCAGCAAAGCAAATCTACAAAACGGCAAACTTAAGGGGCGTGAAGCTTATACTTGCCGAAAATAATCAAACAGTAATTGATAAAGACGGACTGGTTATCAGGAATTACATTTGTAATGAACCCGGAGTCGGTGATAATGAATCTTCTGTACTGACACTTTTACATTATAAAAATTTTAGTATGCTTTTTACCGGAGATTCCGGAGTTGATACATTTATGAAACTAAAAAATTATTTACCGCAAAATATCACTGTTCTGAAAGTAGGTCACCATGGTGCTAACGGAGTCGTGAACAAAGAAATGCTTGAGTATTTAAATCCGAAGTATGCACTTATTTCTACAGGGATTAATAAATTCGGACACCCTACGATTTATACTGTTGCAATATTGAGAGATAGAACAATTCTGCGTACAGATATTAATAATTCAATACGTTTTGTTGTAAATGATAAAGGTTATAATACATTTGTATTTGATACAAAGAAAAAGAAATATATAGCTAAGTAGATTTTTATGTTAGACTAATAATATGAGCGGGAATTATGTACCATTATATAGAAAATACCGTCCGCAGACGCTGGATAAACTTGTAGGTCAGGAGCATATCAAGAAAACCTTAACAAGTGCAATTGAGCTTGGCAAAATTGCACATGCTTTTTTATTCACAGGTCCGCGCGGAACCGGTAAAACTTCTACTGCAAGAATTCTTGCAAAATCTTTGAACTGCAAAAACGGGCCGACAATTCATCCTTGCGGCGAGTGTGAAAGCTGTAGAGATATTACAAACTCTGTGCCGATTGATGTTATTGAAATCGATGCTGCAAGTAATAGAAAGGTAGAGGATACGCAGAGTATTCTTGAAAAGATTCAGTACGTTCCTGTAAACGGCAGATACAAAATTTATATTATTGACGAAGTTCATATGCTTACAAATCATGCGTTTAATGCTCTTTTGAAAACGCTTGAAGAACCACCGGAAAATGTAATATTTATACTTGCAACAACAGAAGTTCACAAGGTGCTTGATACTATAAAAAGCAGATGCCAGAGGTTTGATTTTAGAAGAATTACTACAGAGGATATTGTTAAGCATTTAAGATATATATCCGATGAAGAAAAAATAAACATTTCTGACGATGCTTTGTTTACAATCGCCAAAAATTCAGCAGGCGGAATGAGAGATAGTATTTCTCTTTTAGATCAGCTTAGCTTGCTGGGTGTTTCAAAACAGGTTACATCAGAGGATGTTAATGCTATTCTTGGCAGAATTTCTTTTGATATTTTGAATAAACTAAGCAGTAAAATCATTGATGCAAAACCAAATGAAGCGATAGAAATTCTAAACGATATTTATAATTCCGGTAATGAACCGCTGCAAATTTTGACGAACCTGTCTGAATATTTTAAAAATCTGCTTATTGTAAAGAATTGCAGAAAAGAACTTTTATGCGAGCTTACGGGCTTGAACGAACCGCAAATCGAAGAACTATCAAAGCAGAAAGAGCTGCTTGAAACACATCAGATTGTATTTTTGCTTGAGAGAATAACGTATTATATCAAAGAAGTTAAAATGGCTTCAAATCAGCACCTGTGGCTGGAAGTTGGAATGATTGATCTTGCTAATATGACAGAGAATACAACTTTGTTAGATTTGCAAAACAGAGTAAAAGCTCTTGAGGGAACAGGGGTTGCTCCGGCACCGAGAACAGTTGTTCAAGCAGCTCCGCCGCAAGCTCCTGCGTCAAGGCCTGTTGAACCTGTAACCAGACCGGCTCCGGTACCTCCGCAGGAAACTCCGGTTGTAAAACCTGAACCGCAGCCAGAGCCGTCAGAAGATTTCACGCCTCCGCCGGTATCAAGAAAACCAGATGGTAATGATATTCAATCTTTATGGCAGACACTTCTTATGAATATTAAGAGTCCTGCTACAAAGGCCTTATTAAATCTGGCTTCTCCTGTTAAGATTTCGCCGGATGAAGTCATAATAACATTTAAAAATGATAAACTAGTTTCGCAGATAAATGATACGAACAAGAAACAAATGCTTGTAGAAGCAGCAAATACGATGTTCAACCAAAGTGATTCAAAGGTTATTGTAAGACTTCCGCAGGCAAATGATGCCGTTGTAGAAAAAAAAAAGCTGACAGTTGAAGAACCTGCTCCACAACCACAACCGGTACCTCAAGCAGCAGAGCCGCAGCCAGTTGCAGTGGAAGAAAAAAATGTTCCTTCTAAAAATATAGAGCGTGAAGAATCCGATCAGGAAAAAATGGTTTTAGAGCTCTTTGACGGCAAATATATAGAATAACTACACTTCAGGAATTTTTCTCTTTACATCAATAATTTTTTGGTTATTTTCATATTTTATATTAACTTCTTTAGCAGCAGTTGTTCGTTTAATCTCCTGTACTTCAGGATTTAATCTGCAGTCAATAACTTCAAACTCACCATCTTTATTTTCATGTGCTTCAACGTATCTTTCAGGGATTGCAGTTTCAGGATTTCTAAATAGTGTCCTAAAGTTTTTCCCCTTTTCAAAAATTTCAGTTATACTGCTTATTGTTCCGTTGTCTTCAACTTGAAACATTGTATATTTATTGTTAATCTTGCCGTCAAAGACAATTATATTTGTTTTGATAGTTCCATCCGGCTGTATAACCGGTTCGATTTTAGATACTATTGTACCGCTGTTTTTATCTATCTCCAGTATTTTTCCGGCATGAATATTATCATCTGCTGGATAGTATTGTCTAACTGTATCAGTTTCATATTCCCTTATTACTTTAAGTCTGCCGTCTTTGGCGTAAATCCTTTCTCCATTTATTTCATCAAGCTTGAAACTATAAGGCAGCTTTAATTTATCCGGCGAAATATTTGTCATTTCACCAACTCTGTTCAAAATTTCTGCGGAATCCTTGTCAAATTTTGGCTTCAAAAGGACTTGATTGTAATTTGAAAGAGCTGTTAAGCTGGACAAGTTTGCCTTAAGTCTAAGCGGATTTGGGGACTGAATTTCCGGATTCTGCTCAACTTTCTTATTATACGCAACATTGGTTTTAAATGTTATTGGATCAATCATTTAAATAACCTTAAATTTTACTAACCTTATAGATTAATAAAAACATTTTGTTCATAAAAATTGCCAAAATTTTATTTTTTTCGATTATTATTTAAATAATTCTTAACATTTGATGATAATGAAATATTTTGCAAAAGCATATTATATTTCTTTAAATCCCCAATATTAGAGGCTTCTTCCAATAAATCTCGTCTTGTCGAAATCATCATTTTTTCTGCTTCCGGCTCACTGTTATTTCTCTCATCAATTTTTCTAATAACCGAATCAAGGTCAGAAGAAGTAGAAATTCCATATTTTGCAGCAAATTGTTTCACGGAAGCTCCGGCTTGAAGCTTATAGAGCCAGTTAATGGAGTATTTATCATTTGCAGAAAGCGAAGCAACGCCGTACTGATGCGGCGTGTACATAATGTCTTCTTTGTAAGGGCTGTGATTTAATCCCAGTGCGTGTCCAACTTCGTGCAGAATGGTGTGATAAACTTCAATGTCGCTATCATATTTCTGGTGAATTCTTCCATCTGTTAAACCGATAGAAACTTCTGCTCCGTAGAGCCTTCCCTGTGCATCCCAGCTGAAATAACAGTGTCCGAGAGCCTGACGATCAACTCTTTTCCAATCAACATTTATATTAGATTCCAGAAGAACATTTGTTATTTTAAACCTTAATTTTCCACCAGTTGCCGCCGACCATACTGAAAATGCATCCATAACCATTTTTCTGTACTTGGCATCCTCTCCGGGTTTTGAGTAAAATTTCATAGGTGCAATGTAAACAACGAGGTTGTTTATCGGCCATCGCATAATATTCCCGTTTTTTACACTTCCGTTAAGATACGTCCTTCTTTGCATACTAATAATATAACATAGATTTTACTTTAGTGAACGGTAAGAGTTAATGCAGGATTTGTAACATTTTGTAAATTTATTGTTATAAATTAGTTGTATGTGGAATATATTATATATATGGATATGTTTAAGACAGGTGTAAATAAACCCACTGAAACCCTTACGGCTGTAGGGGGGGGGGGAAAACACTCTAAAAAATTACCCTTTTGGAGGTTAGTATGCTGAGTATAAATACTAACCTTGGTGCTTTTATCGTTCAATCAAGCTTGAATGTTTCAACGAATGGACTTAATCAGGCTATAGAGCGAATGTCGACTGGTTTTAAGATAAACCACGCGAAAGACAATGCTGCGAATTATTCAATCAATACAAACCTCTCAAGCAAATTATCTTCCTATGAAGTAGCACAGGACAATGTATCAATGGGGCTTGATATGGTAATGACGGCGATGGACAGTCTTGAATTAATTTCCAGTCATCTATCACGTATGCGTGATTTAGCAGAACAGGCAGCTAATGGTACGTATGGCGAAGATTCCTTGAAGGCTATTCAATCAGAAATTGATGCAAGAAGTAAAGAAATAGGCAGAATTGTAAATAATACAGAGTACAACGGAATCCAATTTTTTGGACACGAAACAGAACCAGAAGTAACCATTGACGAATCAAAACGAGTAATAAACCAAACAACTTTTACTAAAGGTGAAACTTACTTTGTAACCAATTCAGACGACCTGGTAAAACTCCAAGACTTGGTCAATAGTAGCGTTGATACCGCCGGTGTAACGTTTGAGCTCACCTCTGACATTAATATGAAAGGTATTAATTTTAGAGGAATTGGTTTTTCTTCTTCAGTGAATTTTCAAGGTACTTTCAAGGGCAATAATCATGTAATATCAAATTTAACCATCAATACAACAGAAGATTATGTTGGTTTGTTTGGTAGTGTTGATCATGGCAGTATCGATTCTGTTACTCTTGAGAATTGCAATATATCTGGTCAAGGATACGTTGGAGGATTAGTTGGTTATGGTAGATACGAAGATATAACAAATTGTTATGTAATCGGTAATGTGACAGGAGAGGAGGATTATGTAGGTGGACTGCAGGGGCGTGGTTATCGTTGTAATATTACCAACTGTTATGCTGCTGGCAGTGTGTCAGGTGATTGGCGTATTGGTGGACTGATAGGAGCGCATGATGGGCTGCTTGCAAGCATAGATAATAGCTATGCAACAAGCAAAGTGACGGGAAAGAATAATGTAGGTGGCTTAGTGGGGGACCTTGGTGGCGACTATGTAAATGTCAGCAACTGTTATGCCACGGGGAGTGTTAATGGAAATGAGAATGTAGGAGGATTGGCAGGATATGTTAGCAATGGTCCCGAAATCAAAAACTGTTATGCAACAGGTAGAGTAACTGGAAATAGCTATGTTGGAGGATTGTTTGGTAAATCTAATGAGACCTATCCAGTTTATATCGACGGTTATTTTGACACTCAGACAACCGGTCAAATAAAAGGAGGTGGAAATTCATATACAGGAGGAGGAACAGTAACCGGAGTAACAACAGCAGAGTTAAATGAACTTATTAAAAATGGAACATTACCTCAATACAATTATTACGAAGCTTCAACAGGCAGCTCATTCGGAGGTTTTTATGAGGTAACACTACAAGTCGGAGTTAACTCAGCCTCCTCTTCATCAATAACAATTGATATAGGAATTGGAAAAATTGAATTGGATCTAGATGTTACAGCAAAAGACGGCGCACGCAATGCAATAACGATATTAGATGAGTATTTGAAAAGCATCAATGAGCGTCAAACAAAATTAGGGGCGACATACAATCGTTTGGAGTCAGTAATAGAGGCAATAGGAGTTAATATTGACAATTTAACTTCGACCCGCTCAACAATTCGTGATGCCGATATTGCCGAAGAAAGTTCTGCATATATTCGTTATCAAATTTTGCAGCAAGCTGCCACAACGCTTATGGCAACAGCAAATCAAACACCAAGTATAGCATTACAATTGTTATAGCCTCTTTACTCTTATTTTCTATTTGTGCGATAATAAAAGCATAAATAAACGAAAAGGAAGGAATATATTATGTCAGAAGTAAGAGTAAGAATTGCACCGTCACCAAGTGGAAATCTTCATATTGGTACGGCAAGAACTGCATTGTTTAATTACTTATTTGCAAAGAAAAACAACGGTAAATTTATATTAAGAATAGAAGACACCGATGCAGAGAGAACTAGTCAGGCATATGTAGATAATATTTTTGACAGCTTAAAAGCTTTAGGTTTGAACTGGGATGAAGGTCCTGATGTAGGCGGTGAATACGGGCCTTATACACAATCTCAAAGATTCGATATCTATCCTAAATATATCCAAAAATTATTGGATGAAGGGTTTGCATATGAATGCTTCTGTACTCCGGAAGAATTAGAAGCTGAAAAAGAAGAAGCTACTAAAAATAAAAAAGCTTATGTTTATTCTAAAAAATGCGAAAATCTAACAGAAGAAGAAAAAGCTAAATTAAGAGCAGAAGGAAGAAAGCCTGCCATCAGGTTTAATGTTGCAAAAGCTCAAAAGGCGTTCCACGACTCTTCAATTCTGGAATTTGACGACCTTGTAAAAGGTAAACTTCATATGGATACAGACCTGATTGGTGATTTTGTTATTATGAAATCGAATGGTGCTCCAACATATAATTATGCTGTTGTTATCGATGATGCTCTTATGAAGATTTCACATGTAATTAGAGGCGAAGACCATATTTCTAATACTTACAAACAAATTTTAATTTTTGAAGCATTAGGCTTTGAAGTACCAAGATTTGGTCACTTAGGTATGATTTTGGCTCCGGATAGAAGCAAGCTTTCAAAAAGACACGGAGCCACTGCTGTTTCTGACTTTGTAGAACAAGGGTATTTAACAGAGGCTCTTGTAAACTTTGTTGCGCTTCTAGGATGGGCTCCTTCTGATGGAGAAGAAATTAAACCTATTGAAAAAATTGCAGAAGATTTTAGAATAAATGAAGTTTCTTCTTCAAACTCAATCTTTGAATATGACAAATTAAGATGGATGAACAGCCATTATATTAAAATGCTTCCAAAAGAAGAATTAAGAGAAAAACTTAAGAAATATTTAACAAAATACAACCTAAGCGAACTAACAGAAGAACAGTACAATAGAATGGTTGATATTACGTACGAACCATTGACTTTGTTATCAGATATTACTGATGCTGTTTCCTATTTCTTTGGCGGCGGCAATGTTGAAATTGATGAAAAAGCTCAGGCTGAACTTGATACTGAACTTTCTCAGGATGTTTTAAAATCATTTGTGGAACAGGCTGAAGACTGGGAATGGTCAGAAGAAAATCTTCATGAAAAACTTGCTGATTTTAGAGCTAAATTCAAAGAAGAAAAGGGGTATAAACCTAAATTTACAATGTGGGCTATAAGAGCAGCTGTGACAGGCAGACTCTGCGGCGCAGATATGGTTGTTACTCTTGCAATACTTGGTAAGGAAAATTCTCTTAAGAGAGCCAGAGCTGCTATTAAAACTGCAGTCG
>UMDI01064247.1_pt1 | contig 13570 bp, 11 predicted proteins | sample 1964451 | NCBI WGS metagenome assembly UMDI01 (sample SAMEA4835990, study PRJEB28245) | human gut metagenome | biome: gut microbiome; material: fecal sample | place: Denmark | collected 2008 | reverse complement strand
TTGACGGCGGCGAACGTAAAGTCGGTGATCCGGCCAAGCGTCAGGCCATTACAAACCCGAAACGTACGGTATATTCAATCAAACGGTTCATGGGTGAAACTTACGATCAGGTTCAGAAAGAAATCTCTCGCGTGCCTTACTCAGTGGTGAGAGGTGACAACAATACGCCGCGTGTGGATATCGACGGCCGTCTGTATACTCCGCAGGAAATCTCGGCAATGATTCTCCAGAAAATGAAAAAGACGGCTGAAGACTATTTGGGCCAGGAGGTTACAGAAGCCGTAATTACTGTGCCGGCATACTTCTCTGATTCTCAGCGTCAGGCAACCAAGGAAGCGGGACAGATTGCAGGTCTGGATGTGAAACGTATTGTAAACGAGCCGACAGCAGCTGCTTTGGCATACGGTGTGGACAAGGCTAACAAGGATATGAAGGTGGCTGTGTTCGACCTTGGTGGCGGTACGTTCGATATTTCAATCCTTGAGTTTGGCGGCGGCGTGTTCGAAGTGCTGGCTACCAACGGTGATACTCATCTGGGCGGTGATGACTTCGACCAGGCTATCATCAACTGGCTGGTTCAGGAGTTCAAGAACGATGAAGGCGCTGACCTGACTACAGACCCGATGGCTATGCAGCGTTTGAAGGAAGCCGCAGAAAAGGCAAAGATTGAATTGTCTTCTTCTACTTCTACCGAAATCAACCTGCCGTATATCATGCCGGTAGGCGGTGTGCCCAAGCACTTGGTTAAGACTTTGACCCGTGCCAAATTCGAGCAGCTTGCCCACGACCTGATTCAGGCTTGTCTGGAACCGTGTAAGAAAGCGATGAGTGATGCGGGCTTGAGCAATTCGGACATTGATGAAGTAATCCTCGTAGGTGGTTCTTCACGTATTCCGGCTGTTCAGCAACTGGTTCAGGACTTCTTCGGCAAAGTTCCTTCCAAGGGTGTGAATCCGGATGAAGTGGTAGCTGTAGGTGCAGCTATCCAAGGTGCTGTGTTAAATAAGGAAGCAGGTGTAGGAAACATCGTGCTGCTGGATGTAACTCCGCTGACTTTGGGTATCGAAACCATGGGCGGTGTAATGACCAAGCTGATTGATGCTAATACAACCATTCCGTGCAAGAAGAGTGAAGTCTTCTCTACAGCAGCCGACAACCAGACAGAAGTTACCATCCATGTATTGCAGGGTGAACGTCCGATGGCAGCTCAGAACAAGTCAATCGGTCAGTTTAATCTGACAGGTATTGCTCCAGCTCGCCGTGGTGTTCCTCAGATTGAGGTTACATTCGATATCGATGCCAACGGTATCCTGAAAGTGTCTGCAAAGGATAAGGCTACAGGCAAGGAACAGGCTATCCGTATCGAAGCTTCATCTGGCTTGAGCAAGGAAGAAATAGACCGTATGAAAGCAGAGGCTGAAGCAAATGCTGAAGCCGACAAGAAAGAAAAGGAACGTATCGACAAGCTGAATCAGGCCGACAGCTTGATTTTCACGACAGAAAATCAGTTGAAAGACCTTGGCGACAAGATTCCTGCCGACAAGAAAGCTCCTATTGAGGCTGCTCTGCAGAAACTGAAAGACGCTCATAAGGCTCAGGATCTGGCTGCCATCGATGCAGCAAGCGCAGAACTGCAAACTGCATTCCAGGCAGCAAGTGCTGAAATGTATGCGCAGACAGGAGCCCAGGGCGGCGCCCAGGCTGGTCCTAACGCCGGACAGGCAAACAGCGGTCAGAGTTCAAGCAAGAATAATGACAATGTGCAGGATGCGGATTTTGAGGAAGTCAAATGATTCCGATAAGTAAATACATAATAAATAACATGCAAAAGCGTGCAGCTCAATGAGTTGCACGCTTTTTGCGTTTATGGGGTTCTTGGTTTCTATGCCTTTTTTATGCCCTTTTTTATCTCTTATTTGCGACATATTTGCGACAAGACAAAAAAGTAGATAATGTGGGACAAAATCCTACTAATCTCGACTAATACATACTTAAAAGTAGATAATATGCCAACAATCGGATTTGAAATCAAACGGAAGTGTAAGGTGTGCGGTAAGACATTTGTCGCAAAGACACTTGACAGCCACTATTGTTCGCCTAAATGCAGTAAGGTGGCGTGGAAACGCAAAAAGGATGCAAAGGACAAGAATGCACGGTTAGAAGCCATAGCCCGGCAAATCCCTGACATACGGGAATATCTTTCAGTAAAGGAAGCTGTGGCCATGTTCGGTGTGGAACGTAATACCTTATATCGGCTGATAAAATCAGGACGCATTCCAGCCGTCAATATCGGGATCCGGCTCATACGCATTAAGCGTTCAGACATGGAGAAACTTTTTCTTACCCGTCCAAAGAGTCTTGCTGAAAAAGAGAAAACTATTCCCAAACTTTACAGCATGGAGCCGGAGGACTGTTATACCATCACTCAGGTTTGTGAAAAATATCACATCAACGACAGTTCCGTGTGGGCGCATGTCAGGAAATACTCTATCCCGTCCCGGCAAATCGGGAACTATGTGTATGTACCCAAACAAGAAATAGACAACCTTTATAAATCAGAGATAGAATGAAAAAAGCATTGCCAAATACCAAAGTGACTGTCAAGCTCAGAAAGTCAAGGTACAAGGAAGAATGGTATCTGATTATCGAATCGTACCCAGTGTATAAACGTGGCTCAAACAGAGCAAGCCGTGTGGTAGAGTCCATAAACCGGACTATATCCACACCCATTTGGGACAAGTCATCTATTGCACGCATCTTGCCGGATGGTAGCTTCAACTACAAGCCGAAGAGGGATTTGAACGGAATTATTCAATGCCGTTCAACAATCGACCAGGAAGCTTGTATCTATGCCGATAATGTCCGGAAGTTGCGTCAGCATGAGTATGATAGTGCCATTCTCTATACAGATAAGGAGAATGAACTTGCAGCGCAGAATGAACGTAGTGAACAGGACTTCATCAAATACTTCAACGGCATCATCAGCAAACGCCATCCCAACAGTTCAAATTCGATTATCGTCAATTGGATGCGTGTGGGCGAGTTGCTGAAAATCTATTCGCAAGGGAATCCCATTCCGTTCAAATCCATCTCCGTAAAATTGCTTGAGGACATCAAGATGTTCCTGCTCCGTGCCCCAATGGGAGGTAACAAGAAAGGCACAATCTCACAGAATACGGCATCCACTTATTTCTCTATCGTCAAGGCCGGACTGAAACAAGCATTCATTGATGAATACCTAACCGTTGACATCAGTGCAAAGGTGAAAGGTATCAGTTCGATTGAAAAGCCTCGTGTTGCTCTTACTATGAATGAGGTACAGATGTTGGTTGACACGCCTTGTAAAGATGATGTTCTGAAACGCGCGTTCCTGTTCTCAATCCTGACCGGCTTACGCCACAGTGACATAAAGCCGTTGAAGTGGAAACAGATTCAGCAGACAAGCAAAGGAACGTGGCAGGCCGTGGTTGTACAGCAAAAGACAAAGAAGCTCGATTGTAAGCCCGTTACTGCACAGGCGTTGCAACTGTGTGGTGAACGCCCGGATGACGATGAGCGTCTGGTATTCGAGGGCCTGACGGATATATCCTGGATCTCCCATCCGCTGAAAGAATGGATAGAGGCATCAGGCATAAAGAAGCACGTAACTTTTCATTGCGGACGTCATAGTTTCGCCTCGTTGCTCCTTGAAAACGGCGTAGATATTTATACGATAAAGTCTTTAATGGGACATACCAATGTCAAAACAACTCAAATTTATACTCATATTGTGGATGCAGCAAAGGAGAAAGCTGCCAATACATTACATATAGATAACCTGCCCGTATAAGGTCGCGGTGCTAATTTCCACCATTGAGCATCAGTTACTTATGTAAAGGAATTCTCTATTTACCACCCATTTGCCCCTCATGAAGCACTATGCTTTTTGAGGGGTTTTCTTTGTTATATCCCCGAAGTCCTATTGTTTTTCTAATTCCGCTCATGTTTTTATTCCATCAGTTACCTTTCATAAGAGCAGGTGTCTTAATGAAACTTAAATCTGCATGTGGTAACAAAGGGGCAGAGTGGTGATAGTCCGGCACCTATTTAGCACCCGTAAGCATCCATATAGTTTTGCGGCATAAACTTAAAAACGTGAGAATATGAGTTATACCGTAAATTCGTTGGAGGAAATGCCAAATGCATTGTCCTACTTAATTAAAACTGTTGAAGAATTGCAGTCCACCGTAAAAGCCTTGCAGCATAAGCAGGCAAGCGATTCACCTAAATGGATGGATATAGATGAGCTTTGTGCCTATCTGCCATCACATCCGGCCAAGCAAACGGTTTATGGATGGGTATCGGCCAAACAGATACCTGTACATAAGATAAATAAAGCATTGGCTTTTTTACAATCGGAAATAGATGATTGGTTAAAGAGTAAAGTCCACAAGACACAGGACGACCTCATGCTGGAAGCCGAACAATTTGTCAAATCCAAAAAGATTATCAGATAATATGGAATATACGGATTATTGTTTTTCATTCTTTCGCAAGCCCATTCAGAACATTGAGCCGTTAAGGGCAATAGGCGTTGTGGATGTGTACCGATATGTGGTTGGCCATTATGCCCAGCCACAAACGGGAACTCTGCGCTCAATGACTTCTCCTGCGGATGTCAAAAAATATAAGGCTTCTCACTTTGACTATTGCACTTTCTCCGGTCTTTTCCGCAAGCGGAATGAAAAGGAACTGATAACGCACTCAGGACTGATGTGCCTGGATTTTGACCATGTAGAGAATATGGAGGAAGTGAAGCGGCAGATTCTCAATCACGAATATTTTGATACGGAACTGCTGTTCACCAGCCCTTCTGGAAATGGATTGAAGTGGATTATACCTGTGGATTTGAAAGGATGGGAACATTCACGCTTTTTCAAGGCTGTTGCCAACTGCATCCGTGCTACCGGATTGCCAAAGGTGGATATGTCGGGAAGCGATGTGGCGCGCGCCTGTTTCCTGCCATACGACCCACAAGCATATATTAACCCTAAATACAACGAGTATGTCAAAGAAAATATTTTCCGCCCAAGATTGGGAGAATGTCCCTTTTGAGAATAGTGTTCCAACATCTCCTACTTTACTTCCGGCTCCAAATTCCACCTCTAATAATAAAGAGGAAGAAATAGAACGTATCATTTGCGAAATAGAACAACGTGCCGTTGACATCGCACCTGAATACAAGGATTGGGTGGAATTGGGCTTTGCCTTGGTTGATGGATTCGGTGAAAACGGAAGAGAATATTACCATCGTATCAGCCGCTTCTATCCAGACTATCAAAGGGAAGAAGCAGACAAACAATATACCCGTTGCCTGCAAGCCAAAGGACAAGGCATAACAATCCGTTCGTTTTTTCATTTGGCTGGTCAGGCAGGTATTCCGCTAAATTCAGTAGGAGAACAGAATTTATCCATTTTACCAAATAACCAAAATGGCAAAACGGGCAAATGGATAAAATCGGCAGATGAACTTCCTGCATTTCCCGAATGTGTGTTCGAGCAACTGCCGCCTTTTTTATGTGAAGTTGTCGGTAACTCCATTTCGGAGGACGACCGCGATACCATTCTGATAGGAGCGATAGTATGTCTGTCGGTTTGCTTCCATAATGTCTGTGGTGTGTATGACGAGCGTATTGTTTATCCCAATCTTTACTTGTTTGTCGTGGCTGATGCCGGAATGGGCAAAGGAGCGTTGACTTTATGCCGTGAGTTGGTGGCTCCCATTAACCGTAATCTGCATGAGCTTTCGCAACGAATGGAGCAGGAATACAAGGAAGCGATGAGCACCTATATCAAAAGCAAGAAGTCGGACGGTGCAGCTATGCCGACTGAGCCGCCTATGCGTATGCTTATCATTCCGGCCAATAGCAGCGCAAGTTCCTTGTTGAAGATATTGGGCGATAATGACGGTGTCGGGCTGTTGTTCGAATCTGAAGGTGACACGTTAAGCCAGACATTGAAGTCGGATTACGGCAACTATTCCGATGTGCTGCGCAAGGCGTTCCACCATGAGCTGGTCAGTCTGAGCCGACGCAAGGACAGGGAATATTGCGAAGTCAGCAATCCGAGGGTGTCTGTAGCGTTGGCCGGAACGCCCGAACAGGTAAGACGGTTGATACCCGATGCGGAGAACGGACTGATGAGCCGATTCTGTTTTTACATCATCCGTTTTAAGCGTGGTATCAGAAATGTGTTTGCCACAAGCGATATTTCCCAATCCAAGAATACCATGTTCCGTATATTGGGCAACAGTTTCTGTCATCTGCATGAAGAGTTCGTGAATCATGGCAGCTATTCATTTTCCCTTCCCTCTGCTTTGCAGGAACAATTCATCGAATACCTTAGCCGAGTGAATGAAGAATGTTGTGACGAAGTGGACAACCGGATGCAGGGCATAGTCAGACGGATGGGACTGATTGCTTACCGCATCATGATGGTGCTGACAGCTGTCCGCCATTTGGAGAACGTGTACAATGTGCAAGCGGATTCTAATGGCATTATCCAATTGGTTTGCCAAGAGTCCGACTATTTCGTTGCCATGAATATTTGCGATACATTGCTCTATCATGCCGTCTTTATCTATCGGAATCTGTCAGGAAATCAGAACAAACAGACTTCTTCCGCTTTACAGGAAACAGGTGTTGCCACACGGAGGAACACCCTCTATAATATATTGCCTGAAACCTTCACGAAGAAGGATTACGATGCGGCTGTTTTAGCTATGGGTGAGAACGGCAGTACGGCTGCCAAGTGGATAGAAGCCTTCATCAGAAGCGGCAAATTGCGTCGGATTGAACAAGGTAAATATCGGAAGATTTTTTGAGTGGCCAGTTTGTGTTTTAGTGTCACTAAAACCTATGAGGCAAGCGGCACAACTACCCACTCAAAATACTCAAAAAATCAATATCAACAAGCAGCATGAATACAGAAAATAAAAAGCCCGGAGGTCGCCCGAAGCTGGCGAGTTACCAGAAGCGCACGAGATGTTTTCGCATCATGTTCAATGAGAGCGACTACATTTATATTCAGTCAAAGGCGGAACAAGCCGGACTGTCTGTCAATGAATTTTGCCATCAGGCGGCAATGGACTGTCAGGTTTCCCAGCGCATCAGTCCCGAACTGGTATCTGTCATCCGTGACCTTTCAGGCATAGCCAACAATGTCAATCAGATTGCCCATCAGATGCACATCCACGGATTGGAGGCAGTCAAGCAACATTGCGTCACCATCATCACTGAAATAAGTAGGATTATTGCACAAATAAAGAACGACAGCCATGATAGCGAACATTAAAACGAGAGTGGATTTCGGGGGCATCGTGAACTACGCCAACGACCAAAAGAACAAGAAGAAGAGTGCCACGCTGTTGGCACATGAGGGAGTTTGCGCTGTCAGCAACAAGGCCATTGCGGACTCTTTCCAGATACAGGCATCCATGCGCCCGAAAGTGAAAAGTCCGGTAAAGCATGTTTCTCTGGCTTTCTCGCCAAACGATGCGGCACGTTTCTCTAACGATGAGAAAGGGAATGCGCTCATGGTGGAAATTGTCCGGAAATGGATGGAGCGGATGGGGATTCGAAACACGCAATATATCATAGCCCGGCACCACGATACCAGGCATCCTCATTGCCACTTGGTGTTTAACCGGATAGACAATGACGGCAACCTTATATCCGACAGCAACGAAAGGATACGCAGTACGAAAGTATGCCGTGCGCTGACGGAAGAATATGGCCTTTACCTTGCACCGAAGAACAGTAAGGCGAGAAATAAAAACAGGTTGCGGCCTCACCAATTACGGAAACTCAATCTCCGTTCCGCAACTTTGGATGCATTGGCAGAATCCCATTCATGGAAAGACTTTTTATCTGCGCTTAAAGTCCGTGATACAGACATCCGTTTTAACCGAAATCAAGCATCAGATAAAGTGCATGGTGTTTCTTTCAGTCAAGACGGTATCAGTTTGGCAGGCTCCACGCTTGACCGTGACTTGAGCTTTAACAGCCTTTGCACGACATTGGGTAGCTTAACGGAGGAACTGTTGCTTCAACCTCATCAGGCAATCACTTCTAGTGTTGGTGGAGGAACAAGCAACAGTCTTGGATGGCATGATGAGAAAGACAAGGATAAACAAAAGGACGAACCATTTTATAAACCCTTTAAACGTAGAAGATAATGAAAGAAGATGTGATAGCTGCGAATCTCGCAAATTTGCGTCAAAGTATGAATGAATTGAAGGAAACCGTCAATAAATTGAATGTCGGTTCTCAAAGTCATGAACAGGCTGCACAATCACCCGTTGATGAGCGGACGGTTTACAACAGTGTGGCAAAAAGTTTCTGTAACTGCTGGAACGATGCTTTGTCAATATTGAAGAAATCTGTGAGGAAAGAGCAACCGGATAAGATCCCTTTCTCTATATGGATTCCCAAACTGATAGACTTGCTTAAACGGAAGTTCAACCTGATAGACTATCTCTATATTCATGTTTGCGATTACAACACGAATCGCTTGAAGATAGAAGCCAATACGGAGAGAATCCTTGAACGGCAGGATGAGATACTTGCCAGAGTCAATGAACTAAGGTGTCCGCCGACCATCATTCCGCCCAACGTCAACGGCCTGTTCTTGCGTGGTTATCACTTCAAACTTCGTTATGTCATAATTGTGCTTGTAGTCATCTTGGCATGGGCAATTGCTGCTTCAGTCAGTAGCCTGAAATACAAAGAAGAAGCGTTTGCCTATTACTCGATGTATCGTGTTGTTGAGCAGCAAAATCATTATTCAATTGGAAAGAAGTAAATCGACATCTGTAAATATATTACAATCTATGATATATGAACATTTAAATCTTCATCAATTAGTATATAATGGATTAGTAATCTAAATTATAAGTTAAACCCAAATCGGTCATTAGAGATTTTTGCAAGCAAAGTGTAATGGGAAACTCTTTTTGACGCTTATCATTACAAATAAATTGCTTAATTTTGCCGTAAAAGAAGCATATCCTATACAACCAGAAAGTCAAATTTTCTAATTACCGATTTGGGTTAAATAGGGAATGTGGAATTCATGATAACTCCATATTCCCTACTCAACCTTATTATATTGCTTCTTGTATTGCGTTTAAACAAGCCATTATAATTTTCTTATAATTGTTCTTTAATAGCGTCTTCTATCCGCGCAATCAGGCAATCCAAACTTTCACCTTGTGAAAATATTGCAGCAGACATATTGCTGCGATATTCCGAAATTTTGATTTGTTTGTCTTCTGATTCTTTTGCAGCTTTGATGATGTTGTTTACCAATGGGCTTAATTCTTCGCCTATATTCATCTTTACTTTTGTGCAACTGCATATTAGATCTTCAGGCAGGTTCAGTAGGTCTTCATTCTTGTATTGACGTAAATCAACACAGCAAAGGGCGTATTTATCTTGATTATTTACGGCTTTTTGAATTTGCAACGTGCTCATGTGTGCAGGTTCACTGAAATCCCATTTACTTTTCACCTCTACGTAATAGACTTCGACATATTGTCCGTTTTTAATCACACTGATGGTCAAATCTTGTCCCGATTGGTCATCTTCAACGCTTGTGGAAGATTCAATCTTAATCAAAGACGAGTCAAATTTATGCCGTAGACAGTCTTCAATGTGTTTGCCTATTTTATGTAAATGGTCGAATCTTGCTTCATTGTCCAATTCTTTTTGTCTCTGCTTTTCAGCTTCATTCAGCAGTTTCATCAAGTCGCCTTCGTTATTGAGCTCAGCAAGCCGTGCCAAGTCATCCTCACCCAAGTCCATAAGCGAAAAAAGACTCTTTTGAGCGTCCATGCTTGTCATGTCGAAAGTATATATGGCTTTCTTTTCAAATATTTGGCCAAACCAACTTTCCCACTGCTTGTCATAACGAATGTGCAGGATGATTTCGCGCACAATCTTCTCAAAGTGGCGGTCGCCATGCTCCTGCTTCATGTCATCGACCAACTGCTTTTCTATCTTTTCTGCAATTTCTTTGGGACCGTCTTCCACAAAATCCAATAAATTTTCAAATTCATTATCAACCCATTGTTCGTGGAGGTCCTTTCCAAAAATGGCAAGGTATATTTTCGCCATTTCTTCCGGAACACCGGCATTGCGGTGCAGCTCATTTGCCTTGCACAGATAGTTTTTCTGGCACGGTATAATGCCGTAGTCGTTCAGTTTCTTCAGGTTGTCTTCGCTCTTGCTTGAGGTGTATTCTTTCATGAATGTGAAAAGCCAATCCTTGTTTTGCTCTATCCAGCCAGTGTCGGTCTTGCTAATCTGCAACAGCGTGTATTCGAGCAACAGGTTAAAAGCCACATCATAGAAATCCTCTTCATTCTCTTGCAACTTTATTATGTGCACTTGTCCGAAATCAAGGCCATAAAATGAAGCCAATATAGGCATCAAGCGGCCACGTCGGTTGTTGAAATCATCCTGTGATGAAGCCGAACAAAATCTGATTAAAGCGGAGAGTTCCGAATCTGACAAACTGATTCCGCCATTTAATGCTTTTCTGCGCCAATCACTCATAGTTGAATTTATTGCCTGGCGCAAATCGTTTTCGGTATAATCACCTACTGTACAAATGTCAAGAAAGGCAGTATCAAGCATCATGTCAGCATTGCTCCCCATAACAACTTTCACCAATTCATAGATTTCGGCCGTCATGAAATCACCGTGGCGCAAGCTTCCTTTTGAGCGCAATAAGCCATTTCGGTTTGGCAACAGAGGATATTTGCTTACGACGTCTTCGAGGTTGCCGTTTTCCTTCATGAGCATAAGGAAATCATGAAGTTCATCGGTCTTGTCTTTTATGGAGCTGCAAACGTTCTCTACAGAGAGGAAAAATCCATCAGTGTTTTCACATCTCCAATTGTTTACCGTTTCCGACCAACCTGTAAGGTCTTCAGAAGGCATCAAAAATGATTGTCCGTCATACCGTTTCGGGAGCAAGGCATATCCGGCCAAAGTCTTTTCATATTTGCATCTTAATTCAGCCGAAAGCGTCTCGTAAAACGACGGATGCAATAGTCTGACATTCGGGTCGGTGATGCTGTAATGCTTACCTTCGACAGGCATCACCTTCCAATCCTTAATCTTGCTTACCCACAGCTCTTGAAGCTCATTATAAAACTTCTGAGTTTCCTCGTCATCATTGAAGCGCGGAAACGAAACTTCGCACATTTCTCTCGAAAGACAACTCGCATTGTCCGGATCTTTATAATAATCGAACAATGCGTACATCATTTCTTTCAGAACCAAAGCGTTCTGGTTGCCTTTGTCTTTATTGTTGGATGATTTTGGCAACATGATGTTGTTGCGCTTTTCCACGGGATAGAAACGTTTTGAGTGGAAAATGAAGTTCACTCCGAAATTTTCTGTCCCTAGTAGCGGGAACCACAAAAACAGGCTTGGTATTTTGTCAACCTCTCCGCATGTTTTCGGGAAAGGAGGTATGATTATTATGTCACCGTTGTCTGATTGTAGGCTTTTGCAGACATATTCTTCTTGTGTATTATTGTTGCAATCTTTCCGGAGTACTTTTTCAGTAAATTCCGACCATCCTGCATACGACAGACTATGTGAGCTCCTTTCGTCTGATTTTTTAAACTTAAAATGCTTCTTTGCGTAGTTGTCGTCTATTTCAACTTCCTTTATGCGCTCGTTTATTATCAGTACGAATGACATCAGGCGGATAACGTCGCCAAGTTGTTTGGATATGTTGACAATCTGGCTGTCTGTCAATCCATAGCGGAAAGAGGTTGAGTCGTCTTTTATCTCATTGTCCATCTGACGTGTGCAAAAGTTCTTTACCTCCATCAGTTGCTCCTTCATGATGTGAGGGCCTTCCGGCGTATCAACCTTTGTGCGGTCAAGGGCAAAGTCTTTTATTTGCACATAACCACTTATTTCATCCTTTGATTTCTTCACAGCGAAAGGGCCGCTGACGTAAACAAGGCGATTGAATATGTGTGTTGTCATAAAGCCTGTGCCGTATTGACCGGCCAAATCCGTCCCCGTCCTATCTTTCGAGCTGTCCTGCTTAACCAATGCGCGGAATGATGTATAGTCAAACGGCAGACCATGATGCGAGAAAATCAGGCTATTTGAAGTTAACTCGATTTTTATTTTTGCACTTTGGCTTAAGTCTCGTGCATTTTGGATGAGTTCCCAAATTGCACGTACACCACTTTTTTCAATGTTTTCATCCAATCCTTGTCTGATTTTATTACAATAGCCTTCATATTCCAAACGCTCGTCTTCATCGTTCTGCCATTGTTGCTCTGCAGAAAGTGGTGTTTTATATTCGATTAAATTATCCATAATGATTAATTTTAACATTTATTCTTTTCTTTCTCCCTTCTCTCCTTAACCTTATCCAATCCTGGCATCTTCTTTGATACGGAAGCCTCACCAGCAGGAAAGTATGCTTTAAAAACCTGACATAAGAAACTCACAATGTCACTGCGCTTCTTGCCCATGTTGGAGAAAGCGGAGTAAACATAATACATGAGTTCTTGCTGACTGCACATTTCGTTTGGCAGGACTGTGATTGAGGGCGGAAGAATCAAGTCATGTTCTGTAAATGCGTAGGCACTGGCAAGAATGGCTTTTTGTTCCTCTTCGCTGAACATCTTGATTTTTCCGGCAAACCATTCAAGTTCTCCTTTTTGAAGTGCCTGTTGCTGCTTACTTTGACGTTCCATCAGAATGGATACTTTCTCTTGCTCTTTTTCAGTAAGGGCGTCTTCAAGCATGCGGTTCTTACGCTTTAGGACATTGTACTTTTCCATACAAGCGATGGCAATGCAGAGATAACCTACGGTTACGGTAAGCACCAATACCGTATGAAATCGGAACTTGGACGGAAAATCCGGCAAAGCATCAATATAGTCGCAGACGACAAGAGCAACTACGAGCATAAGCGCAGCTCCGACATACATTGTCCGGACTTTGACTTTTTGGCTCGCAGGAGAAACGCCCATAAGCAAGACTATCGCCAAGGCTGCGACCAATAAGATGGAAACCAAGATAAAGATTGTCATGTGTCACGCCCTCCCTATTATGGTTTTACGATGATACGCCAATAGCCTGCCTTGTCAGAACCTTCATGGACGAGAATGCCTCTCTCACGCAACTCTTTGATGTTCTTTTCAACTGCCCGCTTGGACACGCCAATTTTTATAGACATTGCTTCTGCTGTTATAGAAGGGTCGGAAATAACTAAGTCTATTATTTTTTGCCCTGTCCTGCTAACTCTTTTAGATGCATCCTCTCCTTTTACGCCGAACCTTTTCTCCGAACTTTTTTCGTTTACACCGAACCTTTCAGCATTTACACCGAACCTTTTCTCCGAACTTTTATCATTTACACCGAACTTTCTCTCCGAAGCTCCTTCGTTTACAGGGTACTTTTTGAGGGTACTGTTTACCCTGTCGGCCACCTCTTCTACGGAGATTCTACCATTCTCACCCCAATTCAAGTTATAGAAGGTGGTGAAAAAA
>UMDI01061234.1_pt1 | contig 13637 bp, 8 predicted proteins | sample 1964451 | NCBI WGS metagenome assembly UMDI01 (sample SAMEA4835990, study PRJEB28245) | human gut metagenome | biome: gut microbiome; material: fecal sample | place: Denmark | collected 2008 | reverse complement strand
CCTGCCACAAGAGGACTGATTTGTCACAACGCTACAGTCAGCGACCCGGCAGTAACGGGTTTCTGGTATACCCTTTATTCAGGTATCAACCGCGCGAACATATTTTTGGAAAATATCGACCGTGTGACTGACATTGACGATGCGACAAAGTCGCAGTACATAGCAGAAGCCCGTTTCCTCCGCGCGTTCTATTATTTCAATCTGGTGCAGTGCTGGGGCGACGTGCCTTTTAAGACTTCGTCCACTCAAGACGTTTCCGGCCTGGACTCTCCGCGCACCGACAAGCAGCAGATTTATGACTTTATCGTGACGGAAATGAGCGAGGCTGCGGAGAACGGTTTGCCGGAGTTCGACTCCAGCGACCCGGGACATATTTCAAAGTCGGCTGCATATGGGATTCTGGCACGTGTCTGCCTGTTCCGTGCCGGTGAGCATTATCGGGACAGCAATGCGCCGAGCGATGAAACGACGCTCCGTTCATATTTCCAGCAGGCGAAAGACTTTGCCTTGCAGGTTTACGGAAAACACCAGTTGGCAAGCGACTATTGGCAGGTGTTCATCGACATGTGCTCAAACCAGTATAACACAGACGGCAGTGAAAGCATCTGGGAAATTGAGTTTGCCGGAAACAACACTTCGGATGTAGTGGCTGAAGGACGTATCGGAAACATCATCGGTTTGGCGGGTCCTGACTTGTCGAACAGTTCAGACGTGACTGGCTCTGCCGATCCGGGGTACGCGTATGAGTTTATCTTCTCTACGCCGAAACTTTACCGCCTGTATTGCATGGATGTGAATCATAGTTTCTCCAACCCGTCCAATAATATCTCGACAAGCTATACGATTGACGATTTGATGGGGCTGCAGGTGAATTATGCTTCAGGCACAGCGGAAGAAAAAGCTGCTGCGTGGGAACTGGCGAAATTCAAGGTAAAAGACCGCCGCTTCTTGTGGAACATTGCGCCGTTCGTTTATGTTGAAGGCGGCGGAAAGAATACGGGAGTGACAGGACGCAGATTCTATGAAGGAAATTATTTTGTCAATGCGTCGACTGATGAAGACGGTACAGCCAATCTGCTGAATGTCTGGAACAGCTATGATAACGGACGTTCTTATTCGTATACTTGTTCGTCTGCGCAAGAGGCTGAACTGGAAGAGCAGTATCCGGGATTTGAGTACCGTGAGGGTGACTACATGTATAATTCGACGAGCAGCTCATGGCAGGAATCCAGCGTAGGAGATTACACTTACAGAAGCGGAAATAATCATTTCACCGCGAATATTGCCCGTGCATGTGCGAAGTTCCGCCGGGAATACGAGGCTGACAAGAAAGACAAGAACTTTACTTCCATCAACTTCCCGGTATTGCGCTACTCGGATGTGCTGCTGATGCTGGCTGAAGCGGAGAACGAACTGAACGGTCCTGCAAATGCCATCAGTTATCTGAACGAGGTAAGACAGCGTGCTTTCGGCGGTGATGCAAGCTACAATCTGCAGGAAGGGCTGACCAAGGACGAGTTTCGTCAGGTGCTGAAGGACGAACGCGGGCGTGAGCTTTGCTTTGAAATGTTGCGCCACTTCGACCTGATCCGTTGGGGAGAACTTTCTGAGCGTATGAGTGAGCTGGTAGAGTTCGCACAGATTGGAGGTGAATGGAATCAGGGAACGAGCAATGTGTACACTTATTTCCAGCTGGACGATACGTACAATTATTTCCCGATACCGGATGCCGAGTTGTCTGTGAACAAGGCCATCACTTCAAACAATCCGGGATGGTAATCTATCTGAGTTAAAACACTAATAAAGGATTGAATCAATGAAAAGATATACCTTATATATGTATGCCTTCGCTCTGTCGGCTTTCGCACTTGCTTCTTGCAGCAAAGAATTGACAGAGGGGCTTGACGATGTGAACATTGGCGTTGTAACCGATGATAACGTGATGTACGACGGCATGATTGTGACGGCGAAGAAAGGACAGCCCGTAGAGTTCACCATTAACGGTGAACCGGATTTCGTGACTTTCTATAGCGGCGAACTGGGACATCAGTATATTTACAAAGACCGCACTTCTGTTTCGGCGGATGATGTCGTTTCTTCTGTCTTGTCGTTTACTGTTTATACGAGCACCACTATCTATGCGGATGACAATAATCGCCGCAACAATTGTATGGATATATTCTATACGATGGATGATGCGGAAAACGGATTCGAGGCTTTCCCGGGATTGGTAAAGAATGACATTGTGGCCGATTCGACTACTGTTGTCCAGTTCTGGAAAGACGGGAAATGGCATGAACTGGTTGACCGGGATGAGTTTGTCGGTATGGGACAGAATGTTGTAGCCGGAAACTCATACGAACGGGATGTAGTCAATTACATTGACAAGAATCTGGTGCTTGCTTTTGCGTACAATAAGGATGAGTGGGAAAATCCCCATTTCAATGAAACGGATGCTGTGAATGTCGCACAGCCGCGCTATAATTTCGCTTCGATGAAGATCACGAATACGCTTCGCAATGGACAGACTACGGAACAGTTTGCTTCTGATTTTGTGCTTACCGCAGTCAATATGCATCATGAACGTGACACTGCATATTATCAGGACTGGAAAAGCACGGTGAGCTATTTGCCTGAGGACAGCGGTTACGGAACAGTGACGGCCAATGTGGCAGGACGCTGGAATCTGTCGAGCGCAAGTTCTGGTAGTTTCTATATCCATGGAACGGCAAACGATTCGCATTGGAAATCTTCGTGGCTTGTTTCTGATCCGATCAACATCCTTGCATGTGAACCCGATCAGGGCGTGAGCGTCAAGAACATTTCGCAGGACATGCCGACTTATTCGCACACATACGAAAATGTAGGAACCTATACGGCAACTTTCGTAGTGACCAACGGCAACTATAAGCATGAGGATCGGGGAGTATACCAGATTGTAGTCAATGTAACCGAATAATCTTTTAAAACGAATAATTTATGAAATACATAAAATCATACTTGTTTTTAGTCCTCACCGCTGCGCTTGCGCTCACGGGGTGCAAGCAGGATGACTTGCAGGACGATGTGGACGCGCTGGCTAACCGCGTGGCCATTCTGGAGGAACAGGTGAAGCTGCTGAATGAGAATCTGGAAACGATTTCCTTCGTGCTCAATTCAGAGAATAAGACCATTCAGAGCGTGACGCAGAGCGGAAACGCCTATACCCTTACGCTCAGCAACGGGGAAACGCTTACTTTGAACATCGGTGTGCAGGGATCTGCAGAAGTGCCTGAAATAACAATCGGTTCAGACGGCTGTTGGGCGGTTCGAGGTGAGTCGACTGGCGTGCCGGCTATCGGAAATGCAGGAGCGGACGGACAAGGTTATCCGGAATTCCGTGTGAATGAAGGAAGCTGGGAAGTGCGTTATGTAACTGGTGACGGTGAAGTGAGTGCTTGGGAAAAGGTTGGTGGCGATGCCAACTCAGACATGGGTGTTGTAGGTGACCAGCTGATTGCTTCGGCAGAAGTGGTGGGCAATGAGTTTGTCATCACTTATTATACCGATTATGCAACGGGTGAAACGGCTACGGCAAGTGTTGCCATTGTGCCGGGACTGGTTTGTGCGATAGACGATTCGGGCTTGACCTTGTCAGATCCTGACGGCTATCTGGAGGTGGCTGAAGATTCCCGTACCGAGATTCCGGTGCAGATCTCCGGAGGAACTCCTTCCGTAACTTACCCTGCAGGCTGGAGAGCGACGATCGAGCAGGCAGATTCTTCTGAGGGAGAAAACAATTATGTGCTGGCTATCTATTCTCCTGCAAGCGGAGAAGCAACGGGGGCTTCATCGAGAGTGACTGCCGACAACACCTCTGAAGTTACAGTGCGTGTGAATAGCGGCATGTATTGGGCTGTAGACAAGATTAAGGTGAGAATAGAAGGTGGAGGAACCGAAGAGCCGACTTATGCTTCTGTCTATGAAAAGTATCTGGCGGAAGGAATCACAATTGGTGATTATACATTGAATGCTTCATCCGGTATTGATGCAATTGTGGTGACTGAGGACCAAACGGTATCTACAGCACCGTCAGGCATTTATTTCATTAACGAAGGAGTAAGACTAACCATTTCTAATGTAAATATTGCCGATAATCTTATTTTAGTTTCCAATAGCATTGCGGGAGAAAAGGTGCAGGTTATAACCAGCAATACGTTCAATGCGTCAACAACTGTTGGAACAAACTTCATAGCTCAGAACATTGAATTTACCCATGAAGGTATACTTATGCAAGTTGCTAGTGGTCGGACTGTTGATAACTTCATTTTGGACGGGTGCAAGGTAACAGTTGGTCATGCGGTAAATCTGTTTAATGCTCATAATGGGGATAACAATAGTGTGAATAATATTGTATTGTTGAATAATGACATTGCATATAATATTACGTCAGACATGCCTGGTGCAGGACGTATACTGAATTTTCAAGGTAAGAATTTGGACGCGGATGTAAGATTTGAGAATAATGTTGTTTATTCAATGAATAATGCTTATTGTGTAAACGGTGCTATATTTACAACTGCGGCAGGTACATATGAGGGAGAAGTTATAATACGGGATAATACGTTCGTTAATTATTTGCCAGGTTCTCAACAGTTTATTCGTGGAACAATGCAGCTTTCTACTGTTATTTCTATAGAAAATAACTTGTGTTGGTATAACTATGGAGGCGGTGACAATAGGTCATTGGCATGGGTAAATGCATCAGGAGGGGCGAATATTGATCCTTTTGCTATAGCATCTGCCACTATTACAGATACAAAGTGGTATAATGGTGGAAGCGGTACTATTACAGCATTCCGTCATTGGGGAAATACTGTTCCTACCGGATATGAAAATCCGTCAATACCACAAGAAACGGAAGACCCGTTCGAAAGCACGGATTTCGAAACCGGAACATTTGTTAAGAAGGCTGCTTATGCCAATTGCGGTGCACAACGATAAAACCTAAAGAATTATGAAACGAATAGCAATAATATTACTCAGCATGATTCCCTTGTTCACGTTCAATGCGTGTGATGAAAGGGACGATATACAAGCAGATGTAGACGGACTTAACTCCCGTCTGGACGAACTGGCCAGTGGGTTGGAGGCGTTGAATACAAGCATCAACTCGTTTTATGATGTGGCTGTGCTTCAAGGCTCAATCTTTATTACAGACTATACCATGGACGAGAAAGGCGACTATACCCTCACTTTGAGTGAGGGTGACCCTCTCGTAATCTATGGAGGAATGCCCGCTGAAGATATTCCGGTGTTGGCCATCGATGCGGACGGCTATTGGACTTATACGCTGGATGGTGTGACGAGCTATCTGACCGTGAACGGCGAGCAGGTTTCTGCACGTCCTACCGACGGACGTGATGGCGTAGTGCCTGAAATAAGCGTCGTTGATGGACGCTGGTGCTATACAATCGGTGACGGTGAGCCCATAATGATCGAGGGTAATTATGGTATCGCTTCTGTAGATGATATACCGGCTGGCGTTTTTGCAGATGTGACTCCTTCTGATGACGGGAAATCGCTTACATTTAAACTTGCGGGTGAGAACGGTGCAGAGTATACTGTGGCTTTGTTGGGCGGATTGGACATGACCTTCGCCACTACAGATGCTCCGGCAGAAGAGGTTACGGAAACAACAGTACCGGCAGGCGGAAGCGTCACGCTGAATGCGACTTTGACCAGTGTGGAGGAAGTTGTCATCGATCCTACGCCGCTGGAAGTGAAACTGGACGAAACGGACTCCTCTGCAACCGACGGAAAGCATACCCTTACCGTTGCAGCTCCTTCCGGGCTGGCGGCTGGCAGCTATACAGTCTATTTCCAGATTTTCTCTGCAAAATCGGAGGGCTACCGGATGATTGTTCCGCTTAAAGTGACGGTTTCTGAATAATTGATTGAATTCTTAAAAAGAAAAGATTATGAAATACTATAAATCATTCATCCTTCTCGGAATGTTCGCATTGTCGTTCGCGTCATGTAATACGGACGATCTGGAGCGGAACATCGATGAGCTTACCACGCGTGTGGAAGACATGGAGAAGCAGGTGCAGGCTTTAAATGACAACATGAACGTGATCCGCGTATTGCTGGACGGAAACAAGACCATCCAGAGTTACACATATGATGAGGCTACGGGTACTTATACGCTTGTTCTCAGTAACGGACAGACCATGACGCTGACACAGGGAAACGACGATAACATCACATATCCGCAGGTTACTGTCGGTGATAACGGAAATTGGTTCGTTGATGGCGTAGACACAGGGCAGCGTGCGAAGGCTCAGGACGGTACACCTGTAACAGTGACTCCCCAGTTCCAGATAGTAACGGAGGGAACAGACAAGGTTTGGCAGGTATCATATGACGAAGGCGCAACTTGGGATTATGTAACGGATGAAACCGGGGCTCATGTAAAAGCTACCGGTACAGTATCTGGAACTAACCCGATTGAAGCGGTGAAAGTGGAGAACGGCTGTCTGTCTGTAACAGTGGATGGAACAGAATACACTATTCCTATTGTTGAAGGACTGGTATGCCAGATTGTAGAGCCTGAGAATGTGGAAAACGATACTTGGTATGTGGCTAAAGGCGGTGATGGAACAGACCTGACTGTCAATGTGAACTTAGAGTCGGGGGATATTGTGCGTGCCGTTGCTCCTGCTGACTGGGCGGTTACAGTGCCTGACTATTCGGCTCTTACAGGAGAGCAGGCGTTGACCTTGAGTGTAAGAGCTCCTGAAACTCCTTCCGAATGCGTGCTTTCGGTAGAAGTTACCCGTGGCGTGCATACTGCGGCATCAGAAATAAAGGTTCACACTACGACAGACAGCTATTACGCTGATTTTATGGCCGGACTGGATGTTCAGGCAGGAAATGTGAAGATAAACAAGTACATGTTTGATGGTGAAGAAATACATGTTCTTTCTTCCGATCAGTCTATAACTGAGCCGGGCGGCGTTTATTTCATCCGATCAGGTGTAAATGTCAGCTATGATAATACGGGTGACAATGCTGCAACATTGGTACTTATCGGTGATAATCCGACGGATAAGCCGGAACTGAAAGTCAACAGGCAGTTGAGAGTGGCTGAAACCTCCGGAAACGAGGGTAAAGGACTGTTCTTCTGCTACAATATCAAGATAGATGCTACGGAAGTTTATAATACAGGAACCTCGCCGTCTTTGTCTTATCTGCTGGCGCAAAATGGTAATACGGCATTCAAGAATGCTGTATTTGGAAACTGTGAAATTGAATTGTCTACCACTCAGCAGCCGCTTACGTATATCAGTTCAAGCAACAGAAGTTATGAAAACTTTGTCCTTGAGAACTGCAAGATAAAATATCCGGAAGGGAAGACTGACCAGCGTTTTATTATTAGCGTTGGTTCCAGTACGGCGACTTATGGAACGCTGACTTTCAGAAACAATGTATTCTATTGTGCGACAGACGGCAATTTGATTTCAAATTTCAAATTGTTTAACGGCTCTTCAGCAACAATCAATAAACTTGTTTTGCAGAATAATACATTCGTCAATACGGGGTCTGCAACGACAAGTTATGTATATGCTTCTACCGTTCAAGATGCACAGGTTTCCAATAACTTGTTCTTTGCAGACAACGGCAGCATAAATAATTATTATATTGTATTCCGTACTACAAATGCCATACCGGGAAGTTTGTGTCAGGATAATGTGGGTTACCGCTCGGATGCTACGAGCCAGGGATGGAGAATGTTCTATCAGAGTGGCGGTGTAAGCTGCGGCTGGGATGGAGCGGAAGATATCGAACAGATTAGCGCTAATCCGTTCGACGGTGGAACCTTCGATCCGGCGAATGGAGTATTCATTCCTGGTGACGCTTATGCAGATTATGGTTCGACTATGAGATAATCTGTTCCTGCAAGGTGCAATCCTATAAGAGGAATATTTAGCCTTAAGAATATAGCCGTCCCGGTGTCCTGCATGTGGACATCGGGACGGCTTGCGTTAGGGACTGTTGCTTGCTTTCATGCAATTTTTAAATGCGGTCTGCTTTGGGACACCTCCAGATAATAATCCATGTTTTGCACCAAATGCTCAACCTTAACTGGCTGATACGATGGAGAAAAAAGTAAAGAGCGCCAATGGTGCGCATTGGGATATCTGCCTAAGTCAGATTTTATCCATAGATAGTTCTTTATCTGATGAAAGAGGGGTGTCAAGACGCTCCGTATGCTATAATTGTACAAAAATAGGTATCTTATTTTTCATTAATTCATATTCGCTTCCTGTTGTGTTTCTTAGTGTCGGGAAAAGTATTAAATTTGTTATGTTACGGACTATGCTTGAATATAGTCTGAGCGGATTTGAAAAACTTCATAAAAACTAGATACTATGAGTGTAAGACTTTTAAAAAATTGGATGTGGTGTTTGGGCTTGCTGGTTATGGCGGCATGCTCGGACGAAGAAGTGGTTCAGAACGATGCTCCTGTAATACCGGAACAGCCGGCGGAAATAGCTTCCGTTATTGACCAGTATAATGCGGATATTGCGGCGATGCAGGCGCTTTTTGAGGGTGATGCAGAGGTGGTGAATTATACGCAGGAAGAGTCTGGAGCCTATCGCCTGGAATTGAGTGACGGGAAAATCGCGACTGCCGTTTCCCGGACGGAGGACGATGCAGACATTCCGTTGTTTGGCGTGAACGAAGAAGGGTATTGGACGGTACAGTTGAACGGAGAAAGCGGTTTGCTGACTGATATGGCCGGGAATTCAGTTCCGGCTTTGAGAAAAACAGGCAAAGGTGTGTATACTCCCCAGGTTGCCTTGGGCGAGGACGGCTATTGGCAGGTTTCTTTGAACGGCAATCAGTGGAAGCGGCTTTCTGATACTCCGGCTGCTGACATGACGGGAAAGACCTCTGCCAACTTTTCTCTGTACAAATCGGTTGAAATGGATGGCAGCGGTCAGCTTACATTGTCGTTGCGCAACGGTGAAGCGTCTGTGACGGTTGATGCGAGTGCGTCATCTTCTGCTGAGGCATGGAAGAAGTTTGTGATGGGCAGCGAGGACAATGTATTGCTTGACTATTCGTATGCCGGATATATGCACGGTGAAGTGGCTCCGCCGGATGTCTATATCAATTTTGACAACAAACAGTTGGACGCAAGTGGCAATCCTTACTATAATGCTTACTTGACCGGCGGCGCACAGGGAAGTGCGATTTATAAGGTATATGATGTGACAGATTACGGTGCGGTGCCGGATGATGGCATTTCTGACCGTCCTGCGTTGATCAAGATTCTTAAAGACGCGATGGGATGTACTGAAAGGACAAATGAAGATGGTGGAAAAACTCTTCGTTATTATATCGGCGGCAATAAAGCCAATGCCGTGATTTATTTTCCCAAAGGTACGTTTGTGCTTCGTGGAGGAGCGGAAGATGAAACAGTTGAAACGATTCGTCTTACCATGGGCAATCTGATAATGAAAGGTGCCGGAGCAGACAATACTGTGATTGAAATGGCTGTAGAGAACAATCCTGCCAGCGGTGATTTGTGGAGCACTCCGAACTTGTTGGAAATTAAACACAATAGCGGCTTGACTGATTTGACGGATGTTGTCGGTAATGCGGTTAAGGGAAGTTTTTCTGTAGAGGTAGCTTCTACATCGGGTATCTCTGTCGGTGATTGGATCTGCTTGACCATTCAGAACAACGACTCGGAATTTATTGCTGAGGAGTTGGCTCCTCATTCAGTGACAGACTTGTCCAGCCAGGTAGAGATTGCAAAAAGTGGAGTGCTGGTACACGAGTTCCATCAAGTAAAGGCTATTTCTGGCAATAAACTTGTTTTCTATGAACCTATCATGCGTGAAGTTAATTCGAAGTGGAATTGGAAAATCCAGCAGTATCCGCATTTTGAGAATGTGGGTGTGGAGGACTTGACTTTCTTGGGCCATGCCAAAGACGATTTTCGGCATCATGGCAGCGCTTCGGATGATGGTGGGTTCAAACCGATTAACCTGATTCGTTTGACCAACTCGTGGATGCGTCGTGTAGATTTTGAGAGCGTCAGTGAAGCTCTTTCAATTGTATCGTGCGCTAATGTATCAGCCTATACAATCAATATTTCAGGCAATCGCGGGCATGCTTCTGTACGTTCACAGGCTTCTTCCCGGGTATTTATTGGCAATGTAACAGATACCAGCAGCGGAAAAATTGCATTGGACAGCGGAGGGCAGAACCTGGGTGAATATATGGAAGGTGCCGGACAGTATCACGGGTGTGGCGTTTCTAAAGAAAGTATGGGTGCAGTGATATGGAATGTGCAATGGGGCAATGACGCTTGTTTTGAGTCGCATGCTTCTCAGCCGCGCGCTACACTGATAGATCGGTGTAGGGGAGCTTTCATTCCTTGGCGGGAAGGAGGGGATGAAGTCCAGCTTCCTAATCATCTGAACGATCTTGTTATCTGGAATATGAATGCCACCAAAACGGGCTATGACGGCGGATGGGGTAACAAGTTTATTTGGTGGGACAACAATAACAGGTGGTGGAAAAACATGCCTCCCGTCATTGTCGGTTTCCATGGGGCGTCTATTGTTTTTGATGAATCGCCGGAGCAAGTGAAATATATGGAAAGTCTTGGTACGCCTGTGGAGCCGCAGTCGCTCTACGAAGCGCAGCTTGAACGTCGCTTGGGATATGTTCCAGCCTGGTTGAATGCATTGAAATAAAGTCATGGAAGTATGGAGGATGCATACCTGGGAGGCTTCCTTCATGCTTTGGAAAAAGCAATCTTTTTAGTCCTTGCAGCGGCTAAGAGAGTTTTTGTATTTGTTATTGTACGAACCGTCGGTGACGCACAGACCGTTGCCGACGGTTTTTTTGGTTATTGTCTGTCGATGGGCAGGATGGGAAAAATCCTGCAATTGCCGGAATTTGAGCCTTACGGAATGAAATTCATCGTTCCTTTTTGTTATATCTGCCGGATTCTGTATATTTGCGTTATAACGGCAATTTTCAGGACATTACTGCTATGGCAAAATTCATCAACCCTTTTACAGACGTGGGCTTCAAGCGCATTTTCGGTCAGGAGATCAACAAGGACCTTCTGATTGATTTTCTCAACGCATTGCTGGAAGGCGAGCGTCATGTGGAGGATATCCATTTTCTGGACAAGGAACTTCTTCCGGAATTCGAAAACGACCGTGGTCTTATTTATGACGTTTACTGTACAGACTCGAACGGCGAGCAGTTTATCGTAGAAATGCAGAACCGTGAGCACGTCAATTTCCGGGAGCGTACGCTTTACTACCTCTCTCAGGCGATAGCCCGTCAGGGCGAAAGGGGATCGGACTGGAAATTCAGCCTGAAGGCTGTCTATGGAATATTCTTCGTGAACTTCCGTTTGATAGACCTTCCGAGCAAGCTGCGCACAGACATCGTTCTTGCCGACCGTGAAACTCATGAGCAGTTCAGCGACAAGATGCGCTACATTTTTCTGGAGCTTCCTTCGTTTGACAAGGAGGAGTCTGAATGCGCGACAGATTTTGAACGTTGGATTTATGTATTGAAGAATATGGAAACATTGAACAGGTTGCCTTTTAAGGCGCGCAATGCCGTTTTTAAGAAACTGGAGGAGATTGTTGACATTGCTGCCCTGAGCAAGGAGGAGCGGATGAAATACGACGAGAGCATCAAGGTCTACCGCGACCAGCTTGCGGTGATGGAGTTCGAGCGTCAGAAAGGCCTTGCGGAAGGTTTGGAGAAGGGCCTTGCGGAAGGGATAGAAAAAGGTATGGAGAAAGGGAAAGAAGACGTAGCGCGGAATCTCAAGGAGATGGGGCTTGACGTTTCTTCCATATCCCGTGCTACCGGACTTTCACCTGATGTCATTGAAGGATTGTAGCATGCTGGAGAATAAGGGACATTGAACGGGTTGCCTTCAAGGCTGCAATGCTGTGTTTAAGAAGCCTGAAAGGAGAGTGTCGGTGCTTGCCGGTGCGCGTTTTTCTGCCTGGCTGAAAGCGTTGTAAAGTCATAAAAACAGAGGCTGTGTCAAAATGAAAATCAGCTGTCATTTGCTTTTTGACAGTCATTTCCTGTTTTGACACAGCCTTTTCTGTTGCATTTGTTGTCTGGATGAATTTCAGTCTTTGTCAATCTTGATCACACCGCCCGTAACCGGATTGAAGACCACGCGCGTGTTCACTTTCTTGTCAAACAGTCCGTCTACCAGCACTTCCGTGTAGCCGAACTGCGTTATCTGGAGTTCGTTCTCCCATTTTATCTTTCCCTGGAAAGAAACGCTCACTTTGCCTTTGCCGGGGATATTGTAGATTACACCGTCGATTTTCTTCTTTTTCTTCCCGTCTTCTACCGGTGCCGGAAGCGATGACGAGTTGCTTATGCTGATGCTGATGGGATCTCCGGCCAGATTGTCTGCTTGCAGAACGCCCAGTCTGGAAGAGAAGCGGGCAAAAACCTTGTCGCTCATTTTGTCTTCCGGATTGACCGTGAATGTAAACACTTTGTCCGTGCGGTCTGTCACTCCCGTGAAACTTTCGGTCAGTGCGCGTTCCTGCTTGTCGAGCTGGCTGATGATCAGTTTCAGTGAGGCTCCGTCTTTCGGCATTGTGTCGGCCTGTCCGCGCAGGATGGCGTTTTTGCTCTCGCGTATGTTATAGATTTCACGGGCGGTAAGCTCTGCCATCTTAGCCGAAGAGCCGGCTACCAGGATGTCTTCCGTCATATACTGGTGTGCATTCTCATGCTTCTGCGGAATCTGGAGCTTGTATTCCGGCTGTTCCTCCTTATAGCTGGAAGTGGTGTTGATAGCTTTTGCAATCCCTTGGTCTGTCAGTTCGATGTTTGACTCCAGACTTTTGTCTTTCAGCTTCATGATGTAAGCCTTGGTTGAATCGGGTATTCCGGCCGTGCGCACCTGGATGTCTTTGATTTCCCAATGCGTTTCCGGACGGGTGCTGACATTGTTCAGCCGCAGGTAGCGGTTGGCATAAAGCCCGAATTCTCCCGGCTTGTAGTCAACGCGCGTGGCGATAATGTCTACCACTATCTGTGTTTTCGGGAGAAAATAAATGATACCTTCACCTTCGCCCGGTGTGTAGATGTCTTGTGCCTGTATGCCGGCAGATGCCAGCAGTGCAAGTGCGATAATGGCTTTTTTCATATTATTCAGGGTTTACGTTGTTTTTGTCTGACAATTGTTTCCAGGCTTCAGGAAGCGCGGCGATGATATCGCCGGCTGTCATGCTGATTTCTCCCATGCGCCGGCAGGCAATGTCGCCCGCCAGTCCGTGCACATAAACTCCGAGGCGGCAGGCATCCGACGAGTTGTAGCCTTGCGAGAGCAGTGCAAGCAGGATGCCCGTCAGCACGTCGCCGCTTCCTCCCGTCGCCATTCCCGGATTTCCTGTCGGGTTGAAGCTGACGCTTCCGTTAGGCGAGATGACAGCCGTCCATGCTCCTTTCAGCACGATGTAGCAGCGCAGGTAGCTCGCCAGTTCTTTGGCTTTTGTCAGACGTTCGTATGAATTGGAGCAGCGTCCGACAATGCGTTCGAGCTCTTTGGGATGAGGCGTGAGGATGGAGTC
>UMDI01036324.1_pt1 | contig 13936 bp, 10 predicted proteins | sample 1964451 | NCBI WGS metagenome assembly UMDI01 (sample SAMEA4835990, study PRJEB28245) | human gut metagenome | biome: gut microbiome; material: fecal sample | place: Denmark | collected 2008 | reverse complement strand
AAAGTGTAAAAGGTGCATTTCTTCGAATGCTTACTCTTATTTAACAGATTACATTTTAAATACCTTGAGCAGGCATTATAATATCATTTATGACCTTACTTTGCCAAAAACAATCCTACATGCATACATCAATACGACAGCATAAGCAATCCAAGGTACGATGAAAGACATAACCATAGAAGAAGTGATATCTGCCACATAGCCCATCAGTAAAGGCCCCACGACGCCTCCCACTGGCGACATCATCAAGAAAGAAGAGGCACGTTTGGTATGGCTTCCCAACCCTCTTAAAGAAAGAGCAAATATAGTAGGAAACATAATAGCCTCAAAAGCATAACCACACAGCAAAGCAATCAATGAAATAATACCTAAGTCACATAAGATTAAAGTCGTTGTCAAAACTGTTCCTATAGAACAATAGAGTAACATTCTCTCTGCAGAGATACGTTGCATTATCCAGCTACCAATAAAACGCCCAGCCATAAATAAGCTTAATCCCCCGAAAGAAAGAATCAAAGATGCACGCCGTGCATTCATCCATCCTTGCTCTACTACATAATTGATAAAAAAGCTATTGATTGAAATTTCACTTACCTCATAGGCAAAAAGGGCAATCAGTCCGAAAATAAATAATTTATGCGACCAAAGCCCAACACGATGCCCTTGAGAATCAACTTCCGTCTGGTGCTCGATTTCAGGCAACTTTACACGCATAAAAACAATGGCAACCAACAATACAACCACTCCCATACATGCATATGGTAAAGCTACGTTTCCTGTAGGTTGAGAATCATCTGAGAAAAGTAAAAGTCCCGTCAGAATAGGAGCACAAATACAACCCAATCCGTTGAAAGACTGAGCGAAATTCAAACGGCTAGCAGCGGTTTCCTTTGCACCTAGTTCAGTAACATATGGATTGGCAGCAGTTTCTAAAAAAGTAAGCCCACACCCTATTACAAAAAGTGCAAATAAAAATGCATTGAATGAAACGAAATATTGCCCTGGAATAAACAGAAATGCTCCTAGTCCATATAACAACAAACCAAAGACAACTCCTTTTCTATATCCAAAACGATTAATAAAGAGACCCGCAGGAATTGCCATGATAAAATATCCCATATACATCGTCACCTGAATAAAGGCTGAATGGGTTTTAGTTATATTCAAAACTTCCTGAAAATGTTTATTCAACACATCCAGAATGGCATGCGCAAATCCCCACAAAAAGAATAATGAAGTAACCAATATAAAAGGAAGAGTATATTGTTTACTTACCAATGAAATGCGTTTTGTTTCCATATTTTTCAATTATTATTACTATATCATTTCAGTAGACAGCAAAGCTTCGGCAATCCGTATATCCTCAGGGTGTGTCAATTTGATATTTCTTCGCTCTCCTTCTGCTATATATAAAGGAAAGCGCTTCAGTTCTGCCATCAGAGTATATAAAGATTGTGCACAAATAGATTTTTGTTCTGCTTCCTGGTAAGCTATCTCCAAATCTCTTAAAACAAATGTATGAGGAGTCTGCGCCTTATACATTTGTTCACGAGGAAAACAACGATACGAAGAAACTCCATCTTCAGTATACATAACAGCTTCGTTGTCCCGGACAGCAGTAATTGCATTTCCATACAATTCACATATCCGGATATTCTCAGAAATAATCTTTGCCGATAGCAAAGGCCGTACAGCCTCATGAACTAATACAATATCATCCCTGGTGTAATAATGAGAAAGTCCTTTTATACCATTACCGATAGAAATATGGCTATTGCTACCACCAGAAAAGATATGCTGCAATTTAGTTATATGAAAATCATGTTTCACCCGTTCTACATATTCTTCCCATCCAGAAAGACACACAACAGCAATCACATCTATTTCAGGATGATTTTCAAAAGCTTTTAATGTATGTGCTATGACAGGCATACCCTGCAACAATAAAAACTGTTTTGGAGTTTCCATATGCATTCGCCCTCCATATCCCCCAGCCAGAACCAAAGCGATACGGTGCCTTTTTATAATACTTTCCATATCTTTATTTATAAGCTTCTAATTCTATCTCCTTACAGAGTTTCTCATGCCTGCTACGCATATAAAAGAAGATTACATTCATTACAGTTACTTCGAAAACCATATACAACCATGGTTCTTTTATTAATACTGATATAAATAAGACACCTGCACGCATATCAAATGTCAAGATATTAGTATATTTCATCAAAGGCTTACTTCCTACCCTAAAATGTTGACGGAGTTCTTTTGGAATTTGATTTCCATATTTCTTTTTTAGTGTAAGTAATAAATGCTGGCATGAAGGTGACATTTTCTCCTGACTATGTGTATAACGAGCATAAAAAAATAAATAGATCTTTTCAAACCAGTCTTTACTCCATTTCAAGGCCTTCATTTTACGATATTGTACTTCTGAAGAATCCAACTCACATTTATCAGCTCCTTTTTGAAAAAACATATGGACATTACGATAATAGTCGGCCAAAGCACACTGTTTACTATGACAAATAAATCCGGCAAAGGCTGACAACAGCCAAATCCATATACCCCAAGATGGCGTAAGCCGTAAACTGATAAAGAAATAAATTGAGAAAAACCATACATCTCCGGCAAATCCGTCAAGGATACGTCCCAAAAGACTTTTCTTTCCCGTCATACGAGCAAGTTGCCCATCTGCACAATCATACCAATTTGCCCATATCAGTAAAAAAATCCCCCACAGAGTATGAAATAAATCATCATAATAAAACATATACCCCGACAAGGCCCCTAATATGATAGAAACGATTGTCACTACATTAGGATGTATATGTAATTGCTTAAAAAACAATGCCCACAAATAGCCGCAAGAACGAGTTACATATATTTCAAAAAAACCTTCTGTATCTTCCGACTTTAATGTAGACTTTATACCTTGTACCAAAGAACTAAACCACATGATTTATTTAAGCTTCTAAATACGTTTACTTTTCAGACTATTCTTATTACCAAATTTCATTAATCCGATACCTAAAATTATCCAGACCAATTCACGAAGCCGCATTATCAGCCCCATATACACACCATAAGCATATGGCATTGACAATCCACCTACAGCCAAAGCAAAACCGCCCTCCCGACCTCCTAACTGCATCGGTAAAAAGAACAAAGCATTAGCAAACAAAGAGGTAAAAGCCAATATTAGAATACAATCCCAATAGCTAATCGTATCTGTAAAAATCGATAATATAAAATAAATCTCAGCACATGATAAAACCCGCGCAAAAAACTCAGCTCCCAAAGATGTATAAAAAGTTACACGATGTTTGCTATGTAATTCCGCTATCTGATCATCAATTCGTTGAAGTGTTTCTTGCTTCTTTTCAGCAAAATTTATAGCCCAACGCTTCAAAAAAAACACCCTTTGCAACAATCGGATACAACGCATCGCCAAACCCTGCCGATAACCTTTCATAAAGAAATAAACTCCCATTAAACAAAAGATGCCGGAAAATGCCAAAAACAATGACAGACTCCATTGAAGGTGATGAGAGTATAAAACGAGATAGAGAAGAATAGAGAAAAGCCAAAAACAAAAGTGAGAAAAAATATGCATCATTACATATAGTATCACACTAGAGGTAGCTTTTTCTACTCCAACATAAGGAGCTAACTCCATAATGCGATAAGGTTCCCCCCCCATCAGCCCAACGGGAGTAGTTGCATTCAACGCAAAGCCCGTTACCGTATATTTATATACACGCCAATAAGGTATTTTATCACCTCTAAAGCCATCGTGTATAATGATATACCAGGCTCCAGCATTAAGCAAATAAATTAAAACCCATAAAAAGATAACCACCGGAAAACAAAGACCTGCTTTCCGGAGGCTATCTGTCAGTTCTGCATACGACACGTCAAACGTAAGAAGCATGACGGCTATGGCAACTATGCCAAAAAGCAGAAACAGATTCCTATATTTGCTCTTCATCTACCGTATCCAGTTTCAGTTTATCGCTATCGTCACGCTTTTCATAATATTGCTTGCGCAACGGATGTGCACTGATTTCTTTTTCTATACAACGATTACGGAAAACATCCAGCGCTACATATATTGCTTGACGGAATGAATCCTCTGAAGCAACTCCCTGACCCGCAATATCATAGGCTGTTCCATGAGCAGGAGAAGTACGCACAATAGGAAGACCCGCTGTAAAATTGACTCCCTCATCCATAGCCAAAGCCTTAAACGGAGCCAGACCTTGATCGTGATACATTGCTAAAATACCATCAAAATAGCGATAGTTTCCAGAACCCATAAAACCGTCTGCCGGATAAGGGCCAAAACACTGTACACCACGTTTTATCATTTCTTCCATCGCTGGAATGATAACCGTTTGCTCTTCACTTCCAATCAGTCCACAGTCACCAGCATGAGGATTCAGTGAAAAGACTGCTATACGAGGATTGTCAATGCCGAAATCCTGTTTTAAGGAACGATGGAAAATAGTCATTTTTTCCATGATTAATTCCTGAGTCAAATCTTTTGAAATCTCGCTGACAGGCACATGTCCAGTAACCAAAGCTACTCTGAAATCATCTTTTAATAAAATCATCAGAGCCTTCTGTCCATTTCCTACACGTTCTTCTATATATTCAGTATGACCGGGAAAATGAAAATTCTCCGACTGTATCGTGTGTTTGTTGATTGGAGCTGTTACCAATACATCAAACAATCCTTCACGATATTCCTTCAAAGACATTTCCAGTGCAGCTAATGCAGCACGTCCTGCTTCCTGAGTAGGCTTAGCTAATTCCACCTTCAGTTCATCTTCGGTACAATTTACAATATTGACACGTCCTTCCTGAGCTTCAGATGCAGAATTGATAATACTAAAGTTTGTCTGAATATCCATCGCTTTACGATGGTATGCAGCAACTTTAGGCGATCCGTAAATTACTGGAGTACACAGATCCAACATAGTGGGATCAGAAAAGGCTTTCAGTATTACTTCATACCCTACTCCATTTATATCTCCGTGGGTGATTCCCACAATTATCTTACGTTCTTCCATGCTTCTTATTTATTGCTTGTTTGTTCAGCTTTATGTTCTACTTTTTCTTCGGTTAACGTACTATCAACCGGCAGTTCTGAAACAGCCTGTTCTGAAGGTAACTTCAATGTATACAATGCTGCATTCAACCGACGGATCTGATCTCGTTTCAATTTACCCGGATTATAGACAAACCCTTCTACAACTACTACACGAGCATTTGCACGGTCAACTCTCATATGCGATACAAACGGGCCACCCATTGCATCATTTTTCATTTCCCATAGTCCACGGGCCTCAAAAGCATAATCTCCCTTTACTGCAATATTTTTAACATCAACAAATGCAGAATCAGCAGTTTCCATATACATACCTTCACGCTCTCCCGGGATATTCACTTTCATTACAGAATCACGTTTGTGTATGAAGTATGCTTTGGTGAAAGTATTTTCATCTCTGAACGGGAAAGTATACATCACAAAATTCATATCATTAAGATTGGTAGAAGACCAAAAGAAATCTTTACCTTCTTTATATGATTCCATTTCAACAGGCATCCAGATATCACAGTCGAAAAGACTTCCTACCTTAGCAGAAATAGTCTGATTATGTTTTTTCTCTAATGTCTTTATCTCACGGTTCATTTCTGCCCGAGTAAAGAAATCAATAATCACATTTCCATTCTGAGAAACATAGTTTGCAAATTCTTCCTGATTTGGGGCCTGAATGACCATAATCATCTGAGGTGAAGCATATACATCACGCGAGTATTTGAACTTTACCTGAGTATACAGCTGCGGATTGATGTCTACCATAATTATATTACGGAACAGACGCATTGTCCGGTCATAATACGCAGTTCGCACTCTTGAGATACGGAAAGAGCGTTCCGGCTGAGGCAATCCTGGAACATCCGTGTCCAACACATGAAAAAGAGCACTATCCGGACTCATCCAACAGTTATCATCGGCAACAACCAAAATTTCATAAGGACGACCACTGGAAGCCGGAGTTATCAGACTTTTTCCTTCCCCTTTACAAGAAGCTAATGCTAGCACAACAAGTGCCAAACTCAGATAAAAGGCTAAACGCTTCATATTTTTTTCTTTTAGTTAGTTTCTTTATTTTTTTCAGCTTGCCGTTTTGCCGTAGACAGCATGCCACAAGCAGCAAAAATATCCTCTCCTCTCGATGCGCGAATTGTTGCAAAAACTCCATGCTGTGTCAAATAATCACGGAACGCAAGCATAGACTCCATATCCGTACCTTCTAAATCTACATTTGGGATAGCATGGAAACGTATCAAATTGATACGGCAATCCAACCCTCGTAAAAGCTTTATCAATTCTTTAGCATACAGCATACTGTCATTTACTCCCTTGAAAACGATATATTCAAAAGACAAACGACGCTGTTTGCTAAAATCATAGCGTCTGAGAATATCAATAATTTCAGTAATAGAAAATGCTTTCTCGGCAGGCATCAGTTCTCTTCGCTGTGCAGGGAACGGAGAATGCAGGCTCACTGCCAAATGACAGTCACTTTCTTCCAAGAAACGCTCTAAACCTTTACGCAAACCTACAGTAGAAACAGTTATACGTTTCGGACTCCAAGCATATCCATAATCAGCTGTAAGAATTTCAAGTGAACGTAATACCGCATCCAGATTATCAAATGGTTCTCCCATTCCCATAAAAACGATATTCGTAAGCTTATCACGTTCCGGAATAGAATAAATCTGATTCAGTATTTGAGTAGGTGTCAAGCTGTTTGTATATCCCTGCTTGCCTGTCATGCAAAACTTACAATTCATTTTACATCCTACCTGCGAGGAAACACATAATGTAGCACGGTCTTCGTCAGGGATATACACAGATTCAATGTAATCACCTTCAGGAGTACAAAACAAATATTTTACAGTCCCGTCTACAGAACGCATCTCATGAATCGGAGCGGTAGCCCCTATCTCATAGTTTTCTTTCAGCCTTTCACGATTTTTCAGCGATAAGTTTGTCATATCATCTATTGAAAAGACTTTCTTATCGTATAACCATGCAACAATTTGTTTTGCCGTAAATCCAGGCATACCCAAACCATGCACAATACCTTGTATTTCGCTCAGTGTTTTCCCCAACAAGGGAATTTTTACATCAGCCATTCTTTCTTTGTTTTTGCACACGTTCTACAAATAATCTGTACAAAAGGATTCTCCATTCTATACAATTAGCGTACAAAGTTAGACAAAAATAAGATATATTCTCTATCTTTGCCACTATAAATGTATTAAATATGAATAAAACAATCACATGTTTCATTCCATACGGAAGTGAAAATCAAATTAATAAAACAATAAGACACCTACAGGAATGTCCTACAGTAGACCGGATATTCTTACTGCCAACATCTCCTGTTCCCAATTTGAGCTTACCCGATAAATGCTATATATTGCCGTCCTCAGCTCCCGAATCTGTTGAAAGATACAAGCAAGTTGCTCTTTATGCAAATACTCCTTTTACCCTTATCTGCACACAGGTACAAGATTTGGAATTTGGCTACATGGCATTAGAACGTATGTGCGACTACCTTTCAGCACCTCAATGCAGTATGGTATATGCAGACCATTACAAAACTATAAAAGGAGAACGGACACCTCATCCTGTTATCGACTACCAACTTGGAAGTGTGCGAGATGATTTTGACTTCGGCTCCTTACTCATGTTCCGTACCGATTATCTTAAAAGAGCAATCAACGAAATTGAGGCTGAAAAAGAGTACCAACATTCCGCACTATATGCTTTGCGATTAGCTCTTTCAAGATACGGAGAACTTACACACATACGAGAGTTTCTTTATACAGAAACCGAGATAGACTTACGAAAGTCAGGTGAAAAACAGTTTGATTATGTAGACCCGCGTAACCGTCAGGTACAAATCGAACGTGAAGAGGTTTTTACCCGGCATCTAAAAAAAATCGGAGCTTATCTTAAACCCGGCATGATGACAGTTGATTTAAAAGAAGGAGAATTCTCTCATGAAGCATCAATAATCATTCCGGTACGCAACCGTGCACGCACAATAAACGATGCCATACGTTCTGTCTTAGAACAGGAAACTAGTTTTCCTTTCAACCTGATTATCATAGACAATCATTCTACCGACGGAACCAGTGAAATCATAGAACAATATAAAAATGACAATAGAGTTATACACCTGATTCCCGAACGAACCGATTTAGGTATTGGTGGATGCTGGAATCTAGGTATTAACCACCCACAGTGCGGTCGTTTTGCTATACAGCTAGACAGCGATGATTTGTACAGCAGTCCGCATACCGTACAAACCATCGTTGACAAGTTCTACAAGGAACAATGTGCAATGGTTATTGGTTCATACCGCATGACCGACTTTACGCTGCAAACCTTGCCTCCCGGAGTAATCGACCATAAAGAATGGACAGATGAAAACGGACATAATAATGCGTTACGCATCAATGGATTAGGAGCTCCCCGAGCATTCTTCACCCCATTACTGAGGAAAATTCGTGTACCAAACACAAGTTACGGAGAAGACTACGCTCTAGGACTTGCATTTTCACGCCAATATCGTATTGGACGTATCTATGATGTACTTTACTTATGCCGTCGTTGGGAAGGAAACTCTGATGCAGCCTTAAGCATCGAAAGAATAAATCAGAACAATAATTATAAAGACAGTCTCCGTACACTAGAAATTAAGTTGCGTCAAGCAATGAATAAAGAAAGACAAGCAGGGAAACTCTTTATCGAAAACCAATTAGCAAAATGGCAGACAGCACGCACTAACCACGAAGCACTCAATCAAATAGAAACGCGTCGGTTCGAGTTAGCAGGAAATACGATAACTGTACAATTCAATCCAGCACGTGCTGTTTCTACATGCGCAAAAGTCGATAAATCATCTATAGAAGCACGAAAATGCTTTCTTTGTCCGGAAAACAAGCCCAACGAACAAGATGAAATAATCATTTCATTAGACGAACCGTTCAGCTTACGGATCAATCCATACCCGATACTTCCCGGACACCTTACCATTTCCAGTTTAAAACATCAGGATCAGGTATTGGCAGATAAAACGATACGTCAGCTTCCAGGAAAACTGATCAGCTGGCTGGAAGAATATTTTGCATCCGGTTATGTCCTATTTTACAATGGGGCTAAATGTGGAGCCTCAGCTCCGGATCATTTCCATTTTCAGGCAGTAAAGCAAAGCGATGTGCCGGTCATCCAGCAATGGGAAAGACTCATGGAAACAGCTGTCAGAGAAAAAGAAATAAAAACAGAAAACGGTAACACTTATTCTTCTTTCCAAATAACCAGTTACATCTGTCCGATCCAAGTATTTATCTGTAATCATTCAGCAGATATATTACCTGAAATGATTAACCAATACTTAGAATCACTTCCTTTGCACGAGGGAGAAAGCGAACCCAGATACAATTTATTTGCATGGCAGGACAAACAAAGAGGGTTCACGATGGCTTATTTTCCACGAGAAGAACATCGCCCGGCCTGCTATACGGCAACAAGAGGAGAGCAACTGTTAGTCAGCCCTGGAGCACTTGATATGGCAGGTTTATTAGTAACTCCGCGTAAAGAGGATTTTGATAGAATAACCGAATCAGATATTACAAAGATATACAAAGAAGTAGCATACCATAATTAAACACATAGAGCATAATGAAAGAACCAGAAATAAGTGTGGGTATCGTCAATGCCCAAGAGATACATTTTACCCTTAATTCTCATTTTCTGGCAAAAGGTGAAACAGTAACCGGTAACCAAGTCGTATCTTTTAGTGAAGGAGGAATCCTATGGAATGGCAATGTATATCGAGAACTTACATTCACTCCTGTAGAAGATGAAGCCTCTTTCTCCTTATACGATGTAACGATTGGCATCAATTTCCATTGGGAGCGTCAGGAAACGCAACATTTCAACGGAACTTTAAAGCTGGTTGTAGATGAAGGAAAAATCACAGCTATCAATATTTTACCGGCAGAAGATTACCTGATAAGTGTGATTTCTTCTGAGATGAATGCTACATCCTCTCCCGAGTTTTTAAAAGCTCATGCTGTAATTTCAAGAAGTTGGCTATTGGCGCAAATTGAAAAACGCAAAGCAATGAGCAAACACGATAACGGTTTTTTCTCCTTTATAAAGACTGACACTGAATACATCCGCTGGTACGACCGCGAAGATCATACTATTTTTGATGTCTGTGCAGACGATCATTGCCAGCGTTACCAAGGCATTACGAAGGCATCCAATAAGAATGTTGTAGAAGCGGTCAAAGCAACTCAAGGCCAAGTATTAATGTACAAAAACTGTATTTGTGATGCACGTTTCTCTAAATGCTGTGGAGGAGTCAGTGAGGTTTTCGATACCTGCTGGGAAGAGAAAAACTACCCTTATCTCAGTGCTATACGTGATACAAAAGAGGAGGGAAATTTTCCTGATTTAACTCAAGAAAGTGAAGCTGAGAAATGGATTAAAAGTACCCCTGACAGTTTTTGCTACACTCATGATAAAAATATCATTTCACAGATACTTAACAACTACGATCAGGAAACAACCAATTTCTATCGCTGGAAAGTTCGCTATACTCAGGAAGAGCTTGCAGAACTGATTCGCAGCAATACAAAGAACGATTATGGAAAGATTGTCGATCTCATTCCCGTTGAACGAGGAAAATCAGGACGTATCTGCAAGCTGAAAATAGTAGGTACAGAAAAGACACTTATCATAGGCAAAGAACTGGAAATACGCCGTACACTCTCTCCTACCCACTTATTCAGTTCTGCATTCATCGTAGAAAAAGGAGAAACGGATGCCGAAGGAATACCTGCATGGTTCGAACTTACTGGTGCCGGATGGGGACATGGTGTAGGCCTTTGCCAAATCGGTGCAGCCGTCATGGGTGAGCAGGGCTATAATTACAACGAAATTTTGCTTCATTACTATAAAGGGGCAGATATAAGAAAACTGTATTAATATTTTCAATATGAAAAAACAATCTCCCTGGTCGTGGGTCCCAACGCTTTACTTTGCTGAGGGATTACCTTATATAGCAGTCATGACTCTGTCGCTTGTCATGTATAAGCGCATGGGAATTTCAAATACAGAAGTAGCTCTTTATACGAGTTGGCTGAACCTGCCATGGGTCATCAAACCATTATGGAGCCCTTTTGTCGATTTGCTCCGTACCAAACGCTGGTGGGTAACTCTCATGCAGCTATTTATCGGAGCAGGTCTTGCAGGTATTGCCTTTACTATACCTACCGAACATTTTTTCCAGACTACACTTGCCATATTCTGGCTCATGGCTTTCAGTTCCGCAACTCATGATATTGCAGCAGACGGATTTTACATGCTCGGCTTAACGACTCATGAACAGGCTTTGTTTGTCGGAATCAGAAGCACTTTTTATCGTATAGCAACCATCGCCGGACAAGGCTTACTGGTCATGATAGCCGGATATCTGGAAAAAACAACCGGAAGCATTCCCTACTCATGGAGCATCACGTTCCTCATCATGGCAGGAATATTTCTTGCGCTATGGCTCTATCATGCCTTTATTTTGCCACGTCCTGCAAATGACAAGGCAGCAGTAGAAACATCAGCCTCTGGACTACTTAAAGAGTTTTTGCTGACATTCCGCTCGTTTTTCCGAAAAGAGCAGGCTGGTATTGCTATATTATTCATGCTTCTGTACCGGTTACCGGAGGCACAACTGACTAAGATGAGTATTCCTTTCCTGCTTGATCCGGTTTCTGAAGGCGGATTAGGCATGACGACCGAACAGATAGGATTTACACAAGGTACAGTCGGCATTATCGGACTGATGTTAGGAGGTATATTGGGAGGTATGGCAGTCGCACGGCACGGACTGAAACAATGGCTATGGTATATGGTATGGGCTATCTCACTGCCCGACATAGTATATGTATTTTTAAGCTATTTCCCCGAAACGAATCTCTTATGGATAAACATATGCATATTTATTGAGCAGTTCGGCTATGGATTCGGTTTCACTGCTTACATGCTTTACCTCATTTATTTTTCTCGAGGAACTCACAGTACCGCACATTATGCCATTTGTACAGCTTTCATGGCTCTGGGAATGATGCTTCCCGGTATGATAGCCGGATGGATGCAGGAGCTTCTGGGATACCAGCACTTCTTCCTCTGGATCATGGTATGCTGTGCCGCAACCTTTGGTGTAACTGCCCTACTGAAAATAGATCCTGAATTTGGGAAAAAACAGACCGAATAAACGACTTCAATACACACCGACAAATAAGAAAAAACGTCACCGGAAATTCGATAATTTCCAGTGACGTTTTTTCTTATTCATGGCGATAAATTATACCATGTACTTATAAAATCATCAATTCTTCTTTTCCAGCTCCCGCAGGTTTTCCATTTTCTTAGTTTCCAAGAATTCATAGATGCCACACAAGTGTTCTTTCACACGCTGATTACCGAACTCGTATACCTTGGTAACCAATCCATCAAGGAAGTCACGGTCGTGCGAAACAACAATCAGTGTTCCATCAAAATCCATCAGAGCCTGTTTCAGAATATCTTTTGTCTTCATGTCAAGATGGTTAGTCGGCTCGTCCAGAATAAGCAGGTTAACCGGCTCCAGCAGCAATTTAATCATAGCCAGACGAGTACGTTCTCCTCCTGAAAGTACCTTTACTTTCTTCATCGACTCTTCCGGCCCGCCAAACATAAACGCTCCCAGCAAGTCGCGTATCTTGTTTCGGATTTCCCCTTTTGCCACATCATCGATAGTCTGGAAGACAGTCAGGTTTTCATCCAGCAACGATGCCTGATTCTGAGCGAAGTAACCAATCTGCACATTATGTCCCAATGTAAGTGTTCCCTCGTGCTCTATCTCTCCCATAATACATTTCACAAGCGTAGACTTACCTTCTCCATTCTTTCCCACAAAAGCAACTTTATCGCCACGTTCTATGGTAAGATTTGCATTACGGAACACCACATGATCACCATAAGTTTTGCCTACTCCTTCCATAATAACCGGATAACTTCCACTTCGGGGTGAAGGAGGGAATTTGAGTCGGAGTGCCGAAGTATCTTCTTCATCAACTTCAATAAGTTCCAGTTTCTCCAGCATCTTTACGCGACTCTGTACCTGAAGTGTCTTACTGTATGTTCCTTTGAAACGTTCAATAAAGTCTTTCGTTTCCTGAATCATCTTCTGCTGTTCTTCGTATTGCTTCATCTGCTGTTCACGACGTTCCTTACGCAATACAAGATACTGCGAATAGTTGACCTTATAGTCGTAAATACGTCCCATCGTCACTTCAATGGTACGTGTAGTAATATTGTCGACAAACTTACGGTCGTGACTGATAACCACCACAGCCTTGGCACTGTTAATCAGAAATTCTTCCAACCAGCCGATAGATTCAATATCCAGGTGATTAGTCGGCTCGTCCAGCAATAATACATCCGGGTTCTGCAACAGCAGTTTGGCCAGTTCGATACGCATGCGCCATCCTCCACTGAAATCACTGGTAGGACGGTTAAAATCCTCACGCATGAAACCCAGTCCGAGCAAAGCCTTCTCTACGTCCTCTTCAAAGTGAGTCATATCGATGGCATAAAACTTCTCGCTCATTGCCGCAACCTTTTCTATCAACTCCATATACGAATCGCTTTCGTAATCGGTACGGGTAGCCAGCTCGTTGTTCATGCGTTCTATCTCTTCTTCCATTTCACGAAGATGAGCAAAAGCCTGCGATGCTTCCTCGAACACCGTACGTCCATCCTCCGTCATCAGATGCTGAGGCAGATAAGCAACTACACAGTCTTTAG
>UMDI01039520.1_pt1 | contig 14091 bp, 10 predicted proteins | sample 1964451 | NCBI WGS metagenome assembly UMDI01 (sample SAMEA4835990, study PRJEB28245) | human gut metagenome | biome: gut microbiome; material: fecal sample | place: Denmark | collected 2008 | reverse complement strand
TAATCCTTGAATATTCAAATATTTCATGCTATCTTTGCGGACTGCTGTATTTTACGCAGCCTGCAAAAGATAGATTATGACTTTGAATAAGCAAAAGACCCTTGCGGGTGAATATGAGTTCCATGGTAAGGGGCTTCACACCGGCAAGATCTCAAAGATGATTCTCAAACCGGCTCCCGAGGACACTGGGATAGTGTTCCACAGAGTGGACCTCGGTGAAAACGCGTTCGTCGAGGCTTTGGCTGAGAATGTGTCATCGACGGCCAGAAGTACCACTATCTCCAAAGGAGAGGCGTCTGTGTCCACGATTGAGCATCTGATGTCAGCTCTGACGGGAATGGGCGTGGATAATGCCTTTGTTGAAATCGACAATGTCGAGGTTCCGATTCTGGACGGCAGCGCCCGTTATTATGTGGAGGCAATCGCCAAGGACGGCCTGAAAGAACAGAAGGCTGACAGGAAATATGTCACTATTCCAGAGGAGATTGAAATCCGTGACGAAAAGACCGGCTCATTCGTGAGAATCACTCCGGCCGACGCGCCTTCGATGGACATCACCGTGGACTTCGGCTCCAGGGTACTTGGTGTGCAGACCGCGCATTGGGATGAGTCCACGGACTATGCCAAGGAGATCGGCCCGTGCCGTACTTTCGTGTTCTTCCACGAGATAGAGTACTTGTTCCAGAACAATCTGGTCAAGGGTGGGGATGTCGATAACGCCATCGTGATCGTCGAGCATCCGGTCCAGCCGGAGCAGGTCGAGAGGCTCTCCGCGCTTTTCAACGTGCCTGAGCTTGCCATAAACGACAACGGTTACCTCAACAATCTCAAACTTCATTTCACGAACGAGTGCGGAAGGCATAAGCTTCTGGATCTGATCGGAGATCTGAGGCTCGCCGGTGGCTGGCTCAAGGCCAAAGTCACCGCTTTCAAGCCGGGGCACTCAATCAACACACGGACCGCCAAGGCCATCCGTGAGAAATCTTGCTGATAAAACAAACAGATATGAACACAATTTCACCATTAGCGTCAGTGAGCCCTAAGGCGAAACTTGGCGACAACATTGAGATCGGTCCTTTCGCCTTCATCGATGACGACGTGGAGATCGGAGACGGATGCAAGATCCATCCGCATGCGATGATATATTCATACGTCAAGATGGGAAAGAATTGCCAGGTATTCCCAGGTGCTGTGGTAGGCGCCATCCCTCAGGATCTTAAATATGAGGGTGAGGTCACATACGTGGAGATCGGCGACAATGTCACCATCCGCGAGTGTGTGACGATCAACCGTGGCACCAAGGCCAGCGGCAAGTGCGTGACGAAGATCGGCAGCAACACTCTGCTGATGTCCTACGTTCATGTGGCCCACGACTGCGTGGTAGGAAATCACTGCATCCTTGTCAGCTTCGTCGGCATCGCCGGCGAGACCGTGGTTGATGACTGGGCGATTGTCGGAGGCGGAGCGAAGGCTCACCAGTTCTCCAAGATCGGATGTCACGCGATGGTCGGCGGAATGTCCAAGATCAACAAGGATATCCCTCCTTACGTCCTCTGCGGCCGCGATCCGATCTGCTATTCAGGTGTGAACATCGTGGGACTCCGCCGCCGCGGGTTCTCTTCGGAGGTGATCCGCAACATCAAGGACATCTACGACACGATTTACTTCTCCGGCTACAACATCACCGACGGCTGCGCCAAGGTCGAGGCCGGATTCCCTCAGAGCGAGGAGCGTGACACGATCCTGAATTTCATCAGAAGCTCGAAGCGTGGAATCATCAGGGCAAACGACTCCCACGAGAAGGGAGAATTCGAATAGGTCTGAAGAAGAGGCGGCGGTGCTGCTGAGTGTGGCCTGGTTCCCGCCGATCAGCTATTTCGCATTGATGGCTAAAGACTTCATCTTGTCTCCGGACAGGGTGAAGCCTTCTGTCGTTTATCTTGAGGCCTGCGAGCATTACCAGAAGCAATCCTGGAGGAACCGCTTCCGTTACTATGCCGCCGACGGCCCTCAGAGCCTTAATTTCCCGATCATTCACGAAAGCGGAACCCATGAGCTCCCGATAACGGAGATCAAGGTGGATTACTCGACTCCTTGGCTGATCCGTACCGAACGGGCGATTGCGTCCGCCTACGAGTCCTCCGCTTATTTTGAATATTACAAGGACGAACTGTTCGGAATCCTGAATTCACAACCAGAGACGTTGTTCGACCTTGATTTACAACTGATCAGGTTCTTCCTCCGGAAGACCGGCGTCTCGGTGGACCTGAGGATGACCGATGAATATGTCCCCGTCCGTTCCCGTGAGATTCCGCTGGATTCCGGCCGCTACGGAATGGATTACCGGGAACTCATCCACCCGAAACGTCCGGACAAGATATTGAAAGACCTGAATCTGGAAAAACCGTACTTCCAGGTCTTTGCCCAAAAGTACGGTTTCGTTCCGAATCTTTCAATCATGGATCTTCTTTTCAACGAAGGTCCGGATTCAATCTCCTATCTGAAAAACCTTTAGAATCTCCACCCGAAGGTCGCCGTGATGCTGTAGAGGTCCCTCTTGTTGAGGATCATCGGAGAAGCCAGATCTTTAAGGTAGTCGGCGTAAGGTGAGATATATTCATCCGACAGCATAGTCAGCCTTGCCGCGATGTCCGCGAAGAACGATCCGTTTGATGAATATCCAAAGCCTACGGAGAATGCGTTGATTCTGTCGTTCAACTTCGTCTTCTCATTTCCGTTATATACATATTCAGGAGTGGTTGTGAAATTGTAGCCGGCGCGCACCGCAAATTCCGGTACCGGCTTAAATTCCGTACCGATCCTGACCATGTGCGACACTCCCATGCAGTCACGTATCTCGTCATTCAGATTTCTGAAACTGTCGTCATTCCATCCGCCTTCCTTGCTCGTGAACTTCATCGTGCTGTAGTCGGTCATCTCGTAGTCCGCGCTGATGAGAGCCATCCCGGCGAAGGTGAACGCCGCTCCGGCGTTGAGTCTGTAAGGCGAGCGTATTCTGTAGGAATTATCCCCCTCAGGCGTCTTGGCCGACCCGTTGAATGAGGCGTCGGTGTAGTTGACATTGACATCTTGTCTCCAACGTTCGTTGATTTCCATGATTGTCGGTGTCTGAACGGCTCCACCTATGCGTATCCCGTCCACAGGTCTCCAAAGAAATCCGAACTTGCCGTAAACTCCGCTTCCGTCCGCCGTGTAGGAGTAACGGGTGCGATAGTCGCTGAAGTAGGTCTTGCCTTTCTCTCCGAAGTCCATCTCGAATGCCGACGGGTTCTCCGCGGCTTCCTTGAAATATTCATCATAGTTGTAGTTGAGGGAGGTTATTCCGAGATTCGCTCCGAGGAAGAACGTCTCTCCAAAATTGAACCCGACATTGAGCAACGCATCGTATTTGCTTCCTGTTACGTTCCTGCCGTATGCCTGGTTCAACGCTCCAGGAAGGGAAATGTTGTAGATGTAGTTGCCGTCGGCATCCTTCTCTCCAGTCTGCTCATAGATTTCTGTCGCACCTATGTAGCGCCAGTAATAGGCCGGATCGTTAGAGTCTCCGAAATTGGAAAGCGCTCCTGCCTGGACGTTCGCGATCACATTCCATGGCGCGTATGAGCCTTTGTTAGGGTCATTGGTGTAATCATCAGGGTAGTAGTAGGGGTAGTCCCAACCTCTGTCTACTCTCTCGTTGTTGCTGTTGATGGAGTATCCGTTAAGGAAATCCATGTCATAACCTTCGGCCGCCGCAGCCATGGAGCTGATGTAACTTGTCTTGTCGTTCCTGCCGCCTGCCATCATCTTGCCGGTGAAATTGTTCGTCCCGTTGACGACAAATCCATAAGTGATGGCGGTCAGACCGCTCCCGCTGCCGGTTTTCCAGTTGAATGTCGCACCGATGTTCGGCATCGAGAATCTGGTGAGACTCTCGCGTCTCTCATTGGAGAAGTTGTCAACTCCTCCGACAGGGTAGGCGCTGTAGGATGAGTTCATCGAACTGAGCGTGAGATTCGGCGTGATCGTGAACTGGGAGTATCCCGCCACTGCCGATCCCGCAGGATTGATACCGATTGACCCGAGGTCGCCGCCGACTGCCGTCATCGCGTTGCCCATACCGATCGACCTTGCCGTTCCGTAGTAGTTGTTCTGGCTGAATGTCAGCCCGTCGTACATTGTCTGCGCCCCGGCCGCTACCGCGGTCAATGACAAAAGCGCAGTGAACATTGCCTTTCTCATTATTTCTATTGTTTTAGTGGTTACCTTCTTCCGCCACCGCTTCTGGAGCCGCCTCCTCCGCCGTACGAACCACCTGAACTTCTGGATGATCCGCCACCGGAGAACCCGCCGCCGGAATAGTTGCTACTGCTGCGGCTTGAGCTGCCGGAAGAATATGAACTTGAGCTCCTGCCTGTGGAGTAGCTGCTTGAGCTCCTCGTCGAGCCGGAAGAATAATCATTGCTTGACGAAGACCTGTAGGAAGATCCCGAAGACCTGTAGCTGCCTGTTGAGGAACTTCTGCTTGATCCTGTAGAGAATACGCTGGATGTCGTTCCGCTTGAGCTTCTGCTACCGCTTGCCGGTCTTGAGTACATCGTCGAGGATGAAGAGGATGATGAACGGCTGCTGCCGTAGGATGACCTTACGGAAGAGGATCCGGTCGAGGTCCCAAATGAGTATGAACCGCTGGATCTGACCGTACTTCCCGCTGATGACCGTACTGACGACGCTCTGTCCGCCGATGATCTGACGGATGACGATCTGGATGACGAAGACCTTACAGAAGAGGATGCCGGCCTGTTGACCGAGGATATTGATGACCTTGTGCCGCTTGTGCGTCCGCCAAGGCTTGAAGACCTTGTGGTAGTCGCTGACATTGAGGATCTTGTTGATCCGATGCCGCTTCTTGATCTGGTCATTGAGGAACTTCTCACTCCGGCGCTCCTTGAAGAGGACCCGATTCCGCTTCTTCTGCTTGAGCCGGTTGTGCTAAGACGTGGAGTGTAAACCCGTCCGCTGCCAGGACCGAAGAAGTCACGGTCGTGGTGGTGATGATGGCCGTAGCCCCAGCCTCCGTAATACCACGGATCGTACCAGCCGCCGTACCAGCCTCCATACCAGCCACCGTACCATCCGCTATAGTACCAAGGATCCCAGTACCAAGGGTCGTACCATCCGCTGTAATACCACGGATTGCCCCACCCCCAGGAATATCCATAATACCAAGGGTCATAGTGCCACGGTGAGTACCAGCCACCATAGTACCAAGGATTCGCGCCCCAGTAGATCGAGGTGTAGAAAGGACGGTTCCAGGAATACCAGGATGTCGCGTACCAAGGTTGGTAGGCGGCCCAGGTGTCGAAACCGTTGTCGTAGAGGTAAACGGATGTGGTGTTGTCAGTGTTGTTGAAATCTATTCTCGCCGCTTTGTTCTCAGGGATGAACAGAGTGTCAACCTTCTCTCCGCTCTTCATGAAGATCGGGGAGTTCTTTGTCTTTGCCACAAGAAGGTCGGTCTCCTCGTCATTTGCGGAGGTGGCTGCCTCCTCGGCTTGATGGACCTTAGCATTGGATGTATAGTAGATTCCATCCTGATACTTCTGCCTGGAAGCATCACTGGCAAACCGCGCCGCTGAACCGCACGAAGTCAGTGCCAGAAGCGCCGAGATAAAGAGGATTGTGCGTGTTTTCATTTCTGAATCTCCTATATTTGACAATTAATTCGTAACTTCGTGGCCGTATCCAAAGGTGTCGGCCACACAAATGTTCTCTAGTGAACAAAATCCATACCTTTCGGAATATTGCACAATAATAAGAATAATTGACAAAAACAGCAAAGAATATATGGCAAAGGAAGTGACAAAAAGGTCTGAGAACTATTCTCAGTGGTACAATGATCTGGTTGTGAAGGCAGACTTGGCAGAGCAGTCCGCCGTCAGGGGATGTATGGTGATAAAGCCTTATGGCTACGCGATCTGGGAGAAGATGCAGCACGCCCTTGACACTATGTTCAAGGAAACCGGCGCTGTGAACGCCTATTTCCCGCTTTTCATTCCTAAGTCCTTCTTCAGCAAGGAGGCCGAGCACGTGGCGGGATTCGCCAAGGAGTGCGCCGTCGTCACCCATCACAGGCTTATGAACGACCCTGACGGAAAGGGCGTTGTCGTGGATCCGTCCGCGAAGCTTGAGGAAGAGCTTATCGTAAGACCTACCTCCGAAACCATCATCTGGAGCACATATAAGAACTGGATCACATCATGGAGGGATCTCCCTATCATGTGCAACCAGTGGGCTAACGTTGTCCGCTGGGAGATGCGCACAAGGCTTTTCCTCCGCACCGCCGAATTCCTTTGGCAGGAGGGCCACACGGCCCACGCGACCTCGCAGGAGGCTCAGGAAGAGGCACAGAGAATGGTTCAGGTGTACGCGAAGTTCGCCCGTGAGTTTATGGCTCTGCCTGTGATCGTGGGACACAAGAGTCCTAACGAGAGATTCGCCGGCGCGCTCGACACCCTTACCATCGAGGCGATGATGCAGGACGGGAAGGCTCTCCAGGCCGGAACATCTCATTTCCTCGGCCAGAACTTCGCCAAGTCGTTCGATGTGAAATATACAGACAAGGAAGGCCTGCAGCAGTACGTGTGGGCCACATCCTGGGGCGTTTCCACGAGGCTTATGGGAGCCCTCGTGATGGCTCACGGCGATGACAACGGACTTGTCCTTCCGCCGGCTCTGGCCCCTATCCAGGTCGTTATGGTTCCGATCTACAAGACCGAAGAGGATCACACGAAGATCTTGGACAAGATGGCTCAGTTGAAGAAAGCCCTTGAGGCCGAAGGACATACTGTCAAGATTGATGACCGTGACACCCTGCGTCCTGGATTCAAGTTCGCCGAGTGGGAGCTCAAGGGAGTCCCTGTACGTCTGGCTATGGGACCTCGTGACCTGGAGAACGGCACTGTAGAGGTTCACAGAAGAGACACCCTGGAGAAGCAGACTGTCGCCCTTGAGGGGCTTGACAAGTCAATCGCCGCCCTTCTGAACGACATCCAGAAGACCATCTACCAGAAGGCGTTCGACTTCCGCGCGTCACACGTTGAGAAGTGCGACGACTGGGAGGAGTTCAAGGCCAAGATCGGCACAGGCAAGTTCCTGCTCTGCCATTGGGACGGCACGGCCGAGACCGAGCAGAAGATCAAGGACGAGACAAAGGCCACGATCCGTTGCATCCCTGTGGACAGCTTTGTCTGCGAGGAGGAGGGCAAGGACATCTACTCCGGCAAACCTTCAAAGCAGAGGGTGGTGTTTGCCATCTCATATTAAATGAATATAATAAACTGACTATGAACGTGAAATCAATAAGACGCGCTGTGTTGCTGTCTGTGGCTCTCGCTCTCGTGTCTCTCGCTGCGCCGGCGCAGACGGACACGACATGGAGAAACGCCCAGTCAGCCGCGGCCGCCGCCGCAAAGCTTCTGACACAGACAGAGGAGACAAAGGTCGTGGCTCCGAAACCGGACTATTGGAACAAGTCGTTGATGACGAACCTGAACTTTGTCCAGAGTAGTTTCACGAACTGGGCGAAGGGAGGTTACAACAACTATGCGTTGAGCGCCTACATTGATGGCAACGCGAAGTGGAAGAAAGGTGAGAAGTACTGGAACAACCGTATCCAGCTGGACTACGGATTCCTTTATTCCGCCGACAAGCCGATCATCCAGAAGAACAAGGACCGGATCCTGTTCGAGAGCACTTGGGGCTACAAGGCAACAAAGACTTTGAACTACTCCGCCAAGTTCACGTTCCTCAGCCAGTTCGCCAACGGTTACAACTACCCGACTCCGGCCGTGGAGGAGGACAAGGAGCCATCCAGCAAGGATTGGAGAAACGCCCGTGTGCTCAAGTCCAGCATTCTTTCTCCGGGAACTGTCAATCTGGGTCTTGGTATTGACTGGGTGCCGAGCAAATGGCTGACGGTCAATATGGCGCCTATCACAGGAGGCTTCACAATCGTCGGAAGCGAGAAGCTGCGAAAGAACTATGGTATGGGGAGGAAGAAGAAGTACGAGGATACCGAGGTCTATCCGGACGCCAAGGATGACAAGAACATCTACTACAAGACTGGAAACTATTACAAGCCCGCCCGTTTCGAGTTCGGTGCCCAGCTGACCGCCGATGCCAAGGTCAAGGTCAATGACAATTTCGAGGGCTCGACGCATCTGCTCCTGTTCTCAAACTATCTGAAGAATCCGAAGAACATCCGTGTGAACTGGGACACCCGTATGATGTGGAAGCTCAGCAGGTTCTTCTCGCTGAACATCACGACCAACCTCATCTACGACGACACTGTCCTCGTCACGGACAAGGACGGCAACACCGGCAGGAGGGTGCAGTTCGCGCAGGCTCTCCAGTTCGGCTTCACGTACACGTTCGCAAGCAAGAAATAAAATTCCTGAATATGCAGGAACGTTTTGACAGAATCCTGAAAGGGCTGCTTCCTGATGGAGAGGCGGTTCTTTTGGCTGTCAGCGGTGGGGTTGACTCGATGTGTATGGCGGAGCTGTTTCTCAATTCCTCGGTCAGGAGGTGTTTCGCGCTGGCTCACTGCAATTTCCACCTGAGGGGAGAGGAGAGTGACTCGGACGAGACTCTTGTCAGGGAATGGGCCGAAAGCCACGGCGTCATATTCATAAAAACAGATTTTTACACAGAGGAATATGCCGCCTCGAATGGTGTAAGCATCGAGATGGCGGCGAGAGAGCTGCGTTACGCCTGGTTCGCGGAGGTCTGTCGGGAGCGAGGATTTGCCGCTTTGGCTGTCGCTCACAATGCCAACGACAATGCTGAGACTATGATTCTGAATATGTTGCGTGGCACCGGGGTGAAAGGAATGACCGGAATGCGCCGCAGTTCGTCCCTTCTGGGTTCGGACGCCCGGCTCATCCGGCCGCTGCTTGGTTTTACGAGGAAGGATATTCATGAATATGCTGTCTCGCACGGTTTGCAGTGGCACGAGGACAGCACCAACGCTGATTCCACCTACAAGCGCAACTGCATCCGCAATGAGATATTCCCGCTTTTTGGAAGGTTGAATCCGTCGTTCCTGACAACGTTGAACGAGGATATGGAGCGGTTCGCGCAGGTTCAATCCATCGCTGATGAATATGTCCGTTCGGTTTCGGCGGAGATTGTACGGCTTGATGGTAATGGCCTTCCTGTTATTGACCATCAGAAGCTTACGGCTAAAAAGAATTGGGAATATGTCCTTTTCCGTCTTTTGGAACCTTTCGGGTTCACTTCCTCCGTGGTCGCGGACCTTGCCTCTGTCCTGAAAAGTGACGGTACCGTCAGTGGCAGGACGTTCGTTGCTGATGAATATCTTGCCGTGACTTCGGCTCGGGAGATTGTTATATCTCCGGTCGCAGAACTTGCCGAAGCGACTGACCTAACCATCAATGGCCCAGGAACATATTCATTGAACGGAATAAAGTTCTCCGTCTCGCTGTCGGACGATGTGAAGGACGTGAAGACAAGCGTAGGAGAGACTAAACTGGATCTCCCGTTCCCTTTCACAATAAGACATTGGCAACCAGGAGACTGGATGCGCCCGCTTGGAATGCGTGGCCGCAAGAAGCTCAGTGATATGTTCGTGGACCTTAAACTTGATATTCTTGAAAAGAAAAAAGCCCTCGTCATCGCTGACGAAGGCTTCCATATTCTCGCATTGGTAGGTCATCGCATCGATGACTCCGTGAAGGTGACGAAGGCCACAGCCACCGTCACAGTGATCCGTCTTATCTGACCTCTATCTCGAACGGCATTCTCGCGAAGACAAGGTCTCCCTGGCCTTTCGCCCAGCTCCTCTGCCAGTCAAGCAGATTCTTCGCCACGCCCTCCAGCGGAGTTCCGGCCAGTGCGTTGGCCATGGCCTCCTCCGGGTTAGTGGTCTTGCCAAACTGCTGCAGCAACTGCTCCATAATCGTCAAAGGTTTAGGGTAACTTGCTATACCCCAGTTCTCAATATCGGCGTCCCCGGCCATCGACGCCGCGTACTTTATCGCATCCTCCAACGTTCCGATCTCGTCCACGAGACCGATCTTAAGTGCGTCGGCTCCGGTCCAGACACGTCCCTGAGCGATCTCGTCCACCGCCTCGAAAGTCATATCACGTCCCTGCGCGACTATGCTCACAAAACTGTTGTAGATGTCGTCAACATAGACCTGCATCCAGGCTGTCTCCCCGGCGTCAAACGGACGGGTCAGCGAAAGCATATCGGAATGCTTGTGGGACTTGACCGGCACCATATTCACGTGCGCTATGTCCTTTAGAGTCTTCCCGAACTCAGGGATGGCGGAGAACACACCGATCGAACCGGTGAGAGTCGTCGCGTTTGAGAATATGTGGTCGCAGCTGTTGGAGATCCAGTAACCGCCGGAAGCAGCATAGTCACCGTAAGAGGCGATGACCGGCTTGACTGCTCTGGTGAGGTCGATCTCTTCCTTGATCTTGCTGGCAGCCAGCACTGTACCGCCAGGAGAGTTGACCCTGAACACGACAGCCTTGACGGTTGAGTCCGCCCTTACCTTGGCGATGATGCCGGCGAAACGGTCGCCGCTGATGTTGTTCGGGTCGTCCTGCTCAAGGATATTCCCGTTGGCGTAGATGACGGCGATGTTTTTCTTGGCGGTCAGGTTCGGCGTTGCCTTGGCGGCGGCATAGTCGCAGAACGGGATGAATTTCACATCCTTGTAACTGTCCTTGCCGGCCAGGTCGGCGAGTTTCCCCTTATATTCCTCAACGGAGAGAGCCTCGTCGGCGAGGTTGTGGCTCACCATATCTTCAGGAAGGGCTATGGAAAGGTGATCGATGAAGTAGTTGAGTGAGTCCACGCTCACACCCCTGCTCCCTGCGGTCTCCGCGGCCACCGTTTCCCACATGGAGTCGATCATCGCCTGGTTCTGCTCCATATTCTCAGGGCTTGGCGCGTTCTTGACGTACATTTCGCCGGCACTCTTGTACTTGCCGTGGCGGATGAGCTGGTAGTTTACACCGAGCTTGTCGAGCAGATCCTTGAGAAACAACATCCTCCCGCTTATTCCCAACATAAAGTTGTTGCCGCCGTGATGCCTCGTCGTGTAGATCTTGTCGGCCACTGACGCGAGGTAGTAGCTTCCGGAAGTGAACGCCTCGCCATATGCTATCACTGCCTTGCCGCTCTTCCTGAAATCGGTCAGGGCCTTGCGGAGTTCCTCCAGTTTGGTAAGGCTGGTGGAGGCGCCGTCTGTCTTTACGAGGATGTACTGCACACCCGGATCCTCGGCGGCTTTGTGGATTGCCTTGACGGCATCGTGAAGTCCGACCAAAGCGATCTCTCTGCCTTGGATGGAGGTGAGCGGGTTGCTTTCCTGAGTCTGTTCAGTGATCTCGAATTTAGACATGTCCATCAGCAGGACACCCTCCTTGGGAATAACGGCGCCGGAGCCTCCGGAGAATGAAGCCGCAGAGGCAATCATTGAGCCGAGCATCATAAAGAACATGAAGAACTTCACGATGCCCCAGATGAACAGGCCGCACAGCACGGCCAGCACCCATTTGACGAATTCTTTTGTGTTCATATAGCCTGAAAACGTTTTGGTTTCTCTGGTTGCGAGATTTTGTACAAATTTAATCATTTTCTTAATAATCAATTATTATATTTGCATCCGGCGTATAACTTTATTTGAAGGAACGGCGCACTACGCGCTTGGCTTATGATGTGAATTATGAGAAAGACTATCATTGCTTCTATTATGGCCACGGTGTTGTCCGTTGGCATGTCAGCCCAGTCGGTTGACACTACCTCTATATATAAGGATAGGAAAGACAGTCTCAACGCGACGGTTTTTGTCGGTCATCAGGAGAATAGCATCTCAAGAGGAAAGACCTTGAGGACGGAACTTATCTCGGCCTCGGGACTTCAGAAGATGGCTTGTTGCAACCTTGCGGAAAGCTTTGAGAACTCGGCCAGCGTGACAGTCGGGTATTCGGACGCTGTCACGGGAGCGCGTCAGATAAGGCTTCTGGGCCTTTCCGGGACATATACGCAGATGCTGGACGAGAACCGCCCGGTGATGAGGGGGATAACCGCTCCATATGGACTGTCTTATGTTCCAGGGCCATGGCTGGAGAGCATCCAGATCGCGAAAGGCTCCCCGTCCGTGATCAACGGCTTGGAATCAATGACCGGACAGATCAATCTTGAGCACAAGAAGCCTACCGAGGAGAAACCGCTTTTCATCCAGGCTTCGATGATGAGCGACACCAAGGCGGATTTCAATGCGACATCGGCCTGGCAACTCAGCCCGACGGTCTATACGATTCTGTTAGGACACGTCAGCGGGAACTTCAAGACCTACGATATGAACGATGATGGCTTCCGTGATGATCCTAAGATGTTGCAGTTTAATGTGGCCAACAGGTGGCTTTACTATACTCCCGAACTTCAGGTACGTTGGGGCGTGAAAGCTGTCCGGGACCATCGGCAGGGCGGAATGGACGGCTATGACAAAAGCGGGATGGAACCTCGTTGGGCTTCAGATGAGTTTATCCTGGAACCAACAGAAGGGAACTCTTTCGCAAAATATCTCTCGGAATCCCCTTGGGGCACCGACATCACGAACAGTCTCCTGAACGCCTACCTGAAAGTCGGCAAGCCTCTTCGCGAGGACGGCTCCTCCAGCATAGCCGCCATAGCGGACTGGTCGTGGCAGAAAAGCGACTCCTGGTTCGGCGCGTCATCCTACCTTGCGAGCCAACAGTCGGGCTTCATCAACCTCCTCTACAGGAATATGTTGAATGAGTCGCACGACTTCACTGTCGGCCTTTCCGGCACGTTCGACCACATTGACGAGGCTGTCGCAAAATTGGACTACGGCCTGTGGAGTGGTGAGAATTGGAATGGGCAGCGTCCATATTCCGGAATCGCGGATCATTTCTTCGGCGGTGCTTACGGGGAATATACCTTCCACGTCGGGGACATATTCACATCAATTGTCGGAGTCAGCGCTGATTGGCACAAGGGGAGCGGGTTCAAGTTGGCTCCGAGGGTGACTTTGAAATATTCACCGGCGGAATGGTTCGTGGCCAGAGCGAACGGCGGCAGGGGACTGAGGTACGCGGATCCGGTCGCAGACAATATCGGTGTGATGTCCACCCACAGCAGGCTCCAAGGGAATTGTATGGAGCGGCTGCTTGAGGATTCGTGGACATTCGGAGGAAACCTTACTTTTTATATGCCGCTCGGGGTCGATCCTTCCAAGACTTATGTCAGCTTTGATTATTTCAGAACCCAGTTCGCGCGTCAGTTGATGGTGGATTATGAGGTGCCGGGCACAGATGTGAACGGCGGACGTGACATCTGGTTCTTTGATTCCGATGGAAGGCGCTCATATTCAGATAACTGGCAGGTGGATTTCAATGTCGAGCCATTTGACCGCTTCACCGTGGCTTTGACCGGGCGCTACACCAACGCCCGGCAGGAGAATTATGGTGGCGAATTGGTGGAGAAGCCGATGCTCAGCTGCTTCAAGGGGGTGCTCAACCTTCAGTATAAGACAAATCTGAGCCGATGGATATTCGATTTCACCGCTTCCGTGAACGGTTCGGCGAGGGTGTATGACTTTATGAAAGATCTGAAGGATGATGGTGGGGAACTGCTTTATCCTGATGGCCGCACTCCGGTCTATCCATTGCTCTATGCGCAGATAACCAGGCGTTTCCGTGGGTTCGACATCTATGCTGGGGTTGAGAACATCACGAATTTCACCCAGATGCACGTGCTGGTGGGGGATAGGAACGCCGCCGGGGAATGGACTCCTTGGACTCCAGGCTTCGATGCCAGCTGTGTCTGGGGGCCTATTATGGGACGGCGGATCAATCTTGGCGTGAGATTGACGCTCTGGAGGGCGACAAAGAACGATTAAATCACTATCTTTGCAGGATGAACCTTGGCGCGGATAACCACGCTGCTGCCATAAGGTTGTAGATTATGAAAAGAATATTATTGATAGCGGTCGCGGCCGTGATGTTGGCTGCGCCTTTTGCCGCGGC
>UMDI01008787.1_pt1 | contig 14146 bp, 8 predicted proteins | sample 1964451 | NCBI WGS metagenome assembly UMDI01 (sample SAMEA4835990, study PRJEB28245) | human gut metagenome | biome: gut microbiome; material: fecal sample | place: Denmark | collected 2008 | reverse complement strand
CACATCTCACGTGCCGACTATAGCATAAAGGTAGTCAAGCGGTACAACCACATCTTTTTTGATACGCTTCGTAATAAACTGATGTGGGGGGCAGATATCAGATAAGCCTATATCACTTCCCAAAATTCTTATTCGTATCCACTGCGAAATGAGCGCAATGATATTCCGGCAATTTGTCGCATTTTATTAAGGACGAAACAAAAGTTTGTAACAATCTGATTATCAGTATTATTAAGCACACTGTATTCAACATATTACTGAACCTTATTCAATATACGACTGAATGGCATTCACTATACGACAGAATTAGGTTCAGAATACGACTCTATTCAGGCCCACACTATTTGTAAACAATACAGATTATTATTCAGCCCTTGTTTCGGCTGGGAATAGATGAAAACGACATACCGAAATGAGATACCTACCACCTGTAGCCGATAACTGATTCAACACGCGACAGAAGAATAAAACAAGTCCAGACGTAGAAGCAATAAGAATGTATATTTTCAACCAAAAGCTTTTAAATAAATAATAAAAACGCCACCTTTGCAGTCTATTCTTGCATAATCTATGTAAAATAACACTTTGTCAAACAAAGGAAATGCCATTTAGAATGGCGTCTATAACCTTAAATATAAGATGAATTAATATGCAGAAGGAAAATGATACTCTATTGGTAGCCAAATTGAGAGAAGGCAATAAATTTGCCTTTGAAGCGCTGTACGAAAAATATAGTGCAAAGCTGTATAACACCATTATTCTTCTTGTATATGATAAGTCATTAGCCAAAGACATCACCCAAAGCAGCTTCATGGCGATATGGGAAAAACGCAGCAATCTGGATACAGCGAAGAGCTTTCCGGCATATCTATGCACCATTGCACGCAACATGGTATATAAAGAAACCGAACGCATGCTACTGCACAACAAATTTGTAGAAAACAAATTGAAAACAGAAGAAGCAGCTATCGAAGGAGATACCGTGGATATGGACATCTCCATCATTGAAAAACAGATAGAACAACTACTGCAAGGCTTACCGGAAATTTCACGAAAGGTTTTTCAGCTGAAGAGAGCAGGAGAACTGTCCAATAAGGAAATCGCATCCCAGTTAGATTTGACGGAACGTGCTGTAGAGGCTCATTTCTACCGTACTATGAAACTACTGAAAGAAGAACTACGTAAATTCATCATGTTATTTCTCTCCTTTTACTTTCTAAACAATTGTTAAAATTCAAAATTCTGTGAGTGTTTTGACAGACTTGCGGATATATATTACAGAACATGGATAAAAAAGACAGTCATATTGAACTATTGGATCGTTTTTTTCGTGGACTGACCAGCCCTGAAGAAGATGTGCAGTTAAAATCATGGATTAAGCAACCGGATTTTCAACAGAAATTTTCCGTATACTATCAGCAATGCTGGGCACTGGCTCCGGACACGATGGACAAAGCCGTACAAAATGAAATGTTCACCGAACTTTTAAGCCAGATAGACGCAAGTTCCACCACGGAAACGAAGGTCCTGAAAACAAGGAACCGTTTCCTGCGTCAGATTGGGCGCTATGCTGCAGTTGCCTGCATCATATTGGCAGTGGGAAGCGGAGCCTATTATGCAGGAGTCAAACGACTGGCCGATGACGCCAATACAGAAGTCACCATGTCCGTATCCAACGGGCAGAAGGCCGACATCATTTTGGCTGACGGCACAAAGGTCTACATCAATTCCGATTCAAGAATTGTATATGACAACACTTACAACAAGAAAACACGTATGGTCTCCCTGGAAGGAGAGGCTTATTTTGAAGTTGCAAAGGACAAGGAAAAGCCTTTCATCGTGAAAGCAAATGGCATCAATGTACAAGCACTAGGTACAAGCTTCAATATACGTGCACATAAAGACGATAAATCAGTAGCTGTAATCCTGATAAGTGGAAAGGTTAAAGTAGACGACGGCAGACACGAGGCATATATGAAGCCAAACGAAAGGCTCGTTTGTAACCTGACCAATGGACAGTTCGAAAAAAGCGAGCTTCATCCTAATGCAAGTTATTTGCTATGGAGAAGCAATGAACTAGCGTTCTACGGTGAATCTTTTGAAGAAATTTGTACCATGCTTACTCGAATGTATAATTGCAAATTTATATTCAAAAACGAGAAAGTAAAACAATATACTTATCACGGCATCATTAAGAATAGCAGTTTGAATAATGTATTAGAATACATCAGCCAAGCTGGCGGCATTAATTACAAAATAAAATCTGATAATACGATCGTAATATATTAGTAGTGTTTAATAAACTCTTTATGTTAACTTAAAAAGGAAAATATGGAATAGATTTTATAAACTTTTTACTTCATCAAACACAACTGCCAGCTTTCGGCAGCAAAATAAAATTCTAGTTTAAACATTCACGAGAAATTCGTCATAAGTTACTCTAATATCTTATTAGAGCAGGTCTTTGGTACGCCTTTCTCAAAATAAAAAACAATTAATCTAATATTATTAGACATGAGACAAAACAAAATGATTATGCGGTCTTTAGTACTGCTGGGTGCACTGTTTTTCTGGGGAAACAGCTTCGCCCAAATCAGTTTATCTGTAAACAAGCAGACCATCAAGCAGATTATACCGCAAATTGAAAAAGCTAGCGGTTATAACGTATTCTACACAGACAAACTTCCCAATCTTGAAACAAAAAAGGATTTAAATGTATCAAATGCTTCACTTGAGACCGTATTGAAAGAATTATTTAAAGGAACGAAAATCTCCTTTGAAATAAAAGCAAACAAGCAGATTTTGCTGTTCCAGCAAACCAACAAATCTGTAGGTGCTAAAAAGAAAGTAACCGGTAGAATCGTAGACGAAAATGATGAGCCGCTTATCGGAGCTTCCGTTATTATCAAAGGCTCTACAGAAGGAACAATAACCAACATTGACGGTGAATATACATTGGAAGATGTGCCGGAGAAAGCTACTCTAACCGTTTCTTACGTAGGCTATATACCGGCATCTGTTGCTGTCAACGGTAAAAGCGCAATCAATGTAGTGCTGCAAGAAGATTCAAAGACTTTGGAAGAAGTAGTTGTTATCGGTTATGGTACCGTAAAAAAGAAAGACTTGACCGGTGCAGTAGGTTCTGTGGGAGGTGCAGAAGTAGCCGCCCGTAAAACAACTTCCCTTTCCACCGCTTTGCAAGGAACCATCCCTGGGTTAATGGTAACCCGTAACAATAATGCGCCTGGTGCAAATGCAGACAAGATATATGTACGTGGTATCACAACCATCGGGAATTCAGATCCTTTGGTTATCGTTGATGGAGTACCTGGTGACATCAATTCAGTAAATGCCAACGACGTTGAGAGCATTTCTGTATTGAAAGATGCTGCTTCCGCTGCTATTTATGGTTCTCGTGCCGCTGCTGGCGTTATTCTTGTCACCACCAAAAGAGCCAGTGACAAGGAACTGTCATTGACCTATAACGGTGAATTCGGTTGGGAAATACCTACCGCAGAGCCTGAGGTTGTAGGCGTGCAACGTTTTCTGGAAATGGCTAATGAATTACGATATACAGATAATCCGGACGGTGGCAAATACCAAGCCTATTCAGAAGATCAAGTTAATAACTGGGTGAAAAACAATGCAACCAATCCCAACCAGTATCCTATAACCGACTGGCAAGATCTGATTCTTGAGAAGTCCGCAACCCGTCAAAGTCACAGTATCCACCTTTCAGGCGGCAGCAAGGTCGTTAAGACCAAAGCATCCTTAGCGTATGATGAAGTAGGCGGTCTGTACGGTGACCGTTATTTCCAACGCTATACATTACGTGTAAACAATGACTTCAACATTACCCAAAAGTTAAGTGCTACATTGGACTTCAATGTTAAGCGCACTAAACACCACATGCCGCAATTCACTCCATTCGGAATGATGCGCTACATGCCTGCTATTTATGCAGGAGTATGGGATGACGGCCGTATAGCTGAAGGCAAATCAGGAGCCAACCCTTATGGATTGATGAAATTGGGTGGTACAACAAAAAAATGGTACACAGCATTGGGCGGTAAAGCATCTATTGATTTCAAGCCTTTTGACGGATTTAAAATTTCAGCAATCGTTGCTCCTCGCTTTAATTACGACAAGTTCAAAACATTCAAGAAAGCAGCCAGCTATACATTGGCAGATGATCCCAATACAATAGGGGGATACTTAGACAACAGCGGACTATACAACACAACCAAACTCTCAGAAACCCGCAATGACAGCTACAATGTCACTACACAATTAATAGCAAACTATGCAAAGAAGTTTGCCGGAAAACATGACATCAACCTTATGGCAGGTTACGAAAACTATTACGAATATATTGAAGAATTAGGTGCTGACAGAGACGGCTACGTTCTCACGAACTTTCCATACCTCAATAATGGACCTAAAGATTTAATTGGCAACTCTGGAAAAGGAAAAGAGTACGCTTATCGTTCCTACTTCGGACGTGTCATGTACAGCTATGCCGACAGATATTTATTCCAGGCCAATATACGTCATGACGGCTCATCACGTTTTGCAAAGAAACACAGATGGGGTACATTCCCTTCCTTCTCTGCCGGTTGGGTACTCAGCGAAGAAAATTTCATGAAGAATCTTAATTGGGACTGGCTGTCATTCTTGAAGATTAGAGCTACATGGGGAGCATTGGGTAATGAACGTATTGGCGATTTCCCATATATGTCAACCATTGCATTTGGGAACACTATTTTCTATCAAAACAACGGTATTTATTTTGACCAAACTGCATCCCAACAGAAATATGCCATTGAAAATGTAACATGGGAGAAAACTGAATCTACAGACATTGGCTTAGACATTTCTTTCTTGAACAACCGCTTACGTGTGAACGGTGACTATTACTGGAAAAATACTAAAGACATGCTATTAGCAATGGCTATCCCTGATTTTCTAGGATTCTCTGACCCAGACGTCAATGCCGGCAAAATGTCAACCAAAGGTTATGAATTGAATGTCAGTTGGAATGACCACATCGGTGACTTCAGCTACGGAATAGCCATTAACTTCTCTGACTTCACCTCCAAAATGGGGGATTTACAAGGAACCCAATTCCTCGGTGACAAAGTTAAAATGGAAGGCAGTGAATTCAATGAGTGGTATGGCTATGTTAGCGATGGTCTTTTCCTGACAGAAGAAGACTTAAAGAATTCTCCCAAAATCAATGATAAGAACACTCAATTGGGCGATATTAAATACAAAGACATATCTGGTCCTGACGGTGTACCCGACGGAAAGATTTCTCCTGAATATGACCGAGTATTACTAGGCAGCTCATTACCCCATTTCCTATATGGTGGTAATATCAATTTGGGGTACAAAAATTTTGACCTTTCATTGGCATTCCAAGGTGTCGGAAAACAAAATGCACGCTTGGCAAGAGAAATGGTAGAACCATTCCGTAACAATTACGGGAATTTCCCCGCCATCATTGATGGAAACTATTGGAGTCCTTATAATACGGACGAACAAAACGCAGTTGCCAAATATCCTCGTCTAACCCATGTAAACAAAAGTTCCAACTATGCCATGTCAGATTATTGGCTGTTCAACGGAGGTTACTTCCGTCTCAAAAATATAACTTTAGGCTATACATTCCCTAAAGAATGGATGAACGCAATAGGCATCAAAGGTGCACGCATTTATGCCAGTGCTTCCGATCTATTCTGTTTGAGCAAATATCCGAAAGGATGGGACCCTGAAATGGGAGTAAGTGAATATCCTATCACAACATCTATATTGTTAGGCGTATCTGTTAACTTTTAAAAGAAAGAAAAAAAATGAAACATAAATTTATAATATTAGCTTTAGGACTTGGATTTTTAGCAAGTTCCTGCAATGACTTGGACTTAGTTCCATTGTCTGAGGCCTCCACTGAAAACTGGTATTCTTCAGAAGAAGAACTATTGATGGCTGCCAATGAATTCTATAAAATAGGATATTGGAATAAAATGAACCAGGGACTTCTGGAACAAGCCACCGACAACTTCACCTATAGAAATGTGAATCGTTGCAACCTCCTAGACGGTACAGTAAATGGTGATGGTGGAACAGAGAACTGGTATCCAGTAGAGCAATGGCAATCAAACTATAAATGTATAACAATGGCCAATACATTTCTTGAAAAGTCTGAGCGCGCCGAAAAGGCTGGTGTCTCTGAAAAAATATTGAATCAATACAGAGGAGAAGCTTACTTTACAAGAGCTTGTAAATATGCAGTACTCGTTTCTTTCTTTGGTGATGTTGTCTGGCTAGATAAGAATATTTACATTGAAGAAGCCTTCCAAAAAGGACGTACTCCAAAAGAAGAGATTATACCTTTAATTTACCAAGACTTCGACAAAGCAATTTCTATGTTACCAGTATCTTATACCGGTAACTCGACACAACGTTTCACAAAAGGTGCTGCGCTAGCCATGAAAGCACGTTTTGCCCTTTACATGGGTGATTGGGAACTTGCGGCCGAATCAGCTAAAGCGTGTATGAATTTGCAAGCTTATCAATTACATCCCGACTTCAGCGACTTATTCTTGATGAATACCAAAAATTCTATAGAAAGCATTCTTGTATTCCCACGTTCCGTGCAATACAACATTCTATACGATGCTACTGCCACAAAAAATGAGCTACCTAGAAATGCTGGAGGATACGGTTCGTATGCACCCTCTTGGGACTTGTTGGCTTCGTTCCTCTGTACAGATGGGTTGCCCATTGACGAGTCACCTCTTTTTGATCCCCACAATCCTTTCAAGAACCGTGACCCCCGTTGTACTGCCACCATTGTAGAATTTGGAACCCGCCATTGTAGCTTTGACTTTGATCCTCATCCCGATGCATTAAAAGTAATGAACTACAAAACCGGTAAAATGGTAACCAACCAAGATACCCGTGCCAATGCACAATACACCTCATTCAATGCATTGCTATGGAAAAAAGGTATTGACGATTCTTGGGTAGATAACAAACAAAAAGTGGAAAGTGACTATATTGAAATACGTTACGCAGAAGTATTGTTGACTTATGCAGAAGCCATGATTGAACTGAACAAGATTGACGAATCTGTATTAGAAGCCATCAATAGTGTACGTGCCAGAGCATACGGAGTGAAATCTTCTGAAACAGACAAATATCCGGCAGTAACAGCACGTGACCAAAAGTCCTTACGCCAGACAGTCAGACTGGAACGTCGCGTAGAGTTTGCTAAAGAAGGACTCCGCTACATGGACCTCATTCGTTGGAAATTGGCAACCAAAGCTCTGAACACCAAGAACTACGGCATTCTATATCCTGCTGACATATTAAGAGACAAAGTTACATCAAAAGGACTGTGGTTCTGGCCTACTACACCACAGATAGATGAAGATGGAATCGCAGACTTCTCTGCTATGGAAAAAGAAGGCTTAATCCAAGTACTTTCCCAGCGCAAATGGGACGAACGGCAGTATTTATGGCCAATCCCCACATCTGAAATCATCATTAATGAAAACATGAAACAGAATCCAGGGTATTAACAGTTAAACATTATAGGTAAAAAGATTGTGAATAAAAGGATAAACAAACTGTAATGAAAGGACTGCCCTGCAAATTAGAAATCCAGGGCAGCCCTTTTATACCGTTTCCACAACAAAATAAAGAACCGCATATTTATGAGAAGAATTATATTGATTTTAAGTCTACTGTTCTGTAGCCAGCTTATCACAGCCTCCAATCTATTGATAGAAGCAGAAAGCTTTGACCAAAAAGGAGGATGGGTAGTAGACCAGCAATTCATGGATCTTATGGGGTCACCCTATCTAATGGCTCATGGAATGGGAGTCCCGGTTGAGGATGCTTCCACTACCATATCTTTTCCCGAGAGCGGTACATATTATGTATATGTACGTACCTATAACTGGACTTCTCCCTGGTATGATGGCAAAGGAGCAGGAAAGTTCACTCTAAAAATCGGTAATAAAAAGCTGCCTATAGTTTTAGGTGATGAAGGCAACCAATGGATGTGGCAACCCGCCGGAAAAATTTCAGTAAAGGCTGGGAATAGTAATCTAACATTAAAAGACTTGACCGGTTTCAATGGCCGTTGCGATGCTATTTATTTTACAACAGAAAAAGAGCAACTACCTCCTAACGAAACTGTACAACTGACAAATTTCCGTAAAAAAATGCTGGATATTCCAGCCGAACCGGAGCAATACTCCTATGATGTGATTGTAACTGGTGGCGGTATAGCCGGTATGTGTGCAGCCGCAGCCGCTTCCAGATTGGGATGCAAAGTGGCATTAATCAACGACCGCCCAGTACTTGGCGGCAATAATAGCTCTGAAGTCAGGGTTCACTTAGGGGGCAATATCGGAGTAGGCCCCAATTCCGGACTGGGACGTATGATAAGAGAATTCGGACATTCTAAAGAAGGAAATGCCAAACCTGCCGCAAACTATGAAGATGAAAAGAAGGAGCTTTTTATCGCCAATGAAAAGAATATCACCCTTTATGCCAACTACCGCGCCATATCTGTAAAGACCGATGGCAACAGAATAGAATCTGTCATCATCAAGCATATAGAGAATGGAAAAGAAGTGGAACTGAAAGCACCATTGTTCTCCGACTGTACCGGAGACGGCACCATCGGGTATCTGGCCGGTGCAGACTACAACATGGGACGCGAATCCCGTACCGAATACGGAGAAGAGCTGGCACCGATTCAACCGGACAAAATGACAATGGGTTCATCCGTACAATGGTACTCTGCAGACAAAGGTAAACCTACCCGTTTCCCTATTTTCTCGTACGGCCTGCAATTCAATGAAAAGAATTGCGAAAAAGTGACGATGGGTGAATGGAAATGGGAAACCGGCATGAACTTCAATCAAATCGACGACTTCGAACGTATACGTGATTATGGCTTAATGGTCATCTATTCTAACTGGAGTTTTCTGAAAAATGAATTAAAGGACAACAAGAAATATAAGAACCGCGCATTGGACTGGGTAGCCTATATTGCCGGGAAACGCGAATCACGCCGATTGTTGGGCGATTATATTCTAAAGCAAGATGATATAGACAAAAATGTCTATCACGAAGATGCCTCCTTCGTCACAACCTGGAGCATCGACCTGCATTTCCCGGATTCACTCAATGCGTCACACTTTCCTGATGCGCCCTTCAAAGCAGCAACCAAACACATCCATATATATCCTTACGCAGTGCCCTACCGCTGCCTATATTCCAGAAATATCGAGAATCTTTTTATGGCCGGCCGCAATATCAGTGTTACCCATGTGGCACTGGGCACTGTCCGCGTAATGCGTACCACCGGAATGATGGGCGAAGTTGTCGGGATGGCAGCTTCCTTATGTAAAAAGTACAACACCACTCCGAGAGGAGTATATCAGAAACACCTACCGGAATTGAAAGCACTGATGAAAGAGGGAGTAGGAAAAAAAGAAGGGATTCCCGATAATCAGAAGTTCAATGAACAAAAATTATTAAAAGAGCCTCGTATATTTATCATTGAAAAAAACAAGAAGTAAGAAACACGTTGATACTACAATTTAAGTATTAATAAAACACGCATATCATGAAAAATATTCTAACATTATTATTTGTCCTTTTCGGAGGATATTCGTTACACGCACAAGATACTTGTTACGGCCGTCTGAAAAATGACACTTTAACCATCGGAAACAGCTTGGTCGAACGTACCTTTTTGTGGAACGGGGGAAATATCATAACTTACCGCCTGACCGACAAGAGTAATGGAAAATCATGGAAGAACCACAGCCTTACTCCAGATTTCAGAGTAACGAAAAATTTGCCGCAACCATCAAACGGTTCACTCAAAGTAGTTCCCGTAAAAGAGACTAAAATATTTCCCGCTTATCTGAAAGTAGAAGTTTCTTTCAGCCTGGAGAAGCTAGATATAAAACGGGTATATCGTATTTATGATGATTGTCCAGCCATAGCCTGCGACACCTATTTAAGAGGAACAGTAAACAGTATTTTCGGAGGCAGAGAAGTTAGTGCAGCCGACCGGAAGAATATTGAATTCGCCGAAGACATGAAATCTAAAGAAGTAACCGCTGTACTAGACCAGTTCCATTTCCAAGGACAACATTGGCACGCTCGCAGCGTGGAATTTTCCGATGTGACCGACTGGCACAACAACCTGGTTTTCGAGAAAGAGATTATTTCCTATCGCAAACTGGGATATCGCGGCAATCTGCTGTTTGCCTTTAATGGCGAGGACAACTGTGGCATCTTCTTTTTAAAAGAGGCTCCCTCCTCTTCGGTACAATTAGCCTATCAAGGAAAGGATTTTCTGACTGATTTCGGGAAGTTTACAGTAACCGGCCTGGGCATTACCGAGAAAGACGTGACTCCCGACCGTTGGACCCAAACATACGGATGCGTATTGGGAATATACGGAGAAGGTGAACTGAGCCGACTACAAGCGCTTCGTTCATATCAGAAGAATATACGTACTTACCGGGCCGACCGCGACGAGATGATTATGATGAACACCTGGGGAGACCGTAGCCAGGACTCAAAAGTAAACGAATCCTTCTGTTTGAAAGAACTGGAACGCGCCGCCCGTCTGGGAATCACCCATTTCCAGATTGATGATGGCTGGCAAATAGGTAAAAGCCCTAATTCAGCTGTAGCCCGCGGTTCATTCAAGAACATTTGGGACAATAAAGACTACTGGAAACCCGACCCGCAAAAGTATCCACGTGGTTTGCATCCCATCGTAAAACGTGGCAAGGAATTAGGTATTGAAATCGGTCTTTGGTTCAATCCCAGCATACAAAATGATTTTGCCGATTGGCAGAAAGATGCGCAAGCACTCATCAGCCTTTATCGCGAATACGGCATCAAAGTATTCAAGATAGACGGGCTCACCATTCCCAGTAAAGAAGCCGAAACAAACCTGCACCGCTTATTCAACAAAGTGCTGGAAGAGACGGACGAGGAAGTGATTTTCAACCTTGATGCGACAGCCAGCCGCCGCGGAGGCTACCACATGTTCAATGAATATGGAAATATCTTTCTGGAAAACCGTTATACCGACTGGCAGAACTACTATCCTTACTGGACTTTGCGTAACCTCTGGATGCTTTCCAAATATGTTCCGGCAGAAAAGCTGCAAATAGAGTTCCTGAACAAATGGAGAAATACGGATAAATATAAAGGGGAAGTCTTCGCTCCGGAAAACTATTCATTTGAATATCTGTTTGCTACGACTTTAGCAGGACAGCCGCTTGCCTGGATGGAAGGTACCAATCTACCCGAGGAAGCATTTACATTACGAGAACATACAGAAGCCTACAAGAAATTTCAGCATGACATGCATTCCGGCACTATCCTACCCATAGGAGATGAACCGTCGGGACGCTCTTGGACCGGCTTCCAGTCTCTAAAGAAAGATAGAGGATACTTGATTGTGTACCGTGAAAATCATCCAGAAGGGACTACAGAAGTCGAAACCTGGCTGCCAGAAGGTGTCACAGTAAGATGTATCCCATTGATGGGACACGGCAAAGCGATGACAGCAGTAACCGGAAAGAAAGGAAGGCTGGAAATCTCTCTGCCATCAATCAATGACTATGTTGTCTACAAGTATGAGATTAAAAACAAACGCTAAAATAAAGACTGACATGAAAATCACAAGGAGTATACTCTTAATCGCCTTCTTGATGCTGTTTTACCGAGCCTTCGGACAACCTGCCGAACGGCTGATTCGGATACAGATCACTCCCAATCATACAGACTGGCTATATAAGCCAGGCGAAAAAATAGAATTCAGCATTACGGTACTGAAAAACAACGTACCAATTCCTGACACAGAAATTCGGTACCAGATTTCAGAAGATATGATGAAGCCTCACAAAGAAGGCATATTGCAAGCTGAAAAAGGGACAGCTACGGTGGAAGCCCAAACAATGGAAAAACCTGGCTTTCTCCGTTGCCAAGCCTTTGTTAAATATGGAGGACGCGAATACCAAGGGATAGTAACCGTTGGAATCGATCCAGAAAAATTAAAACCTATCACATCATTGCCCGAAGACTTTCTAAATTTCTGGGAAACAGCAAAACTCCAGGCTCAAAAGACACCAATGGATGTACAAATGACTCTTGTACCCGAACGTTGTACAGAGAAAGTGAATGTATTCCATGTGAATATACAGAATTATGAATCCCATACACGCTTATACGGCATGCTGGCTATGCCTAAAGCAAAAGGTCGATATCCCGCAGTTTTAAAGCTACCAGGTGCAGGAATACGTTCTTATGCCGGAGATGTGGAACATGCTGCCAATGGCTGGATTGTTTTCGAAATAGGAATACACGGTATTCCGGTCAACATGTCAGGACCGGTATATACCAATCTCTATATGGGAGCATTAAAAGGGTACCACACGTTCAATCTGGATAATCGGGATAAATACTATTATAAACGTGTATATCTAGGCTGTGTACGTGCCATTGACTTTATTTATTCCCTACCACAATTCGATGGGAGCAATTTGATAACATTCGGCAGTAGCCAAGGAGGAGGATTGTCCATCGTGACAGCTGGACTTGATTCACGTGTCAAAGGACTGGTAGCCTTTTACCCTGCTCTTTGTGACATGGTCGGCTATATACATAACCGTGCCGGAGGATGGCCACACATGTTTAACAAGCAAGAAAATCAGACTGCAGAAAAGGCAAATACAGCACGTTATTATGACGCAGTTAATTTTGCACGCCAAATAAAAGTTCCCGGATTCTACTCATTCGGATATAATGATATGGTCTGTCCACCCACTACTACCTATTCTGCCTACAATGTAATTCAAGCACCCAAACAAATATTAGTATCCGAAGAAACGGCTCATTATGCCTACCCAGAACAATGGGTAGCCGCATGGAAATGGGTCGCTGATTTCTTTCAACAAAACAAATAAAAACTATAAGAATCATGAGAATACTTTTTTTTATTACAACACTGCTTTTCATCATCCCGAACATGTTCGGACAAAAGGAATATCGTCTGAACTCACCGGACGGCAAGTTGGAGGTTACCTTATATATAGGTGACCGGATCACTTACGAGCTGACGGAAGAAGGGCATACATTGGTAGCCCCCTCTCCCTTATCAGTACATCTGGATAATGGGACAGTCTGGGGTAACGGCTCCCATCTTAAGAGAGTCAGTCATCGCCAGGCAAATGAGGTGATTCCCTCTCCTTTCTACAAGCGCAGTGAAGTAAAGGATGTCTATAATGAAATGACGTTAAGTTTCCGGGAACATTTCAACCTCATTTTCAGAATGTACAATGAAGGAATGGCATACCGGTTCGCAGCGACCGGAAACAGACCGTTCAAAGTTACAAACGAAGAAGCCGCCTTCAACTTCAACAAGGACTACAAATCGATTGTCCCTTATGTAAAAGATGGCGATAAACAACCGATAGAGGCCCAGTTCTCCAACTCTTTTGAAAACACCTATACACATATAGAGCTATCCGGACTGAACCCCCAAAGACTGATGTTTACCCCCGTAGTAATAGAGCAGGAAAACGGCCGTAAACTTTGTATTGCCGAATCCGACGTGGAGAGCTATCCGGGCATGTTCCTCATCAACAGGAACGGGGGAACAGCACTCACTTCCGCTTTTGCCGCCGTCCCCAAAACAAAAAAACAAGGCGGGCATAACCAACTGCAAATATTGGTCACAGAGCGTGAAAACTACATTGCTTCCTGCCAGCCGAAAGCCAAACTACCCTGGCGCATCATTGTTGTGGCAAGAAATGACAAGGAGCTGGCAGATAACGATATGGTTTATAAGCTGGCTGCTCCATCACGCATGAAAGACATCTCATGGATACGTCCGGGCAAAGTGGCCTGGGAATGGTGGAACCATTGGGGAATCAAAGGCGTGGATTTCGAAGCTGGAATAAACAATGAAACATACATGCACTATATCGACTTCGCCTCCCGGCATGGCATCGAGTATGTGATTCTAGATGAAGGCTGGGCTGTCAACCTCGAGGCTGACCTTTTCCAAATTGTACCGGAAATTGATTTAAAAAAG
>UMDI01016721.1_pt1 | contig 14282 bp, 8 predicted proteins | sample 1964451 | NCBI WGS metagenome assembly UMDI01 (sample SAMEA4835990, study PRJEB28245) | human gut metagenome | biome: gut microbiome; material: fecal sample | place: Denmark | collected 2008 | reverse complement strand
CGTAAGGTGGAGATGATTCCGGAGCCATCAGCGTCTATGTGGCCGACGATGCGGCGGGCGCGGACAGGCTTGCGGTTGTAGAAATCGGCAGCGCTGGAATCCAATGAGTTGACACGCACGACCTGGGCGGAGTGGATGAACTTGCCGTCACCGATGTACATCCCCACGTGCGTGATCCGCTCCCTGGTGGTGTCGGTTGCGGCCTTGCCCCAGAACAGAAGGTCGCCAGGAAGCAGACCGCTCCAGTCAACATCCCCGTTGTCCTTGAATATTCCCACATCCTCTCCGATCCTTGCCTGTTGGGAGGCGTTGCGCGGAAGGAGCACTCCGTTGGCGAAATATACGCTGCGGGTGAATCCGCTGCAGTCCACGTTCTTGATGGACGTGCCGCCCCACATGTACGGTACGCCGAGGAACCTGTAACCCGTGGTCAGAAGATCCTGCCTGAAATCATTCCCGGCCGTGGTTCTGTCCTTGCGGTCTTTGGCCCATTTGTAGAACACCGCGACATCTTTAGCGGGAACATAACCGGTCTTGCCTGACGGCAGCACGACTCCGACAAACTTCTTCTTCAGAACCGCCTGCCCCTCCTCATAGCCTTTGTAACGTCCTCCGGCATGCGTCCTGACACTGTACATGATTCTCACGATGTCTCCGAGCACGAAATCGGAGACAATCCTGGAATCCATCGAAGGCTCCTCGTAAATGTGTGAGAAAGCCGCTGTGCAGATGTATTTCGGAGCCTCAAGGTAGTCCTGAAGCTCTTCCTCGCTCATCGGCACGAGCCCCATCTCGTTGGCCCAGGCCGTGTATGGCTCCGGACTCTTTATCTTGACCCAGTAGCTTGACTTATCCAGGACCTCGACCACCGTCCCCATCAACGCCTGGTCTCCAAGCTCGGCGGCGTAGTCCGGTGCCTCGCGCATAAAGTTGGCGGAAAACTCAACCACAGCCCATTTCTTAGGGGCTTCCTGCGCTGAGGCGGCACAATTGAATGACAGAGCGACCGCGGCCGCCGAAGACAAAATTTTCAGGAATATGTTCATATCGACATCTGTTTATAATCAATAAACTGTTCTGCTTGAAATGCCCTTTCGTGGTTCAAACCAATCAAAAACCTTCTCTTTCCGGAACCAATGACGGATCCAACTTGTAAAAATATTCACAATTCATTAGTTTTGCAAGGAATATGTCGTACTTTTCGGTGGCACTTGTCGGGAAAAGGGGATAGGGCAATCACATCCGGACGTGGAACAGGAGTTCTCCTTAATGGATTTCTTTGAAAACCGAATGCCCGGAATAGGACAATCACAATTGAACGTGGAACTGAAGAGGACGCGAAGGAAAGGTGAATCGGAAGAAGGAGTAACGGCTGCATTATGTTTGGTTTTTCAGAAGGGAAAAGATACAATTCGTTCGTGGGTTATTACCGCCGCAGGTACGGTGAGCGGCTCCAGAAACTTGTTCTGGACGCAGGGTTCTCGTGCCCTAACCGGGACGGAACCGTGGGGCGGGGAGGGTGTACCTACTGCGACAACGCCGCTTTCCATCCTGGTTACAGTACTCCGGGGAAGCCGCTTCTGACACAGATTGACGAAGGAATAGAGTTCCAAAAGGTGCGATATCCGAGGGCGAGGCACTACCTGGCATATTTCCAGGCATATTCAAACACATACGGTCCGTTGGATCGGTTGAAGGCTCTTTATGAGGAGGTCCTGAGCCATCCGGAGGTGGTGGGGATCGTGATCGGCACGCGTCCGGATTGTGTCGATGAGAAGAAGCTGGACTATCTGGCTGGCTTGGCGTCGGGGCGTGTCCTTTCAGGGTGGCAAAGATCCCTTCGGCGGGCTCCGGGACCGACTGTCCAGGCCCCGGTTCCGGATACCCTCACCGCCCCCATAGTGGTGGTGGAGTACGGCATCGAGTCCTGCCACGACAGCACCCTGCGCCACATCAACCGCGGCCACAGCTTCGAGTGCGCCCGTAAAGCCGTGGAAATGACCGCTGAAAGAGGCATCGACACCGGAGCCCACTTCATTCTCGGCCTCCCCGGCGAGACCAGAGAGATGCTCCTCGACCAATGCGGCCTTATCTCCTCCCTCCCGCTGCGCTCCGTCAAATTCCACCAGCTCCAGATCGTCAGAGGCACAGTGATGGAAAAGGAATATGCCGCCGACCCCTCAGCCTTCTACCGTCCCGGTCTTGATGAATATCTTGACTTTGTCATCGACATCCTCGAACGCCTGCGCCCCGACCTTTACATCGAACGGGTCGCCGGCGAGGTCCCGCCCCGCTTCGTGAACGACACCCCTTGGGGACTCGTCCGAAACTTCGAGATCCTCCGCCTTCTGGACAAACGTCTTGAGGAGCGGGACACGTGGCAAGGCCGTTTATATTCAAAGCCTTGATTAATCGGCTGGCACAACTTTCGCTTGCCGGAAGGCCGGCTGTCGGGCCGGAAGCCGAATTTTTTGAGGCCATAGAGGCAGAACAACCCTCCGGCCAAGCCAACTATTGCGTGAAAATTCTTATATTTGTCAAATTTATTTGATTACAATGGCGAAGTTTGTAAACCGAGAGATTCCTGAAGGCCTCACCTTCGATGACGTTTTGCTGGTTCCGGCACATTCCGATGTACTTCCTCGTGACGTGGATGTCACAACAAATTTCACGACTGACATCAAGCTCCACACCCCGATCGTGTCGGCCGCGATGGACACAGTCACAGAAGCCGATCTTGCCATAGCGATGGCGAGGGCCGGTGGTATCGGTGTGATTCACAAGAATATGACCATCGAGCAGCAGTGCGAGCAGGTGCGTCACGTGAAGAGGGCTGAGAACGGAATGATCTACGATCCTGTGACGATCAGCCCGGACGCGAATGTCGGCAACGCCCTCGCGATGATGAAGAAGCATCACATCGGCGGCATTCCTGTCGTGGACGCCAACGGCTTCCTCATCGGAATCGTCACTAACCGTGACTTGAGGTTCCAGGAGGATATGCAGCTGCCGATTTCCGAGGTTATGACAAAGGAGAACCTCGTGACCGCGCCTAAGGGCATCACCCTGGCCGATGCCACGAAGATCCTCCAGCACAGCAAGGTCGAGAAGCTTCCTGTTGTTGATAATGACGGCAAGCTCGTCGGCCTGATCACCTACAAGGATCTTATGAAGATCAAGGACAACCCTATCGCCTCCAAGGACAGCAAGGGCCGCCTCCTCGTCGCCGCCGCCGCCGGAATCAAGTCCGACACGCTCGACAGGATCGGTCTTCTGATCGACGCCGGAGCCGACGCTGTTGTCCTCGACACCGCCCACGGACACTCCGAAGGTGTGCTCAGGATGATCAAGAAGGCCTGCGACGCCTATAAGGATTTCCAGATCATAGCCGGAAACGTCGCCACCGCCGCCGGTGCCAAGGCTCTCGCCGATGCCGGAGTCAAGGCCGTGAAGGTCGGAATCGGCCCGGGCTCGATCTGCACCACGAGAATCATCGCCGGAATCGGCGTGCCGCAGCTGACGGCCGTAATGGAGGCCGCATATGCCCTCAAGGGAACGGGCGTGCCTGTGATCGCTGACGGCGGTATAAGATATTCAGGAGACATCGTCAAGGCGCTTGCCGCCGGAGCCAGCACCATCATGGCAGGCTCCCTGCTCGCCGGAACGGAGGAATCCCCAGGCGAGACAATCATCATGAACGGCCGCCGCTTCAAGTCCTACCGCGGAATGGGATCCCTCGAAGCGATGGAGCAAGGCTCGAAGGACAGGTATTTCCAGGACATGGAGTCCGACATCAAAAAGCTCGTACCAGAAGGAATCGTGGCCCAGGTGCCTTACAAGGGAACCGTCTCAGAGGTTGTCTATCAGCTTGTCGGCGGACTCAGGGCCGGAATGGGCTACTGCGGAGCGCATACTGTCGAGGAACTCAGGAACGCCCAGTTCGTGCGCATCACCAACGCCGGCTTCCTTGAGAGCCACCCACACGATGTGACCATCACCAAGGAAGCCCCTAACTATTCCCGTTAATCAATGATGCTCAGGAGGTTCCGCATATTCATGATGGCCGTCGCCGTTGCCGCCCTTCCGTCCTGCAAGGCAATATCCTCGCTGATTCACGACGGGGAGGTTGTCGCCAGGCTGGGAGACCATAAACTCTATCGCTCGGAACTGGACGATGTGATCCCCAAGGGCACGTCTCCGGCGGACAGCGTGAACCTTGCGAACCTCTACATCAACTCGTGGGTGAAGGACAAGGCTTTCCTCGACATAGCCCAGCAGCGTCTCTCCAAGGAGGAAAAGGATGTCTCGAAGGAGCTTGAGGCCTACCGCCAGTCGCTTCTGCGGTACCGCTACGAGCAGCGCTACATCAACGAGCGCCTCGACACCACCGTCTCAAAAAAGCAGATTGATGAATATTATGGCTCCCACAAAGAGTCCTTCAAGCTGGAGCGGCCGATCCTCAAAGCCCGTTTTATGAATATTCCGAAAGATTCTCCGAATCTTCAGAAGATCAAGAAGCTGATGTCTTCGGACAATGTTGAGGACGTGGTGGCCGCTGACAGCATCGCCTTCAATTCGACCCGGCGTTACCATGACTATTCCAATGGCTGGATAGACGCGGTGAAACTGGCCGCCGAGTTCGGTGTGGACTATGTTCAGATGCTCTCACAGCGTAGCGGCAACTTCATAGAGATGCCGGACGGGGATGCCAACATCTCTGTCGCGTTCATAGTGGATTACCGGAGGGCCGGGGAGATCGCTCCGGTGGAATACTGTGAGGACAGGATAAAGGACATCATCATCAGCGGAAGAAAGCACGAGCTCCTGGCCGGTTTGGAACGGGACTTGATAGAAGACGCCAAGGTTAAGGAGAATTTTGAAATATATTCGAAATGATAAAGAAAACAGCAATCACCATCTTCGCCCTCGCAGCGACCTGCGCGATGGCTTCTGCCCAGAAATACAAGTACGTTGACAAGACCGTCGCCGTTGTCGGCAACGAGGCGATCATGATCTCCGACATCGAAGGGGCGGTCAAGGACCGCAGCGCCCAGGGCTTTTCATCAGACAGGAATGTCCGCTGCGAGGTGCTGGAATCGATTCTCGAATCGAAGATATTCCTGATGCAGGCCAGGATCGACTCTCTCACGGTCAATCAGGACATGGTTGAGGGAAGCCTTTCCCAGCAGGCGGACAGGATGCTGACCTACCTCGGCGGCGAGGACAAGGTTGAGGAATATTTCGGCAAGCCTCTCTACCGCCTCCGTCAGGAATGGCGCAAGCAGTACGAGGACATGAGCCTCACACAGCAGGCCCAGCAGGAGATCATGAAGAAGATCCCGGAGATGACACCTTATGATGTAAAGGAATATCTTGACACGGTTGACACCAAGAATCTTCCGATAGTTCCTATCAAGTACCAGCTCAGTCAGATCTGCCGTTATCCGGACCGCGAGGCCGCGAACATGGCCGTGCGCGAGAAGTTGCTGGACCTCCGCGAGAGGATCATCAACGGAGAGAAGTTCTCCACTCTTGCTCGAATATATTCGGAGGATCCGGGTAGCGCCCGTAAGGGTGGCGAGCTTGGAATGGCCTCGAAGTCAATCTTCTGGCCTGTGTTTTCAGACGCCGCTATGGCTTTGAAGCCGGGTGTTATCTCGCAGATTGTCGAAACTCCTGACGGATTCCACATCATCGAGGTCATCGAGAAGAAAGGCGACATGTTCAACGCCCGCCACATTCTGATGAAGCCTAAATACACTGATGACGACAGGGATAAGGCGTTCAAGACTCTGGACAGCCTCCGTACCGAGATCAACAATAACGCCGTGACGTTCCAGATGGCGGCGAACTTCTACTCACAGGATCCGGCCACCAGGACCAACGGCGGTCAGATGTCCGATCCGAACACCGGCTCGGCATATTTCGAGATTGACCAGCTCAAGCCGGAGGACTATCTGGCCATCAAGGACTTGAAGGAGGGCGAGATCTCCGAGCCTGTGGAGTCCACTGACAATGATGGCCGTCAGGATCAGGTCAAAGACTATGTCGTTGGAAAGACCATCTACAAGATCATCCGTGTTGACAAGATCATTCCGGCCCACACTGCGTCGTTTGAGGAGGATTTCAGCCAGCTTCAGGAGCAAGTCCGTCAAGACAAGCAGATGAAGGCCATCGATGACTTCCTCGCCGGCAAGATCAAGGAGACCCACATTGTCATCGACCCGATGTTCAAGGACTGCGAGTTCCGTCGTCCGGGTTGGGCTTCAAAGTTCTCTGAAGACTGATGCTTGCAAGACGTCTGGCATATTCATTAATCCTTCTGCTGGTTTCGTTCGGCCTTTTCGCCCAGAACACCGAGCAGAAGGACAGTCTTGTGCGCCTGCTGGGATGTGATGAGCTTCAGCAGGTCGAGGAATATGGCCAGAGCTACAGGAAGGCTTTGGGACATGCCAGATTCGAGCACAATTCAACTCTTCTGATCTGCGACACCGCCTTGTGGAATGTCAACCAGAATGTTATAAACGCTTTCGGCAACGTCCAGATCATTCAGAACAACACAGTGCTCAGCAGCGAGAGCCTCGACTATCTCATCGACCAGAACCTCGCTCAGTTCAGAGGCGCGCTGGTCCAGCTTAGGGACAAGGACGGGAACACCCTGCGTACCACTGACCTGGACTATAACACCAAGGACAGTGTGGCCGTGTTCAGGAACGGCGGTGCCTTGCGCGACAAGGACGGCCAGATCATCGAGAGCGATGACGGCCATTACTATTCCAAGCTCAAGACGTTCAGTTTCACGAACAACGTCAACATGTACACTGACTCGATATTCGTGAAGACTGATGATCTGGACTACAACACAGGCACGAACGTAGCCACTTTCGGAACCGGCACCAACGCATGGAGGGACAACAACATGCTTTCTTCTCAGGCCGGTTTTTACGAGCGGACTTTGGAAAAGTTCACGTTCTTCAGGAACGTGCATATTCTTACCGAGAACCAGGAGGCATGGGCTGACACCTTGGTATATTACCGGGTTCCGAACAATGTGGAGATGTTTGGCCATGTGGAACTGCTTGACACGACTCGCAATGTGGCCGCGGTGGCCGGTTATGTGCAGTATATAGATTCCTTGTCATTCATAAAGTTGACCCGTGAGCCGGCTGTGATAGCGATCAGCGAGCAAGGGGAAAAGAGAGATACAGCTTACATCGGTGCGGACACATTGATTCTGCGCTCCATACCGAAATGTGATGTGGATTCATCGGAGATTTCCAATTCGGCAAGCCGTCTGAAAGAGATAAACGTGGATCCTGTCACGGAGTACCGTCACAAGGCCTACGAGGCAGCCAAGGCCGCGGCCGAAGAGGCCCGCAAGAAGCGGGAAGAGGAAGACCCTAACGCCGCCGGAGCCTCCGACAGAGGCGCCTCCGCTGTCAAGCCAGGTGGAAAACCGACCGGGAAACCGGCTGGCAAGGCAGGTGGAAAACCGACCGGGAAACCGGCTGGCAAGGCAACTGGAACGGCTATAGGAAAGACGGCGGGAACAACGGCTGGAAAGACAGGTGATAATTCAGGAGGAAAGGCGATCTCGAAATCCGGAAAACTGTCAGCTGACGCGATGATCGGCGATCCTGTGACGAAAGGCCGTCAAGGCCTTCCCGCTCCATGGGATGATGTCATTGAATATGCTCCTCCACGGTTCCAATTGCCGGACACCCTGAAAACGTCGCCCGACACTGTACGTGTTCCAAGCGACAGTCTGGCGGCGAAGACCCTTTCCGCGGTCACTGAACCTGTTTCGGTCACTGAGCCTGCCGAAGTGACCGATCCGCAATCACCGGATTCCCTGACCGTCCCTACGGATTCCCTTACCGTGCCGGGTGATTCCCTGCATGTTCCCACTGACTCTTTGTCTTTGGCCCCCAAGGATTCCACGAAGATCAGTTTCATCTATGGCATACGTAACGTCAAGGTGTTCCGTAACGACATGCAGGTCGCATGCGACTCTCTTGCCTACACGGATCTTGACTCTTTGATAAGGTTGTATGAAAACCCGATTGTCTGGAATGAGATCAAGCGGCAGTACAGTGCCGACAGTATAACCGTCATTGTCAAGAACCAGTCCATTGACCGCGCCAGCTTGATGTCCAATGCCTTTATAATAGTGCAGGAGGACACCTTGTCCTATGACCAGATCCGTGGAACAGAGATGATGGCATACTTTGACAGTACCGGTGCGTTGAGGCGGTTCGACTCGATGGGTGGCGCGTCCGGAGTCTTCTACATCGAGGAGAACGGAAGTCTGGCCACCGTCAACAAGTTCGAGTCAAAGATGTTGACCGCGACATTGAAGGACGGTAATATTCAGGACTTGAACTACTTCGATGCCGTGAAGACAGATGCCTACCCGGTCGTCCAGATGAAAAAGGACGAGAAGATTCTGAAGGGATTCGACTGGCAGCCGGACAAACGTCCCAAGGGACCGGAGGACATCACGCCATATAAGCCGCGAGAGTCCCAGAGGAAAGTCTATGAGAATGTGCCGAGAGCCGAATTCGCGCAGACGGACATCTACTTCCCGGGCCACATGAACAGCGTCTATAAGATGCTGGCCAGACAGGATTCCTTGAAACGGGTCCGTAACGCTGAGCGCAGAAGGCTTGAGGCCGAGCGCAAGGCTGAGGCTGCCAGGATTGCCGACAGCCTTAGGATCGTTGCCGCCGCCGACAGCCTTGCTTTGGCGGACAGCCTTGCCCGTGCCGACAGTCTGGCTCTGAGAGACAGCCTTGCCAGCCGTGATTCTTTGGCGCGACAGGACAGCCTTGTGGTTTCAGATTCGTTGTCGGTCAGCAAGGCCGATTCATTGGCCAATGATCCTTCGGCCATAAAGAAGGCTGAGCAAGAACGCAAAAAGGCTGAGAGAGAGAAGGCGCGAAAAGATCGTCAGGCGGCCAAGGAGGCCAGATGGGCTGAACTTGACGCCCGTGATGCCGCCAAGGCTAAGGCCAAGGAGGAGAAAGCGTTGAAGAAGAAGCGTCAGAGGACCCTCAAGACATTGAAGGCGATGGAGAAACGTCGTGCTAAGGAAGAGAGGATGCTTGAACGCTACAAGGCTCGTTACGAAAAACAGAAAGCCAGAAAAGCCGCACGGAAAGCCGGTAAAAAATAAGGACTGACCTGAAGGCCAGTCCTTGATCCTTTATAATAGAATCCTTTTTTAGAGAAGTTTCTTCTTGAGGGCGTCGATCATGTCCACGGTCATGGTCTCCAGATCATAGGACGGTGCCCATCCCCACTCCTCGCGGGCGCAGGAATCATCCATCTTGTCCGGCCAAGAGTCAGCGATCGCCTGACGTACCGGATCCACCTCATAGCGCATCTTGAATCCAGGAATATGTTCCTGAATCTTGTGGTAGATAATCTCCGGATCAAAGCTCATGGAGGCGATATTGAACGAGTTGCGGTGTTTCAGCTTGGAAGGATCCGCGTTCATGATGTCCACGGCGGCTTTCAGCGCGTCAGGCATGTACATCATGTCCATGAATGTCCCGGCCGCGATAGGGCAGACAAACTCTTCGCCTTTTACTGCCGCATAGTAGATCTCAACGGCATAGTCTGTCGTGCCGCCTCCAGGAAGTGTCACATTGGAGATAAGTCCAGGGAACCTTACCGAACGGGTGTCCACACCGTATTTGGTGTGATAATAGTCACTCAGCAACTCGGTGGCCACCTTGGTCACGCCGTACATCGAACGAGGCCTCTGGAGCGTGTCCTGAGGAGTGTTCTGATGCGGAGTCTCAGGGCCGAACGAACCGATCGAGGATGGTGTGAACACAGCGACATTGTTCTCCCTCGCGATCTCAAGAATATTCATGAGTCCGTCTATCTGGATGTGCCATGCCAGCTGCGGCTTCCTTTCCGCGACAGCCGAGAGCAGGGCGGCGAGATTGTAGATTGTGTCGATGTTGTACTTCTTCACGATGCCCAGAAGTTGCTCACCGTTGCAGACATCAGCCTCCTCGGCGGGACCGCTCTCAAGCAGAACACCCTTTGGCTCAGCGCCTTTGATGTAGCCGGCGACAACGTTGCCATCCGGGTACATATTCCTGATTTTCATTGTCAGCTCCGAACCGATCTGTCCGGTCGAACCTATCACTAGTACATTTTTCATTGCGGATCGCTTGTTTATTGCTAAATTAGCAAGTGCAAATTTACATTATTTTCTGACAAGAGCCCTTATTTATAATAAAATATTATCGATTTTGTCAAAAATTAATATATTTGTCAGTGCGAAATCGAAACGTTTTAAAATTTTATCAATATGTACGGAAAATTCCAGGAACATCTACAGGCAGAGCTTGCCTCCATCAAGGAAGCCGGACTCTACAAGAACGAGAGAAACATCGCCTCCGCCCAATCCGCCGAGATCACTCTTCAGGACGGCAGCAAGGCTCTTAACTTCTGCGCCAACAACTATTTAGGTTTGGCTGATTCCCCGAGGCTCATCGAGGCAGCCAAGAAGGCTATGGACGAGAGGGGATTCGGAATGTCCTCTGTCCGTTTCATCTGCGGAACCCAGGATCTTCACAAAGAGCTTGAGGCTGCCATCTCCGACTTCTTCCACACAGAGGACACCATCCTCTACGCATCATGCTTCGATGCCAACGGTGGGGTGTTCGAGCCTCTGCTCACGGCTGACGACGCCATCATCTCAGATTCCCTGAACCACGCCTCCATCATCGACGGAGTGCGTCTTTGCAAGGCTGTCCGTTACCGTTACGCCAACGCTGATATGGCCGACCTTGAGCGTTGTCTCCAGGAGGCTCAGGCCCAGAGGTTCCGCATCATCTGCACCGATGGAGTCTTCTCAATGGATGGCAACGTCGCTCCGATGGACAAGATTTGCGAGCTGGCCGAGAAGTATGACGCCCTCGTGATGGTTGATGAGAGCCATTCCGCCGGCGTTGTCGGCAAGACCGGCCACGGAGTCGCGGAGCAATATGACTGCTATGGCCGCATTGACATATTCACAGGCACCCTCGGCAAGGCGTTCGGTGGCACCGTCGGCGGATTCACCACAGGCCGCAAGGAGATCATTGACATGCTCCGCCAGCGCTCGCGTCCGTATCTCTTCTCCAACTCTCTGCCGCCTATGATCGTGGCCGCCGGCATCGAGATGTTCAAGATGCTCAAGGAAAGCAACGAGCTTCACGACCGCCAGCAGGAGAACGTGGCTTACTTCCGTGACAAGATGCTTGCCGCCGGCTTCGACATCAAGCCGACCCAGAGCGCCATCTGCGCCGTGATGCTCTACGATGCTCCTCTGTCCCAGAAGTTCGCCGCCAAGATGGCCGAGGAAGGAATATTCGTGACCGGCTTCTACTATCCGGTTGTCCCTAAGGGCCAGGCCCGCATCCGCGTCCAGCTCTCAGCCGCCCACAAGCGCGAGCACCTCGACAAAGCCATCGCCGCCTTCATCAAAGTCGGCAAGGAACTCGGTGTCATCAAATAACCTTTCTTTGAATATCCCGACGGTCTCCCTGAGCCTCCCTCGTCGCTTCGACAGGCTCAGCGACCAGCTGGAACCAAAGCCCCGGACGCTGAGCCAGTCGAAGCGCCCGGGGCTTTTGGCTTACCTTTAGCTGAAGATCAAGGCAGTCCCTGAGCCAACGGTGCGCTGAGCTTGCCGAAGTCTCAAAGGGGGAGACTGTCTTAAAAGTAAAAGTACCCCCAGTGAGGATTGAAAATTCGTTGTCGCCCCTGTATAGTGGTACAGACTTTTCTACTCTCGCCGAGACTTTTCAGACAGTCTGGGGGGGGACCGAGGAGGGAGTGCGCCTGCGTGGCGTTTAATTGCTTAGTAACCAATAAAATAAACATTCTCGTGGTTCGGTTTTGTCCACCACGAGAATGCTTTTATTGTTGATAACCAGTTGGTTATCTGCCACGGAAATTTACTCCGCGTAGAGCGAGATGATGTTTAGGATGACCTGAGAGGCCTTCTCGATGCTCTGGAGAGGAACGAACTCCATCTTGCCGTGGAAGTTCAGGCCGCCGGCGAAGATGTTCGGGCAAGGCAAGCCCTTGAAACTGAGGTTAGCCCCGTCGGTACCGCCACGGATCGGCTGGATCTTAGGCTTGATTCCGGCCATCTCCATAGCCTTCACGGCTTTCTCCACCACGTGATAGTGCGGCTCAACCTGCTCGCGCATATTGTAGTACTGATCTTTGATCACAGCCGTCGCCGTGCCCTCACCGTACTTTACATTGATGAAGTCCACGCACTTCTGCATAATAGCCTTCTTGCTCTCGAACTCCTTGCGGTCGTGGTCACGGATGATGTAGGTGATGTCAGCCTCCTCGACCGTTCCGTTGAACCCGACGATATGGAAGAACCCTTCGTAGCCTTCGGTATATTCAGGCCTCTGCTGAACAGGCAGCAATGCGTTCAACTCAGTGGCGATCAGGATCGCGTTCTTCATCTTGCCCTTCGCGTAGCCCGGATGCACGTTCCTCCCCTGAATGTGGATCTTCGCCGAGGCCGCGTTGAAATTCTCGAACTCCAGCTCACCGATCTCCCCGCCGTCCATCGTGTAGGCATATTCAGCCCCGAACCTCTTGACATCGAATTTAACCACGCCGCGCCCGATCTCCTCGTCAGGCGTGAAACCGATCTTGATCTCACCGTGCCTGAACTCGGGATGCTCCACGATGTACTGCACCGCGTCCATGATCTCGGCCACGCCGGCCTTGTCGTCCGCACCCAGAAGGGTTGTGCCGTCGGTGGTGATGAGCGTCTGCCCCACATAATGAAGCATCTCCGGGAACTCCGAAGGCTTCAGCGCCAGTCCAGGCACACCTTTCAAAGGAATGTCCCCGCCATCATATTCATTGATGATCTGAGGCTTGATGTCCGCTCCTGATGCGTCCGGAGCGGTGTCCACGTGGGCGATGAAGCCGATCGCCGGCACTTTCGCCTCGATGTTCGAAGGGATCGTGCCCATCACGTAACCATATTCATCAAGAGTGGCTTCCACTCCGAGAGCCTGCAGCTCGTCGCGCAGCATGCGGAGCAGATTCAGCTCCTTCTCCGCCGATGGCTGGCTCTCTGATTCCTCGTTCGACTGAGTGTCAACGCTGACGTACCTCAGGAACCTGTCTAAAACTTTTTCCATTATTCTTGTTATTTTCTGGTCACCGAGCCTGTCGAGGCCACTTTCATAATGGCACTTCGGCAGATCCTGTGGCCGTTTGTTTATTCCTTAGCCCTCAAAGAGGCGATGATGGTGTAGGCGATGATTCCGAGGAACGGGATGATGGCGATGGCCTCGCCGTATTGGGCGTTCCAGCCGGTCAGGAACCAATCCACGTTGAAGAACTTGAGCAGAGCGCTCACGACTCCCATCAGCGCGCCGCCGGCGATGAAACCGGAAGCGATCAGCGTACCCTTGTTCAGACGTATCTCATTAAGCGCCTTGTCCTTCGAGCGGGTGCTGACGAACCAGGAGATCGCTCCGCCTATCAGAAGAGGCAGGTTCAGGTCGATCGGAATGAACATACCCAGCGCGAACGCCAGGGCAGGAACCTTGAGGAAGGTCAGCACTATGGCCAGCACGGCCCCGATCCCGTAGAGCAGCCACGGAGCGCCGCCGCCGTTCATCATAGGCTGGATCACAGCCGCCATCGCGTTGGCCTGAGGAGCCACGAGCGCCTGGTCACCGACGAAACCGTAGGTCTTGTTCAGTACCAGCATCACGCCGCAGACCGTCGCCGCGGCCACAGCCACGCCCACGAACTTCCAGCCTTCCTGCTTTCTCGGAGTGCTGCCGATCCAGTAGCCGATCTTAAGGTCGGTGATGAAGGAGCCGGCCACCGAAAGCGCCGTGCAGACGACACCGCCGATGATCAGGGCCGCGGCCATGCCGGCGTTGCCCTTAAGACCCACACCAACAAGGATAAGCGCCGCGATGATCAGCGTCATCAACGTCATGCCGCTAACCGGGTTCGTGCCGACGATGGCGATGGCGTTGGCCGCCACCGTGGTGAATAGGAACGCGATCACCGCCACGATCAGCAGTCCCACAACCGCCTGCCAGACATTGTTCACGACCCCGCCGAAAGCGAAGAAGGCGAACACCGCCAGAAGCGTCAGCACGATGCCGAACACGATGGTTTTCATAGGAATATCCTCCTGCGTCCTCTCGGCCTTCTCGGCATTGCCACCCTTCTTGGAGAACTCACCGACAGCCAGACCGACAGCCGACTTGATCACACCG
>UMDI01011997.1_pt1 | contig 15004 bp, 10 predicted proteins | sample 1964451 | NCBI WGS metagenome assembly UMDI01 (sample SAMEA4835990, study PRJEB28245) | human gut metagenome | biome: gut microbiome; material: fecal sample | place: Denmark | collected 2008 | reverse complement strand
GAGCATTTTGCCTATCTGGAGGATCTGGATATCGGGTATCGCGCCCGGATCTTTGGATACCAGAACTGGTATGCTCCAAAAGCGAAAGTTTACCATGTGGGAAGCGGAACAAGCGGTTCCAGATATAATCAGTTTAAGATCCGGTATTCGTCCAGAAATAATATTTACCTTATTTACAAAAACATGCCGTTCCTTCAGATTATACTGAATCTTCCGCTTCTGATTATCGGATTTGGGGCAAAAATTCTGTTCTTTGCGTCAAAAGGTTTTGGACGGGAGTATCTGGCGGGAATCAAAAATGGTTTCCAGATCAGCCGAAAAGGAAAAAAAGTGAAGTTTTCCATGAGAAATTTTCCACGTTATATCCAGCTTCAGATTGAGCTCTGGATCAACATTTTTAGGCGTTTTGCCGGTTAAAACACCATATTTTCACAGAAATTTTATATTTCAGAGGGAAGATTTTGTTGCTTTTGGGATTCATCTATTATAAGATAAAGGCAATGAACTTAAATGAGGTGGCGGAAATTGATTAAAGATAACCAGAAAAATTTCAGTCGTCTCCATATGCTGATCGATGTATTTGTGATTGCGGCCTCCTATGCGCTGGCATGGCTGATCCGTTTTCAGGGAATTTTTGAGCATTCTGCGGTTCAGTCCAAGACTGTCCAGGAATATATGTTCATGCTGATTTTTATTATTCCGGGCTACGTGCTTCTTTACCAGGCTTTTGATCTTTATACACCGATGCGAATGCAGGGGCGTCGTCTCGTGCTTGCCGGAATTGTGAAGGCAAACGCGTTAGGGCTCCTTATTATCATGTTTGCACTTTATAATTTTAAAGAGTTGGATTATTCCCGTCTTACACTGGTTTCTTTCTGTGTGATCAACATTGTTCTGGAATGGTGTGTGCGTATGTTCATATTCTACATTCTCCGGGACATGCGAAAAAAGGGAATGAATCAGAAGCAGGTGCTGCTGGTAGGATACAGCCGCGCTGCCGAGGAATATGTAGACAGGATCCTGCAGAATCCGCAATGGGGATACGTGATCAGGGGTATACTGGATGACAATGTGCCGGCAGGCACTACCTACAAAGGGGTTAAGGTAATCGGCAGAATCGCCAATCTTATGATCATCCTTCCATCCAGCCGTCTGGATGAGATAGCCATTACCCTGGGCTTAAGTGAGTATTATCGTCTGGAAGAGATCGTTGCACTCTGTGAGAAATCCGGTGTGCACACGAAATTTATTCCGGATTATAATAATATTATTCCGACCAAACCATATACAGAAGATATTCTCGGGCTTCCGGTGATCAATATCCGGTATGTACCGCTGAGTAACACGTTTAATGCACTGATAAAAAGGACGATGGATATTATCGGTTCTTCGATCGCAATCATTGTTTCATCACCGGTGATGCTGATTCTGTGCATTCTGATCAAGCTTACCTCTCCGGGACCGCTGATCTATAAACAGGAACGTGTCGGACTGCATAATCAGACTTTTCGAATGTATAAATTCCGTTCCATGGAAATTCAGAGGGAGTCTGAAGAAAAAAAAGCATGGACTGTAAAAAACGATCCAAGAGTTACCGGTATCGGGAAGTTTATGCGTCATACCAGTCTTGATGAACTTCCACAGCTTTTTAACATCCTGAAAGGGGAAATGAGTCTTGTGGGGCCAAGACCGGAGCGGCCGTTTTTTGTAGAAAAGTTTCGGGAGGAAATACCACGGTATATGGTAAAACATCAGGTGCGTCCGGGCCTTACCGGATGGGCACAGGTAAATGGTTACCGTGGTGACACTTCTATCAGGAAGAGGATCGAATGTGATCTGTACTATATCGAAAACTGGTCTGTAGGATTCGATATCAAGATCATGTTCCTCACCATATTCAAGGGCTTTATCAACAAGAATGCATACTAAAAAGGGGAAAAGGAAAAGATGTCAAAACCTCGGAAAAAAAGGAAAAAAGTTCTGTTTATCCTGGAAATTATCGTACTGCTCCTGTTTATAGGTGGTCTGTACGTTTACGGACAGATTTCAGCCAAACTGGATAAGATTGATATTCAGGAGACAGATCTTCAGGAGCAGGATATCGTAACCAATGATCAGGCACCGCAGATGACAGGATATACCACATATGCACTGTTCGGACTGGATCACAGAAGCAAAAATGAGAAGCTGAATACAGAGAACAGTGATACTATCATCATTGCAAGTATCAACAATGACACAAAAGCAGTCAAGCTTGTGTCTGTCTATCGAGATACACTTCTGAATGTGAAAGATGATACCTATTCCAAAGCAAACGCAGCCTATGCGCTGGGCGGTCCGACACAGGCTGTCAATATGCTGAATACCAATCTGGATCTGAATATTACAGATTATGTGGCAATTGATTTTGATGCTTTGGTAACGGTAATAGACTGTCTTGGCGGCCTTGATATCCCGTTGTCCTATGCAGAGATTGTGCATATGAATAACTACAGCGTGGAAACTTCTGAAGAGACAGGCAAGAGTTACACCCCTGTTGAACTGCCGGATCCGAAACCGGAAGATCAGGAAGCAATTGTGGGAACTTACCATCTGAATGGTGTACAGGCTACTTCTTACTGCCGTATCCGTTATACTGCAAGTCTGGATATGGGACGTACAGAAAGACAGAGAAGGGTAATCCAGATGATTGTAGATAAGGCAAAAAAAGCCGGACTTTCCACAATCTTTGATATTATGGACCAGGTATTCCCGATGGTTAAGACTTCTGTTTCCAAAACAGAAATCCTGAAAATGATTCCGGCAATGATCGGATATGGAATTGACGAAACCACAGGATTCCCGCAGGATTACAAATTTGCTACAGTTAAGGGCAGCGTAATTGTACCGACAACTCTGGAATCCAATGTTCTGAAACTGCACCAGTTCCTGTATGGAAATACAAATTATACACCGACAGAAGATGTACTGAACAAGAGTGCACAGATTACCACAGTTGCAGGCGGCGGTGAGGCACAGAGCACATCTCCGGCAGCGACGGAGGCTCCGGGTACCACAACGGATGATTCCTATACATGGCAGGGGGATACGGATACTTCATATTCCTATGATTACAGCAGCGACGACAGTGATTACAGCGACAATACGGATTACAGCGGCGGTGATAATACCGATTACGGTGATAACACGGATTACTCCGGTGGTGGAGACAATACGGATTATTCCGGTGGTGGAGACGACACGGACTATTCCGGTGGTGGAGATGATGCTGGAAGTGATTATTCCGCAGAAGATTCCGGTGGCGATTCCGGCGGCGGTGAGGATCTTTCAGACGGAGAATAAAAAAGAAATAATCAATTAGAAGAAGGACCATCCAGTAACGGGTGGTCCTTTCTGGACAGGAGAAAATTATGAATACAGTGAAAACAGATGTAATCATTCCGGCATACCGTCCGGGGGAGGAATTTGAGAAACTTCTGGAACGTCTCAGTGCTCAGAAATATCCGGTTAACAGAATTATTGTTATGAATACAGAAGAAAAATTCTGGAAAAAAACATGGGAGGAAAAATATCCTCTTGTGGAAGTGCATCATCTTACAAAGGAAGAGTTTGATCACGGGGCAACAAGAAGACGGGGCGCAGAGCTGTCCGATGCAGAAATTCTGGTTTTTATGACACAGGATGCCCTGCCGGCAGACAGGAAACTGATCGGCAGTCTTGTTACAGCGATACAGGAAAATGAGAAGGTCGGTGCTGCCTATGCCAGACAGCTTCCAAAAAGTGATTGTGGTTTCCTGGAAAAATATACCCGTTCTTTTAATTATCCGTCAGAGTCCTGCCTGAAAACAGAGAAGGATCTGGCAACACGGGGAATTAAAACCTATTTCTGTTCCAATGTCTGTGCTGCCTATGATCACAAAATTTATAACGAAATCGGTGGATTTCCGGAACATGCGATTTTTAATGAAGATATGATTTATGCAGGATGGATGGTAAAAAAAGGATACGGAGTTGCCTATGTGGCAGAGGCAAGAGTTTACCATTCCCATAATTACAGCTGCGCGCAGCAGTTTCACAGAAATTTTGACCTTGGTGTTTCCCAGGCGGAGCATCCGGAGATATTTGAGGGAGTTCCATCTGAAGGGGAGGGAATCCGGCTGGTGAAAAAAAGTATGGCATATCTGACAAAAACAGGACACATCTGGATGATACCGGGACTGTTTTTTCAGAGCGCTTCCAAATATGCGGGATATTTTCTCGGAAAGCGATATAAAAAACTTCCTGAAAAGCTGATTCTATCCTGCACCATGAGTCCGGAATACTGGAAGAAAAAGAAATAAACAAACCGGATCAGAGGGTCACTCTTTTTTAAAAGATATATCACAGTTTGAACACAATTGCCTGTTAAACTGTGTCTTATAAAGCGATGGCAGAAGAAAAAATAAAGAAGGGAGCACCAGAATCATGAGTGAAGAAAACAGATGGGGTGAAAACCTGCCGGAAACAGGCGGCAACGCTCCTAAAGAGGGTAATGCTCTGAATACTTATGGAAATACAGACACTGGCAGTGCAACAGGCAGTGGCATGGATCATATAGAGACCGTACAGGAAGAGAAAACAGATTCTGACAGAAGAACATCTGAAGTGAATTTCACAATGGAAAAACCACTGACACATCCATATTCAGCAGGCAGACGGATGCAGGAGGGCAATGCCGGAAACACACAGAATGGCGGTATGGCTCAGGAAAAACCGAAATACGGACATTATGAAGTGCATCAGCCTCAGGCAGGAAATTATGCAGGAGGAAGCATACCGCCCAAGAAACCACAAAAACCCAGAACATCCGGTGGAAATGGGAATAACGGTTTTGGCAAAAAAGCAGCGACAGCAGTGGCTCTGGCTGTGATTTTCGGACTGGTTGCGGGTGCAGTATTCCAGGGAGTGAATATTGCAGCTGATAAATTCATAAAAGATGGCAGCAGTACACAGATTGAAAAAACAGAAACCATTGACGGAACAGACAACAGCAGTGCAGATAATAGTTCCACAGATTCCAGCGTACAGGATATTGTGGCAGAAAGCGGTACGGTAGCAGGCGTTGCACAGGCAACGATGCCATCTATTGTGGCAATTACTTCCGTCAGTGTTCAGGAGATCCCGAGCTTTTTCGGATATGGAACACGTCAGTATCAGAGTGCGGGAAGCGGATCCGGAATCATTGTAGGTGAAAATGACAGTGAGCTTCTGATTGCAACCAACAATCACGTAGTATCCGGTGCAACAACACTTACCGTATGTTTCGCGGATGGTGATGTTGTCGGTGCGGAAGAAGAAACACAGGCAATGGCCAGCGGTGACAATTCCGGAAACGATGTGGATGTTGATAATGCGGTTTCAGCCAAGATCAAAGGTACCGATGAAGAAAATGACCTGGCAGTGATCGCAGTGGAGAAATCAGACATTCCGGAAGCAACTATGAGTAAGATCAAGATTGCACAGCTTGGAAGCTCCGATGATCTGGTTGTAGGAGAGCAGGTAGTTGCGATTGGTAATGCACTTGGATATGGTCAGTCTGTAACTTCCGGATGGGTAAGTGCCCTGAACCGCAGCATCAGTACAGAAGAAGGAGAGACATCCGGACTCATTCAGACAGATGCGGCAATCAATCCAGGAAACAGTGGCGGCGCACTTCTTAATATGAAGGGTGAAGTAATTGGAATTAATGCTGCCAAATATGCGGACAGCCAGGTAGAAGGCATGGGATATGCGATTCCGATTTCCAAGGCAGAGCCAATTCTGGAGGAGCTGATGAACCGCCAGACACGTGATAAGGTGGAGGATTCTTCCAAGGTTGGTTATCTGGGAATTAAGGCGGCTGATCTTACAACAGAAGCGATCCAGATGTATAATATGCCGGCAGGTGCTTTCCTTACACAGGTAACAGAAGGCGGTGCGGCCGACAATGCCGGAATAAAAAAAGGCGATATTATCGTGAAGCTGGATGGACAGAAAGTAAGTGGTAAGGATGATCTGGTAAGCAAGCTTCAGTATTACGAGTCCGGAGAAACCATTGAAGTGGTAATTGCCAGAGCAGAAAGCGGAGAATATAAGGAACAGACCGTGGAAGTTACACTGGGAAGCAAGCCATCTTCTGATAACTAGAAGAAAACAGCGAATAGAATTTATACAGGGAGCTGCAGGAAAAATGCAGCTCCCTGGTTTTATAAAAAGTTAATTTGATACCTGAGGATTATGTGCTATAATATGCATAATAAAAACGAGAAAGGAAACGTTATGGCAGAGTTTGATAATAATAAAGACAATGATCAGGAGCAGAAATATGAAAAATTCTGCTTTTTATGCCGCAGACCGGAGAGTCAGGCAGGGAAGATGATTGACCTTCCCAATAATATACATATCTGTGCAGACTGCATGCAGAAGAGTTTCGATACTATGAATACACAGATGAGTAACGGAAATTATTCCGATCTTTTTAACATGCCGAATGTGAGTATGATCGACCTCAGCAGTCTTCAGAATCCGGGAAATCAGGCGAAGAAAATCAAGAAGAAATCCGAAACCCCGAAGCCGGTGATCAATCTTAAAGATATTCCGGCACCGCATAAAATCAAGGCAACATTGGACGAATACGTGATCGGACAGGAATATGCCAAGAAAGTAATGTCTGTAGGTGTCTATAATCATTATAAGAGAGTTGCCACAGACACCATGGATGATATTGAGATCGAGAAATCCAATATGCTGATGATCGGACCGACAGGCTGTGGTAAGACTTATCTGGTGAAGATGCTTGCCAAACTTCTTGAGGTGCCGCTTGCTATTGCAGATGCCACATCTCTTACAGAGGCAGGATATATCGGCGATGACATCGAGAGCGTAGTATCCAAGCTTCTTGCAGCGGCAGATAATGACGTGGAGAAAGCAGAGCATGGAATTATCTTTATCGATGAGATCGACAAGATTGCCAAGAAGAAGAACACCAACCAGAGAGATGTCAGCGGTGAGGCTGTTCAGCAGGGACTTCTGAAACTTCTGGAAGGAAGTGAGGTTGAGGTGCCGGTAGGTGCCACCAGCAAGAACGCAATGGTCCCGATGGTAACGGTAAATACAAGAAATATCCTATTTATCTGTGGCGGTGCGTTCCCAGATCTTGAGAACATCATCAAGGAGAGGCTGAATAAGCAGGCGTCCATCGGATTTTATGCAGATCTGAAGGATAAATATGACAATGATCCACATGTCCTAGAGAAGGTTACCGTAGATGATCTCCGTGCGTTTGGAATGATCCCGGAGTTTATCGGACGTCTTCCGATTATCTTTACACTGAACGGACTGACAGAGGACATGCTTGTGAAGATTCTTAAGGAGCCGAAGAATGCTATTCTCAAGCAGTACCAGAAACTTCTGGCTCTGGATGAGGTAAAACTTGAGTTTGAGGACGGAGCCCTTCATGCCATCGCACGTAAAGCGCTGGAGCGTCACACAGGGGCCAGAGCGCTTCGTGCGATCCTGGAAGAGTATATGCTGGATATCATGTACGAGATCCCGAAGGACGACAATATCGGTGAAGTAGTGATCACAGAAGGTTATATCCAGGGAAATGGCGGACCGAAGATTCTGATGCGTGGTCAGGAAACTCCGCTCATTGAAGGGTGAAAACGTGTTTTATAAAAGAAAAGGAGCGTGACAGATATGGCGAATTTTTGGGATGATCTTGGAAATACACTGACACGGAAGGCGAAGGGGCTCAGCTCCAGAGCAGAAAATCTTTATGAGATTCAGAAAATCCGGAATAAGCTTTCTGCACAGGAGCGTATGACAGAGAAGTTGATGATGGATATCGGAAAACTGATCTATACCCGTTATGAGCACGGGGAGGCAGTGGATGGTGAAGTAGGAGCAATCTGTGAAGAGATCAGTCAGCATATGCTGGAGGCGGATCACTTCCGGGATGCCATTGCAGCCAGCAAAGGTGAAAAATTCTGCCCGGCCTGCCATAAGGCAGTTATGCGGGAAGCAAGTTTCTGCCCTTACTGTGGAGCCGCGTGTCCTACTGCAGAGCTGGAAGAAAAAGCCACAGACGTAATCGAGCAGGCAGAGGAAGAGCTGAAAGATGCAGCGGAGGCAGAAGTTACGGAAGCAGAGGAAGTAACAGAAACTGTGAAAACTGAAGAAGCCGCTCCGGAAGCAGAGGTTTCGGAAGAGACAGATACACAGGAAGTGGTGGAAGAAGCAGAAGAAACTGCAACAGAATCCGAAGAGAAAACAGAATAAATATTTGAAGATGTGGCAGGCTCCTGAGAGAAAGGGAGCCTGTTGCTGTATTTTTTACAGGGAAAGGAAATAAAAACATATGGAAAATACAGGCCTTCAATACGAGAACAGTCTCACAAGACAGGCAGAAGAAGCAATGGATATGTGGACGAAAGAACTGGCGGATATGAGTGAAGAACTGATGAACGACCCCATGGCTGTTGTCAGGAGCCTGAATGATGCCAGAAATCTCTGCACGGCCGGATTTTTGATGAGAAGGCAGATACAGGTCTCTTTTCCGGAGCTTCTGGGTGGTGTTTCCGAAGAAACAGGGGAATCTTATGAAGATCTGACCGTAAACAACAATGTCCCATGGCCGGAGAAATTTCTTAAAGTTCTGAGCTCCAGGCTGGAAAAATATATGTTAAAGGAACAGGACGAGGTAGTAAAGGCAACCGAATGGTTTCAGTGGCTCAGTGACAAAAAATATCCCAGAAAAAGGGAACTTGCGGTAAAACTGTCTTTTCTTTTAAATATGGATGATTATACTACGACAAAATTTCTCCTTGCCTGTGGACATGAACCGTTCAGCGTAAGAAATCCGCTGGACTGTATCTGCCTGTTCTGCAAAATGCTGCGTCTCCGGGGAGACTGGACCAAAGTAAAAAGCATACTCAAAAAATATGAACAGAACAGGCCACGGTATGATGAAGAAGATGCCGGAAAAATACAGTCTGTAGGTAATATGGGTATGACCAGAATGATCAGCAACCAGATACCGGAACTGGCCGGTATCAGTGTCCCGGAATCCGAACGGGAAGATATGGAAGATAAGCTGATCGAATACATGTATTCCGTAGATTCAGAGTTTACCAGACGAAAAAACCTCGTGAAGAAAGATAAAAAAACGAAAAAAGTGATATCGGATAATCTTTCTGTTTATTATTCCGGATACTCCCTGCAGCGAAGAAAAGACCTGATGGAACTGACACGCTATCTTGTAAAACTCTATCCAACTTACGATTACTGGGCATATCACAAAGGTGACCGCAGAAGCGACGCAGTCGGAAAGGTCTCAAATTCCGGAGACAATCAGGTTAAGGTGGAGATCGCAGAAGATGGTTATCCGGATATGGGAAGCCTGGCCAAGGCATTTATGTGTGCTCATGGCTGGCAGTTTGCGGAACCCGGGGAGATTGGCCTGCCATCTCATGGAAGTCTGAAGACGAAACATGATAATATACCATTTAATAAAGAGATTTATCTTGTGTGTAAAGCTTATGAGAGAAGCAACCGTCTGGGTGCCATCAGACGTTTTGTGGAAAAACCGGACAATGCGGCCATTGTTGAACGTAAAGATATATTGCTGCTCGCATATCTGTTTATTTCCGGATATTCAAGAAATGAAAATGAAGATTTGCGGGATGAACTTTATGAAATGGCAGAAGCAAACGAAGAAAAACATTTTTCTGAAAATCTGGAAAACATTCTCGGGCAGCTGGAAGATGCGGTTGAATGCTGGGATGAATACGAAAAAATAGAAGGTTATATCAGCTGTATTAACGGATTTCTGATGATGTTTTCTTTTGACCCTCTTTATCCGCCATTTCCTCTGGACCGTTTTGTTCTTTATGCGCTTGTGGCGGAAGAGATAGGAACACCGGCTCTGTCATGGGATGGAAAAACAGAGAATTTAAGTGATATGTGGCTGGAATCCGGATACGGAAATATGGAAGAAGTGTGAATAAGAAAGGGATAAAAATAATGCGAAAAGTACTGCGGGAGGGAACATGGATCCGTTTATCCCAGGGTGAACTGTATAAAATTACCGGAACGCCTGTCGGAGAAGGCGGCGGAAGTATCGTATACCCGTGTAAAAAAATATCTCATTTTAATGGGAAAATTACAGTCAGTGAAATTGACTATGCGTTAAAAGAGTGTTTTCCACTGTCATCTGCCTTTGTTTTTGAGCGCAGGGAAGATGGTGAGATCGTATCTGCGACAGAAAATCCGGCAGCAGTCCGTTATCTTAATTCTGTCAGAAAAATGCAGATGCAGGAGCAGGAAATAACAGGAAAAATTTACAATACCGCGGCTAGAACGATTCCTGTCATTAGTGCTTCCTGGGAAGTTGAGCTCTCTTTTGATGAGGGACATACCTTTCATCTGGTAAATAATACACTTACAGTCATGACATCACTGGAATCCAAAGGAAAAGCACTGAAATCTTATCTTTCCCGGGGAGAAAAACTTTCGGTTGTCCAGGCATTTCAGATCATAAAACAGGTATTATTTGCGGTAAAGGAAGTCCATGAAGCAGGTTTTCTCCATCTGGATATCCAGGACGGAAATGTTTTTATAAAAGGAAGCCTTTCGGCGGAAGATAATCTGGTTTCTCTGGTGGATTTTGGAGCGGCGAGACCTGTCTGCGAGGACGGGTTATGTCCTGTGATTCGTGACAGAGCATTATTTTCCACAATGGGATTCGAGTCGCCGGAGATTGTCGGGCACAATGATGGAACTCTGAGGCTGGGAGCAGAGGCAGATCTGTACAGTGTGGGATACCTGCTTCTTCTGATGCTGACCGGAAAGAGATACACCCAGAGGGAACTTGACTCTGCGAATATCGGCCTGTATCTTTCAAAAAGAAAACTGAAAAAGCTGAACTGTCCGGCTCATATGGCGGATAAAGTCCATCAGATCATTTCGAAAGCGTTAAAGAAAACGCCGGAGGAGCGATATCATTCCTGTGAAGAAATGCTGGCAGATGTATCGGATCTTATTCATGCGCTGCAGCCGTATAAAAGCGATCTTTCCCAGGTTGTATATGATGCGTTTATCTGCTATCGTCATGGGGAAACGGACAGCCAGGCTGCAAAAATACTTCAGCAGAAACTGGAACATTTCCACATTCCGTGGATGCGTAAAAATAAAATAAAAAAGATCAGACGGGTTTTTATGGACGAAGGGGAACTGTCATCCTGTTCTGATTTTGGGCTTCAGATCCGGGAAGCGCTGAAAAATTCAGGATGGCTGATCGTGATCTGCTCTTCTGAAACTAAAGATTCCCCCTGGGTTAATCTGGAAATAAAAACATTTCTTGAATTTCATGACCGATCCAGAATACTTGCCGTAGTAACAGATGGAGAACCGGAAGAAGTTTTTCCAAAGGAACTGCTGGGCAGTGACAGGACCGCAGAGGTTCTTGCTGCCGATGCAAGAGGGGAAACACCAGAACAGGTGATACGAAATGTAAAGAAAAATGTACTGTTAAAGATTGCTGCTCCCATCTTAGGAACCACATATGATTCTCTGAAACAGAGACAGAGAAATTATATCATAAAGAAATATGCAGTCATTGGCTCCCTGGCTGTGCTGATGGCAAATGCTTTTTTTCTGTTTGCCATGGACAGAAACCGCAGGATTGAAGAACAGAACCGGCGGATCCTGGAAAACAGGGCAGAGGATCAGGTGGCTCTGTCTGGGGAACTTTTGAAGGAAGGAAACCGGGAAGAAGCACTGCAGGCTGCTCTGGAGGCACAGGAAGACGGGGATACTCCAGTGATTCCGGAAGAGATCTATGCATTGAATTCTGCCCTGTACAGTTATCATCATGAAGGAAATGTAGAAGGCTTCCGACCGGACAGACAGGTGGAACTGGAAAATAATACAACGGATATCGGTGAAAGCAGTCCGGATGGAAAGGTGTTTTTCTGTCTGGATGAATCCGGAATCGCGTATTTTTACAATATGGAAGATTGGTCTTTGCAGTGGAAGTGTAAACTGGAAGAAGAAACTTCTATATTTATAGATGGAAAATTTGTTTCCGAAGGAAAAATATTGTTGTTTTCACAGAACACAGCGTACTACATGGACATTGAACAGCAGAAATGTATAAAAAGGATTTCGTTAAAAGAAGACGACAACATGCTGGAAACTCCGGTCTGGGCACTTCATGATGGGATGCTTGTATTTGGTTGCGAGTCTCTGGATGGAGTTTATGTGTATCGGTATGATCTGAACCATGGCAGCATGAAAAAGATCAGACTGACTGTGGACGCAATGGATCATATAACTTCCATCGCAATTTCTCCGGACGGAAATATGCTGGCAGTCAGCTGGCTTGATTATGCTTCCGGAGATATCTGGGACGGAGGTATTCAGACGGTTGATCTGAATACCGGAAAACAGACAACACTGGAAGCCAATCATGTTTCTACGATCCGTTTTATCAGTAATTCGGAATTTCTTACCATAGAATGTGAGAACGTGCCTTTTGGAAACAGTGGAATCGATGATAAAAAAAGATACCGCGAGGTAATATATCAGCTGGAAAAGGGAAAAGTGTGGGAAAATACGACCCATTACCTGCGGACACAGTATGAAGATTCGCTGTATGCAGATGCGGCAGTATATGAAGATTTCCAGTTTGACAGTGAAAAAAAGGCAGATGTGATCTTCGTCAACCTGGGTACACATCTGATGATCATTGACAGGAATACATACAATATATTATGCGAAGAAGATTTTTCATATCCAATCGTAAAAATGGCAGTGTATGATGAAAGTACAGTGCTGCTTGGTCTTGCGGACGGAAGTGTGGAACGGTTCTGGATGGATAATCATCAGAAGATTTTTTCCGTGGAAGACCGTTCTGTTGGCGGTTTTTTATATGATTCGAATAAAAAAGTGATCATTCAGATGAAGGACGGGACGCCGTTTCTGGTTATTTCTCAGATCGCGCAGGATGCATCCATGAAACCGGCAGAGGCGCAGGATATAAAAAAGAAAATTCAGACAGAAGAAACTGTGGAGGAAACGACGGAAGAGACGCAAGTTCAGGGAACGTCAACGAAGCGTTTTGCAGTTGTAGGTGATACATCCATTGATGTGTATGACGGAGGGAAGAAAGAGCCGTTTTTCACAATTCCCCGTAATGGGGCAGAGGAACCGCTGGTGGCATTTTTTAAAAGAGATGAACAGTTGGTAGTATACTGCAACAAAAAAGTTACAATCTGGGATCTTGCTTTCGGAAAAAACATTGCGACACAGGTGGTGGATACGGATTCTGCACAGAAAACAGATATTTTGACAGATCCGAAAGGAAGATATCTGGCGCTGTATACAAAAGAGGGGCAGGTAAGCATCAGTTCCCTTGACGGATGGCTGGAAAGAGTACTGAATATCTATTCTGTGGATGAAAATTCTCAGCTGCACCCGTATGCGGATATTCCTTATGCCTATGTGGATTTTGAGAAAGAGATGGTATATGCGCTGGGACGGGATGACGACAGATATTATGGTATTCCTTTCTACGGGTACGGAGAGCTGAGGGAAAAAGCGGAGCAGATCCTGGGAGCCAGAAAAGAGAAAACTGTGGATATCACATATATTTCCGAATGATTTTGCCAAAATGTCCGTATCACTGACGTTATTGTCTGGAACAGGGAGCATCTAACTCACAGAGTACATAGCTCATATCATCAAAATTTCTGGTGTTTATCATTTTCTGATTCAGGAGATCCTGATTCTGCACAGAAAAGATACCGGAAGTGAGAGGAGCGTTCAGGCTGTTCATTCCATCGGATAAAAGAATGATCCTTCTGGCACCAGGTTTTGTCCAGCGATAAAAACGCAGATAATAAAAAAGAGGGCAGTTCATGGTCAGATAGGTTGAATTTGGGGTATTTCCACTTTGGGGTGAAGAAACGGTCTGCAGGCGGTCGGAACTGTTAATGTTCCATAATATGCATCCATCTCCCAGATGTACACCGATAAATCTGCCGTTTTTGTCCATGGAAATGGCGAGTATGGTTGTTGCCAGCAGTCTGGGAGCGATCTGCATTTCTTTTGCCATTTTTTTCAGTTCGTTATTTATTGTCCGGGTGAGCTGCATTTTGATATCGGGAAGTGCGTTATGGAGATATTGCTCAAAATTAGAATGAAGATTCCGGGCCAGAATACTTGCAGTTACACTGGCTGCAATGCCACCATAGGGGCTGCTTCCAGCCCCGTCGCATAAAACAATGGTTGTCTGTGTGGCATCGGAAAGTATTCTGATCTGATCCTGACACCGGCTGATATCAAATCCGTGGCATTTCCCGGCAGTGCGGAAAGATCGTACATGAATCATAGAAAGTGTCCTTTCAGCGGATTGGATTGGTTATTTCTCTCTGGAAGGAGAGGATGGTGTTTCCCTGATAGCGGATAATTCCGATATCATTTACAGAAAAAAGTACTTTATGATTTTCAAAGGTTCTGAGTTTTAAACGTTCTCCGTCTTCACATTCAACGAGATACCATCCAACCATGTGTGCACCTGGAAGTTTTGCGAGGATTTTTACACGTTTTGTGATGACAGGCTTGGTTTTGTCGGAATTTTTTATAAAGTAGAAAACTATCCATGCTAAAATGGAGATGCCGGCCAGTACAATAATAAATGCTATGAAAGTGCTGAGAAATTCGTTGGGATCGTAATGATCAAATCTGATAGTCATATTTTTTCCTCCTGTTTTACATATGAATGAAGTTAATTGGTAATTGGTGTCTAAAGTTTAGGGCTTCATGATCGGATCCTCCTTTTGTAAATGTGTTGTTCTTTGAACTGACTACATCATAGCGAAAGTGGGAGAGAACCCGGGTTTTACTTTTTTCTCCAGATTTTTTGAGGAAAAATGAGAAAAATAAAAAGAGCTGCTGCCTCTGGATAAATATTCATCCGGAAGCA
>UMDI01064763.1_pt1 | contig 15113 bp, 13 predicted proteins | sample 1964451 | NCBI WGS metagenome assembly UMDI01 (sample SAMEA4835990, study PRJEB28245) | human gut metagenome | biome: gut microbiome; material: fecal sample | place: Denmark | collected 2008 | reverse complement strand
CCCCCGCCATTCAGTATCCATGCCAGGTATTCATACAGACTGTGCTTCTTTTGTATAGACTGCCTGAAAGCCACGGCCCGGCCGGCGTCATCCAGGTTTTCCAGCGTATAGTTCTCGCCATGCAGCATACGGCACAGGGCCTTGACAAAGCGGCCGTTGTCGCCACGGTTAAGCTCGTGGCGCGCGCCCAAACCGCCAAGCACGTAGATGGAATATTTCCACAGGCGGTTTCCGGCATCAGATGTGTATACATACTTGTCGGCATTGATGCCCGATGCCTCCCACACTTTCTTCAGGTCGACATCCTGGACGGCATTGGCCTGTGCGTTTTCGGCACCGCAATAGCAACGATGATACCACTCTGCCAGGTAGACAATGACCAGGCGCGAAAGGACCCTGCCGGGAGCAGCCTTCTCCTTGGCATCGAGAGCGTAGAGATATGCTTCCAGTTCATCAAACTCGTCGGCCGTGAGGCGCATCCGCCAAACGTAAGGCCTGGCCACATCCAGACGGTCTGTTATCTTTAGCAGTTCAGGTGTCATTACTTGTTCTTTTGATGCTGCCGGTATATTTCTTTCAGCTTCTCGAGCCCCATGGGTTGCCCATCAGTGCCACCTCGATGTATCATGGAATGGCAGTTGCTGCAAAGCGGCACCAGTCCGTTCTCGGGGTCAAGGGCGTGCTCGCCGTCGGTATTGGCAATGGGGTTTAGGTGGTGAACCTCGATAAAGCAGCGGCCTATCTCGCCGTATCGCTCTTCAAAGTCCATGCCGCAAACTTGGCACACATAGCCATACTTTTGCAGACACAGTTGGCGCAAGGCCGGGTTGCGCTCGTGGCGGGTCACGGTGACCTGGCGTATGCGGCCTTCGGTCTGCCCTTCGCGTTCGTCATCAAAAGGCTGCAGCGGGTCGGGCCGGGGCTCAGCAGACTGCGGCCCGTCAGCGCATTGCCCGGACGGCTTCTTTACCTTTGCCTTTTTCAAGGCCTTCTCGTGTTCGGTCAACCTGACCTTTTCGCGGCCCTTAAACGCTTTGGAATCGAGAAACTTGGCATAAATCGACAGAGCCTCCGTAAAGGCGTCGTTGTGCAGAGCGTCTTCGTTTGTGGCGGCCTGGTTGCCGAATATCTCTCCTATCACTTTATCATAGAACCTATGGTCGGTATTGTCGTAGAGCTCGCCAAAGTCTGGCCGGAAGTGCCTACGTATAAAGCCGGGCAGCTCGGTCTCGGCAAACACTGCGAGCTCGATGCTTTTCCCGAGCGGCTTCCTCAGCGTTTTCTGAAGGTACCCGATAAACTTATCATGCGTTGTCTTGCCTGCCATCTGTCTTGTGTGTCATTTTAACGTTGTCAATCTGTATGTCGGTGAATGGAATACCATGGGCACTCTCATCACCTCGCCACCCCACCCGCTTCACAATAGCTATGGTTTTAGCTTGCAAAAGCTGCCATTTTGCAGCTTAAAAGCTATCGTTTCGCAAGCCCAAAACGGCCATTTCACTCCATGGGCTTAATCATTCGTTCAATGAAGCCCGTCTCCTCGTCCGTCAGACCGTACTTATTGTAGAGCTGACGGTCTATCTCGGCAATGCTCTTGCTCCAGTCTATGTCGGAATTAGGGGTAAAGTCTTGGAGGGGAACATTAGACCACAATTCTTTTGAGTTGTCTTGTGTCACTTTGATAGTTCCTAACATTGTCCTGCAAAATCGTGTCATTATGTATTTCTGACAAGCCTCAGCCTCCGACAAATTGTGAAAACATCCAATTCCAATGAACGTATCAGTATATGCGCTTCGTGGGCTTCCAATCGCTACTTTACCAAGAATTCGAGCCGGAATAGGATTCCCAATCTTACCAGCAGCCCCATCGGCTTTTGATATAATTACTTTATAGGCAGAGAAATTATCCGGATGAGATATATAATCCGATTTTATCCACTTATAACAACGCTGATTACGGCATCGACCAAACACTTCTGCGTATTCTTCAGAATTATTGGTTGGTGCACTGTCTTTAAACAACTCCGGGAACACATCAAATATGTTTGCCCCCATACTGTATTTGTGACCGGCACTCTGACGACCTTCCATTTGCGGGTTTTCTTTGTAAAGAGCATCTGCAATTCTATATAATTCGCGTGGCCCTACAATTGAAGAGAATGATGGCTCTTCATGGCTTCTAACTTTACTCAAGATGGTTGCGACTTCAGCATAAGCGGAATAGAACCCAATACTACCAAAATCCTCATGTTTGTCCCATTGAGTTATGGCAATTCCTCCATTTATTTCGACACCTGGAAAGATAGAATTACTATCAGCCCAATAGTCAGTTACCTTAAAGTGAGGGTCGTTAAGCATTTTTTGATTCCAGTCCTTAGGTGTCTTACCTGCATTGAATAGAAAACGTGCCGGATGAATGAGAGTGCCACGTTGTCCTAATTCCATTGCAAGGTCTATGAAGATATGGTAAAGAGGGTCTGCACCGTTGCCATTCCCCTTGTTTACCATTTGATACGGCGGATTACCCACCACCGCTGAGAATTTCAACATATCGTTATTTCTATTGTCGCCCCGCCAGAAGCCAACGGAGAGGATATCACTGACGAGTGCCTCCCTGTCGCCTATGGCACGGCTGATTAATTTTTCTGATTTAATATTCACTTGCTCCGTTCCGTTCTTCTTCCTTAGGCTACGGAACCCGAGTAGCGTGCGGCGTGTGATGCGGCGCGCCATGGGCGTATTGCAGATGACATAGATGTTGTTGGCGAGGATATCGTCCCATATTACTTGCTCCTCATCGACAGAGTAGTTGTCTGGGTTGTCTATGAGGCCCGCCTCAACAAAGTCGGCGCAGCGGCGTCGGTAAAGCGAATATGCCACATATAGCGGATAGAGACCCGTCTTTGAGTTTATCTCCAGTATCTTGGCGTCACTGCGGCCAAACACCTCGCGCGTCACTTCGCCACGATCAACAAAACGAGGCTCCATGGTTGTCACCCAGTCGAAGAGCTGACCGTTGGTGCCCTTCACCTGCTTTTCGCAAGGCCCTGTAAAGCTCTCGTTGAAGAACGTATATCCCCCGAGGCAGTCGCTCATGTGCATGTTGACCACAGGCCACGGTGTGAGCACAGTCTCCTTGTCGGGGTTGTGGAAATAAGAGAATATGGCGCTGATGCGTCGCACGCGTTCGTCCACATGCATGTTGTCGGCCTGGCGCGCCAGCTTGCGGTAACGCTTGCCTGCAGCAACGAAGACGGTGGCATTGTAGCATTTCTTAAACTTGCGGAATGCGGCTTTGTCGACACCGCGCGGCATAAACTCTTTCCACGAGTCGTCGTCAACCACACGGGTGAAGTTGTCGAGCGTTATACCCTCGTCCTCATTGTCTATCTCCGCCCCAAACATCATAAGGGGTATGCGCAGCGAGATGCCACGAAGCACGGAGATGCGGTTGTCGCGCTCCTTGCGCTCCTCAGCCTTGCGTTCCTTTTCGGCCTCAAGGGCGGACTTCTCCTCGTCGGTGAGCTCTTGGTTTTCCCGCCTCTTCCTCTTGGCACGCTCGGCAGCCGCCTGCTGTTTGGCGGTGAGCTTGTTGCTTGATATGTCTATGTTCTTCACCGGCTTGGGCTTGTCCATGTTTGTGGTCTTGCCAATCTCTTTGCCCAGCGAGTCGAGTTCTTCAACCTCGTCAGGAGCCAGCGCCATGAGTGCCCGTATGTCGTATAGACTGTTGTCGTTGAAGCCATTGCGAACCACGCGGTCGACATACACATGCTCCAACTGCTCGAAGAGTCGGTCGGCCTTAAACTCGACCATCTGTCCGCCCTGCATGGCTATTACGGGGCAGAGACGCAGAAAGTTAGCCATGTTCTCTATGTCTTTTTCGCGGGTAGTGACGGCCGAGGCATATTTCTTTTGCTTCTGGGTGAGCGTGGCAAACTTGGCCGTCTCGGCCACCATCTTAAGCGAACGGTCGGGGGCGAAGTCAAACACGTAGCATTTCGTTTTCATGCGCGTCTGTCCCTCGTCGTCTTCATAGCAATAAGGACTCTGCACACGGAAGATGGTCTGCATGTAGGTGGCGGCCGAAGTGTTTTCAGAACCTTTCAGATAGAAGACAGCCGTCCATGGCTTTACTGTAACCCCAGTGGTGAGCCTGCCACAGGATATGGTGATGGTGTAAGTCTGCTCGGGCTGGTCGCCTATGCGTTTGAGCACCTTGTCGAGGGCATCCTCACGCGTCTCGTCGTCGTCGTTGGCGCCTGCCACATTGATTATTGCATCGAAACCGCCAAACACCTCGTGGTCGTTCAACAGGCGCTCAAGAGCCTTGGCCTCCTTCACGCCCGGCACCACCCAAAGCGTGTGGTTGAACTGCTCGCGGTATTCGTCGGTTGAGAACGGATAGTGACTCTGCTCGTCGTCCTTGCACAGCAGGTCGAGAAACAGCCTTACATCATCCTCATGAACGAAGCGTCCCTTGTCTGCCGCGGGAACGTCGGACCCCTGCTTGGTACGGAAGAACTCCCTAAACTGAAACGTGGCATCGTCGCCCAAGCTCGACTTGACCAACTTGCCAAGGTCGTAGGTTCGTATCTCCATCTCGGGCAGTTCGCGGTAAGGATTGTTGGCAGCAGGCTCGTTGGGGTGTTCCTTGGGCCACAGCTTCTTTGCGGTTTGCTCCTTGATGTAGTCCCAAGTGTATATCTGGTCGTCATCAAAGTCTTCGTATAGGTTGAATGGCGTGCCCGATAGGTGGAGCGTGTTTATGCGCCCGTCTTTCGTCAGCATGTCGATGACGGCCTGCCCAAGGTTGGTGCGCGTGCCCTCATGAGCCTCGTCTATTACCACGAGGTCCCAATCGGTCTGCAGCAAGTCCTTCTTCAGCTGCTCGTCGTTGTCGCCACCCACAAGCGACGAGCGGCGCAAGTATTGCATTGAAGCAAAGAAAATGTAGTGGTTATCGGGATTGTCGAGCGACGTCTCAAGGTCGTAGAAGTCGCCCTCGCCGCCCTCTTCGCTCTTTGTGCCATAACGATAAGTGGTGGCGTGGCCGCCGAAGATTTTCTCAAAGTCATCTTTCCAACTCTTGTTGACCACCGGGCGGTGGGTGACGATGAGCGTGCGACGCACACGATGGCCTGCGTCAAGCTCACCCATGCGCCTCGCCAGTTCGAGGGCGCACAGCGTCTTGCCAAAGCGCATCTTCGCATTCCAAAGGAACTTGGGGTGCTTAAGCCCTTTCTTGAAATACCTGAAAGCCACCGAGACGGCCTGTTCCTGCTCGGGTCGCAGCACGATGCCGCGACCACCAGGCGGGTTTAGCCGCGTCTTAGCCTCTACAGGCTCAATGGTTGTATATACTGCCATGCCGATGTCTCCTATCTTTTCGCAGTGTTGTTCATCAACGATGAGAAACGGGGCGTGAGTTTCTCTTTGTCTTTTCCCGTGTAGTGCCAGTCCTTAACACGGCAGGGTATGCCTATGTGGCCTGTGCGCTCACCTTTCTTGCATGCCAGGCACTCCACCTTTTGCCGGTCGCCGAAGAGCCCGCCCTCGTACACCATGTCGCAAGAACCCGGTATGACGTAACGAAGACCGTCCATCTGCCACAGGTTCCACGAGATGATATAAGCTACGCCAGGCAGCGACTGGTCGGGCACCTCCCTGCCGAACTTTGCACGGTAATAGTCGCAGAACGTGTAGAACACAGCTTCGCGTGCCAGCAACAGGTTGTCTCCCTGCCATTCGAAACCGTAGGTAGCCTTCAGTGCCTCCTTTGCCCATTCAAGCCAGTCGCCACTTGTCGTCGTGTTCTCGCTCACCACGCGCAGTTTTCGGTCGAGCATGCCTATGCGGCGGTTTAGGTCTATGATGGGCTCGCCTGTCACGGTGTCATACCGTGAGACAAGGTAAGGTGCCTCGCCACACGTTATCTCCAGCCGCTGTTCGCGCACATAGTCAACCCACGTTTTCCCCCTTGCCCCTTCCGGAAAGTCAATCTTACCCTCGGTAGGTGTCCAGTCGTGAGAATCGGGGTGCTCTGTGTTGAAAACATCACCGCGGCCAAACCACGCCTCGTCGATAAGATTGTTTTGGGCATTGCATATCCATGCCGGCGTAAACACCTCGGCCATGTCCTTGGAACGCTGCGTCTGCACATCGCGTTCCTTTACGGCGCGAGGCCTGATGACAAGACCACATTCACCGGTTATATGCTCGATGGTTATCTCATCGTAAAACGTGTAGCCGGGCCCTCTGTCGGCATAAGAGTCGGTGGCCCAAAAGATATTCTTATGGGTGGTATGGTCTAATAGGAGTTTCGCCAGCACCTCTTCGTGACGCAGGAGCAGGTCGTTCTCACTTATGTCAACCTCATTCGTCATTTGTTATCATTCACTGTTTGCGCGCAAAACTACGCACCACGCGTGCGATGTTACTGCACAGGTTAATATGTTTCTTAGGCTTCAGCATCTGATGCCAGTAAGTACCGAACCACAAGCCCTGCAACTTGTAAATCCGAAGGAGTGCTTCAAGGCTTGGCTGCTTGTCGTTGGCAGGCCAATGAAATACCGTTGCAACATTACAGCGTAACTGCCGGGCATGCCGTTTACTGGTTCATCCCCTATCAACGGGCACAACCTTCAGGCGGTGGATTTTCTTCGACATCGTATCATCATTCAAGTGATTTGATTGCAAATTTAACTAAACGCATCCACATTAAAGAATAAACAGTAGGAAATATTCATCCATTGCATAATTTATAAGTATGAAGTGGGGGTGAATGTTTCACGTCGAGCACAGAGCTGACACGCCGCCAAACCGGCGCAAACCATCTGTGGCATCAGCAATTATCACGACGGAAACAAAGATATAGGGTAAGCAGTGCAGAAAGGATGCACGCATCATTACAACCTTTGCACCATGAATTGGAAACCTGATTTAATTAACTTAAAACGATATCAGTATGAAGAAGACTCTGTTTCTTTTGCTTGCCCTCATGTCGGTAAGCACTGCAGTGAACGCTCAACTCCTGAGAGCTGAAGAACTGGAAAAGTATGCCAAAGAGAAGTATGGCGAGAAGTGGGTGGACGCGGCGAGCAACCTTGGTGCACAAGTGACGCTCGACAAGAACAACGCCATCACTTATGTACACGTGATTGAGGCTCCGGGGAAGACCAAAGACAATCTTTATGTACTGCTAAACTATTGGTTTACTGCGACCTTCAACGACGCAAATGCGGTCATAAAGTTGAACGACAAGGCATTGGGCACCATCATCGCACAGGGCCATGTTGCCGACATCGCACAGCATGCAGGAGGCACCAGTGCCTACAACGTCAGCATCAGTCCTGTAATCAAGTGTGACATAAAAGACGAAAGAGTACGTGTCACCTACACCGTACCTTACTACAAGGTTGTCCGCACCATCGGTGGAGGATGGATGAGTGCCTTGGGCGGCGGCAATAGCCGCCCGACACAAACTGATGAGAACTGGGCTATAGACAAATGTTTCCCCTTTGCAAAGAAAGATTCTCACAAGAAAACCTCATGCAAGGCCCTTGTCATGGCTCACGCTTACTCAAATGTGGTGATGGACAAGATTGAAGAGTGCATAACGAACGGACTCTCCGGCAACGAAGGGAGCGACTGGTAGAACCGTAAACGCTACCGCATAACATAATCAGGGAGATGCATGCCATGAGTATGCACCTCCCTTTCTTTTTGTTTTTGCCGCCTGCCATGACACCGCCCACAATGCAGCATGGAGCTTGCCTGGCTTACATCGCACCTTAATAGAATGATGTGTTAAAACAAGATCATACATCTTAATATATAATGAATGTTATAAGATTTCGTGAAGTCAAGCCAATTCCGTAACTTTGCATTATCATCATGAACGAAATTCATATCATACTTACAATATATCTCATTGCCATCAACATCGCAACCTTCTTTGTATATGGCATTGACAAGTGGAAGGCAAGGCGTTCCAAGTGGCGCATCCCCGAGTCCACACTGCTCACGCTTGCGGTTTTGGGCGGCAGCATTGGCGCTTTTATCGGCATGAGAACATGGCACCACAAGACGATGCACAATAAATTCAAGTACGGTGTGCCATTGATTATCAATCTGCAAGTGGTCTTAGCCGTATATATTTACATAAGATTTCATTGAAATTGCGGAAAGCATGAAATACATATTGGCAATAGACTCATTCAAAGGCTGCCTGTCGTCTGCTGAGGTTGAGGAAGCCTTGGCACGCTCGCTGTATAAATATGGTGCAGAAGTGGTTTCCATTACAATGTCGGATGGTGGCGAAGGAATGCTCGAAGCATTCACGGGGGCAATGCATGGCAATATCGTGGAGGCACAGGTGCACGACCCGCTCATGCGACCCATCACGGCACAATATGGCATAGCTAATGACGGAACTGCAATAATTGAGACTTCAAGGGCTTGCGGACTGACACTGATGACGGAAGAAGAGCGTAACCCGATGGTGGCAACCACCTACGGTGTGGGCGAACTCGTGGCGCATGCCGTGAAGCAGGGCGCTCAAAACTTCATCATCGGTCTTGGTGGAAGCGGAACAAGCGATGTAGGCATAGGCATGTTGAAGGCAATGACCGATATCTTTGCAAAAGGAGAAACGATAGACCGGGTTATTAAACACACATTGAAGGATTGCAAATTCACGCTTGCCTCCGATGTCCGCAATCCGCTTTACGGTGAGAATGGGGCCGCGCAGGTCTTTGCGAAACAAAAAGGGGCAAACGATGAAATGATTGCCAAGCTTGATGAGAGAGCGCAGCGCTTTGCCGGTTTTTCATACCGCCACTTCGGCTTCGACCGTTCAAACGCGTCAGGGGCAGGGGCTGCTGGCGGGTTGGGCTATGCTTTCATGCAATATTTTGGTGGAAAGGCCGTGTCTGGAGCCGACCTCCTACTCGACATCATTGACTTTGACCGACTCATTGCCGACGCCGATGTCATCATCACGGGTGAGGGCCGTGCCGATGGGCAGACGTTGATGGGCAAACTACCTGAACGCATACTGCAAAGGGCAAAGAAACATAAAATACCCGTATGGCTTGTTGCCGGGCAAGCAAAAGACAAAGAACGCCTGCTTGCTGCCGGCTTTACAAAAGTGGTAGGCATAACGCCAGAAGGAATGGACATGGACGAGGCAATGAACCCCGACGTGGCAAAAGACAATATACGCCGATGGGCAGAAACAGTGAAACAATAAACAAAGACTATGGCAAACAAAAGAGAATACGCGGCAGCCAACAAGCGTTGGCTGGAAGAGAAATCACAAGAGGAAGGAGTGAAAGCGCTCCCAAAGGGAATCTACTATAAAGTATTGGCAGAAGGAAAGAACGATGGCGTTCACCCCTCTCCAAGAAGCATTGTGACAGCTCACTATACGGGGCGCACAATCGATGGCAAGCAGTTTGACTCCAGCCGTGGCGGTGCTCCACTCGCCGTACGCCTTTGTGACCTCATCGAAGGGTGGATCATAGCCATGCAGCATATGTGTGTGGCCGACAAATGGGAGGTGTATATCCCGTCGGATATGGGCTACGGCAAGTTTTCACAGCCTGGCATCCCCGGTGGCAGCACGCTCATCTTTGAGATAGAGTTGTTGGGAATAGCATAGACAACCGCCACCAGGGAGCCAATGGTAATATGTTTGCCCAATAAACAAATACTGGATATTGTCGTCCGGAATGACTGCCGACTTTGTATAAGGCGCTTCGAACTGCTGCAAAGCAAAGTCGGCAGCCAATCAGACGACAACAAGAGCGGGCGTTCGGAATGCATTTTAGGAATGTCATAACGAACGTCCGACGGCCTGCCAATTGTTGGTAAAGCCGCAAAGCCAATGCGAGCAACAAACCCAATCCGGCCGAGAGGGAATGACATATCCTCGCCTTCCCTTATTATTTCTTACGGCCATTGCCATATCAATCCGTAGAATCATCTTTGGACAATGCCTCACTGGTGTTAAACAAGTTTGCAGCATTGCCCCACAAAAACATCTCCACATATCGTGAAAGTTCCCTGTCGGCAGCAAGGGTTGCTTTAAGTCTGCTCAAGTTGCTTAGCAATACATTAGCCGGCAGATACGGATAATCGGAGCCGAACAGGATATGTTCCGGCGAAGTGACGGTAAGCATGGCACGGATGACTTCAACCGTGGGATTGCCAGCAAGGTCATAATAGAGTCGCGACAGGTTTCCTTCCCAATCTACAGGCTGCATATACCCGTTACCTACCATTGCCGGGAGAATTGATTTCATGCGTGGGATGGCAAGCGGCAGGAACGAACCGCAATGCGGCACAACAACCCTCAGGTTCGGATAGCGCACCAGAACGTTCCGCGACAGCATATTCACTATGGCACGAGTGGTTTCCGCGGGATACTCGTACATGGCAAGTGGTGTGATGCGGATGATGTTTTCCGGGTAGGGAGTGGGCCGGTGAGGATGGACAATGACTACGGCATGGCGTTCATTCAACACCTCCATCAACGGGTCAAGCTCCGGGTCTCCCAGATACTGCCCGCGGCTGTTGGTTGCCAGCTTGATGCCGTCGGCACGCAAGGTGTCAAGCGCATAGATAGCCTCACGTATGGCAGCATCCACATCAGGCAAAGGAAGGGCGGCACAGAACAAGAAACGTCCCGGGTGCTTTTCCTTTGTTTCCGCCGCCACCTCGTTAACATGACGTATGCAGGCAGCACTCTCCACACCATCGCCGTAATACGGTTGCGGGGCAGGCATGGTCAATACGGCGCAACCAATACCAGCGCTGTCCATGAAGGAAATATGGTTTTCTGCCTCCCATTCGGGCAGCGGGAACGTTTCCTCAAGCTCTGCGCCATGCCTACGCAAAAGTTCCTTGTATTCCGGCAGTATGATGTGCGTATGTACATCTACCGCCATCTGCGCATGAACCATGATGCTTGACATTAAGGCTGTCAGCCCAATTATGATTCGCTTCATTCGCATAAGCCTATTTGTTGGTCAGCGCTTCCTGGTCGGCGGGATATCGTGCGCCAATGATTTCAATGCTGTCAAGATGCCGACGTATATCGGCCAGTTCCTCAGCAGTAAAACAAACGTCTGCCCCTCCTATATTCTCTTTGATGCGTTCTATTCGTTTCGTACCTGGGATAGGAACTATCCACGACTTTTGTGCCAGCAGCCAGCCGATGGCAATACGTGCGGGAGTCGTTTCCTTCTTGAGAGCCAGATCCTCCACATATTCCACCAAAGCCACATTGTGTTGCATGTTCTCGGGCTGGAAACGCGGGATGGTGGAACGGAAATCCGTCTTTTCAAACGTTGTATTGCGGTCGAAGCGCCCTGTCAGCATGGCTTTCCCCAGCGGACTGAACGGCACAAAGCCTATGCCCAGTTCCTCAAGCGTGGGCAGCAGCTCCTTTTCCACCTGGCGATACCAAAGGGAGTATTCGCTCTGCACGGCCGTTAGCGGACAGACGGCATGGGCGCGTCGCACCGTTGCGGGTGCCGCTTCCGACAATCCCCAATGCAACACCTTGCCCTCTTTGATGAGCGAGGCAACCGTATCAGCCACCTCCTCTATAGGAGTGTCGGGGTCCACCCGATGCTGATAATACAGGTCGATGTGGTCGGTACGGAGGCGTCGGAGCGAGCCCTCTACAGACTTGCGGATGGTGGCAGGCTTGCTCGACAGGCTTACGGGACGTGCCGATGTATTGAGGTCGGGCATGTTCACCAGGTCGTAGCCGAATTTTGTGGCGATGACCACCTTGTCGCGTACCGGTTCCAGTGCTTCGCCCACCAACTCTTCATTCTTGAATGCGCTGTAGACCTCTGCCGTATCAAAGAACGCAACACCCAAATCCACTGCTTCACGCAAGGTAGCTATGGCTTCCTTCCTGTCGGGATATGGCGGATAGCTCTGCGTAAACCCCATGCAGCCAAGCCCTACCGCCGAAACCTCCAATCCCTGCTTGCCCAATATTCTCTTTTTCATAACAATAATAATTTTAAGTTGTTTCCTTATTGCAAAAGTAAAGGGATATCATGAAAAATCACATATCCCATTTACGGATAAAACAAACGTGTTTACTGTATATGGCAGATGATACACTACACGGCAATCAACATCATTTCTGTATATCGCGCATACCAAAGTGACGCCATAGGTCAACTGCCACATTGTTTACATTGCCAAACACATTCAGCCTATTGACGAATTTTCAAAGCGTCGGCTCCGGATTGTTCAAACCTGTGGGCACAGCTAATCATTCGATGAGAGTGTAACCGTCACATTGCCTTTTCCCAACGCTGATTTCAACCGTGTGCCGTCCGCATTGTCTATCCGCCCAATCCGGGTAAAGTTCCACGAATTGGTGGAATAATAAATCACCAGATACTTTCCCTGGTAAAGAATGATGTCACCGGGGCCTGTTGTTGTCTGCCTGTCATTGCGGGGGAGGTTTGTGCCAAGCGGCCCAACTTTTTCCATGTTACCGTAATCCTCCATTTCCACGGTTACGTCTCCTTTAGACAGCAACGCCATCAAAGCGTCAGCTGACGAATTATCCACCAAAGTGGCTGTGAATGTCTCGCCGCCTTTGATGGCCAGTCTGATTGAATTTGTTTTCATACTATTGTCATTTTCATTTGATTGTCCGAATATCGGTAATGATACCAACATGCAATTCAACAGTTGTACGACTTTCCTGACTTTCATATTATATATTTGATTCTGTTTTCCGGCTCCACCATTTTACATGGCAAGGAAGCCAATGAACCCACTTAAACTTTCTCCGAAAAGTCTTTTTTGCCTCATTACGAGGTTCTTTTTGGCCTGTTTCTACCCCGTCATTCGTCATGTAACCCGCTACGCTCTTCTTTCCGGCAAAGAAACTGCCACGAAAACATTACTCGGGCTAAAGTCGCAAAAAGTTTAAATGAGTCCAATAATCCGTTTTGTAAATGCCTTCATTGCGACGCATTATCATACAGAGAAGAATAGACAGAAGGGATGAGGACTGTGCTGTTCCTCATCCGTCTGTTTTTACTACTTATAAGATTCCTCATACACATTCACGATGTCTGCGTCAGACATCTGGACACGGTCACTGGTGAACATGACACCCATCACTTCGCGGGTGTTGCGCATCAACGTTTCAAACTCTTCGGGAACTATACCATAATCCGACATCTTCAAGTCGGCTACTCCACAGGCCTCCTGCAGTCGGGTCAGTGCAGTAAGGAAGTCTTCTAGCTTAGTAGCTTCCGTCATGCCCATTGCCTGTGCCATGCGGATGAATCGGTCATCGCATGCATGGTGTTCGATGAAGTATTTGTAATAGGCACGGCTCACCATTATCAGTCCTGCGCCGTGAGGCAGGTTGGGATGATAGGCCGAAAGCGCATGTTCCAATGCATGCTCACTGGTTATAAGCGTCAGGCACATCACACCGCCAGACAATGTGTTGCCAAAAAGCAACGCGCGTACGGGCCTCAATATCATTTCCGTCATTAATGGCACGGGGCAAATATTCGGCAATGTTACGGATGGCCTCGAGGGCATACATGTCACTCATCAGGTTGGCACCTTTGGCTATATATCCCTCTGTGCTGTGGAACAAAGCATCGAAACCTTGATATGCAGTGAATGTGGCCGGTACGCTTTTCATCAGTTCAGCATCGACAATGGATAGAACGGGGAACAGCGACGCGTCTCCCACAAAAGCTTTTTCAAACGTATCTTCCTTTGTGATAACGCCCGAGCTGTCGGTCTCCGACCCCGTACCCGCAGTGGTAGTAATGGCTATGATTGGCAATGGCCTTACGGCAATGGGCTGTCCTTTTCCTGAACCGATGGGCACGTAATCCCACAGTTCGCCTTCGTTCGTTGCCATCACGGCAATGGCCTTGGCACAGTCCATGACACTTCCGCCACCAAGCGCTACGAGAAAATCACAATCATTGTCGCGTGCCACCTTTGCCCCTGCATTGACATTACCGACAGAGGGATTGGGAGCGACACCGTCGAAAACGAATGTTTCCACGCCCGCCCTGTGCAATTGCTCTTCCGTGCGGGCAAGGTAACCGTTGGCACGGGTCGATTTCCCGTTTGAGATAATTATCAGCGCACGTCTGCCCGGCATTGGTTGATCACCTAATTTGTTCAACATCCCTTCACCAAACATCACCCGTGTTGGGATGTACATGTCGTAATTGTAGTTTGTTTCCATATATTACTCGTTGATTAAATTGTTGCAATGTCACTCAAATTTCCTTCCGCACAGATTCCGACCTTGCGTGCATAGAAGTTCAGACAACGGTTTATGGCCCACCCATCCGCATCCCGGCAGTTAGAACAACTGCGCAAAGTATCTATGCTGCCACTCATAATCGCTTGTGAATTAATTTTGGTGCAAAGATAACAGACTGCCTCCGTAAATGGGATAACGCATTTACGGAGGATTGTAACCGAATTACAGATTGTTTCCCACACCCCGTTCTCACCATAAACAAGGTGAATTATGAATTGCCTCACCTACAGGACTTTGTTAGGAATGCAACACATTGCACAGCGAGGCATCCAACAACGAGAAAAACAACAATAATCGTGCAAACCAGAGGCCGACCATCGCGACAGGACATCGGCGCCATATATGCCACACGCTGCCACGGCACAGCATACAAAGAAACATAAAAGGAACAAAAGGCAAACGTAAGTTGTTCGCGGCAGTAAGTGCCTGACGATAAGCAGAGCGCACGATTTCCTTCGGCGAGGGAAACCGTGCGTATGCTGAGCCTTTGCCACCTTGACCGGCTTGGCGCAGAAGAGCGTTGAGTAAAGCCTCTTGCCAAGCCGAATATTCGCAACGTGCATGTGGCTTTTACAGATTCATGCAAAACCACAAATGCTTACGCTTGTCTACTTAACCACCCCAAGCCTGCCAATCACCTCAACTGCATTCGATACTCATTAGGGGTGCATCCGGCAACCTTCTTGAACAGACGGCTCAAGTGATGGGGATATTGAAAACCAACTTCATAAGCTATCTCGCTGACAGTTTTGTTTGTTCCCAA